>Ga0070665_100000101_pt1 | contig 159353 bp, 170 predicted proteins | sample KBSS13metaG_FD_65862 | JGI IMG/M metagenome (GOLD analysis project Ga0070665, IMG submission 65862) | Switchgrass rhizosphere microbial communities from Kellogg Biological Station, Michigan, USA - KBS S1-3 metaG | ecosystem: Host-associated > Plants > Roots > Rhizosphere > Soil ...
GTCGGCTCGTTGACGTCGATCTTCTGGAACCGGCGCAGCAGCGCGCGGTCCTTCTCGAAGTGGTTGCGGAACTCCTTGTAGGTGGTCGAGCCGATGCAGCGGATGGTGCCGCCCGACAGCGCCGGCTTGAGCAGGTTGGAGGCATCCATCGCGCCGCCGCTGGTGGCACCAGCGCCGATCACGGTGTGGATCTCATCGATGAACAGGATCGCGTGCGGCATCTTCTCCAGTTCGGAGACGACCTGCTTCAGCCGCTCCTCGAAGTCGCCGCGATAGCGCGTGCCCGCGAGCAGCGAGCCCATGTCGAGCGAGTAGATCACCGCTTCTTCCAGCACCTCGGGCACTTCGCCCTCGACAATCTTGCGCGCCAGGCCCTCGGCGATGGCGGTCTTGCCGACGCCCGGATCGCCCACGTAGAGCGGGTTGTTCTTGGAGCGGCGGCACAGGATCTGGATCGTGCGGTCGACCTCGGGACCGCGGCCGATCAGCGGATCGACTTTGCCCGAGAGCGCCTTGTCATTGAGGTTGACGCAGAACTGGTCGAGCGCGGAGTCCTTCTTGTTGCCGCCCTTGGCTTCGGTCTTTTCCTCGGTGGCCTTGGGCTCCTGCTCTTCCGAACCCTTGGGGCTGCGATCCTCGATCCGGCGACCGCCCTTGCCGATGCCGTGGCTGATGTAGCTGACGGCGTCGAGCCGGCTCATGTCCTGCTGCTGCAGGAAGTAGACGGCATAGCTGTCCCGCTCGGAGAACAGCGCGACCAGCACGTTGGCGCCGGTAACGGTGTCCTTGCCGGAAGACTGGACGTGGAGAATCGCACGCTGGATCACGCGCTGGAAGCCCGCGGTCGGGGCAGGATCGCCCTTTTCCTCGGTCTTGAGCGACTGGTATTCCTGGTCGAGATACTGGCGCACCACGTCGCCGAGATCTCCCAGGTCGACGCCGCAGGCCTGCATCACTTGCGCCGCGTCGGGATCGTCGATCAGGGCCAGCAGCAGGTGCTCGAGAGTCGCATATTCATGGCTGCGGTCCGACGCATGCGACAGCGCCGAATGCAGGGTCTTCTCGAGGCTTTGGGCGAAACTGGGCATTAGCTTTCTTTCGTTGGAAAGGTTGACGCTCCGTGCCGGGCGAGCGGAAGAGAATGGGCCCGAAGGTCAGCGCTGTTTGCGACCGATATAGGTAACCGCGTCCCCGTTTCGAGGTAACGCGCGACCGTCATGACTGTTTCGGCCTGAACAGGGTTTGAGCGGCGAGCATATGTGCCGCAGATTTGTCACGTTGCTGCCGTATCCGGGCGATCTCGCCCTCGAGCAGCGCGACGCGCGAGTCCAGTTCATCCAGCGAATAGCTCTCGAGGCTCTCGCTGGCGAGGAGGCTGGCAGCGCCGAAGTCTCCTTCGGCCGACCGCCGCCGCGGTCGCTCGTCGTCGTCCATTGCAGTGCAGCATCGGACGGACCAGGGCGACTGTCAACTAGGGTAAAAAGGCTGTTCGCCTTCGACCACCAATGTGGCACCAAGCACACGATGCCAGCCGATCTGCCCGACGAGATGACCGCCATCACCATCAAGGTACCCGGCGGTCCCGAGGTTCTCACACCTTGCCGCATGCCGCTTCCCAGCCCGGGCGAGGGCGAAGTGCTGGTCAAAGTGGCCTATGCCGGCGTCAACCGCCCGGACGTGGCGCAGCGGCAGGGCACTTATCCGCCGCCGAAGGGCGCCTCGCCGCTGCCGGGCCTGGAGATTTCCGGAACCGTCGTGGTGCTAGGGCGCGGCGTCGACACCTTGCGGATCGGATCGCGAGTCTGCGCGCTGGTCGCCGGCGGCGGCTATGCCGAGTACTGCATCGCCGACGCCGAGCTGTGCCTGCCTGTCCCCGAGTCGCTGCCGCTCGATCAGGCGGCCGCTCTCCCGGAGACGCTGTTCACAGTCTGGCACAACGTGTTCGAGCGCGGCTGGGCGAGCGAGGGAGAGACGCTGCTCGTCCATGGCGGCACCAGCGGCATCGGGACGACGGCGATCATGCTCGGCAAGCTGTTCGGCCTCACCGTGATCGTGACTTGCGGTTCATCCGCCAAGTGCGCACGCGCCCTGGAGATCGGCGCCGACCATGCGATCGACTACAAGGCAGCCGATTTCGTCGAGGAAGTCGCGCGCATCACCGAGGGTACCGGCGTCGACCTCGTGCTGGACATGATCTCGGGCGACTACCTGGCGCGCAACCTCAAGTGCCTGGCCGAGGACGGCCGCCACGTGACCATCGCGGTGCTCGGCGGCGCCAAGGTGCAGCTCAACATGGCGGTGGTGATGAGCCGGCGCCTGACCCTGACCGGCTCGACGCTGCGGCCGCGCTCGACCGAGTTCAAGCGCCTGCTTGCCCAGGAGATCCTCGAGCACGTCTGGCCCCACGTCGAAAGCGGCGAATTGCACCCCGTGATGGACGCCTGCTTCCCGCTCGCCCAGGCTTGCGAGGCGCACCGGCGCATGGAGGCGGGAGACCACGTGGGCAAGATCGTCCTGGCGGTGTGACGCACAAGAAGCCGCACTTGCCCGAGAAGGTCTGTGTCGCCTGCCAGCGCCCCTTCGCCTGGCGTAAGAAGTGGGCGCGCGACTGGGAGAACGTGAAGTACTGCTCCGACCGCTGCCGCATGCGCGGTGCGGGTCCGCCGGGCTGAAGACGAAAGCGGTTCCGCTTTGCCGCGACTGCCCTTAGTCTCGCCTCAGGAGAGACGCGCATGGACCACCTGACCCTCCACGAGGACCCCCGCAGCGGGAACTGCTACAAGATCGTGCTGACCGCGGCGTTGCTCGGCCTGCCGCTGGAACGGCGCCAGTACGATATCATGCAAGGCGACACGCGCACCGCCGAGTTCCTGCGGGAGGTCAATGCCAATGGGCGCATCCCGGTGCTGCAGATCGGCAAGCGCTTCCTGCCCGAGAGCAATGCCGCCTGCTGGTACCTGGCCGAGGGCACCCGGCTGGTCCCGACCGATCGCTTCGATCGTGCGGACATGCTGCGTTGGATGTTCTTCGAGCAGTACAACCACGAGCCGAACATCGCGACGCTGCGCTTCTGGCTGATGTTCGTGGGAGAAAAGAACCTGTCCTCGTTCCAGCGCGATCAGATCATGGCCAAGCGCGCCAGCGGCGAAGCGGCGCTGGCGATCATGAACGACCACCTCGCCACGCGCGACTGGTTCGTGGGCACAAGCGTGTCCCTCGCCGACATCGCCCTTTACGCCTATACCCACGTCAGCGAGGCGGGCGGCTTCCGCCTTCACGACTACCCGGCGGTATGCCGCTGGCTCGATCGGATGGCCGGGCTCAAGGGCTACGTGCCGATGAGTTGAGCCAAGCGTCACTCCCGCTTGCCGAATCCCGCTTACTTGCCTAGATGAACCCCGTACGGCCGCTCCGCGAAGGGGCGGCCCTTATTATTTCTGCGCCGGATTGCGCATACTGTTCCGGCCTCGACAGGACCTTGTAAGATGAGCCAGCCCACTCCGCTGATGCCGCACGCGACCGCCTCCTGGCTGGTCGACAACACCGGTCTCACCTTCGAGCAGATCGCCGAATTCTGCGGCCTCCATATCCTCGAAGTCCAGGCCATGGCCGACGATCTCGCCTCCAGCAAGTACACCGGCCGCGATCCCGTCCGTTCGGGCGAGCTGACCATGGACGAGATCGAGAAGGGCCAGGCGGACTCCAAGTACAAGCTCAAGATGCACAAGGCGCCGGTCACCGTCAGCCGCACCAAGGGGCCGCGCTATACGCCGGTGTCCAAGCGCCAGGACAAGCCCGACGGCATCGCCTGGATCCTGCGCAACCATCCCGAGGTGTCGGACGCGCAGATCGGCAAGCTGATCGGCACGACGCGCAACACCATCGCCGCGATCCGCGATCGCAGCCACTGGAACATCGGCAACATCACCCCTAAGGACCCGGTGACGCTGGGACTGTGCTCGCAGCGTGAGCTCGACGCGATCGTCGCGCGCGCTGCCAAGAAGGCCGGCATCAGCGAGGACGAAGGTGCCAGCGACGAGCGGCTGGTCGACGATCGCGAGGCCCTGATCGAAGAGCTGCGCAAGGAGCGCCAGGACGCGATGCGTGTCGCGAGCGAGGCGGCGCAGGAAGCTGAGGCCGCCGCATGGCTCGAAGCCAAGCGGGCCGCCGAGGCCGAGGGACGCGACCATTAAGCCGCTCGCCGGCTCGTTGCCCCCACTCAGGTGAGCGGGGGCACGCCCATCGATTCAGCCCACCTGCTGCGACTGCGGAGCGGCCAGTGTCAGCCGCGCCTCGTGCCCTTCGGGAACGCGCGCCTGCGCGTGAGCGCCGCGCGGGCTGAGCCGGCCGTCGAGTTGCGCCCCCTGCTCGATGGTGAGCTGCTCGTAGTGGATGTCGCCGTGGATTCGCGCGGACTTGAGGATCACCACCTCACGCGCGGTCACGCTGCCCTGGACCTTGCCGGCGATGCGGATCGATTCGGCGCTGACGTTGCCGACGATCTCACTCCCCTCGCCCTGCACCAGCGCGCAGCACGCGATGTTGCCTTCGACCCGGCCTTCGACCTGCAGGTCGGTGGTGGCCTTGATGTCGCCGTTCAGCGCCGTGTCGTTCCCCAGGATCGAGAACGTGGACGCGCCGTTGATCGGGCGATGATGGCCAAGCGGTTTAGGCATTCTTGTGGTCCTCTCGAGCATGCCCCCTTTGGTATTGTGCGGCCGCCTCCAGGAAGGGCCGCGGATTGACCGGACGATCGTTGATCCGCACTTCGAAATGAAGATGCGGCCCGGTCGAACGGCCAGTGCTCCCCATGGCACCGATCCGATCCCCGGCCTTCACCGGCTGACCCATCCGTGCCCCAAACCCGGACAAGTGGGCATAGCGGGTCATCAGCCCGTTGCCGTGGCTCACCTCGATGCAGTTGCCATAGCCCTGCTTCTGTCCCACGAACGTCACCGTGCCGCGCGCGGCGGCATAGATCGGCGAGCCGAGCGGACCCGGAAAGTCGAGCCCGGCATGGAACGCCGCGCCGCCGTTGAACGGGTCGGCGCGGTAGCCGTAGCTCGACGAGACATAGGCGACATGCGCCGGCTGCACTTGCGGCAGGCTCGCCAGCCCGGAAACGAGCGCGTCCATTCGCGCCAGGCTGAGACCCAGCCGCTGGAAGCGCGGATCGAGCGAACCGTCGCGCGAGGTCGCCAGACGGACCAGCGGACCACCTTCGGCACCCCTGTTGGCCGACGCCAGGATGGCACCGGGATTGAGGCCGAGGTGGCGGATCGAATCCGACGCGCGGGCGGAACGGCGATCGGCGTAGCGGGTCAGGCGCTCGATGAAGGCGAGCTGGTCGCCCTCCAGCTTGGCCAGCGCGCTCGCTTCGGGAAGCACCATGCTGATCTTCGCGACCGTCGCGGCCGCTTCGCCACGGCTGTCGGTGACGGTATCCTGGGGATTGGTATCCTCGGGAAGGTCGCCGAGATGCGCCTCGACCATGCGCTGGATGAAGGCCTGGCGGCGGGCGAGGTCCGAGGTGACGGCATTCAGGTTCTGGCGATAAGCATCGACCCGGCTCTGCGCCGTCGCCACCCGCGCCTCGCGATCGAGCAGTGCGGCATGCTCGCGGTGGGCCGACCATTGGGACGCGGTGAGCGATACCATGGCTGCGAGCCACGCCGAGGTCAGGAGCACGACCCCGGACGCGCCGATCGCCTGCACGCGGGTCGAGAGCTTGACGAAACGGACCTGCCCTTGAGACCGCATGATGAACTCACGGTCAGGGAAGAGGGTCCGCAGGCGCGCGTGGAGCGCGTCGGCGGCAGGAAATTTCAAGTCGACCCCGCTTTGGCTATTCGATCTCAATGCGCAGCGGCCCCTAGCGCCCGCCCTCTTCGAAGGCGAATCGCGCCGTCGCGCGCCTGCGTCAAATCGAGTTGAGATGGGTGTTGCGAGCGGCGAGCTGCTTTCGTTCCCATCATGCGGTGACACAATCGACCGCTCGTCGCAGGCGAATCACACCTCGGCGCATGAGGGCTGCGATGACACGGACGCCCACGAGTGCTAGGCCGCTCGCATGAACATGCAATCGCCCATCACCGATACGCCCGAAGCGCTCATCGATCGGCTCGCGCACGCGGGCCGCGAAGCGCAGCGCAAGCTGGCGCTGCTTTCGACCGAGCAAAAGGCAGGCGCGCTGCATGCAGCTGCCGCGGCACTGCGCGCCGATGAGCCGGCGATCCTGGCGGCCAATGCCCGGGACGTCACGCTTGGCGAGAGCAAGGGCCTCTCGGGCGCCATGCTCGACCGGCTGCGCCTGGACGCCAAGCGCTTAGCGGGAATCGCCGACGCCGTCGAGCAAGTCGCCGACCTTCCCGATCCGGTCGGCCAAGTGATCGATCGCGCCGAGCGCCCGAACGGGCTAGCGCTCAGCCGGGTCCGCATCCCGATCGGCCTGATCGGCATCATCTACGAAAGCCGGCCGAACGTGACTGCGGACGCCGCGGCGCTGTGCCTGGGATCGGGCAACGCGGTGCTGCTGCGCGGCGGCAGCGAGGCGCAACATTCCAACCGCGCGATTCTGGCCGCGATGGTGCGCGGGCTCGAAGGCGCCGGAGTTCCGGCCGACGCGGTCCAGCTGATCCCGACCCAGGACCGCGAAGTGGTCGGCGCGATGCTGACTGCCGCCGGGCTGATCGACATGATCGTGCCGCGCGGCGGCAAGAGCCTCGTCGCGCGCGTCCAAGCCGATGCGCGAGTGCCGGTGCTCGCCCACCTGGATGGCATCTGCCACACTTACGTCGACGCCTCGGCCGACCCGGACATGGCCCGCACCATCGCCCTGAACGCCAAGATGCGCCGCACCGGCATCTGCGGATCGATGGAGACGCTGCTCCTCGATGCGCAGTTCCCCGGCTCCATCATGGTCGTCGAAGCGCTGCTCGACAGCGGCTGCGCGCTGCGCGGAGATGCCCGGGCCCAGGCGCTCGATCCCCGCATCGAGCCGGCGAGCGAGGAAGACTGGGACACCGAGTATCTCGACGCGATCCTGACCGTGGGCATCGTCGACGGCCTCGACGCCGCGCTCGATCATATCGCCCGCCACTCCTCGCACCACACCGATGCGATCGTCACCGGTGACGATGCCCACGCCGAGCGCTTCCTCGCCGAAGTCGACAGCGCGATCGTGATGGTCAACGCGTCCAGCCAGTTCGCCGATGGCGGCGAGTTCGGCCTGGGTGCCGAGATCGGCATCGCCACCGGCAGGCTGCACGCGCGCGGGCCGGTGGCGCTGGAGGGGCTCACCACGTACAAGTGGCAGGTCCGCGGCACCGGGCAGGTCCGACCCTGAGCCAAGGCGCGATTCCGACCGGGTTGCTCGGCGGCAGCTTCAATCCGGCGCACGGCGGGCATCGGCGGATCTCGCTCGAAGCCATGCGCGCGCTCGGCCTCGCTGAGGTGTGGTGGCTGGTCTCGCCGGGAAATCCGCTGAAGCCGCGCGCCGGCATGGCCCCGCTCGGCGCGCGGTTCGCCTCGGCGCTTGGACAGGCGCGCCGCGCGCCGATCCGGGTGACCGCGATCGAGCGCGACCTGCAGACGATCTACACCGTCGATACCCTGCGCCGGCTGATCCGTCGCTTCCCCGGCCGGCGATTCGTCTGGCTTATGGGCGCGGACAATCTCGCCCAATTCCACCGCTGGCGCGACTGGCCGAGGATCGCCTCGCTGATGCCGATTGCCGTCGTCGCCCGGCCGGGGTATGATGACGCCGCTCTCGCGAGCCCCGCGATGGCCTGGCTGGGCCGGTACCGGAAGCCGCCCGCCCGTCTCAAGTTCCGGAGGAACTGGAGCGCCCCGGCGCTGGTGACCCTGCGATTCGATCCCGACCCACGTTCGGCCACGGCTATCCGCCGCGCCGATCCGGACTGGGCCGACAGACTGCCGAGACGCGGTCTGCGCGACCAGGTTACGCATCATCCGATAGCGGGTGAAAGCGCGGGAGACATCGCGGCATGACCATTCCGGTTGCCGCGACCCGGATCGATCCCCACTTTTTCGACATGACGACTGCACGCGTCTGCCGCCGCTCCTGGCGGAACCATGACGTGCCGTCGTGCTTTGCAGCAGAGAGGAGCTGACAACACCTAAGATGCCCCAGGCACACGTACAGCCGGTTCGCGCCGGCGCCGCAAATCCCGCACAGGCCCCCGCGACCGCGCAGGCTCCTGGCGGGTCCGACGATCCGCTTCTGGCGATCGTCCTGCAATCGCTCGATGATGACCAGGCCCAGGAGGTCGTCACCATCGATCTCGAAGGCAAATCCAGCATCGCCGACCACATGGTCATCGCGTCGGGCCGCTCCAGCCGGCAAGTCGCCGCGATCGCCCAGAAGCTTGCCGAGCGCCTCAAGCACAACGGCCACGGCAATCCGCGCATCGAGGGTCTGCCCGCGGCCGACTGGGTGCTCGTCGATGCCGGCGGCGTCGTGGTGCACTTGTTCCGCCCCGAAGTGCGCACGTTCTATAATCTGGAGCGCATGTGGGCCTTCGGCGAAGGCACCGCCGGCGCCGCGTGATCGCGCGTTTGCCGCTACCCCGGCAAATCGCCTAGAAGCCTGGGACCGGACCGGCGAAGCTTGCGGCTTTGCGGGCTCCGGTTCAGGCGGGAACGGGGGAAGGCGCGCAGGCCGCGCCGCAGATCATGCTGTTGCACATCATCGCCAGGGGGAAGATCGCCCGCTCGCCCGAGGCCGAGCTGCTCGATCGCTATGCCAAGCGGCTGACCTGGCCTTTCCGCCACACCGAGTTGCCCGACACCGGCGGCAAGGTCCCGCCACCGGCGCAGACGCCGAGCCGTGACGTGCTGCTGGACGAGCGCGCGAAGCCGCTCTCGTCCGAGCAGTTCGCCGCCCTGCTCGGCCGCTGGCGCGACGAGGGTATCCGCGAGACCCGCTTCCTGATCGGCGCCGCCGACGGGCACGGCGAGGAGGCGCGCGGGAAGGCCGATCTCCTGCTCGGCTTTGGAGCGATGACCTGGCCGCACCTGCTGGCTCGCGCGATGCTGGCCGAGCAACTGTGGCGCGCGACGAGCATCCTCGCGGGCCATCCCTACCATCGGTCGGGCTAGGCATGCGCGCGCTCCTCATCTGCACCGGTGCCGTGGGCCTGGCGCTCGCTACCTGGACGGCGAGCGCGCAAATTGCGCCCGTGCCGCCGCCCGCCGATGTCGCGCAGACGCAGCGCGAGTTGGCCGCGGCCCAGGCCGAGGGCGCGCAAGCCCGCGCGCGCGCCGAACAGCTCGAGCGCGATGCCCGCGCCGCCAACGAGAAGGCCGAGCGCACTGCCAACGAGGCGGCCGCGCTTGCCGCGCGCATCCAGCAGACCGAAGCCGAGATCGCCGCGCAGGAAGCCCGGGTGAAGCTCATCGCGGTGGCGCGCGATCGCCTCCGCGCGCGGCTCGCCGAGCGTCAGGCGCCGCTGGTGCGTCTAACCGCCGCGCTGCAGCGCCTCTCGCGCCGCCCGCCGGTCCTGGCGCTGCTGCGTCCCGGTTCGGTGCAGGACGCGGTCTACATGCGCGCGCTGCTGGAAACGATGCTCCCCGAGGTCGAGCGGCGCACCGCCTCGTTGCGCGCGGAGATCGACCGTGCCCGGGCCCTGGAGAAGATCGCACTCGCGGCCACCGACCAGCTACGCCGCAGCGAAGCGGCGCTCGGCGAGAAGCGACGGCAGCTGGCGACGATCGAGGCCGCCCAGCGCCTCGCCAGCCGACAGGCGAGCGGTATCGCCAGCCGCGAGGCCGACCGGGCCCTCGCGCTTGCGGAACGCGCTCGCGATCTTGGCGATCTGGTCGGCGAGATCGGCCGCGAAGGCGAACTGCGCGCGGCATTGGCGCGCCTTCCGGGTCCGATCATGCGCCCGCCCCGGCCCGAGGACTCGCGTGTGCTCGAAGCCGAGAGCTTCACCGCCCCGCCTGAGGGTTTGCCAACGTGGATCCTGCCATTGACCGGCCGGCTCGTCACCGGCTTCGACGAGCAACCGCCCGGCCAGCCTCGCTCGCGCGGGCTGACTCTGGCGGTGCGGGCCAATGCCCAGGCCGTCGCGCCGGCGTCGGGCCGCATCGCCTACGCAGGGCCCTATCGCGGATACGGCCGCATCGTGATCGTCGAGCATGACGGCGGCTGGGCTTCGTTGATCACCGGGCTGGGCCGGCTCGACGTCGCCGTCGGCCAGAGCGTGGTCGCGGGCTCGCCGCTCGGCACGGCGGGTCCGGGCCAGCCGCGCATCGGCGTCGAGCTGCGCCGCGACGGGCAGCCCGTCAATCCGCTGCAATACCTGCATACGCTGTGAGTGCCCGATGATACGGCGTGCGGCGTGCCACTGGCCTTTGCCGCCTGTGGTCACTAGAATGGCGACACTTTCCGGCCGCGTCTCCCGGCCGGCCGATCCGGATACGAGAGGCTCGACAGCCCGATGAACCTTCGCTCCATCAAGTTTGCGCCGCTGCTGCGCGCCTCGTTGCTCGTCAGCGCGATCGCGCTGGTGCCCGCGACCACCGCCGGCCTCGCCGCGGTGGACGCGCGCAGCGGCCCGCAGTTCGGCAAGCTCCTGGCGATCTACCAGCTGGTCAAGGAGAACTACGTCGACCCGGTCGACGACGACAAGCTGCTCAAGGGCGCGATCGACGGCATGCTCGCCAGCCTCGACCCGCATTCGACCTATCTCGACGGCCCCTCGCTGCAGCGGATCGAGACAATGATCGACGGCAACTACACCGGCCTTGGCCTCTCGGTGGTGGAGGAGGACGGCGCGGTGAAGGTCGTCTCGCCGTTCAAGGGCAGCCCGGCCGAGAAGGCGGGGATCAAGGCCGGCGACTTCATCACCCACCTCGACGGCGTGCTCTATTACGAGCGTGACCTGGATGAAGCCGTCGCCAAGATGCGCGGCCCGCAGGGCACCTCGATCCGCCTGACAGTGTTCCGCCCCGGCCGCGACGCGCCGTTCGACGTGACCGTGACGCGCGGCGTGATCCAGCTGGAGCCGGTGACATCCGAGCTCAAGGGCGATGTCGGCGTGATCTCGGTCAACGAGTTCTCGCGCGATGTCGGCAAGGACGTGAACCTGGCGATCGATAGCCTCAAGAAGCAGGTCGCGGCCACGCCCCAGGGCAAGCTCGCCGGGCTGGTGCTCGACTTGCGCTCCAATCCGGGCGGCTCGCTCGACGAGGCGGTGGCGCTCTCGGACTTGTTCCTGGACAAGGGCGACATCGTCTCACAGCGCGGCCGGGTCGCGTCCGAGAACCAGTTCTACCGCGCCGAAAGCGTGTTCAAGGGCGATGCGATCAAGGGCATGCCGATGATCGTGCTGATCGACGCGGGTAGCGCCTCCGCCTCCGAGATCGTGGCCGGCGCGCTGCAGGACCAGCACCGCGCGGTGATCATGGGCGAGCGCAGCTTCGGCAAGGGCAGCGTCCAGTCGCTGATCGGCCTCGACCAGACCAGCGCGGTGAAGCTCACCACCGCGCGCTACTACACGCCGTCCGGCCACTCGGTGCAGGAAGGCGGCATCGATCCCGACATCCGCGTGCCACAGCTCACCGATCCCGACGCCAAGAACCGGGCGGAAAAGGCAGTGCGCGAATCGGACTTGCGTGGCCACCTGATCAACGAGGCCGCGCTCGACGACAAGGAGCTGGAGACCGATCGGCAGGACGATCCGCGCTTCGCGATGACGCCCGATCAGCTCAAGAAGCAGGGCATCACCGACTTCCAACTGCACTACGCGATCCAGACGCTCGACCGTACCGCCGGGCGGCCCGCGCTGGCCCGCCGGAACTGAGCGGCACCATGGTGGGGACCAGGAGCGAGCCGCTGCGCGCGGCCCGATGGCTGGCGCTGCTGACGCCGGCTGCCTTGCTGGGAGGCGCCTATGTCGGTCAGTACGGCTTCGGCCTGTTCCCATGCGAGATGTGCTGGTGGCAGCGCTACCCGCACTTCGTCGCGCTGGCGCTTTCCCTGCTCGCCTTCGTCCTGCCGCCCAAGCGCCTGCTCGTCGCCCTCGCGGCCGCGGCGATCGCCGTTTCCGGACTGATCGGCGGATTTCACGCCGGGGTCGAGTATCACTGGTGGGAAGGGCTCACCGCCTGCACCGCGAGCCCGCTGGCAGCCGGCGGCGACCCGCTGCAGGCGATCCTCAACGCACCGGTGGTCCGCTGCGACGTGCCGCAGTGGACGCTGTTCGGGATCTCGCTGGCGGGATGGAACTTCCTGTTCTCGCTCGCGTCTGCCCTGATGATCGTGCTTCTCCTGGCACGAGCGCGGAGTGCCCGTCGATGACCCGAGACACGCGATCCGAACGCATGCTGCGCGTCGACCAGGCCGGAGAGTATGGCGCGACGCGCATCTACGCGGGCCAGCTCGCAGTGCTCGGCAATCGCGCGCCCGTCTCGCCCGAGATCGCCGGGATGGCGAGCCAGGAAGCGGCGCACCGCGAGGTGTTCGACAGGATGCTGGCCGAGCGCGGCGTGCGGCCCACGGCGCTGCAGCCCTTGTGGTCGGCTGCGGGCTTTGCGCTCGGGGCGGCGACGGCGCTGCTGGGCCCGGAGGCGGCGATGGCCTGCACGGCCGCCGTCGAGACCGAGATCGATCGCCACTATTCGCAGCAGCTCGACGAGTTGGGTGACGACGACCCCGAGTTGGCCGCGCGCATCCAGGAGTTCCGCGAGGACGAGCGCGAGCACCACGACGCCGCGATCGCCGGCGGAGCGGAGCGCGCCCCGGCCTACCCGCTGCTCTCGGGCGCGATCCGCCTCGGCTGCCGGCTGGCGATCCGCTTGTCCGAACGGATCTGACGCGCGCCCCTTCGGGAACAAACCCCGGGGCTTCAGCTATCATTCAAGGCAGGGCGCGCTTATATCCGCGCCAGACATCGCTCCTGGAGCCCGACCCATGCCTCGCATCCTGTCCGCCATCGCGCCTCTCACTCTTGCGGCTCTGAGTGCCGGGCTTGCGTTCGCCTCGCCCGCATCGGCTCAGGACGACAGCGGCGGGGAGAAGGTCAACCAGGTCATCGTCTATGGCGAGGATCCCTGCCCGGTATCGCAGGGCGACGAGATCACCGTCTGCGCGCGCAAGCCCGAAGGCGAGCGCTACCGCATCCCCGCCCCGTTGCGCGGCGTCGATCAGCCGCAGTCGGAAGCCTGGTCGAACAAGGTGCTGGCCTACGAGACGGTCGGCAAGGCCGGCACGATGAGCTGCTCACCGGTCGGTGCCGGCGGCTTCACCGGCTGCACCCAGAAGCTGGTCCAGCAGGCCGCGATGGAACGCAAGAACGGCACCGACGTGAAGTTCAGCGAGCTGATCCAGAAGGAGCGTGAAAAGCGCCTCTCGACGATCGACAAGTCCGCCGCCCAGGAGCAGGCGCAAGTCGAAGTCGAGGAGCAGGCTTACGCACAGAAGCAGGCGGCGCAGCAGGCCGGCACCACCACCCCCGCGCCGCAGGGCAAGTAACTTCGCCGCGGGGCCAGTAACCCCCGCAAGGCAAGTCACCTCGCCGCAAGGCATGAAAAAAGGCCCGCGTCCAGGACGCGGGCCTTTTCGTTTCGGCTAAGCTGCCGATCGGCAGATCAGGCGACCGCCTTCACTTCCGCGACGATCTTGCGGGCGGCGTCGCCCAGATCGTTGGCGGGCACGATCGCCAGGCCGGAGTTGGCGAGGATCTGCTTGCCCTGCTCCACGTTGGTGCCTTCCAGGCGGACCACCAACGGCACGGCGAGGTTCACTTCCTTGGCCGCCGCGACGATGCCGTCGGCGATGATGTCGCACTTCATGATGCCGCCGAAGATGTTGACCAGGATGCCCTTCACGTTGGGATCGGACAGGATGATCTTGAACGCCGCGGTCACCTTCTCGGTGGTGGCGCCGCCGCCCACGTCGAGGAAGTTGGCCGGGAAGCTGCCGTTCAGCTTGATGATGTCCATCGTCGCCATGGCCAGGCCCGCGCCGTTGACCATGCAGCCGATGTCGCCGTCGAGCTTGATGTAGGCGAGGTCGTACTTGCTGGCTTCGATCTCGGCCGGGTCTTCCTCGGTCTCGTCGCGCAGGGCGAGGACGTCGGGGTGGCGGTAGAGCGCGTTCGAATCGAAGCTCATCTTGGTGTCGAGGACGAGGAGATTTCCGTCCTTGGTCTGCACCAGCGGATTGATCTCGACCATGTCGCAGTCGAGGTCGATGAACGCGGTGTAGAGCTGCTTGGCGAGCTTCTGCGCCTGCTTGTTCAGCTCACCCTCGAGCTTCAGGCCATAGGCGACGGCGCGGCCGTGGTGCGGCTGGAAGCCCTCGGCCGGGTCGATCGTGATGGTGACGATCTTCTCGGGCGTCGAGTGGGCGACTTCCTCGATGTCCATGCCGCCCTCGGTCGAGACGATCATGGCGACGCGGCCGGTGGCGCGGTCCACCAGCATCGAGAGGTAGTATTCCTTGTCGATGTCGACACCGTCGGTCACGTAGAGGCGGTTGACCTGCTTGCCCGCATCGCCGGTCTGGATCGTGACGAGGGTGTTGCCGAGCATCTCCTTGGCGTTCGCCTCGACTTCCTCGATCGACTTGGACAGGCGCACGCCGCCCTTGCCGTCCGGACCCAGTTCCTTGAACTTGCCCTTGCCACGGCCACCGGCATGGATCTGCGCCTTCACCACGTAGAGCGGCCCGGGCAGCTTCTTGGCGCCTTCCACGGCCTCTTCGGGCGAAAGCGCGGCGAAACCGGCGGGGATGGCGATGCCGTACTTCGCCAGCAGTTCCTTGCCTTGGTATTCGTGGATGTTCATCGAAGTCGCCTTCTGCTGGAGTCGCGCGTTGGGCAGGCGCAAGTCTGCACGCGCAAGGTGAGGAATCTTGTGCGTTGCCGCATAAGGACATCGGTGGCGCTTGAAAAGGGCTACTCGCTACACGATTCTGTCAAGGTGCTCCCCAAACTGGCAATATCATGATCGATCGGACACGTCTGGAGGCGATCGTCCGCGAAGCCGGCCGCATCGCGCTCGATGCCTGGCCGGGCGATGGCCATGCCTGCGAGGTCTGGGACAAGCTCGACACCAGCCCGGTCTCGGCCGCCGACATCGCCGTCGACACGTTCCTCAAGCGCGAGCTCAAGGCGCTGCTCCCGGCGGCCGGCTGGCTGTCGGAGGAGACGGCCGACGATGCGGCGCGGCTCGGCGGCTCGCTGATCTGGCTGGTCGACCCGATCGACGGCACGCGCGATTTCGTGCGGGGGCGGAGCGGCTGGGCGATTTCGGTCGCGCTGGTCAGCGCCGGCCGGCCACTGCTCGGCTGCCTGTTCGCACCGGTGCGGCGGCGCGAGGAACGGGGCGAGCTGTGGCATGCCGAGGCCGGCCACGGCGCCTGGCGCAACGGCGAGCGCCTCGTCGCCAGCCGCCGCGCCGAGCTGCCGGGCGCGCGGGTGCCAGCCAAGGCGCTGATGAAGGAGGATGCCGACCTCGTCACCGTCGAGCAGCCCAACTCGATCGCGCTGCGCATCGCCATGGTCGCGGCGGACGAGGCGGATCTCGTTGCCACGCTGCGCTGGGGGTTCGAGTGGGACATCGCCGCCGCCGGGCTGATCGCACGCGAAGCCGGCGCGGCGGTCACCGACGCGTTCGGCCAGCCGCTCAACTTCAACAAGCGCGACCCGCGCGCTTTCGGGGTGCTGGTCGCCTCTCCTGCGGTCCATCGGACCGCCGTGGAGCGCCTCGCCGGCCGCGCCGCTCGTCTTTCGGCCTGACGCGGCGCTATCTGGCGGCCGCGGCGATCCGTTCGCGTGCCGCATCCTGGCCCGTCGCCGCCGCCCGGGCGACGCATTGCGGATCGGGGTCGAGCGGGAACATCCGGTCGAGCTGGCGGCAGGCGCTGATCGCCACCTGGTCGACGCGCGTGAGCAGACGCGCCTGGTCGCGCGGCTGCGTGAGATCGAGATCGTTGAAGAGCACGGGGATCGTCAGCGTGGTCGTCGCGACCACCGCGCCGGTATAGGGCGAGCGCTCCGCTTTGAGTGGCACCGTGCGCGGCGCGGTGACGACGATGGCGCCGCTCTCCTCGGCCACCGCGGGCATCGTCGGCATTATCGCCAGGACGCCAAGTCCTAGACCTATCCACCTACGCACCATGTCGTCAGCCCCGTCTTTCTGGCCCCGTGTTCCTGCGGCTGCGGGTACCACGATCGAGGCGGGGGACATTGATCGAGCGCAACCGCTGAGCAGACGCCCGACGCAGAAAAGGGCCGGCCTCGCGGCCGACCCTTCCTTCTTTTTTTGCGACCCTCAGGCTTGTTAGCGTGCCGACCGCACGTCGTCGGTGGTGACCGGCGTGATCTTGACTTCGACCCGGCGGTTGAGCGCGCGGCCTTCGGCGGTGGCATTGTCCGCCACCGGATAGCCCTCGCCCATGCCCTTGGTCTGGATGCGCGCCGAGGAGACCCCGCGCGAGATGAGATAACGCGCCACCGCATCGGCGCGGCGCTGCGAAAGATCCAGGTTGTACGCGTCCGAGCCGGTCGAATCGGTGTGGCCGTACACGTCGATCAGGCTGTCCGGGTACTGGATCATGCTCTGCGCGACCTTGTCGAGCGCGGCCTGGAACGAGGGGCTGATCGCGGTCGAGTCGACCGCGAAGGTCACGTCGGGCAAGTTGACGAGGATGCCGTCGCCCTCATCGCGCACGTCGATGCCAGAGCCCGCGGTCTGCTCCTTGAGCTCACGGATCTGCTTGTCCTTTTGATAGCCGACCGCCGCGCCGGCGACACCGCCGATGCCCGCGCCGACGATGCGCGCGGTCTTGCCGCCGATCACGCTACCCAGCAGATAGCCCAGACCGGCGCCGCCGACGCCGCCGATCGCGGTGCGCGAGACCTTGCGCTCGCCGGTGTTGGGATCGGTGACGCACGCGGACACCATGACCAGGGAAAGCGCCGCGGCCGCAGAGGTGAACAGGCGGGAATTCTTCATCGCGGGACCCTTTCGTCGTGTGCCGGCATCGGGATCATCTGTCCGAAAGTGTACATTGATGCCGTCTGAATGACCGGCAGAACGGACAAAGGGCGATCCGGTTCCGAAGTTAAGTTTGGCTCGCGAGCATTCGCCTGGACCGATTGCGCGCTTCGCCTGCCGCTCATTGTCTGCTAGCGCTGCGGCATTGTGACGCCCTTCCCCTGGACCGATCTCCTCATCATCGCAGCGCTGATCCTGCTCAACGGCCTCTTCTCGATGTCGGAGCTGGCGATCGTCTCGGCCCGGCAGGCCCGCCTCAGGGTCTCGGCCGACCGGGGCAGCAAGTCCGCCAAGACGGCGATCGCGCTTGCCGCGGACCCCGGCAAGTTCCTCTCCACGGTGCAGATCGGCATCACTCTCATCGGCATCATCGCGGGCGCCTACTCGGGTTCCAGCCTGGGCGGACCGGTCGGCGAGCGGCTGCAGGCGATGGGCCTGCCGGCCCGGTTCGCGCCCGAAGCGGGCTTCACCCTCGTCATCATCGCCACCACGTACGCCAGCCTCGTCATCGGCGAGCTCGTGCCCAAGCAGCTGGCGCTGCGCACCGCCGAGCCGGTCGCGATCCTGATGGCGCGGCCGATGGCGCTGCTCGCCACGGCCATGGCCCCGTTCGTCTGGCTGCTCGACAAGTCCTCGGGCCTGATCCTGGGCCTGCTCTCGGTCCGGCGCGGCGACCAGGACCAGCTCACGGCGGAGGAGCTGCACGTGATCTTCGCCGAGGCCACCAAGTCCGGCGTGATCGAGGAGGGCGAGCGGGCGATGATGGCCGGCGTGATGCGCCTTGCCGACCGCCCCGTTCGCGAGCTGATGACGCCGCGCCCCGAAGTCCACTGGATCGACCTGGGCGCCACCGTGGAACAGCTGCGCGCCCGCATCGCCGACACGCCCCACGCGCTCCTGCCGGTCGCCGACGGCTCGGTCGACAACATGGTGGGCGTGCTGCGGGTTCGCGAAGTGCTTGCCGCACTGCTCGACGGCCAGCCGATCGACATCGCGGCGATGATGCGCAAGGTCGAGGTCATCCCTGACCAGATCGACGCGAGCGACGCGCTGCGCGTGCTCCAGCGGGCCGAAGTGCCGATGGCGATGGTCCATGACGAGTACGGGCATCTGGAAGGCCTCGTCACCCCGAGCGACGTGCTCGCCGCGATCGCCGGCGCGTTCGTCTCGCACCAGGACGAAGGGGACCACCCCCACCTGGTCGAGCGCGAGGACGGATCGCTGCTCATCTCCGGCTCGATGCCCGCCGATGCCCTGTCCGACCGCCTGGGCATCGACCTGCCCGAGGACCGGGAATACGCGACCGCGGCCGGCTACGTGCTGGCCGTGCTCAAGCAGCTGCCGCACGAGGGCGAGCACTTCGCCGACCAGGGCTGGCGCTTCGAGGTGGTCGACATGGACGGCCTGCGGATCGACAAGCTGCTGGTCTCGCGGCTCGACGAAGTGCCGGAAGAGGCCAAGGCAGACGGTTAGAGCCGTCAGGACCGCATGCGCAAGCCGCTCCGCCGCGCGGCGGAATGCGGCAAGAATGCGCGAGTCGAGGTCCACGATGGCAAAAAGCATCGTGAACCCATATGGCGATATAACCAAATAGGAAAGCGAAAAGTTCGCTTCCCCCTGCTCCTGCCCGCGCTCAGGCGGGAGGGATCAGCCGCCGATGGCGGTCTGCGCCGTCTGACCGTCGCCTTCGGGCGCGGCGATGATCTGGCGGGTGACCTGGCCCTTGGCGACCGTGTGCGTCTTGTCGTCACCCACGGTCGACCGGATCGCCGGGGCCGCGGTTCCGGCCATGCCGAGGGTCGCGGTCTCGACATCGCTGCGCGCGGCCGGGCCGCCGAACAGCGCGTCGAGCGTCTGGCCCTGCAGCGTCTCGTCCGAAGGGCGCGGCTCGCCCTGCTGCGGCGGGTTCAGCGCGAAGTCGGGCGGAACCACCAGCGGCGCCTGGCGCTGCACGGCGAACTCGTCCGGCCGGGCGCGGTTGAACAGGCCGCTGCTGCCACAGCCCGAAAGGAGGGCAGCGCCGGCGGCGAGGACAGCCAGCTTCGACAGGGTCTTGCGCATCAATTCAACTCTCCGGAAGCGGGCTTCGGCTCTGCCTGCGGCTTTTCGCGCGAAAGCAGGGACCGGGCAAGGATAATCAGGACACCGATGGTGATCGCGGCATCGGCGAAATTGAAGACGAGGAACGGGCGGAATTCGCCGAAATGCAGGTCCGCGTAGTCGATCACGAAGCCATGCTCGTAGCGGTCGCGGATGTTGCCCGCCGCGCCCCCCAGCACCATCGCCAGCGGCACGATGTCGGACAGGCGCTTCTCGCGCAGCAGCCACACGAACACGAACAGCGCGATCGCCCCGGTCACCGCGATCAGCAGGAAGCGCATCTCCAGCGAGCCGGCGGTGAGCAGGCCGAGCGAGATGCCGTAGTTCTCGGTCCAGCGGAACGCGAAGATCGGCGCGATCTCCACGACATGGCGGTTGTAGAGATTGAGAGTGCGGTCGACGAAGTGGATCTTGATCGCCTGGTCGACGAGGAAGATCGCCAGGGCCAGCCCGAGGCCGATCGCCCGGTTCCGCCAGGGATTTGCCGCCTGCGATGTCATGCCGCGGTCTCCATCGCGCTTACCACGTCCTCGCAGCGGTCGCACAGGGCGCCATCCTCCGTCACTTCGGGAAGATGGCGCCAGCAACGGCCGCACTTGTGATCCTCGGTGGCGGCGACCGTCACAGCCTCGCCCTGGCCCGGCGTGACTGTCCCGGTGATGAACAGCTCGGCCAGGAACGCAGGATCGCCCGGCTCGGGCACGCTGACTTTCGCCGCCAGGCTGGAGCCGATGATCTTCTCGCGCCGCAAAGGTTCGATGGCTTCGGTCACCTGCTCGCGCAAGGCGCGCAGGGCCGCCCAACGCTCCAGGTCCGCTTCGACGGCCGGAACTTGCGGCCACTCGAGCAAGTGCACGCTGTCGCTGCCGGGGTAGCGGCTCTGCCACACTTCCTCGGCGGTGAAGACCAGCACGGGCGCGGCGTAGCGGATCAGCGCGTGGAACAGCGTGTCGAGCACCGTGCGATAGGCGCGGCGCTTCGGGTCCGAAGGCGCGTCGCAGTAGAGGCTGTCCTTGCGGATGTCGAAGAAGAACGCCGACAAGTCCTCGTTGCAGAAGTCGATCAGCGAACGAACGTATGTGTTGTAGTCGAAGTCGGCGACGGCCCGACGCAGCGTTGCGTCGAGGTTGCCGAGCAGGGTCAGCACATACTGCTCCAGCTCGGGCATCTCCTCGACCGGCAGCGCCTCGGCGGGATCGTAGTCGGCCAGCGCGCCCAGCATGTAGCGGAAGGTGTTGCGCAGCTTGCGATACTGGTCGGCGACCCCTTTGAGGATCTCGTCGCCGATGCGGTGATCCTCGGTGTAGTCGACCGAGAGCGCCCACAAGCGGATGATATCGGCGCCGTTGGTCTCCATGACCTTGAGCGGGCTGACCGTGTTGCCCAGCGACTTCGACATCTTGAGGCCCTTGGCGTCCATCGTGAAGCCGTGGGTCAGGACCGCGTTGTACGGCGCGCGGCCGCGCGTGGCGCAGGATTCAAGCAGCGAGGACTGGAACCAGCCGCGATGCTGGTCCGAGCCTTCGAGGTAGAGGTCGGCCGGCCATTGCAGCTCGGGCCAGCGCCCGCTTTCGAGCACGAAAGCATGGGTGGAGCCGGAATCGAACCACACGTCGAGGATGTCGGTGACGCGCTCGTAATCCTCGGCCTTGTAGGCGTTGCCGAGGTATTCCTGCGCGCGGGCGTCGGACCAGGCGTCGACACCGTCCTGCTTCACCGCGGCGACAATGCGGGCGTTGACTTCCGGGTCGACGAGGTACTGGCCGGATTTGCGGTCGACGAACAGCGTGATCGGCACGCCCCACGCGCGCTGGCGGCTGAGCACCCAGTCGGGCCGCCCCTCGACCATCGCGCCGATGCGGTTGCGGCCCTTCTCGGGCACGAAGCGCGTGTCGGCGATGGCTTGCAGCGCGGTCTGGCGCAGGGTCGCGCCTTCTTCGGCGCGATCCATCGGCACGAACCACTGCGGCGTGCAGCGGTAGATCACCTTGGCCTTCGAGCGCCACGAGTGCGGGTAGGAGTGCTTGTAGTCCGCCGAAGCCGCCAGCAGCCCGCCCACCTCTCGCAGGTCCGAGCAGATCGGCCCGTCGGGCGCGTTGAACTTGGGGTTGATGACCGATCCCTGACCGCCCAGCCAGGGCCAGTCGGCGCGGTACTTGCCATCGGCCTCGACCACGAACTTGGGACCGATGCCGTGCGCCTTGCACAGCTCGAAGTCGTCCTCGCCATGGTCGGGCGCCATGTGGACGAGCCCGGTGCCGCTGTCGGTGGTGACGAAGTCGCCCGCCAGCAGCGGCCGCGGCTCGGCGAAGAACCCGCCGAGGTGGTGCATCGGGTGCCGGGCGAGGGTGCCGGCGAGGTCGGAGCCTTTAATCGTGCGGGCGGTCGGCGTTACTGCCGAGAGTTGCACACGATTGCCATCATTGCCGAACCAGCGGTTTTTCAACGTAGCGGCCAACCGATCAAGAAATTGCGGGAGCAGCGCAGAAGCCACAACGAACCGTTTGGCCTGCAACTCAGCTATCTCAGCCTCGGGGAAGGTGATGCTATTTCCGGGGGTGACAACGAATATGCTAAAGAAAGTGTACTCAACCTCAGGCCCAAAAGCCAAAGCCTGGTTCACCGGGATCGTCCACGGCGTCGTCGTCCAGATCACCGCATGCGCGCCGACCAGTTCGGGCACCGGGCTCTCGATGATCTCGAACGCCACGTCGATCTGGGTCGAAACGATGTCCTCGTACTCGACCTCGGCTTCGGCCAGCGCGGTCTTCTCGACCGGGGACCACATCACCGGCTTGGCGCCGCGATAGAGCTGGCCGCTTTCCGCGAACTTCAGCAGTTCGGAGACGATCGTGCCTTCCGCCTGCGGGTCCATCGTCAGGTAGGGCTTGTCCCAGTCGCCGTTGATGCCGAGGCGTTTCAACTGCTCGCGCTGGACGTTGACCCACTCGGCGGCATAGGCGCGGCATTCGGCGCGGAACTCGACTGGGTCGACCTGGTCCTTGTCGAGCTTCTTCTTGCGGTACTGCTCCTCGACCTTCCACTCAATCGGCAACCCGTGGCAGTCCCAGCCGGGCACGTAGGGCGCGTCCTTGCCCAGCAGAGTCTGGGTGCGGACCACCATGTCCTTGAGGATGTGGTTGAGCGCATGGCCGATGTGCATGTCGCCATTGGCGTAGGGCGGGCCATCGTGGAGGATGAACTTCTCGCGACCGCTGCGCGCCTCGCGGGTCTTGGCGTAGAGGTCCTGTTCCTGCCAGCGCGCGAGGATCGCCGGCTCCTTCTGCGGCAGGCCGGCCTTCATCGGGAAGTCGGTCTTCGGCAGGAAGACGGTGGATCGGTAATCGCGCTGCTCGGTCATGACCGACGCGCCTTAGCGATGCGACGGCGCCCGCGCAATTTATGGTTCACTCCCCGCCGCCTTCCCCCTCGATGGGGGAAGGATAGCGCAGCTTGCGCCTTGCAGGCGCTAGCGGAGCTTGAATGGGGGTGCGGCGGCGCTGTGACGAGAGCGCACCCCCATCCAACTGCGGCTAGACGGCACGGCCGCCAAGCCTTGGTATCCTTCCCCCATCAAGGGGGAAGAGATCAGGTCAGCGCCGATGCCAGCAACCGCCGCGCCTCGTCGCAGTCCTTGTCCATCTGCGCGGTCAGCGCCTCGAGGCTGTCGAACTTGGCCTCGGGCCGCAGGAAGCGGTGGAACGCCACCTCGATCTCCTGGCCGTAGAGGTCGCCGGAAAAGTCGAAGAAGAAGGGTTCGAGCAGCTCCTTGGGCGGATCGAAGGTCGGCCGCACGCCCAGGTTCGCCGCGCCGGCGAGAACGCGCCCGTCCGGCAGGCGCCCGGTCACCGCGTAGATGCCGTAGCGCGGGCGCAAGTACGTGCCGAGCGCCAGGTTCGCGGTGGGATAGCCGATCGTGCGACCCAGCTTGTCGCCATGCTGCACCGGCCCACGAATGGCGAACGGTCGGGTGAGGAGGCGAGTCGCGGTCTCGCAGTCGCCATCTTTCAGCGCCCAGCGGATGCGGCTGGACGAGATCGGTCCCTCCTCGTCGAGTACCGCCGGCACCGTGCGCGTGGATATTCCCAGCGGCCGGCCCTGTTCGCGCAGCGACGTCGCATTGCCGCTGCGGTGCTTGCCAAACACGAAGTCCTGTCCGGTGATGACGCCCACGACGCCGAGACGATCGTGAATGATCTCGCTCACCCAGCGATCGGCCGGCATGCCCGCGATGGTGGCGTCGAAATGGAACACCAGCATCGCGTCCGCCCCGGCGTCGGCGAACAGCGCCTGGCGCTGGTCGAGCGTGGTCAGGCTAAACGGCGGGGTATCGGGCCGGAAGAAGCGCACCGGGTGCGGATCGAAGGTCGCGACGATCGCTGGCCGCCCCTCCGTCCGCGCCCAGGCGACTGCCTCGCCGACGACCGCCTGATGGCCCTGGTGGAAGCCGTCGAAGTTGCCGAGCGCCAGGATCGCACCGCGCAGGGCGTCGGGCATAGGCTGGCGGTGGTCGAGACGAATCATGGCCAAGCCGCCTATAAGTGGCGCGCGAGCGTCACGAAAGCGTAGGCCGGTCTGCCTTCGAGGGCTGGGTGCTCCTCGCGCTGGGCCTCGCGCCATTCCGGGCCGGGCGGGGGCATCGCCGTGTCGCCCGCGAAGTCGGCATGGATCTCGGTCAGCTCGATCCGATCGGCGCGCTCGGCAAACAGCGCGTAGACCTCGGCGCCCCCGATCACCGCGACCTCGCCGCTATCCTCGCTCCGGCCGGCAAGCGCCAGCGCGGCATCCACGTCGTGTGCGACTTCGGCGCCGGGGGCGGACCAGGCGGTGTCGCGCGTGAGAACGATGTGGCGCCGTCCCGGCAGCGGCGCCGGAAAGCTCTCGAACGTCTTGCGACCCATGATCATCGGCTTGCCCAGGGTCAGCGCCTTGAAGTGCCGCATGTCCGCCGGCAGGCGCCAGGGCAGCTTGCCCTCGCGACCGATCACGCCGTTGGCCGCGCGCGCATAGACGAGGACGATCTGCTGCGTCATGCCGGTGTCCGCTCCCGTCCTAGCCCAACGTCAGACGCGTGACGTGGCCCATCTTGCGCCCGGGCCGCGCCGCCGCCTTGCCGTAGAGGTGCAGGTGGCTGCACGGATCGGCCAGGATCGCGGGCCAATCCTCCGCCGCCTCGCCGATCACGTTGCGCATCTCCACGCCCTTGGCGGCGAGCCCGGTATCGCCGAGCGGCAAGCCGCAGATCGCGCGGATGTGGTTCTCGAACTGGCTGGTGACCGCGCCCTCGATCGTCCAGTGCCCCGAGTTGTGGACGCGCGGCGCCATCTCGTTGAACACCGGGCCTTGCGCCGTGGCGAAGAACTCGAGCGTCAGCACGCCCACGTACCCGAGCGCCGCGGCGACCTTGACCGACAGCGCCCGCGCCGATGCGACCTGTGCCGCGATCGGCTCGCCGGCCGGCACGCTCGAGCGCGCGAGGATGCCGTTCTCATGGACGTTGCGCGGCGAATCGAAAAAGCGGACGTCGCCATCCTCGCCGCGGCACAGGATCACCGAGAACTCGGCCTCGAACGTCACGAAGCCCTCGTAGATGAGCGGCTTGGACGGGAGGTCGAGCACCTCGACACCGGCGACCGACCCGATGCGCCACTGGCCCTTGCCGTCGTAGCCGTCGCGGCGGGTCTTGAGGATGCCGGGAGCGCCGATGCGGGCGACCGCGTCGTCGAGCTCGGCAAGGCTGTCGACCGGCGCGAAGGGGGCGGGGGTGCCGCCGAGATCGGCGACGAACCTCTTCTCGTTGAGCCGATCCTGCGCGGTCTCCAGCGCCTTGGTGCCCGGCCGCAGCGGCACTTGGCCCAGCGCGCGCAACGGCGTGACGGGCACGTTCTCGAACTCGTAGGTCACCACCGCGCAGTCGGCGGCGAAGCGGGCCATGGCCTCGGCATCGTCCCACGCGGCGCAAGTGAACGCCGCACTGACTTCGGCGGCGATCGAATCGGCCTCGGGCGCAAAGATGTGGCAGCGATAGCCCAGCTGTGCGGCGGCCATCGCCAGCATGCGGCCGAGCTGGCCGCCGCCAAGGATGCCGATCGTCTCGCCGGGCGGGATCATGCGGACCGCACGCTTTCTTCCCCCTCGATGGGGGAAGGATACGAAGGCTTGGAGGCTCTGCCTCCTAGCCGCAGTTGGATGGGGGTGCGCTCGCGTTTGACGGGAGCGCAAGGCCGCACCCTCACCCCCATCCAAGCTCCGCTAGCGACCTGACGGCCGCAAGCTGCGCTATCCTTCCCCCATCGAGGGGGAAGGAGAAGGGAGGGAGAGCCCGTCATCGCTCAGACCGGCGTTTCCGCGACGCTGGCCGTCTGTTCCTTGCGGAAGGCTTGCAGCCGCTCGGCCAAGGCGTCGTCGCTCGTCGCCAGGATCGCGGCGGCCAGCAGGCCGGCGTTGGCCGCTCCCGCCTCGCCGATCGCCAGCGTGCCGACCGGGATGCCGGCGGGCATCTGCACGATCGAGAACAGGCTATCCTGCCCCGACAGCGCCTTGGACTGCACCGGCACGCCCAGCACCGGCAAATGCGTCATGCTGGCGACCATGCCCGGCAAGTGCGCGGCGCCGCCGGCCCCGGCAACGATCACCTTGAACCCCTCGCCCGCCGCGCCCTTGGCGAAGCTGACGAGCCGGTCGGGCGTGCGGTGGGCCGAGACGATCCGCGCGTCGTAGGCGACGCCCAGCTTGTCGAGCATGTCGGCGGCGCGCTGCATCGTCGGCCAGTCGGACTGGCTGCCCATGACGATGGCTACGAGCGCGCCGGCCATGGCTTACCGCTCGGAGAGGTAGTAGCGGTCGAGCACGGCGAGATCGTCGCTCAAATCGTAGACGATCGGCTGACCGGTCGGGATCTCGAGGCCGGTGATCTCGGCGTCCGAGATGTTCGAGAGGTGCTTGACGAGGGCGCGCAGCGAATTGCCGTGCGCGGCCACCAGCACGTCGGCCCCGGCGCGCAAGTGCGGCACGATCGAACCCTCGTAGTACGGCAGGACGCGGGCGATCGTATCCTTGAGGCTCTCGGTGTTCGGGATCGGAATGCCGGCGTAACGGGCGTCGGCGCCCAGATCGAACTCGCTGCCCGCTTCCAGCACCGGGGGCGGAATGTCGAAGCTGCGGCGCCAGATCTTGACTTGCTCGTCGCCGTGCTTGGCCGCGGTCTCGGCCTTGTCGAGCCCGGTGAGGCCACCATAATGCCGCTCGTTCAAGCGCCAGTCCTTGGTCTCGGGGATCCACAACAGGCCCGCCGCTTCCAGCGCCAGGTGCAGCGTCTTGATCGCGCGGGTCTGGAACGAGGTGAAGGCGACCGTCGGCAGGATGCCCTTCTCGCGCAGCAGCGCGCCGGCCGCGCGCGCCTCGGCCTCGCCCTTGTCGGTCAGGTCGACGTCCCACCAGCCGGTAAAGCGGTTCTCGAGGTTCCACTGGCTTTGTCCGTGGCGGACGAGGATCAGGCGAGGCAAAGGGGCAAGCTCCGCTGGTTGGGGCCTTCCGGCAGCGCCGGTGGCACGCGTTCGAACTGGATGTGCGCCCTAGCTTTCCGGCGGCGGATTGGGAAGAGCGCCCGAGTCGTTTTCGGATCGGTCTTGCGCAGGCATGCCGGAAGGGCTGGCGAGCGCGCGCGCCTGCGCCTTGCGGCGATGCAGGTTCTCGCGCAGCTTCGCGGCCAGGCGCTCCTCGCGCGTGGCTTTGTCCGGCGTGGGTTTTTCGGGCATCTCGACCATCTTCGCCCGAATGCCCAACCGCGCCGCCCACTGCAAGCGAGCTTGACATTGCCCCTGTGCACGGACAATAGCGCGCCCCTGCCCGGCGCCCCTTCGGCGTGCCGCGTGGCACGCTGCTGTAGCTCAGTGGTAGAGCGCACCCTTGGTAAGGGTGAGGTCGGGAGTTCAATCCTCCCCAGCAGCACCATTCCCCATCGATTCGAGTGCCGGCAGCGCCGGTCAGGCGGTCGGGCGGTCAGCCGCCACGTTGTGTTCGCGCCCCGCCCACTCGCGGTTGATGGCGAGCGCGGCCAGCGTGCACAGCGCGCCCGAGAGCAAGTACACGCCCACGAAGAACAGCCCGAAGCGGCTGGCGACGAACAGCGCGACCAGCGGCGCGAACCCGGCGCCGATGAACCAGGAGGCCGTCGCGGTGGTCCCCGCTCCGGTGTAGCGGTGGCGGGGCGAGAAGCTGCCGTTCACCGCCCCCGAGGCCTGACCGAACGAGAGGCCGAGCAGGATGAAGCCCGTGATCATGTAGGACCATTGCCCGCCATGCCCGCGCGCGAGCAGTTGCGGGGCGAAGCCGCTGTAAGCGGCGATCAGCGCGGCCGAGACGCCAAGCAGGGTGCGCCGGCCGATGCGGTCCGCGATGAGCCCCGACAGAGCCACGCAGACGAGGCCGACCACGGCCCCGACGAGCTCGATCTGCAGGAAGCCGATCGGCGGCTCGCCGGTGGTGAGCACCACCCACGAGAGCGGGAAGACGGTGACGAGATGGAACAGCGCGAAGCTTGCCAGCGGCGCAAAGGCGCCGAGCATCACCGTGCGGCCTTCCTCGCGGAACATCTCGAACACCGGCGAGGGCTGGAGCTCGCGGTTCTCGTAGAGCTCCTCGAACGCGGGCGTCGAGATCAGGCGCAGCCGGGCGAACAGAGCGACGACGTTGATCACGAAGGCGACGAAGAACGGATAGCGCCAGCCCCAGTCCAGGAAGTCGGCCTGCGACAGGGTCGAGAGCAGGAAGGCGAACACGGCGGCCGCCACGAACAGGCCAACCGGCGCCCCAAGCTGCGGGACCATGGCGAACCAGCCGCGCCGCTCGTTCGGGGCATTCAGGGAAAGGAGCGCCGGCAAGCCGTCCCACGTGCCGCCCTGCGCGAAGCCCTGGCCCAGCCGGAACAGCGCCAGCAGCACGACAGCCACGTGGCCGACCTGTTGGTAGCTCGGCAGGAACGAGATCGCCATCGTCGAGCCGCCGAGCAGGAACAGCGCGATCGTTAGCTTCACCCCGCGCCCGTACCGGCGGTCGATCCACAGGAACAGCAGCGCCCCGAACGGCCGCGCGATGAAGGCCAGCGCGAACAGGCAGAACGAGTAGAGCGTGCCCGTCAGCGGGCTGACGTACGGAAAGATCAGCGACGGGAACACCAGGACCGAAGCGATCGCGTAGACGAAGAAGTCGAAGAACTCTGACGACCGCCCGATCACCACGCCGACCGCGATCTCGCCGGGCCGGATGCGATGATCGCGCGCGTTCACGACCCGCGAGCTGCGTTCGAGGGACGTCGATCGGGCCGGTGCCGTGGGCATGCTGGTCATAGCCGCTATTTTCCACCAGGAGGGCAGGCTTGCACTTGCACAAACCTCGCGCTGATTTGCAACGATTGCATCGTAGCTTGGATTGAGGGCAGTTGTGAACGCTCGTGCAAGGAGTACACGAGCAAGCGGCGATTGCCGGCGGGGACTCGATGCTCAAGCTATTCAACGGCACTTCAAACCGCCTCTTGAGCGCGCGGGCTCGATCAGCTGAACCGAACGCCGCCAAGACGATCGCAGGCCTGGCTTTGACGCTGCTGCTGTGCGGCTGCGACCGCGTGGTCATGGACCCCGGCGGCGACATCGCCGTGCAACAGCGCGACCTGATCCTGTTCTCGACCGGCGTCATGCTGCTGATCATCGTGCCGGTGATGGTGCTGACGGTCCTGTTCGCCTGGCGCTATCGCCGTGGCAATCCCAACAAGACCTACGATCCCGACTTCGACCACTCGACCACGCTGGAACTGGTCATCTGGTCGTGCCCGCTGCTCATCATCATCGCGCTGAGCGCCGTCACCTGGACCAGCACCCACCTGCTCGATCCCTTCCGCCCGATCGCCAGGATCGCGCCCGGCAAGCCGGTTCCGCCGGGAACCAAGCCGCTCGACATCCAGGTCGTCGCGCTCGATTGGAAGTGGCTGTTCATCTATCCCGAGCAGGGGATCGCCACGGTGAACGAGCTCGCGGTGCCGGTGAACGTGCCGCTGCGCTTCTCGATCACCTCGACCGATCAGTTCAACACCTTCTACGCGCCGACGCTGGCCGGCATGGTCTATGCGATGCCGGGCATGCGCTCGATGATGCATGCCGTGCTCAACCGCCCCGGCGAGACCTGGGGCTACTCGGCCAACTACACCGGCGCGGGCTTCTCCGACATGCGGTTCAAGCTGCGCGGAATGCAGCCGGACGAGTTCCAGAGCTGGGTCGCCGCCGCGCGCGGCGACCGGCGCGGGCAGCTCACACGGCAAGTCTTCACCGTTCTCTCCCGGCCGAGCGAAAAGGCCCCGCCGATGCGCTTCGGCGGAGTTGCGCCCGATCTGTTCGACCGCGTGCTCAACAGTTGCGTCGAGCCGGGCAAGCCGTGCATGTCGGACGTGATGCGCGCCGACATGTCGCGCGGCGGCGGCCATCCTGACGACCCGCGTGCCGGCGCGGGCATGCCACCGGGACACGGCTCGCTGCCGCTCCACGGCGACAAGCCGACCCCGGCGCTGGAAAAGGAACCCGAGGACAAGGGCTCGGGGCCGAACGTCACCGCGCCGCGCGGCTCCGGCGCCCCGGGCCAGCACCACCAGGGCGACGAGCGCAACCGAGACATGTCCCTGCGCGCCCCGAACACCGCACCCGGCGCGCCGCGGACCGGACGAGCCTGACAGGACGAGCCAGATGGCCGAAAACACACTGATCAAGACGATCTTCGGCCGGCTCACCCTCGAGTCGCTCCCGATCCATGAGCCGATCCTCGTCGGCACCTTCATCGTCGTCGCGCTGCTGGGCCTGACGATCGTGGGCGCGATCACCCGCTATAAATTGTGGGGCTATCTGTGGAGCGAGTGGTTCACCAGCGTCGATCACAAGCGGATCGGCGTCATGTACATGGTCTTCGGCATCGTCATGCTGTTGCGCGGCTTTTCCGACGCGCTGATGATGCGCGCGCAGCAGGCGATCTCGTTCGGTGCCAACCAGGGCTACCTGCCCTCGCACCACTACGACCAGGTCTTCACCGCGCACGGCACGATCATGATCTTCTTCGTGGCGATCCCGCTGGTGGTCGGCCTCGTCAACTTCGTGATGCCGCTGCAGATCGGCGCGCGCGACGTCGCCTTCCCCTTCCTCAACAACCTCAGCTTCTGGCTGACGGTCTCGGGCGGCATGCTGGTGATGCTCTCGCTGTTCGTCGGCGAGTTCGCGCGGACCGGATGGCTGGGCTACGCGCCGCTTTCCGAGCTGGCCTATAGCCCCGATACCGGCGTCGACTACTACTTGTGGTCGCTGCAGATAGCGGGCGTGGGCACGACGCTGTCGGCCATCAACATGGTGGCGACGATCATCAAGATGCGCGCGCCCGGCATGACGATGATGAAGATGCCGGTGTTCTGCTGGACCGCGCTGTGCTCGAACGTGCTGGCGGTGGCGATCTTCCCGATCCTGACCGCCGCGTTCCTGCTGCTGCTGCTCGACCGGTACGTAGGCACCAACTTCTTCACCAACGATCTCGGCGGCTCGCCGATGATGTACTGGAACATGGTGTGGGCCTGGGGCCATCCCGAGGTCTACGTGCTCGTGCTGCCCGCGTTCGGCATCTTTTCCGAGATCACCTCGACCTTCACCGGCAAGCGGCTCTTCGGCTATTCCTCGATGGTCTACGCCACCGTCGTCATCACCATCCTGTCGTTCCTGGTGTGGCTGCACCACTTCTTCACGATGGGCGCGGGGCCGAGCGTCAACAGCTTCTTCGGCATCGCCACGATGGTCATCTCGATCCCGACCGGCGCCAAGGTCTTCAACTGGCTGTTCACGATGTATCGCGGCGATATCCGCTTCGAGCTCCCGATGATGTGGACGATCGCCTTCATGCTGACTTTCGTGATCGGCGGCATGACCGGGGTGCTGCTGGCGATCCCGCCCGCCGACTTCGTGCTGCACAACTCGGTGTTCCTCGTCGCGCACTTCCACAACACGATCATCGGCGGCGTCGTCTTCGGCCTGTTCGCCGGGATGGTCTACTGGTTCCCCAAGGCGTTCGGCTTCAAGATGGACCCGTTCTGGGGCAAGGTCGCGTTCTGGGGCTGGACGGTGGGCTTCTGGGTCGCCTGGGGTCCGATGTACGTCGCCGGCCTCATGGGCACGACCCGACGCGTCCACCACTTCGACGACCCGACGCTTCAGCCCTGGTTCGTGGTCGCCGCGATCGGCGCCGTGATCATCCTCGTCGGCATCCTGGGCTTCATCATGAGCATCGTGGTGGGGATCAGGAACCGCGACAAGCTCGCCGACACCACCGGCGATCCCTGGGACGGGCGCACGCTCGAATGGTCGACGACCTCGCCCCCGCCGCAGTACAACTTCGCCTTCACCCCGGTGATCCACGATCTCGACGCGTGGTACGACATGAAGTCGCGCGGCTACCACCGACCGGAGGAGGGCTTCCGCCCGATCCACATGCCGCGCAACACCGCTTCGGGCGTGATCCTTTCGGGCCTGGCCTTCGTCTTCGGCTTTGCGATGATCTGGTACATCTGGTGGCTCGCGGCGCTTGCCTTCGCCGGGCTGGTCGTCGTCAGCATCGGGCACACCTTCAACTTCCACCGGGACTACTTCATCCCGGCCGAGGATGTCGCCCGGACCGAGCATGCCCGCCAGCCGCTGCCGGCAGGTGCGTGAGATGAGCACGCAAGGCCACTCCGCAGCCACGACCATCGCCGACCGCGACACCTGGCACCTCGCGGAAGAGGACGATCACGGCCACGATCACAGCGGCGGCGCCACGTACATCGGGTTCTGGATCTACCTGATGAGCGATGCGCTGATCTTCGCCTCGCTCTTCGCGATGTTCGGCGTCGTCAGCACCAGCTACGCTGGCGGGCCGGCCCCGCGCGAGATCTTCGAGCTCCCGCTGGTCGCGCTCAATACCGCGCTGCTGCTCGCCTCCTCGATCACGTTCGGCGAGGCGATGCCGCACATGGAGGCGGGGCGCGTTGGGCCCACCCGGATCTGGTTGGCGCTGACCGGTCTGCTGGGCGCGGCCTTCGTCTGCGTCGAGCTCTACGAGTTCTCGAACCTCATCGCCGAGGGTGCGGGGCCGCAGCGCAGCGCCTTTCTCTCGGCCTTCTTCGCGCTTGTCGGCACCCACGGCGCGCACGTGACCGTGGGCCTGATCTGGATCGTCGTCAGCCTCGTCCAGATGAGCCGCCACGGGCTCTCGGAAGACATGAAGCGGCGCGTGATGTGCCTCTCGATGTTCTGGCACTTCCTCGACATCATCTGGATCGGGGTCTTCACCTTCGTCTATCTCTGGGGAGTTCTGCGGTGAGCGCCTCGCACGATCCTGTCGATCCCGCCCATCACGGCCACGGACACGGCCATGGCAGCCGTCGCGGCTACTGGATCGGCACGCTGCTGGCGATCGTCCTCACCGTGCTGCCCTTCTGGCTGGTCATGGGCAACGTGCTGCGCGACCCGCAAGTCACCGCGATCCTGATCGTGGCGATGGCGCTGGTGCAGATCGTCGTCCACGTGGTGAGCTTCCTGCATCTCGACACCCGGTCGGAAGGCGGGTGGACGTTGCTGGCGTTCCTGTTCACCGTGGTGGTCGTGTTCATCCTGATTGGCGGCTCGGTGTGGATCATGTTCCACCTCAACACCAACATGATGCCGATGTCGGGGCCCAGCGCAGCCATGGGGTAACCCGCAAGGGCGGATGGCTGCCGGCGCTCTGCGCGCTGGCCTTCGTGCTCTTCGTCGGGCTGGGCATCTGGCAGATCGAGCGCCGGACGTGGAAGCTGGCGCTGATCCGCGCGATCGATTCCCGGATCGCCGCGGCCCCGGCCGCTCCGCCGCTGCCCGCCACCTGGTCCCGGTTCGACCCTCAGGTGCAGGCCTACCGCCGGGTGGCCGTGCAAGGCCGCTTCCTCGCCGGCCGGTCCACCCTGGTGCAAGCCTTGACCGAGCGCGGCGCGGGATACTGGGTGATCACGCCGCTGCGCACCTCGCAGGGCTTCGTTATCCTCGTCAATCGCGGCTTCGTCCCCACCGCGCTCGGTGCGATGGCGGTGCGAGGACAAGCCGATGCTCCGGCCAAGGTCACGGGCCTGCTGCGCTTGTCCGAACCCGGGGGGCGCTTGTTCCGCGCCAACGATCCCGCCGCCGACCGCTGGTATTCGCGCGACATCGCCGCCATCGCGGCCAAGCGCGGCCTCAGCCCGGTGGCCCCCTACTTCATCGATGCCGATGCGACGCCCAATCCCGGCGGCTGGCCAGTCGGCGGGCTCACCGTGGTCGACCTGCCCAACAACCACCTGGTCTACGCCGTGACGTGGTTCGCCTTGGCGGCGCTGAGCCTCTTCGGCTTCGTGCGCGTCTGGCGCGACGGGCGCGGGTCGGCTGGCTCGAAGGGCAACGTGGCCTAGGTGCAGGAACCCGAGCGCGCGCCGTTCGTCCCTGTGATCGAGCCGCTACGCAGGCAGCCCCATAAGGACCGAGCCGATGACCCTTCCGCCAACCCCCGGCACGATAGCCGGCACTCCGCCTGCCCCGAACGCGGTCGACCGAACCGTCGACATCGCCAGCGGCGCCGCGGCGGGTGCATTGGCCGGACTGGTCGGCGCTGCCGTCATGGAAGGCTTCCAGGCTTACGCCGGCAACCTCTTCCGGCCCAAGGGCTCCAATCCGCCCGCGACCGAGCAAGCGGCGCTGACCGCCGCGCGGCTGGCCGGGGCGGCGAGGTTGCGCAAGGCCGATCGCCAGCGCGGTGGCGATGCCGTGCATTACCTCGTCGGCGGCCTGACCGGCGCGGCCTACGGCGCTCTGGCCGAACCGGCGCCGGGCGTGACGCGGTGGCACGGACTGGCCTTCGGCCTCGCCTGCGCGACCGTGATCGACCAGATCGCCGTGCCGCTGTCCGGCTTAGCCCGACCACCCTGGCGCTATACCGTGCGTACCCATCTCTATGGCTACGCCTCGCACCTCGTGTTCGGGTTCGTGACGGAAGCCGTGCGCCGCGCCCTCCGCCGCCGCAAGGCCGCGCGTGCAGAGGGTCGAGGCGTCACGCTCGAGGACGTGTCGGTGCCTCTGCTCCTGGGCCTCGCGAACGGGCAGCGTACGTTCACTCCGGCCGCCGCGGTCACGATCGCGGCGGCCGGAAGCAACCTCGGCCTCAAGGGTACGCCCCTGTCGTTCCTCGCGTCGCCATGGGCCGGCCTGATCATGAGCACCGCCGCGATCGGCGAGTACGTGGCCGACAAGCAGCCGGGCATTCCCGCCCGCATCACTCCCCCCGCCCTCGCCGGACGCGCGATCGGCGGCGCCTTGTCCGGCGCGGCGACCGCGCGACCCGGGCGTGCGCTGCTTGCCGCCGGTATCGGAGTCGCAGGCGCGCTCGCCGGCGCCTACATCAGCTATCGTGCGCGTGCGGTACTGGCCCGCGCGCTCGGCCGCGACATCCCGGTGGCCTTTGCCGAAGACGCACTGTCGCTGGTCGGCTCCGCGGCGCTCACCGGCTACGCCGCGCTGCGCGAAAACCAGCGGCAGACACGAGCCGAGCTAGCGATAGCCGCGTGATTGCCATAGGTTAGCAGCGCCCCGGCCCTTGTGCCGGGCGCCTGCGACCCCAATGTCGACACGATGGGTACCATTGTCGCCATTCTCTCGCAGCTCTTCTGGGGCGTCACCGTCGGAGCCTTGAGTGGTACCGCCGCCGCGATCGTGAAGCTGTTCGCCATGGCCGGCGGCGTTTTCGGCAGCGGCTTTGCCGTGCTCAACTGGCGCAAGTTGCGCGAGCGTCTCCGCTTCAAACGCTGAGCCGAGCTTCGGCGCCGCACCTGCGCGGTCAGGCGCTGCCAAGGCCGATCGGTATCGGCGTACCGGCCTTGAGGTAGATGCGATCGCCGTCGATCTTGTCGACCTGATCCAGGGCGATGAAGTGATGGGCGTTGTCGCTGCTATCGGTCCGGGTCAGCTTGAGGCGATCGCCTTCGATCGCATCGACAGTGCCCAGATGCCGGCCATGACAGTCGGTCACTTCCATATGCGGCTTGATGCGAAGCTTCTCGAACATGGACTACCTCGTCGATTCGAACCAAGGAACGGTTCGCACCGAGCTGCGTTCCACGGCGCTCGACCCGCCATGCGCGGAACTGCCTCGGCCTCTTCTTATTGCGAACGATTACCATTTACGACACGCAGAGGGTTGTTTTAGGGCGCATCATCCGCTTTGCCTCGTCGGCAACGGTCAAGGACGGGGCATTTCTCCATGCGCAAGTGGCATCGCTGGTTATCGGTCTTCTTCGGCGTGTTTCTCCTCTGGATCGCAGTGACCGGCGTGCTGAGCCAGGTCGCCGTGCTCTGGCCCGGCGGCGGCAGTCCTGACCCGGCAGCGGCGTCCGCCAGCGCGCCCCCGGGGTTCGAGTGCCCCAAGGGCTGGCGTTGCATGCCGCCGCGACCGCAAGGCGGCATGCGTTCGCTCGTCGGGCTGTTCCACCATCTCCATTCGGGCGAGACCTTCGGCCCGATCGGCACGGCGATCTCCGTGCTGTCCGGCTTGGCCATGATCTTCTTCGCGTTCTCGGGCTTGTGGCTCTACATCCAGATGTGGCGCAACCGTAAGGAGCGCGCACTCATGCCGCGCTGGTTCTGGCGCTAACCGCATTTCGCCATTGGCCTGTCATGGCGCGTGCCGATAGAACCGCGCCATGATTCCCTTCCGCATCCGCAGCCTCGCGCTGCTCCTTGCGCCGCTGCTCGCCGCCTGCGCGACCTCGCCCTTGCCCCGCCAGGCCGCAGCGGTGCCGTCCGACAAGCCGATCGAGATCGGCATCGTTGCCATCAACGACTTCCACGGCGCGCTCGAACCGCCCAAGCAGGCGGTCAACATCGCCAAGGGCGACGGCACTTATCTCGGAGTGCCGGCGGGCGGAGCGGCCTGGCTCGCCTCGGCCGTGGAGCAGATCAAGGCGGAGCACCCCAATCACGTGGTCGTCGCCGCCGGCGACCTGACGAGCGCCTCGCAGCTCGCCTCCTCGCTCTATCTCGACGAGCCGTCGGTCGGGGTGATGAACCGCATCGGGCTGGAGTTCAACGCGGTCGGCAATCACGAGTTCGACCGTGGTCCGACCGAGCTGCGGCGCCTGCAGGACGGCGGCTGCGAGAAGAACACGCGGCTGGAACCCTGCCGGGTCGAGCCGTTCGCCGGCGCACACTACAAATACCTCTCGGCCAGCACCTTCAAGAGCGACGGTTCCACGCTCTTCCCCGGCACCGGCCTCAAGGTGTTCGACACCCCGGCGGGCAGGATCACGATCGGCTTCATTGGCCTCTCGCTGCGCGCCGTGCCCTCGCTGGTGCGGCCGGAAGCGGTTGCCGAACTGCGCTTCGCCGACGAAGCCGACACGATCAACGCGCTGGTGCCACAGCTGAAGGCCCAGGGCGCTGACGCCGTCGTCGTGCTGATCCACCAGGGCGGCAAGACCAAGCCCGGCAGCGACGTCAACGGCTGCGAAGCCATGGACGGCGACATCCTGCCGATCATCGACCGGCTTGGCCCCGGCGTCGATCTCATCGTCTCGGGCCATACGCATTGGGCCTATGTGTGCGAGCATGCCGGCAAGGACCCCGCCCATCCGATCCTGCTCACCAGCGCCGGCGTCTATGGCGAACTGGTGACCGACATCACGCTGGACTTCGACGCCAAGACCCATGCGCTTGTCGGCAAGTCCGCGCGCAACGTCATCGTCCAGTCGCAGCCCTACCAGGCGACGCGCGGGTTCATCGACAACACCGACCTCGTCCCGCGCTTCGCTCCGCGCGCCGATATCGCGGCTTACGTGAAGCGCTATACCGATGCGGTCGCGCAGCAGATCGCGCGGCCCGCAGGGCATCTCTCGGCCGGGGCGCCGAAGTGGGAAGGCGACGATGGGTGGATGGGTGGTCCGCTCGGCAACCTGATCGCCGACAGTCAGCTCGCCGGCACGCGCCAGCTCGGGGCGCAGCTTGCCTTCACCAACCCCTTCGGCATCCGCACCTCGCTGGTGCCCAAGGCGGATGGTACGGTGACCTTCGGCCAGCTCTACTCCGTGATGCCCTTCAGCAACCAGCTCGTCGTGCAGACGATGACCGGCGCACAGATCAAGGCGGTGCTGGAAGAGGGGCTGGACGACACCAATCCCCGGCAGATGCTCTCACCCTCGGCCAACGTGCACTTCACGTTCGACTTGCGCCGTCCGGCCGGTTCGCGCGTCGTCTCGCTGCTGGTGGACGGCAAGCCGATCGACCCGGCCAAGTCCTACCGCGTCGCCACCAACAGCTTCCTGTCGGAAGGCGGCGACTTCTTCACGACCTTCACCAAGGCGACCGACAAAGTGCGCGCCGGCATCGATGTCGACGCGTTCGAAACGTGGCTTTCGGCCGTGCCCATGCGCACTCTGCCGGTGGAGACGCGCGGGGTGCGGCTGGACCAGTAGCGGTCCGGCTCAGCCGAACAGCCAGGTGCCCAGCAGGCGGTGGAAGGGGAACGTGAAGAAGCCTGCGGTCAGCAGGGCGCCGATCGTCAATCCGCGCACGATCCGGCGGTGCCGCCCATGATCGTGCCGCCGTGCGGTGATGACGAGCGCGGGTAGCAGGCAGAGCACCACGACCGAAAGAATGTGGATCAGGCTGAAATGGCCTGGCCGGGTCAGCTGCAGCGCGAAGCTGTCGAGCGCCGTCAGCCCGAGCGCCGCGACCCAGGCATAGCCGAGCACGCGGTGCCGCCGCGTTCCGCGTGGATGCCACAGGATCAACGGCGTGAGCGCGAGCGTGGCGATCATCGTCGCGAGATGGACCCAGAGCACCGCGGGCAGCCGGTGCCAGTCGGCGTGCCCTTTCGCGAGCGCCACCAACACGAAGCCGAGCAGTACGATCGCAAGAACGCCCAGGACTCGCTCCGTCCGGTCGGGGGCCAGGTTGTAAGGGCCCTGAGCGTTCCGACCTGCGGCACTTGCGCTTGTCGCCATTAGAAGCCTTCCCCCTTGGGCCAGCCGGGAGCGGCCAGACCCATCACTTTGAACAGATCGCCCATCTGGTCGGCGGCGGTCAGGCGGTGCCTTGCCCGCTCGATCACCGCGGCATGCGCCGGCGCGGCGGCGGCAAGTGCGCGGGCACGCATGTCGATGCCGAGAGCGCGCAACCACTCGCTTTGCGTCACCGTGCCGAGCACACGGCAGTCCCGCGCCAGGGCCACGTTGCCGAGCGTCGCGAAGTCGACGAGCGCGGTCAAGTCCGCCTCGCCCGGCGCCGCGAAGGGATCGACCTTCTCATGCGCGCGCACCGCCTGCAGCGTCGAACCAGTACGCGCCTCGTCGTAGCCGTAGTCGATGAACAGGGCCGCGCCGCCTTGCGCCACCAGCCGACCGGCCGCTTCGAACACCACCGCCGCCGCGCCCGGGCAGGTTTCCAGCAGTGCCCCGACCTCGGCATCGCGCCAGACGGCGGGCACGGCCGCGTCCATCGGCCGATCGCCGGCCACTGCCACGAAGGCCTCGCCCTCGAGCGCGACCATCCGCTCGCGCCAGCCTTGCGGCGTCTTGACGAGTTGCCGCACCGGCAGCGCATCCAGGAACTCGTTGGCGACGAGCAGGATCGGTCCCGACTGGGGCACGGTCGAGAGGTCGTGGTGCCAGCGCGCCTGCGGCACCGCCTCCAGCTGCAGCGCCTTGAGCGTCGTCGATGTCTCGACGAAATGGACCTGGGGTTCGAGGCCGTGGGGCCGCGCGGCGCGCAGGACATCACGTGCGAGCGTGCCGCGTCCGGGGCCGAGTTCGATGTAGTGCACGGGATCGGGCTTGCCGGCGCGCGTCCAGATGTCGGCCAGCCAGAGGCCGATCAGCTCGCCGAACATCTGGCTGATCTCGGGCGCGGTGATGAAATCGCCCGCCTCGCCCAGCGGATCGCGCGAGGCATAGTAGCGCGCGTTCGATTCGCCCATGTAGTGCGAGAGGCTGATCGGGCCGGTGTTGACGATCAGCCGCCGGAAGATCTCGGCGAGCGGCGCGGCGCCGTCGTCGGTCATGCGGTAAGCGGTCGCCCGCTGGCCAGCGGCGGCTTGCTCAGCGCGCGGGCGATGATCAGCAGGCCCAGCGCCATCAGCGGCAGCGTCAGCCACTGGCCCATCGACAGGCCGGTGCGCATGGCGAAGTCCTGGAGTTGCTCGTCCGGCTCGCGGAAGAACTCGACGAAGAAGCGCGCCAAGGCGATCCCGGTCGCGAACACGCCGACGAGCAGGCCGGGGCGGTAGCGGGCGCGGGTCCGCCAGAACAGCAGCAGCATGACGATCATCATCGTCAGGCCCTCGAGCCCGGCCTCGTACAACTGGCTCGGGTGCCGAGCCTCCGGGCCCGCGCCCGGAAAGACCATGGCCCAGGGAACGCCGGGGCCCGCCTTGCGGCCCCACAGCTCGCCGTTCACGAAGTTCGCCAGCCGGCCGAACATCATGCCGAACGGCACGCAGACCGCGATGTAGTCGGCGACGCGGATGAAGCTCAGCCCACCGCGCCAGGAGACCCACGCGATCGCCAGGATCACTCCGATGAGGCCGCCGTGAAAACTCATGCCGCCGTGCCACAGCGAGACGAGCTCGGCCGGGTGCAGCCAGAGGCTGGGAATGCCGGTGTCCCCGCCGGTGTAGAACGTCGCGTAGCCGAGCCGGCCGCCCAGGATGATGCCGATCGTGCAGTAGAAGAACAGGTCGTCGGCATGGCGCTGCGCCAGGGGCGCGCCGGGGGCCTTGATCATCCGGGTGAGATGCCAATAGCCCAGGACGATGCCCGCCAGATAGGCGAGCGAGTAGTAGCGCAGCGTGAAGAAGCCCAGGTCGATGCCGTTGCGCAGGCCGAGATCGGCCCAGTGGATCGGCTCATGAACCGCGGCGGCGGCGGCGGAAAGAATCAGCAAGCGGGCGGCCTCGCGTAGGGGCGGCGCGCAAAGGGTTCAGCGCCGCTTTCGGGCGCCTTCTGGCATAGCCCCGCCCGCGAGGAAAGGCGGGTTTTGCGCTTGAAAGGCGCTGCGATGCACAGCGGATGCATGCCGGATGCAGCGCTTTTGCACGCCGGTGCACACCCATGGTCGTTGTCGTGCACCACACGTGCACCACACTCAGGTGGCGGCGGCCTCCGGCACGGTATCGGCCTGGGGTACGGAGTCCTCGGTAGCCGGCGCAGCAGGCCCGCCGGACCGCGCCGTCGCACCGGAGGCGGTATCCACCTCGGGCGCTGCGAGCGGTGGCGCCGATGTCGCGGTGTCGTAAGGCAGCATCGCGTCGCTGACCGAGCCGGGCAGCACCTTGCCCTCGGCAGGACCGGTGGCGCTGGCTTCCTTCTTGCTGCCGCAACCGGCGAGCGTGGCCAGCAGGAGCAGGCCCGCGACCCGCAGCGCGCTCATTCCGCCGCCTCGCGCGCGCAGGGACGGTCGAGCGCCGCCAGGAACGAATCGGCGTGGCGGAGCAGGGCATCGTCCCAGGCCTGCGCCGTGACCGGGCGGCCGAGCCGCGCCATGCTGGTCACTCCGAACTCCTCGATCCCGCACGGGACGATGCCGGCGAAATGCGAGAGATCGGGACTGAGATTGACCGAAAAGCCATGCATCGTCACCCACTTGCGAATGCGCACGCCGATGGCGCCGATCTTCGCCTCGCGCCCGTCGACGTCCTGCGTCCAGATACCGATGCGCCCCTCGCTGCGAAAGCCGGTGACGCCGAAGTCGCCCAGCGTGTCGATCACCCACCCTTCCAGCGCGTGCACGAAGCCGCGCGCGTCGCGCGCCCGCTTGCGCAAGTCCAGCAGCACATAGCCGACGCGCTGGCCGGGACCGTGATAGGTGTAGCGCCCGCCCCGACCCGCCTCGACCACTTCGAACCGGGGATCGAGCAGCTCGGCGGCCGCGGCGCTGGTGCCGGCGGTGTAGACCGGCGGATGCTCCAGCAGCCAGACCAGCTCGCGCGCCTCGCCTGCCGCGATCGCCGCATTGCGTGCGCTCATCTCCTCCAGCGCCTCGCGATAGTTCACCGGCTGACTGGCGATGCGAAGCTCGATGTCGCCCGGAAGGGAAGGACCGGAGTGGGTCATGGCGCGGTGCGTGGCCCCAATCGCGGCGCTTATCAAGGGGGACTTTCTTCCGGAGCCGGGGCCGCGTAGGGCGGGGGCCCATGCCTGCGGAGACCACGATGAAGCTCGACAGCAACCGCGCCTGGAAAGAGGCGTCGCGCAACGTCTCGCGCAACCGGGAGCCGCTGCTGGCGGTCGCGGGCGTGTTCTTCCTCCTGCCGCAGCTCGTCCTGTCGCTGTTCTTCCCGCAGCCCGAGCAGACGGCGGGAATGAACCAGCAGCAAGTGATCGCGATGGTGCAGGACTACTACGTCGCGACCCTGCCCGCGATCATCCCGCTGGTCTTGTGCCAGGCGCTCGGCACCCTGGCCCTGCTGAGCCTGCTCAGGCACGCGGGCCGGCCGACGGTGGGCGAGGCCCTTCGCCTGGGCCTTGCCGGCGTGCTTTCCTATCTGGGCGCGCAGATCCTGCTGGGCATGGCTCTGGGCATCGCCGGCGGGACGGTGCTCGCCATCCTGGCCATGAGCGGCATCCCGGCGCTCGCGGTCGCCGGGTTGGGGCTCATGCTGGTGCTCGCCATCGCGATCGGCGTGCGGGTATCCCTGTCGGCCGCCGTCGTGGCGATCGACGGCGAGCGCAACCCATGGCGGGCGCTGCGCCGGTCGTGGGAGATCACCGCCGGAAACGGCGCAAGGCTCCTGGGCTTCTACGCCCTGTTCATGATCGCGTTCATCGTGATCCAGATCATCGTCGAGCTGGTGGTCGGCATTCCGCTGACCTTCGTGGGCCGGGACAATTCGATCGCGAACACGATTGCCGCTCTGGTCACGTCAGCGACGAACACCCTGGTCGCGGTATACTTGGTGGGCATCGTCGGCGCGGTGCATGCGCAGCTGACCGGCGCTCCCTCCGATCAGGAGCGCCGGGTCTTCGAGTGAGCCGCCGCGCTCAGCTGTCATCCTCGGCGAAATCCTCGTCGGCCGCGTTGCGCGCGCCGTACTTGTTCTCGAGGTCGTCGTAAGTCTCTTCGCCGTCGAACGCGCCCATATCGAGGCGTCCGCTGCTCTCCATCTGGTTCATCCGGTCGATCAGGTCCGGCGCGTCGATGTCCTCGATGCCGCTCTTGTCCTTGACGCTGTCGCCCGGCGCGTGCTCGTCGACCCCGTCGATGGCCTCGTCGGCGACGGTTTGCGCCTGGGTCTCCTCATCCTCCTGCTCGGGAACGATATCCTCGCGCGAGAGGTCGGTGCGGTCGATCATCAGCTGTCTCCTTCACCGGCAGAACGGACGGGTGAAGGAGAGGGTTCCGCGGGAGCGGCGCGTGGATCGCGCCGCTTGGATTGGGCCGCTTGGATCGGGCCCCTTGGATCGGGCCCCTTGGATCGGGATGGGCGGCTCAGAGGCTGGGGACGGGCTTCTCGCCGGAGTAGTCGTAGAAGCCGCGGCCGGTCTTGCGTCCGTACCAGCCCGCTTCGACGTACTTCTGCAGCAGCGGGGCGGGCCGGTACTTGGGATCGCCGGTGGTCGCGTGGAACACCTTCATGATCTCGTACAGCGTATCGAGGCCGACGAAGTCGCACAGCGTCAGCGGACCCATCGGGTGGTTCAGGCCGAGGCGGCAGCCCGCGTCGATGTCCTCGACCGAAGCCAGCCCCTCGCCCAGGACGAAGATCGCCTCGTTGAGCATCGGGCACAGGATGCGGTTCACGACGAAGCCGGGCGCGTCGCCGGCGAGCACTACCGTCTTGCCCAGTGCCTCGCCGAACGCCTTCATCCGCGCGACGGTGTCCTTGGAGGTCGCGAGCCCGGGGATCACCTCGACCAGGCCCATGAGCGGCACCGGATTGAAGAAGTGCAGGCCGCAAAAGCGCGTCGGATCGGGTGAGTTCGCCGCCATGCGCGTGATCGGGATCGAGCTGGTGTTCGAGGCCAGGATGGCCTCGGCGCCCAGCACCTTGCCCGCCGCCTCGAAGATCTTGGCCTTGATGTCCTCGCGCTCGGTCGCCGCCTCGATGATGAGATCGGCGCCGCTCATCGCGGAGTAGTCGGCGGCCGGGGTCACGCGCGCGAGCAGCGCGTCGGCATCGGCCTGCGTCAGCTTCTCCTTGGCCACGAGCTTGGCAAGGCCCTTGGCGATGCCCGCCTTGCCTTTCTCGGCAAGCTCGATCGAGACGTCGGACAGGATCACGTCCATGCCCTTGGAGGCGACGGTCTGGGCGATGCCCGTACCCATGATCCCCGCGCCGATGATCCCGACTGTCTGCACTGCAAGCCTCCCTCGATTGAGCCGAATGCCCGCTGCCTAGCGGCATTGCCGGTCCAAGGGAACGGGGCGTCGTGCGTCTAGCGGTTTTGCCCGGGCACCCAGAGCACGTCGCCCTCGCCGGCCGCGTTGACCGCCCTGGCGAGCACGAAGAGATAGTCGCTCAGCCGGTTGATGTAGGCGAGTGCCGCCGGGTTGGCCGGCTCCATCGCCGCCAGCGCGGTCGCGGCGCGCTCCGCCCGGCGCACCGACGCGCGGGCGATGTGGACGCGCGCCGCCGCCTCGCTGCCGCCTGGCAGGATGAAGCTGCGCAAGGGCTCGAGGCTTTCGTTCAGGCTGTCGATCTGCGCTTCCAGCCAGTCCACTTGTCCGGCCACGATGCGCAAGGTCATCTCACCGGGCGCGAAGTCGCTGCCGGGCGTCGCGAGATCGGCGCCGAGGTCGAACAAGTCGTTCTGGATGCGGGTCAGCGGGGCGGCGTGCTCGCTTCCGGCCAGCGCACAGACGGCGAGGCCGATGGCGCTGTTCGCTTCATCGACGGCGCCGATCGCCTCCATGCGCGGCGCATGCTTGGCAAGGCGCGAACCGTCGACGAGACCCGTCGTCCCATCGTCTCCGGTACGCGTGTAGATGCGATTGAGGCGGACCAAGAGGAGAGCCGCTGCCGCTTAGCGCGAGGCGGCGAGCAGCACCGCGACGACGACGACCGCCATCGCCTGGTACTTGATGCGGGCGAACATCATCTTGTTCTGGAGCAGCTGCATCTCGCTCGCGCCCGTCGAAGGATCGCGTTCCAGATCCATCTTGGTGCTCTTCAGGAAGGCCACGATGCCGCGCACGAGGCTGACGACCACCATGATCATCAGCACGGCGATGACGGGGATGAGGATGTAGTTCATGGGCCCGTATGTAGGCTTTTCGACAGGGAAATGCCAGCCGGGAGGCACCCGGCCCGAAGGGCAGCGGCAAGCGCGCGCCCGTCCTCCCCGGCGCGCCTGCGGTCGGCCAGCGAAGGCGCGTTGCGGCGCTTCGCCAGCTTGCGTCCGTCGCCCTCGACCAGCAGCGCGTGGTGGTGCCACGTGGGCACCGGCAGATCGAGCAACGCCTGGAGCAGGCGGTGGACGTGAGTCGCGGCGAAGAGGTCGAGGCCGCGCGTGACCAGCGTGATCCCGTCCGCCGCGTCGTCCAGCGTGGCGGCTAGGTGATAGCTCGCCGGCAGATCCTTGCGCACCAGCACGACGTCGCCGAACAGTTCGGGCCGCGCCTGCTGCACGCCCGCGCGTTCATCGACCCACGCCAGCGGACCGCTGCGCGCGATCGCCTGCGCCATGTCGAGCCGCCACGCGGCGCCGGCGGGATCGACGCTCAGGCCCCGGCATGTGCCCGGATAGATCGGCCCGTCCGGCCCCTGCTCGCGCGCCGCGGCCTCGATCTGCGCGCGAGTGCATCGGCATGGGTAGAGCAGGCCCATGGCGCGAAGCCGCTCGCCCGCCGCGGCATAGCGCTCCAGCCGCGCCGACTGGAACACCGGCTCGCCGCGCCACGCCAGCCCGAGCCAGGTGAGGTCGGCGAGGATCTCGGGCACGAGCTCGGGCCGGCTGCGCGCGCCGTCGATATCCTCGATGCGCAAGCGGAACTCTCCGCCGTCCCGCTCGGCCCGATCGTGCGCGACGATCGCCGCGTAGGCGTGGCCGAGGTGCAAGGGGCCGTTGGGGCTGGGGGCGAAGCGCGTGCGGATCATCGAAGAGCGAAGTCTCTAGCCTCTCGGCCGGCCTGGCGGAACGGCGATCCGGGTGGCGCTGCCTGCCTGTGGATTGCTGCGGCGCCGAGGCGCACGAGCAACTTGACGGCGAGTCGCGCAAATGCTGCAATCGCGCGCATGACTTGCCATCAAACCGCAATGTCGCCCTGCGACTGGAGGCCATGCTCAAGGCGGAGCTGATCGAGCGCGCGGCGCGGTTCCGCAGCGCGGAGGATGATCCCTCCCGAAGTCTTGCCGACTGTCCCGCCTTGGTATTGAACGCGGACTACACACCGCTCTCGTACTATCCCTTGAGCCTTTGGCCCTGGCAGACGGCGGTCAAGGCCATCGTCCTGGAACGGGTCGATGTCGTCAGCACGTACGAGCGGGTGGTGCATTCGCCGAGCTGGTCGATGCAGATCCCCTCGGTGATCGCGCTGCGCCAGTACGTGCGGCCGTCCGAGTTCCCCGCCTTCACCCGCTTCAACGTGTTCCTGCGCGATCGCTTCAGCTGCCAGTACTGCGGAAGCCCGCACAACCTGACGTTCGATCACGTGGTGCCGCGGCGCCTGGGGGGGCGCACGAGTTGGGAGAACATCCTCACCGCCTGCGCGCCGTGCAACATGCGCAAGGGCGGCCGCACGCCCAAGCAGGCGAACATGCCGCCGCTGCTGCCGCCGATCCGGCCGACGAGCTGGCAATTGCAGGAACGCGGGCGCGCCTTTCCGCCCAACCATCTTCACGAGACCTGGCGCGACTGGCTCTACTGGGATGTCGAACTGGAGGCCTGACGGATCAGGCTTTCTCCAGCGTGCACTGCAGCGGGTGCTGATTCTGGCGCGCGAAGTCCATCACCTGGTTCACCTTGGTCTCGGCGATCTCGTACGGGAAGATGCCGCACACGCCGACGCCCTTCTGGTGAACGTGCAGCATCACGCGCGTCGCCTGCTCCAGGTCCATGTGGAAGAAACGCTTGAGCACCATGACGACGAACTCCATCGGCGTGTAGTCGTCGTTCAGCATCAAGACTTTGAATTGGCTAGGCTTCTTGGGCTTTGCCCGAGTCTTGGTGGCGATGCCGATCTCGCCCTCGTCACCCGGGCGCCCGCCACCCTTGCCGCCGCCATCGCCGCCATCACCGTCCCCATCGTCGGCCGCGCGCGGCGGCAGGAGGCGCTGGGAATCGGTAAGGGCCATGTGGGGGGTCATCGTGACAGAATATCGCAAGCGCGGCGTGATCTTCAAGATGCCCAGGGGATTGCCTGGACACGCTTGTGACACACACACGGCGCACATACAGCACAAGGGGCCGAACGGCGAACCGTCCGGCCCCTGAGGCAATCCGTGAGTCGGGATCAGAGCGAAGAGGTCTGACGCGCCTTCTCGACCGCGAGGCTGACACGGCCCGAGATCGGAGCGAACGAGTCGCTCACCAGCTTGAGCATCGCTTCGCTGTTCTTCGAGCCATACGCCACCGCGCTGTCGAAGCTCTTGCGGACCATGTCGCTCTGGATCTTGAGGAAGTCGGTCGGCGACTTGGCGGCGGCGAGTTCCTTGAGATCGCTGGTCGCGGTCTCGAACGCGGTGCGGCTTTCGGCGGCGAACGTGCTGCCGAGATCCTGCACGCCCTCGGCGAAGATCTTGCCCGATTCCATCAGGGCCTCGACGTTGCCCTTGGTGAATTCGCCGACTTCGCCAAGCACGCTCGTGCTCTTCTCGAAAGCGGCCTTGGCCTTCGCCTGCGCTTCGGTGATCGCGTCTTGGAAGCCGCTGAAATTGGTCGTCATGTTCATGGTGAGATCCTTGAAAGAGGCAGTTGGCGTGACGTTAAACGGGGTGCGGGTATGAGCGGCAAGCGGTGCTGACGCGCCGATTGCCCCGTTAGAAACAGCCGCGCTCGCGGCCTTCGCTGCCGGCCTGGGAACCGCACCCTCGACGGGTGTCGGCTTCACAGTTGCAGGAACTTTACGCGGCTTGGCCGGCACCACCGCCGCAATCGCAGCTTTGGCGGGTGCGGGCGGAGCCGAGATCTTCGCCTTCGGCATGGGCACGCTTGGCTTCGAAGGGAGTGCCTTGGAAGCGACTGGCTTTGCTGCCCCAGTCTTTTCAACCAACGGCTTTTCGGCCACCGGCTTTTCGACCGGCTTGCTGACCTTCGGAGCGTCCACTTTGGGACCAGCCACCTTGACCGCAGCGACCGGAGCCGCCGCAACCGGAGGCGTCTCCGCCGCCACATCAGGCTTCACTTGTGGAGCCGGAGCCGGGACCGGAGGCGCAGGTACTTCCGATGCCGCCGTCACTGCAGGCGCTACCACAGGGGGAGCCGCCTTGGTCGCCACGGGCGCTTCGGTCTTCTTGTCTTGCGACTCGGCCATGTTCGGCAATCCTGCAATGCCACTGATTCGCTTGGCGAATTGCGGACTATTCCGCATGTTGCATCGCAAAATTAGGTTATCGCAGGTGCGAAGTCAAGATGGTTATGTTGCAGTGCAGCATAAATCTGCAGCATGCGTTTCAGCGCAAGGCGACGTAGCGTCCCGGCGCCTCTTCGATCGCGCGATCCCCCCTGCCGCCCGGGCGCCGCTTGCCCCGCGCCGGCACGCGTTCGTCGTCGATCGATTCGAGCCATGCGCGCCAGTGCGGCCACCAGCTACCGGGGTGCTCGGTCGCTTGCTCGACGAAGTCCGCGAGCGAATCGGCCTTCGTTTCGGTCGTCCAGTACTGGTACTTGCCGCTGGCCGGCGGATTGACGACGCCGGCGATGTGGCCGGAGCCGGCCAGCACGAACGTCCAGGGCCCGCCAAGGTGCCGCGTCATCTTCCAGACGCTCTGGGGCGGCGCGATGTGATCCTCACGCCCGGCCTGGATGTAGGCCGGCGTCGTGATTCGGCGCAGGTCGATGGGAGCGCCGCAGGCTTTCAGCGCGTCGGGAACGACCATCCGATTGTCGCGGTAGAAGTCGCGAATGTACTCGCGATGCCAGCGCGCCGGCAGGTTGGTGACGTCTCCGTTCCAGTGCAGCAAGTCGAACGCGGGGTGATCCTCGCCCCTGAGGTAATTGCGCTCGACGTAGTTCCAGATGAGATCGTTGCCGCGCAGCAGGTTGAACGTGGCGGCCAGGTATCGTCCGTCGACGAAGCCTTCGGGTGACAGGCGGCCCAGCAGCCCGAGCTGCTGGTCGTCGATGAAGTGCTTGAGGTCGCCCGCCTCGTCGAAATCGACCTGCGCGGTGAAGAACGTCGCGCTGGCGACCTTGTCGGCCTCCCCCTTGTAGGCGAGCACCGCGAGAGTCGCCGCCAGGGTCGTGCCGGCGACGCAATAGCCGATCGTGTGGACGGCCGGCACTTTCAGCCGCTCGCGCACGACATCGATCGCCTCCACTTGCGCGGCGACGTAATCGTCGAGGAGCACGTCGGCGAGCGAGGCGTCGGCCGACTTCCAGGAGACCATGAACACCGTCACCCCCTGCTCCACCGCCCAGCGCACGAAGCTCTTCTTGGCGTTGAGATCGAGGATGTAGAAGCGGTTGATCCAAGGGGGGAAGATCACGAGCGGCACCTTGAGCACGGTCTCGGTCGTGGGGGTGTACTGGATCAGCTGGAACAGCGGCGTCTCGTGGACGACCTTGCCCGGGGTGGCAGCGATGTTCTCGCCCAGCTTGAACGCGGTCGCGTCGGTGTGGGTCAGCTGGCCGCGCCGCAAGTCGGCGACCATATGCTCCATGCCCTTCACCAGGCTTTCACCGCGAGTCTCGATCGCCCGCTCCCAGGCGACCGGATTGGTCAGCGGGAAGTTCGCCGGACTGAGGCCATCGAGCAGGGCCTTGGTGGCGAACACCACCTGCTTCTTCTTCGCCTCGTCCATCCCCTCGACGCCTTCGGCGAGCTCCAGCACTTGCTCGCAGACCAGCAGGTAGAGCTGGTGCACCAGCGCGAAGAACGGCTGGCTGCGCCAGCTGGGATCGGCAAAGCGCGGGTCGCTGCGCGGAAACCCCGCATCGGCGGCGGCCTCGGGATTCGCACCGATCCCGAACAAGCCCAGCACGCTGTTGGCGAGCGAGAGGCTCTCGTTCCAGAGCCTGTTCTGCACCTCGGGCTTTGCCAGCGGCAACTGCCGGGCGACCGAGCCGGCCTTGGTGAGCCACTGCGACGGATCGAACAGCATGGGCACGGCGGCATTGGTCTTGTTGATCTGCTCGACCTGGAAGTCGGTCCACAGCGTCTGCAGGCGTGCGGCCAGATCGGCCCAGTGCCGCGCCTCCTCCTCGCGTTCCGGAGTCGCCTCGGGCATGAACTGGGCAAAAAGCGTCATGACGCCCTGCGCCTGCACCATCAGCAGCTCGCTGAAGAAGTCGGCGGGCTTGGTCAGTTGGTCTGCCTCGCTGGGCATCAGACGGGATACTCCTCTCGCGATCAGCGCCTAACTGCTGCCGCGAGCCGGCGCTGTCGAGTCCCGCGTGCGTCCGCAACCGTTGAAGCGAACAGCCATTTGCGCACGCGATGTAATCCCCTACAGCGGCTGCGGCGGCGCCGGTGCCGCCGGTCATGAAGTACAAGAGGTCATGGAAGACGAGTTCTACCGCATCAAGCGACTGCCGCCCTATGTCATCGCCGAAGTCAACGCGATGCGGCATGCAGCACGCCAGGCGGGCAAGGACATCATCGACCTTGGCATGGGCAACCCGGACCTGCCCCCGCCCCAGCACGTGATCGACAAGCTGATCGAAGTCGCCCGGAAGCCCAGCGCGCACGGCTACTCGCAGTCGAAGGGCATTCCCGGCCTGCGCCGCGCCCAGGCGAATTACTACGCCAAGCGCTTCGGCGTCGAAGTCGACGCCGAGCGTGAGGTCGTCGTCACGATGGGTTCGAAGGAAGGGCTGGCGAGCCTCGCCACCGCGATCACCGCGCCCGGCGATGTCGTCCTCGCGCCCAACCCGAGCTATCCCATCCATACCTTCGGCTTCATCATCGCGGGAGCGACCATCCGCTCCGTGCCGACGACGCCGGACGAGCACTACTGGCGCTCGCTGGACCGGGCGATGGCCTTCACCGTTCCGCGGCCCTCCATCCTCGTGGTGAACTATCCGTCGAATCCCACGGCCGAGACGGTGGACCTTGCGTTCTACGAGCGCCTCGTCGCCTGGGCGAAGGAGAACAAGGTCTGGGTCCTGTCCGACCTTGCCTATTCCGAGCTCTACTACGACGGCAATCCGACGCGCTCGATCCTGGAAGTGCCCGGCGCCAAGGACATCGCGGTCGAATTCACCTCGATGAGCAAGACGTACTCGATGGCCGGGTGGCGCATCGGTTTCGCGGTCGGCAACCAGAAGCTGATCGCGGCGATGACGCGCGTGAAAAGCTACCTCGACTATGGCGCGTTCACGCCGGTGCAGGCCGCCGCCTGCGCCGCGCTCAACGGGCCGCAGGACATCGTCGAGAAGAACCGCCAGCTCTACCAGAAGCGGCGCGACGTGATGGTCGAGGCGTTCGGCCGGGCCGGATGGGATATCCCGCCGCCGCGCGCCTCGATGTTCGCCTGGGCCCCCTTGCCGCCGGCGCTGCGCGAGATGGGCAGCCTGGAATTCTCCAAGCAGTTGCTCACCCATGCCGAAGTCGCGGTGGCACCGGGCGTCGGCTACGGCGAGGATGGCGAGGGCTTCGTGCGAATCGCCCTGGTCGAGAACGAGCAGCGGCTGCGCCAGGCGGCGCGCAACGTGAAGCGCTACCTCGCCTCCATGGGCGTGAACGCCGCAGCCGTCTGAGCAGATAAAATAGACGGCCTGCACAATTGATACAGGTCGTCTGTCATCTGTTTCAGGTGCCCTGAGACCACCAAGATACGCAGTTTTCCTGAGCCATTCGGCCGTTTCGAGCCGGAGATTCGCACAGGAGAAGTGGCGCATGCGCGTGTTCCAGTGGTTCTCGCACGAGGATGCCATCCCGGCCCGGCACGATCTGCGCCGGCTGGGGTGGACCTTGAACGAGGAGCCGGGCGACACCGGCGCGATCCAGCTCATCGACTTCCATAGCCCGGCCGCTGTCGGGCGGCTCAGGCCGGCAACGTCCGCCGCGCCGACCTCGCTGCAGCGCATGATGTTCACGAACGTCGACCGCCCGAGCGACCGCGCGCAGCTGCTGCGCGGCGGGGCCGGGGACGCGGTGCCGGGCGAGATCGATCTGCTCGAACTCGAGTCGCGCGCGCTGCGGGTGCTCGAACACGCGCGTTCGCTGCCGCGCACCCGCGACCTCGGGCGTCTGCGCCTCGATCTGCTGACCCGCGCGGCCTATGTCGACAACCGCCCTATCGACGTCGGCTCGCGGGAGTTCGCGATGCTGTGGCGGCTCTCCGATACGCCCGATCACGCGGTCCCGCGCGATTCGATGGTGCAGGACGTCTGGCGGCTGAACCATGTGGAGGCGAACAACGTCGCGGTCCACCTCTCGCGCTTGCGCAACAAGCTGGCGACGGCAGGCCTGCGCGATGCGGTCGAGACGCTGCAGGGCGCCTACTGCCTGCGCGTCTCGGCCCTGTCGCTCTAGGCAGAGCGGGGCGACGTCTCCGTGTAGGCGGCAAGGTCGTGCGGGGTGTTCACGTTGGCCGGATCGCGGGCAAGCTCCACGAACCGCGCGCCGATCATCTCGGCGAAGCGGAACATGGCGTGCGGCCCGTCGCCGTGAAGGAACGCGTCCAGCTGCGCCGAGGCGCTCGCGGGCCAGTGGCCGACCACCGGCTGGACCTTCAGGCACGCGGGCGCGGCACCGAGCCGCTGCGGCAGGTCGTCCGGGAGACCCAGCGAATCGACCCCGCAGGTCAGGACCGAATCGTACCCCTCGTCGGCGGCGAGATGCAGCGCGGCTGCCAGACCGGCCAGCGGCCCCATTCCCGCTCGCGGCGAATCGGGCAGGGTCGGTGCGGGCGCCGTCTCCCGGCCCACGACCACGACGTGATCGCACCATCCGGATAGCGCATCGACTGCGATCGCGAGCAAGGTGCGGCCATCATGTTCGGCAAGCGCCTTGTCGCTCCCGAATCGGCTCGACAGTCCGCCGGCCAGCACTGCGCCCAGGATCATGCTCGTCTCCCATCACCAGGCCATGACAACTTCCCGACGAAGCGGCGGTTGCTGACGCTGCGGCGCGCAAACGCAAAAGGCGCGCCGGTTGCCCGGCGCGCCTTTCATCGGACTGCAAAGTGCAGCGTCGTTACAGACGCTTACTTCTTCAGTTCGGCCTCGGCGTCGGCAGCAGCGTCCGAAGCGGCAGCGGCGGCATCGCCGGCAGCGTCAGCGGCCTTGGCGCCCGCGTCCTTGGCGGCGTCCTTGGCGTCTGAAGCAGCGTCCGAAGCGCTGGCAGCGGCATCGCCGGCGGCGTCGGCAGCATCGCTCGCAGCGCCGCTCATGTCTTCGGCAGCCGAGCTCGCGGTCGCGTCAGCCGCGTCCTGGGTCTTCTCCGAGCAGCCGGCCATCGCCAGAACGCCGAAAGCAGCAGCGGCAGCAATAACGATCTTGCGCATTTCTTGTATTCCCTAGTCGTTATACCAAGTCGAGCGGTCAATGCCGCAGCAAAGCCAACCCCCAGGGTAGACTTCCGTGCTCCGCATAAGCAGCTTGTCGCTTGCACGCAAGCATTCGCCGAAAACGGGCGTGTGGAGATTTCGCCGGGCGAGCCGGTCGAACCGCAAGGCAAGAGCTCGGGCGAATGGTTCCGCTTGCTGCTGACGCGCCGCGCGCGCGCTGCTACCACGCCGCGATGGAGCCCAAGCAGCATCTCTACCTGGTCGACGGATCGGCCTACATCTTCCGCGCCTACCATCGGCTTCCGCCGTTGACCAATCCCGAGGGCACCCCCGTCGGCGCCGTCTACGGCTACACCACCATGCTGTGGAAGCTGGCCGACGACCTCAACAAGGCGGACGGGCCCACGCACCTCGCCGTGATCCTCGACAAGGCCTCGACCTCCTTCCGCAACGAGATCTACGACCAGTACAAGGCCCACCGCCCGCCTCCCCCTGAGGACCTGGTGCCGCAGTTCCCGCTGATCCGTGACGCGACTCGCGCCTTCAGCCTGGCCTGCATCGAGGAGGACGGCTTCGAGGCCGACGACCTCATCGCCAGCTACGCCCGTGAGGCGACTCGGCGCGGCTGGGACGTGACGATCGTCAGCTCCGACAAGGACCTGATGCAGCTCGTCGGCAAGTGCGCCGCTCCCAACGAGGGCCACGAGGGCGGCTGCATCGACATGCTCGACACGATGAAGAACCAGCGCATCGACGTGCCGGAGGTGGTCGAGAAGTTCGGCGTGCCCCCCGAGAAGGTCGGCGACGTGCTCGCGCTGATGGGCGATTCGGTCGATAACGTGCCCGGCGTCTTCGGCGTCGGCCCTAAGACCGCCAGCAAGCTGATCCAGGACTACGGCGACCTCGAGTCGGCGCTTGCCGCGGCGCCTTCGATGAAGAAGGGCAAGCTGCAGGAGCGCCTGATCGAGCATGCCGACATGGCGCGGCTCTCCAAGGTCCTCGTCACGCTCAAGGAGGACTGCAACCTCCCGGTGCCGATCGAGGACTTCAAGCTCGATGCGATCCCACCCGAGCCGCTCGCCGCGTTCCTGACGCGGCACGGCTTCACCAGTCTGCTCAAGCGGCTCGACGGCGGCCACGGCAGCCCGGAGCGCACGACGCAGCTGCACCCGTCCAAGCCCGTCACCGCCGGCGCCAACCCGATCGAGGGCGCGGCGCGCCAGCCTATGCCCGAGTGGCCGGCAGTCGATCTCGACGCCTACCAGTGCGTCACCACGATCGAAGACCTCGACGCCTGGATCGCCCGCGCCTTCGACGCGCGGCTCGTCGCGATCGATACCGAGACCTCCGCGCTCGATGCGATGCGCGCCGATCTCGCCGGCGTCAGCCTCGCACTCGGGCCGAACGATGCCTGCTACATCCCGCTCGGCCATGGCGGCACCGACATGTTCGCCGAGAAGCCTGAACAGATCGCGCTCGACCTTGCGCTCGATCGGCTGAAGCCGCTGCTGGAGAGCGATGCCGTCCTCAAGGTCGGGCAGAACATCAAGTACGATCTCAACGTCTTCGCCCGGCACGGCATCCACGTCGCCCCAATCGACGACAGCATGATCATCAGCTTCTGCCTCGATGCCGGCCGCCAGATCGAAGGGATCGGCGGCGGTCACGGCATGGACGAGCTGTCCGAGCGGCACCTCAGCCACAAGACGCTGACCTTCAAGGACATCTGCGGCACCGGCAAGAAGGCGATCCCCTTCGGCGAAGTGCCGCTCGACCGCGCCACGCGCTACGCTGCCGAGGATGCCGACGTGACTTGGCGGCTCCACCAGCTGCTCAAGCCCAGGCTCAGCCACGAAGGCGGCACGCGCATCTACGAGCGCGTCGACCGGCCGCTGATCCCGGTGGTCGCGCAGATGGAGCGCCACGGTATCAAGGTCGATCGCGACAAGCTGGCCGGTCTCTCCAAGGAGTTCGCCACGGCCGTCTCCGCGCTCGAATGCGAGATCTTCGGCATCTGCGGGCAGGAGTTCACTATCGGCAGCCCCAAGCAGCTGGGCGACATCCTGTTCGACAAGATGGGCTACAAGGGCGGGCGCAAGGGCAAGTCGGGCATGTACTCGACCGATCAGGCGATCCTCGAAGGGCTTGCCGCGCAAGGCGCCGAGGTCGCCACCAAAGTGCTCGAATGGCGCCAGCTGACCAAGCTGCGCTCCACCTACACCGAGGCGCTGCAGGCGGCGATCAACCCGGCGACCGGCCGCGTCCACACCAGCTACTCGCTCGTGGGCGCGCAGACCGGGCGCCTGTCCTCGACCGATCCGAACCTGCAGAACATCCCGATCCGCACCGAGATCGGCCGCCAGATCCGCGACTGCTTCGTCGCCGAGCCGGGTAACGTGCTGCTCAGTGCCGACTATTCGCAGATCGAGCTGCGCCTCGCCGCGCACATGGCGGACGTGCCGCCGCTCAAGGAAGCCTTCGCGGCGGGGGAGGACATCCACAGCCGCACCGCGATGGAGATGTTCGGCACGGTCGACCGCGACACGCGCGGGCGCGCCAAGACGATCAACTTCGCCATCCTCTACGGCATTTCGCGCTGGGGCCTCGCCGGGCGCCTGGGGACCGATTCGGACGAGGCGCAGGCGATGATCGACCGCTATTTCGAACGGTTCCCCGGCATCCAGCGCTACATCGTCCACACCCTCGAGCAAGTGCGCGAGCGGGGTTATTCGGAGACCCTGTTCGGCCGCAAGACCTGGTTCCCGCGCATCACCTCCAAGGCCCAGGCCGAGCGCGCCGGGTCCGAGCGCGCGGCGATCAACGCGCCGATCCAGGGCACCAGCGCCGACATCATCAAGCGCGCGATGGCGCGGATGGGTCCGGCGCTGGCCGATGCCGGGCTGGGGCATGTCCGCATGCTGCTGCAGGTCCACGACGAACTCGTGTTCGAGCTGCCGGAAGGCGACGTCTCCGCCGCCTCTCCCGTGATCGAGCGGGTGATGGCGGAAGCCGCCCTGCCCGCCGTGACGTTGGACGTGCCGCTCGGCGTCGAGATCGGCTCGGGCCTCAGCTGGGGAGCGGCGCACTGATGGCGCACTGATGGCGTAGTGCATAACCAGGTATCTTTCACGCACCAGTACCAGTCGTGAAAAGGTATCTTGCGTTGAACAGTACCATGCGATACACACTCCTCATCCGCAGGAGGTGATTCGTGCCAGAAGTCATCGAGACACAGCTGAAGAAAGGAGTGCTGGGCCTGTGCGTCCTCGCGCTCCTCTCGCGCGGCGACAGCTACGCCTACGAGATCGCGAGCCGCATGGCCGACGCGGTCGATATGGGTGAGGGGACGATCTATCCCCTGATGCGCCGCATGCAGTCCGATGGACTGGTCGCGACCTACCTCGCGGAATCTCCCTCGGGGCCGCCGCGCAAGTACTATCGCCTGACCGACACCGGGCGCGAGCGTTTCGCCGCGCAAGTCTCCGAATGGCGCGCCTTCGTCGGCGCCGTCGAAGGCATCCTCACCCCGGACATCAACCCCGCCGCCGCGGAGGCCGACCATGACGCGTAACGACTTCATCCGCCGCCTGCGCAGCGGGCTCAAGGGCATGCCGGCCGAGGATATCGCCGAGATCGTGGCGGACTACGAAGCCCACTTCGACGCCGCCGCCGCCGAGGGGCGGCCCGAAGCCGAAGTCGCCGAGGCGCTGGGCAACCCCGGCCGGCTCGCCCGCGAGCTGCGCCTGGAGGCCGGCATCCGCAACTGGCAGAGCGACCGCACGCCCTCATCCGCCTGGGCCGCGGTCCTGGCGCTGATGGGCCTGGCCACGATCGACATCCTGATCCTGGTCCCGATCGTGCTTCCGATCCTGGGCGTGTTCTTCGCCTTCTATGTCATCGCGCTGAGCCTCTTCGTCGCCGGCGGCTTCGTCGCCATCGCCGGGCCGTTCAGCGGCTTTCCGGGCGGCGTGCTGGTCGCGGTCCTCGGCGGCCTGGGGCTCATGGCCGGTGCCGTCGCCCTCGCCGCGCTGCTGACCATCTTCACCATCTGGATCATCAACGCGCTGATGTGGTTTGGCCGCCTGCACTACAAAGTGATCGAGCCCGCCATCCACCCCCGCCGACGCCGCCTGATCGCGCGCCTGCCCCCGAACCGTCCTGCTCAAGACAAGGAGACCTGCCATGCTCCGCAAGTTGCTCATCGTATTCGCCAGCGGGCTCGTGATCGCGGTCCTCGCCCTCAGCGCCGCCTGGCTCGCCGGCGGCCGCGAGTTTCGCGACAAGGTCGTCCAGGGCGACGTGGACTGGACCTTCGGCGACAGCGACGAGCATGGCCCGCGTGCCACCCGCACGTTCGCGATCACATCGGGGGACCGGGTGGTGATGGCGGTGCCGGTGGACCTCGAGTTCCGGCGGGGCGACCAGGCCGGGATGACGGTCGAGGGTCCCAAGGACGCGGTCGACCGGCTCGTCTGGACCGATGGGCGGCTCTCGCTGAACGGAACCTCGCACAGCCGCCGCGGCCTCAAGGTGGTGATCGTGGCGCCGGAGATCCGCGCGCTCGATCTGGAGGCGCCGGCGGACGTGAACCTGCGGGAGCTCGACCAGGACGAGCTGCATCTGACCGCCAAGGGTGCGGTCTCGCTGGACGCGAAAGGCCGGGTCAGCCGGCTTTATGTCGTTTCCGAAGGCGCCGCCGACCTCGACCTAGGCGAGGTGCGCGGCGATGACGCCACGGTCCGTCTCGATGGCGCCGGCAGCGTCGAAGTCGCCGCCACCCGCCTTGCCGATGTCGAAATCAACGGCGTGGGCAATGTCACGCTCCGCAAGAAGCCGCAGATCGTGCGCACGCGCATTCACGGCGTCGGCTCGGTCGACCGCGACTACGAGGACTAGAATCTGTCCTGTTTAAGCGGCACTGGCCCACGCCGCCACCCGACCGCCCGTAGGGTACACTCGTTGGGAGGTCGGGTGGGGGCGTGGGCCGGTGCCGGTTCCGCTTCACGCGGACAGACTCGAGACCGCGCAAAGCCTCGAGTTCTCCACATCGGCTAATCGGAAATTTGCATCGCTCCGGCGATGTGCTTATGGGGCGGTCGCTCGCGGCATGGCGACATGCCCGGGTACCGCAATGAACCATACTGGCCGCGCTAAATGAGCTGGATCACCAAGGCACGCACTTCGCTGTCGACGCTGATGAAGCGCGACACGCCCGACAATCTCTGGATCAAGTGCCCGGGCTGCAACGACATGGTGTTCAGCCGCACCTGGGAAGAGAACCTCTCGGTCTGCCCCAGCTGCGATTTCCACGGCCGCATCGGCGCGCCCGCGCGCTTGGCACAAGTGCTCGATCCCGGCTTCGTGTTGCTGCCGCCGGTCGCCGTGCCTGAAAACCCGCTGAACTTTCGCGACAGCAAGAAGTACTCCGACCGGCTCAAGGCCGCCCGCGCCGCCAACACTTATCCCGAAGCGCTCGCCGCGGCCGAAGGTACGATCGAGGGCAAGCCGGCCGTCGTCGGCGTGCAGGACTTCGCCTTCATGGGCGGATCGATGGGCATGGCCGTGGGTGAGGGCTTCGTGCGCGCCGCCGAGCGCGCGGTCGAGCGGCGCTGCGCCCTCGTGATGTTCACCGCCGCGGGCGGCGCCCGCATGCAGGAGGGCATCCTCTCGCTGATGCAGATGCCCAAGACGACCGTGGCGCTGCGCCGCCTCGCGCGCGCCGGGCTGCCCTACATCGTCGTCCTCACCGATCCGACCACCGGCGGCGTCACCGCCAGCTACGCGATGCTCGGCGATGTCCAGCTCGCCGAGCCGGGCGCGCTCATCGGCTTCGCCGGCCAGCGCGTGATCCGCGACACCATCCGCGAGAAGCTGCCCGACGGCTTCCAGCGCGCCGAATACCTCTACAACCACGGCATGGTCGATCAGGTCGTGCCCCGTCACGAGCTGCGCGCGACGCTCGCGCGCCTGCTCGACTATCTCACTCGAAAGGACGTCGCGTGAACATCGACAGCGCCCTGGTGCGCGAACTGGCCGAGCTGCTCGCCGCAACCGGCCTCACCGAGATCGAAGTCGAGGACGGCGATCGCAAGATCCGCGTCGCGCGCGAGCTCCCGGCCGTGACCCACGTCGTCGGCCAGGCGCCTGCCGTGCCGCTTGCCGCCGCGCCCGCCGCTGCCCCGGCCGCGCCACTCGAGAGCGCGCCTGCGCCCGTCTCGGCCAACGCCGTCAAGTCGCCGATGGTCGGCACCGTCTACCTCTCCGCCGAACCGGGCGCGGCGCCCTTCGTCAGCGTCGGCCAGAGCGTCAAGGAAGGCGAAGTCCTCCTGATCGTCGAGGCGATGAAGGTCATGAACCAGATCACCGCGCCGCGCGGCGGCACCGTGCAGGCGGTGCTGGTCGAGAACGGCCAGCCGGTCGAGTACGACCAGCCGCTCGTCGTGGTCGCCTGAGACCTTGCGCGATGACCGCTGAGACCAAACCCATCAAGCGCCTGCTGATCGCCAATCGCGGCGAGATCGCGCTGCGCATCCACCGCGCCGCGCGCGAGATGGGGATCGAGACGGTCGCGGTGCACTCCACCGCCGATGCCGACGCGATGCACGTGCGCCTGGCCGATCACGCGGTCTGCATCGGGCCGCCGGCGGCCAAGGACAGCTACCTCAACGTCGCCGCGATCATCTCGGCCGCCGAGATCACCCACGCCGACGCGATCCACCCCGGCTACGGCTTCCTGTCGGAGAACGCCCAGTTCGCCGAGATCGTCGAGGCGCACGGCCTGACCTGGGTGGGCCCCAAGCCCGAGCACATCCGCACGATGGGCGACAAGGTCGAGGCCAAGCGCACCGCCGGCGCGCTCGGCCTGCCGCTGGTGCCGGGCTCGGACGGCGCGGTCGAGGACGTGGCCGAGGCCAAGGCGCTGGCCGAGCAGATCGGCTATCCGGTGCTGATCAAGGCCGCGTCGGGCGGCGGCGGGCGCGGCATGAAGGTCGTTCAGAACGTCGACGAGCTGGAAAGCCAGATGGGCCAGGCCCGCTCCGAGGCCAAGGCCGCCTTCGGCGACGCGACCGTCTACATCGAGAAGTACCTCGGCAATCCGCGCCACATCGAGTTCCAGATCTTCGGCGACGGCAAGGGCGAGGCGATCCATCTGGGCGAGCGCGACTGCTCGCTGCAGCGCCGCCACCAGAAAGTGCTGGAAGAGGCCCCCTCCCCGGTCATCACGCCCGAGGAGCGCGAGCGCATGGGCGGGATCGTCGCCAAGGCGATGGCCGACATGGCCTATCGCGGCGCGGGCACGATCGAGTTCCTGTGGGAAGCGGGCGAATTCTACTTCATCGAGATGAACACCCGCCTGCAGGTGGAGCATCCGGTGACCGAGGCGATCACCGGCATGGACCTGGTGCGCGAACAGATCCGCGTGGCCGAGGGCCATCCGCTTTCGGTGAAGCAGAAGGACGTCGAGTTTCGCGGCCACGCCATCGAGTGCCGCATCAACGCCGAGGACGCCTGGAATTTCGCGCCCTCGCCCGGCCTCGTCGAGCATTACCACGCGGCGGGCGGCCTGAACGTGCGCGTCGATAGCGGGCTCTACGCCGGCTACCGGGTGCCGCCGTACTACGATTCGATGATCGCCAAGCTGATCGTCTCGGGCCGCACGCGCGAGGGCTGCATCATGCGCCTCAAGCGCGCGTTGGAGGAGATGGTGATCGAAGGCGTCAAGACCTCGATCCCGCTGCACCAGGCGCTGATGGACGAACCCGACTTCCGCTCGGGCGACTACACCATCAAGTGGCTCGAACAATGGCTCGCGGAGCGCGCGGCGTGATGAAGCTCACGCGGAGGCGCGAAGGCGCGGAGAAGGGGCTGGCGCGCGCAAAGGCGCAAAGGCGCGAAGACGTCATTCTGCGCCGCAGGCTATCTCTTGATCTACGTCTTGCGGTCAAGGCGACCGGAGAACCGACAGCGGCTTCGCCGCGGGCGCATGATCCTTCGCGCCTTTGCGCCTTTGCGCGCGCCAATCCTTTTCCCTTCTCCGCGTCTCTGCGCCTCCGCGTGAAATCCGCAGGAGCCGCCGCATGATCGCCTTCCTCGACTTCGAGAAGCCCATCGCCGAGCTCGAAACCCGTATCGGCGAGCTGCGCGCCACGGCGGAGACCGGCGACCTCGACCTCGCGTCCGAGATCGACAAGCTCGAGAAGAAAAGCGCCGCGCTCCTCAAGAGCACTTACGCCAAGCTCTCGCCCTGGCAGAAGACTCAGGTCGCCCGGCACCCGCAGCGGCCGCACTTCCTCGACTACGTGCGCCTCATGTTCGAGGACTTCATGCCGCTGGGCGGCGACCGGCGCTATGGCGAGGATGCCGCGATCCTGGGCGGGCCGGCCCGGCTCAACGGCCGCAAGGTCATGCTGATCGGGCACGAGAAGGGCCACGACACCGCCACCCGCCTCCAGCACAACTTCGGCATGGGCAAGCCCGAAGGCTACCGCAAGGCGATCCGGCTGATGGAGCTCGCGGGCAAGGTCGGCCTGCCGGTCGTCACCCTGGTCGACACGTCCGGCGCCTTTCCCGGCGTCGAGGCGGAGGAGCGCGGCCAGGCCGAGGCGATCGCCCGCGCCACCGAGGCATGCCTTGCGCTGCCTGTGCCGATGGTCGCCACGATCGTGGGCGAAGGCGGCTCGGGCGGGGCCGTCGCGCTCGCCAGCGCCGAACGCGTGCTGATGCTCGAACATGCGGTCTACTCGGTGATCTCGCCCGAAGGCGCGTCCTCGATCCTGTGGCGCACGCCCGACAAGGCGGCCGAGGCGGCCGAGGCCATGAAGGTCACCGCGCAGGACTTGCTGGGGCTCGGCGTGATCGACCGGATCGTGCCCGAGCCGCTCGGCGGCGCGCACCGCGATCCGACGGCCACGGCGAGCGCGCTTGCCAACGCCATCGGCGAGGAGCTCGACGCCCTCACCCCGCTCGCGCCCGACCAGCTGACCAGCCGCCGCGAGGAACGCTTCCTCAAGATCGGCCGGCTCTGATCGCGTCGTCCCGGACTTGCTCCGGGACCGGTTCCAGCAGCGAAGAACCTCTGGCTGCGCGCCGCCGCAAGCATGTGATCCGGTTTCCGATACCCGTCGACCCGGGCTCGACCCGGGTCCGGTTTCCGCAGTAACGATCCTGTCGTCTTGCGATGCAACGTCGCGCTCCGGCGAGACCGATCCCGGAGCGAGTCCGGGACGACGCCACGCGCTCAAGACAGCGACGATGAAGGAAAGCAGGCCCATTCGCCTGCCCTAACCCTTTTGGCTCAGAATGTCAAGAACAAAACAGGAACTCCTCGGCACCTCAATGCACCGGCGGGTCCTCGGGCGGGACCGCCGCCACCGCGGAGACAGGCTCGCCGGGCTTGCGCGGCGGCAGCGCGTCGCGCGGGACGTCGTCGATCTGCATCTCGGGGGTCGGCACGCGCTCGAGGTTGCGGGCCTCGACCGTCACCTTGCCGCCATCGATCATGATCTGGTTGAAGCTTGGCGGCGTCGAGCGCAGTCGCTTCGACAGTGTGCCCGCGCCGATCATCCGCACCGGCCCTTCGTCGGTCTGCTCGATCAGGTCGAACGGATCGTGGACGTGCCCCGTCAGCACGCCCAGCACCTTGCGCCTGGCGAGTTCGCGCAGCGCCTCGCCACCGCGTTTGGTCAGGACGTTGCCTTGCGCGTTCACCTCGACCAGCGGATGGTGCGCCGTCACCAGCACCCGCGTGCCCTCGGGCAGCGCATCGATCATCGCCAGCGTCTTGGCCAACGCGGGCCGCGTGATCCAGCCCTGCGACCAGTTGGTGCGCCACTGCGCCCGCGCCGTGGTCTTGAGCGGCACGATCGCCAGGCCGCCCAGGTCCAGCTCGCGCTCGAGCACGGCCTCGATCCCGCGGAAGCGCCGGTAGGGGTCGGTGAAGCGCTCCCACGGATTGAAATAGGGCATGTCGTGATTGCCGATCTCGACCGTCACCGGCACGTCGAGCGAGCGGATCCACTGGCAGGCGGCGACGAACTCCTTGTGCCGCGCGCGCATCGTCAGGTCGCCGGTGACGGCGATCGCGTCGGGCCGCTCGGCGCCGATGCAGTCCTCCACCCAGGCGAGTGCCTGCGGGTCCTCCAGGCCGAAGTGGATGTCGCTGATGTGGAACAGCTTGATCGGTCCCAACATCGAGCTTCTCCGCATTTCGCCTGCCTTACCGTGCATCGGCCGTCGTCCAGAAGTCGATCTCGCTGGCCGCGAGCACGAACTCTTCCTCGCTCGCCCCCTCGTAGGACTCGCCGTCGATCAGCAGGCCCATCGGTTCGCCGTCGAGACAGGCCAGCCGCATCCGCTGATGTTCGCCCAGGAAATCATGAGGTCCGTTACGAAAGTCACGTTGCAGCAAAGCGACACCGTGGCGCGCGAAGTCGAGCGCGCCTTCGGCGTAGTAGCCGTCCGCCGCGAGCCCGGTCTCGCTCGGCGTGACCGAGATCGCCGAATAGCCTTCCTCGCGGCCGCAGTCGGCTTCGCGGCATACGACCTTGGCGCCGCCGGCCGAGCGCGAGATCGCCTCGGTGGCGGTGCTCACCACTTCCAGCACCTTGGCATCGCGCATCGCCTCGCGCACGTCGGCCCAGACGGTGCCGGGTCCGGCGAGCGCACCGGTCAGCCCGGTCGCGTGCCGCGTCTTGACGACGCTGGGGCGGATGCGCCGGACGATGCCCGCGCCGAAGCGGGCGATGATCTCGGGACCGGTCGCATCGCCGTGCATGCGCCGGGCCATCATGTTCATGGTGCCGCCGGGCAGGGCCAGCACGCTGCCGCTCCAGCCGACCAGCGCGCTCGCCACCGAACTGAGCGTGCCGTCGCCCGAGAACGTCGCGAGCGTCTCGATACCCGAGTGATCGAGCGCCTCGCGCGTGGGCGGGTCCTCGTGCGGGAAGCAGGTCTCGCCGGCCAGTTCCAGCGGCGAGGCGGCGAACGCCTCGCGCAGCTCGGCCAGGGCTTGCTCGTCGTTGCTGCCACTGGCCTCGTTGAACACGAGCCAGACTTTGTGTGCCTGCATCATGCCCGGGGTAACCGCAGCGGTCGGCGCCGGGTTCCCATCAGGCGCGGCCCGAAAGGATAAGCCAGGCGGCAAGCCCGTTGACGAGGCTGTAGAGCAAGTAGGCGAGCGCCCAGCCGGTGGCTCCGGCGGCGACCATCCACATGGCGCCCAGCAGCATCGCGAACTCGACGATCAGGCTCATCCGCCCGCCGAGCGCCTGGAACAGCGCCGGCACCGCCTCGACCAGCGGATGCCCGCTTTCGAGCACCGCGCGGTGGGCGGCGAAGTTCACGATACCTAGGAGGAAGACGAAGAGGACGGCCATCCGGACCCGAGTGTAAGACGCCCCGGCGGCAAGGGCCAGCGCCTTCAGCCGGAATCGAGCGATCTTCGCGCACCGTCTGGCGTAGCCCCCACTTGCCCTCGTCGTGGGGGGTGTCGTGGAGCGTCGTCGCGGGGCGTTGTCGTTCGTCGATGCCGGAAAGCCGCTCGTGGGCGAGCCCTGACATTGGTCGATCCGCGCCGCGCGGCAGTCGAGCGCGCGATGCGAGCGCGGTCGGGCCGGTGCACAAGCGCCTCATCGAGACGGCGCCCCCACCCACATCCGGGGGCGCCGCTCACCAGAGGAGGAAACCCCGATGATCAAGTCTGCCCTGTTCGCCGCCGCCGCCGCTCTCGCCACGGTCGCCACTGCCTCGCCCGTGCTCGCCAAGGACGTGCTCGTCCGCTACGGCGACCTCGACCTTGCCAGCGCCAAGGATCAGGCGACACTGGCCCACCGCATCCACCGCGCCGCCCGCGAGGCCTGCGACTTCCAGATGGAAGGCCGCCTGCCGAGCGCCGAAGCGATGAAGTGCTATCACCAGGCACGCGCCAAGGCGCAGACGCAGATGGCCTCGCTGGTCGAGGAAAACCGCCTCGGCGGCTGATTCGAGCCTTACCGCAGCCCCCCCGAACGGCGAGCTTCACAGCTCGCCGTTTTCGTTTGTGCCCAAACCCCGCGCCGCGACGAATCGGCGGCCCGGCCCCCCTGGACCCGTCTCCCGCGCCATGTCGTTCGTCGACCCGGAAAAGGCGTTGATCCGGTTCCTTTGCCCTTCGTCGAGGCCAGCCGCACTGCAGTCGAGCGCAAGCTGCGAGGCCGGCCCGATCGAGGCACAAGCAAGTCATCGAGCCGCTGCCCACCCAACCATGGGGCCGGCTCCCCAAGAGGAGTTAGCACCATGATCAAGACCACCCTGTTCGCCGCCGCCGCCGCTCTCGCCACGATCGCCACCGCCTCGCCCGTCCTCGCCAAGGACGTACTCGTTCGCTACGGCGACCTCGACCTGGCGACGGCGCAAGGCCAGACCAAGCTGGCGCACCGCATCAACCGCGCCGCCCGCGAAGCCTGCGACTTCGCCAGCGACGGCCGCCTGCCCTCCACCGAAGCGCTCGCCTGCCACCGCCAGGCCGTGGCGAAGTCGCGCACGGACGTTGCCAGCGCCGTCCAGAACGCCAACCTGGGCGGCTGATCGCACGCCGCCGGGACGGCTCACGAGGTCCCTAGAAAATAACCGGAAAACAAACTGGATGGCGGGTCGCTAGCGGCCCGCCATTTTCTTGACGTTGGGCAGGTAGGTCCGCCCGATCCGCAAGGCCTCGCCCCCGGCGATCTCGACCGACCAGACGCCGAGCCCCTCGTGCCGCAGGCCGGCGATCCGGTCGCGCCGCAGCATGCAGCTGCGATGGATGCGGATGAACTGCTCGGGGTCGAGCCGCTCTTCCAGGCTGGTGATCGTCTGCAGCAGCAGGAAGCTCTGCCCCCCTCCCCCTTGGCCGCTCACGTGAAGCCGCACATAGTCGCGCTCGGCATCGATGCGCTCGACGTCGGTCGCGGCGATCCGCACCAGCTCTGAGCGGTGCGGCACCCAGAATTCGCTTAGCCAGCGGCTCTCCTCGACCGGGCGCGGTCCCTGCACGCGCCGCTGCGCCACCCGCGCGATCGCCCGCTGCAGCCGGTCGGGCGAGACGGGTTTCAGGACATAGTCGATCGCATCGAGATCGAACGCCTCCACCGCGAATTCGTCATGCGCGGTCACGAAGATCACGGCCGGCGGCGACGGCTGGGCGGCAAGCTTGCGCGCCACGGTGAGGCCGTCGGTCTCGGGCATGGTCATGTCGAGCAGCACGAGATCGGGGGTCAGCGCCTCGATCAGCCGCAGCCCCGCCTGCCCGTCCCCCGCGGTACCGATCACGGTCACGCCATCGAGCCGGGCGCAGATCACCTGCAGCCGCTCCACCGCCAGCGGCTCGTCGTCGACGATGAGCGTGCGCAAGCCGTCAGCCACGGCCATGCTCGAGCGGAACCCGGACGATCGTGCGAAAGCCGCCGTCGGCCGGCTTGCCGTAGCTGAGCGACGCGGCATCGCCGAAGCGGGCGCGCAGGCGATCACGCACGTTGGCCAGGCCGATCCCCGAGCTGACGACGCCCGCGACTGCCGTGCCCGGCCCGTTGTCCGATACGGCGATGACAAGCTCGTTGCCATCGCGCCGGGCCTCGATCGAGATCGTCACCGGCGCCGGCGTCGCGGCGACCGCATATTTCACCGAGTTTTCGACCAGCGGCTGGAGGATCATTCCCGGCACCATGGCGTCCGCGACATCCGCGTCAACCGCAATTTCGGTGCGTAAGCGATCGGGAAAGCGCACTGATTCGATCGCGAGGTAGAGCTTCTGCAGCTCGATCTCGTCCACCAGCGGCATGTCGTTCGTCGGATCGCCCGAGAGCGTGTGCCGGTAGAAGGTCGACAGCGTCTGGATCATCGCCTCGGCATCGTCGTGGCGCCCGGTCATCACCAGGGCCGAGAGCGAGTTGAGCGTGTTGAACAGGAAGTGCGGGTTGATCTGATAGCGCAGCGATCGCAGCTCCGCCGCCTCGGCCGCGCGGCGATACTCGCCCTCGCGCCGCTCCGCCTCGGCGGCCTGCTCGGCCTTGGCCATGGCGAAATAGAGCGTCGCCCAGGCGATGACGAGGAAGTAGCGGCCGAACGCGGTGTCGGCGATCGCGGCCCAGCGGGCCAGGCCTCCGTCCTCGCCGGTGATGGTGACGGCGCCGTCCGGCCCATGCTTCACGATGTCCGGCGTGTTCGGAACCCCAGGCGGGGCCGGCACCGGCGCTGCCTCGCTCCTCGCCGAATTGGTGCTGCCTGGCGGCGACGGAGGCGGAGGCGGGGGGGCCGGGGGCGTGGGCGGCGGCAGGTCGACCAGGATGTTGCCCGCCTCGTCGCGCGAGACCCGCACGTTGCCCATCGCGGCCTTATGCACGATCGCCGCCTCGTTGATGTCGGCAAAGACGATGTCGTTGACGTAGCCCAGCAGCAGCGAGACCGGCAGCGCGCCCACCAGCACCACGATCACCCGCACCGCGAAGCTGCGCCGATCGAGCAGCTGCAGCAGCGGCCAGAGCGCGGCCATGATCAGCATCGAGACGATGCAGATCGTGAGCCGCCGCGAGATGATCGGCCAGACGAAGTCGAGGCCCAGGAAGGCGCCGCGCAAGGTCGCCACGAGGAAGTAGCAGGCCCAGAGGGCGGCGATGGACCCCAGGACCTGACCTGCCGGGACCCGCGGCTGCGACATGGTATCGTTCATGGCCGGCCAGGTTAGCTCAAGCCCGCGGGCAAAGGCCAGCGCGCCGGTCGAGGGGAATCGAGGGTTGGTCGAACATGCATCCAGCGATGCTCCTTCCCCCTCGATGGGGAAAGGATAGCGCAGCTTGCGACCGTCGGGTCGGTAGCGGAGCTTGGATGGGGGTGTGCTCTGGGTTTACGCACCGCAACGACGCACCCTCACCCCTATCCAACTACGGCTAGCCGGCGAGCCGCCAAGCCTCCCCCCATCGAGGGGGAAGGAAGAAGCTCACACCGCGTGCTCGGCGATCTTCTGCGACCAGATCTTCGGCGCGAGCTGGTGGACGTTGTTGCCCTCCGCATCGACCGCGACCGTGACCGGCATGTCCTGCACGGTGAACTCGTAGATCGCCTCCATGCCCAGGTCCTCGAAGCCGAGCACCTTGGCCTCGCGGATGGCGCGCGCCACGAGGTAGGCCGCGCCGCCGACCGCCATCAGATAGGCGACCTTGTGCTTGGCGATGACCTGGGTCGCGCCCTGCCCGCGCTCGGCCTTGCCGATCATCGCCAACAGCCCGAGGTCGAGCATCATGTCGGTGAACTTGTCCATGCGCGTCGCGGTCGTCGGACCGGCCGGGCCGACCACTTCGCCCACCACCGGATCGACCGGGCCGACGTAGTAGATCGCGCGCCCACGGAAATCGACCGGCAGCTCCTCGCCGCGCGCCAGCATGTCCTGGATGCGCTTGTGCGCGGCGTCGCGACCGGTCAGCATCTTGCCGTTCAGCAGCAAGCGGTCGCCGTGCTTCCAGCTTTGCACTTCCTCGGCCGTCAGATTGTCGAGGTCGACGCGCTTGGCGTCCTTGTCGGGCGCCCAGGAGACATCGGGCCACTCGTCTAGCTTGGGCGTCTCGAGGAAGCTCGGGCCCGATCCGTCGAGCGTGAAGTGCGCATGGCGCGTCGCCGAGCAGTTGGGGATCATCGCCACCGGCTTGCCCGCGGCGTGGCACGGCCATTCCTTGATCTTGACGTCGAGCACGGTGGTGAGCCCGCCCAGCCCCTGCGCGCCGATGCCCAGCGCGTTGACCTTGTCGTAGATCTCGACGCGCAGCTTCTCGGTGTCGGTCCGGGGGCCGCGCGCCTTGATCTCGTGGATGTCGATCTCGTCCATGAGCGATTCCTTGGCGAGCAGCACCGCCTTCTCCGCGGTGCCGCCGATGCCGATGCCGATCTGGCCGGGCGGGCACCAGCCCGCGCCCATCTGCGGGATCATCTCCAGCACCCAGTCGACGATCGAGTCGCTGGGGTTCATCATCTTGAACTTCGACTTGTTCTCGCTGCCGCCGCCCTTGGCCGCGACATCGACCGAGACCGTGCTGCCGGGCACCATCTCGACGTTCAGAACGCAAGGAGTGTTGTCCTTGGTGTTGCGGCGGGTGAAGGCCGGGTCGGCCACGATCGAGGCGCGCAGCTTGTTCTCGGGGTGGTTGTAGGCCCGGCGCACGCCATCGTCGACGACCTCCTGGAGCGACCTGTCGCTCTCCAGCCGGCAGTTCTGGCCCCATTTCAGGAACACGTTGACGATGCCGGTGTCCTGGCAGATCGGCCGATGCCCCTGCGCGCACATCTTCGAATTCGCCAGCACTTGCGCCATCGCATCCTTGGCGGCGGGATTCTCCTCCCGCTCGTACGCGGCGGCGAGCGCGCGGATATAGTCCATCGGATGGAAATAGCTGATGTACTGGAGCGCATCGGCGATGCTCTCGACGAGGTCTCGTTCGCGGATGGTGACCATCTCGGCCATTGGCGTTGCACTCCTGATACGGTCTCGCGCGGTTCCATAGTCGCGAGCCGGCCTTCCCGTCAAAGCACTTGGCCTTGTTGGCACCATGACTTAGAAGGCCGCCATCACGATATCGCGCGCAAAACGGCGGGCGCATGAGGGAATGACGAGCAGATGACGGTTACCGAGGAACGCCCGGCCCTGGATCACGGGACCGGGGCGGCGGCACGGCAAGCCATGATCGACAGCCAACTGCGCACCAGCGGCGTCAACGAGCCCTGGGTGCTCGAGGCCATGGGTTCGGTCCCGCGCGAGGATTTCGTGCCCGCGAACATGCGCCAGGCCGCCTACATCGATCGCGCGATCCCGCTCGGCAACGGGCGCATGCTGGCCGCGCCGATCGTTCACGGCCGGCTGCTCGCAGAGGCGCGCCCGGCGCTTGACGACAAGGTTCTGCTCGTGAGCGACAGCGCCGGCTATCTCGCCGCCTTGCTCAAGCCGCTGGTCGGCTCGCTCGACACGGTGCTCCCCGGCGATGCGGGCCAGGCGGGCGAGGGCGGATATTCGCTGATCGTGATCGACGGCGCCATCGAGGTCCTGCCCGAAGCGCTGGCGGATCGGCTGGCAGAGGGCGGACGGATCGTCGGCGGACTGGTGCTGCGCGGTGTCACCCGCCTCGCCGCGGGCGTGAAGGCGGCGGGGACCGTCTCGCTGCTGCCGCTCGCCGAGATCGGCATTCCCGTGCTCCCCGAGTTCGCCGCGCCCAAACGCTGGAGTTTCTGAGCGTGGCCCGGTTCGCGCAGCGCACCGGGCTCCGGACGGGGGTGGGAATTCTGGCGCTGGCGTTCTCGGGATGGGGCGCCGGGGCCGCACAAGCCGATACTCTGACGGACGCGCTGGTCCAGGCCTATCAGTCCAATCCGACGCTCGAATCGGCGCGCGCCCAGCAGCGCGCGAACGACGAGAACGTGCCGATCGCCAAGGCGGCTGGCCGGCCCAACGCGGACTTGACCGCGAGTTACACCGAATTCGTCCAGACCAGCGCCAACGCCTTCACCGCGCCGCGCCGGCTGGTGCAGGCACAAGGTCAGCTCGGCGTGCCGATCTACTCGGGCGGCGCCGTCAAGAACCAGGTCAAGGCGGCCAAGTTTCGCGTGACCGCCGGCCAGGCCGACTTGCGCGGCGTGGAATCCTCGCTCTTCAGCAATGTCGTCGCCGCCTACATGGACGTGATCCAGAACCAGGCGATCGTCGGCCTCAACCGCAGCAACGTCGCCGCGCTCGGCACCAACCTGCAGGCCACGAGCGACCGCTACCAGATCGGCGACCTCACCCGGACCGACGTCGCGCAGAGCCAGTCGCGCCTGGCGCTGGCGCGCGGCGACTTGCGCACGGCCGAGGCGAACCTCGCCAACGCGCGCGAGCGGTACATCCAGCTCGTCGGCAAGGCGCCGGTCGACCTGCAACCGCCGCCGCCGCTGCCCAACCTGCCCGCCAGCGCCGACGACGCGGTGACTTACGCGCTCGACAACAATCCCGACCTCGCCGGCGCCCGCGAGCGCGTGAAGGCCGCCGATCGCGACATCGATGTCGCCGGTTCGAGCCGCCTGCCCACCGTCAGCCTGTTCGGCACGGGAACCTACAGCAACTACCTCAACACGCTCGGCTCCGGTGTCGTCGGCGTGTCGCAGACCGATCGCCAGGCCCAGGTCGGCGCCCAGCTGTCGATCCCGATCTTCCAGGGAGGACGCCCCGCCGCCCAGCGTCGCCAGGCGCAGGAGAACGCCGCCGCGACGATGGAAGGCGAGATCGAGACCGAGCGCGGGATTATCGCGCAGGTCCGCTCCGCCTATCAGTCCTACGTCGCGGCCAACGAGCTGATCGCCCTCAACCAGACCGCGGTCGATGCGGCGGCGCTGAGCCTGGAAGGTGTCCAGGCCGAGAACAGCGTCGGCAACCGCACCATCCTCGACATCCTCAATGCCGAGCAGGAGCGGTTGCGGGCGCAAGTCCAGCTCGTGATCGCGCGCCGAAATGCCTACGTCGCCGGCTTCAGCCTGCTCGCAGCGATGGGCCGTGCCGAAGCGCGGGACCTCAACCTCGAGGGCGGCACGCTCTACGATCCGCAAGTCAACTACGAGCGCGTGCGCGGCAAGTTCTTCGATTTCGACGACGATCCGGCACCGGTCGCCAAGTCCACCAGAACCGTTGACACGCCGGTGCAGGACGGGAACATTCCGGCTGAGGACGTGCCGCCGCCGGCCATAAAGCCGGAAGGGGCCCGCAGCGGCCAATGACGGCGCGGCCACGATGCAGCGACGACGCAGCGACTAGAGGTAACGGGGCGATGAAGCAGAACGGCGAACCCAGCGTCGAGGAGATCCTCGCTTCGATCAAGCAAGTGATCGCGCGCGACACCCATATCCCCGGCCCGTCCGCGCCACGCCGGACCGAGGCGCGCGCCGCGCTGGAAGACGACGTGCTCGAGCTTGGCGAGATCGCGCAAATGGCGCCCGCCGACGGCGACGAGACGCCCCTGCTCACCGAGAATACGCGCGCCAGCATGCGCGATTCGCTGGCAGCGCTCGCGGCGATCTCGGGCCCGGGCGCGGCGCCGCAGATCGTCCGCTCGGGCGAGACCTCGCTCGAAGGCATGGTGCGCGATCTTCTGCGGCCGGCGCTGGCGGAATGGCTCGACAAGAACCTGCCGGCGCTCGTCGAACGCCTGGTCGCCGCGGAGATCGCCCGGATCGTCGGCAAGAAGGGCTGACACCGGCGCTCTGGACGGGTCGCTCGCGGCGTCCTACCTCCAGAGCCGATGCCCAGACCCGATCCTGCGCTGCTCCGGCCCGAACGCTACCCGTTCCGCCTCCGCATAGAACCGCGCTTCGGCGATCTCGACGTGAACATGCACGTCAACAACGTCGCCGTCGCCGCACTGGTCGCCGAGGCGCGCGTGCGCTTCCATCACACCTGGGGCTACCGCGACAACCTCTCCGGCGTCTCGCCGATGGCCGCGAGCATCACCATCGAATATCTCGGGCAAGGCTCCTACCCCGATCCGATCGAGGCCTGCGTCGGCCTCGAAGCGCTCGGCCGGACCAGCCACACCGTCGCCACGCTTCTGGTGCAGAGCGACGCGCCCTTCGCCTTCGCGCGTGCGATCATGGTGAGCGTGGGAGCGGACGGGCCGGTCGTGCTCCCCGACGCGCTGAAAGCGGCAGCCGAGCCCTGGAAGCTCCAGCCATGACTGCATCCGCGCGAGACATCGAACAAGCGCGCGAAGCGCTCGCCAAGGCCGGCGGCAGCGGCATACACCGCCATGTCTTCCTCTGCGCCGAGCCCCAGAAAGCCAAGTGCTGCAGCCCGCAAGCGGGCGCCGCCGCGTGGAAGTACCTCAAGAAGCGGCTCAAGCAACTCGGCCTCGATGGGCGCGGCGGCGTCGCGCGGACCAAGGCGGATTGCCTGCGCATCTGCGTCGCCGGACCGGTCGCGGTCGTGTGGCCCGACGGTGTGTGGTACCACTCCTGTACCGAGGAAGTGCTCGAACGCATCATCCAGGAGCATCTGATCGGCGGCCAGCCGGTCGAGCGATATCGCCTGCGCCCCGCGCAACACCTGGATCTCGAAGGGCCTGCCGTAGAGGATTAGGGCGAGGACTGGCCGCGGCGCCTAGCGGTTTCGCTCTTCCTCGAGCTTGTCGACGATCACGTCATCGTGGCCGGTGCCGTGCGAGAGGAACAAAAGCCCCATCAGCGCCGACGTCAGCAGCATCGTCGCGCCGATCCCCAGCGCGGTCGCGATGTAGAAGTGGATCGAGACCATCCCGTTGTGCCGGTAAAGCACCCAGACCGCGCCGACCACGAGCGTCACCGTGGCCAGCATCATCCAGCGCATGATGCGCAGATAGCGCGCCCAGGCGTGGGCGGCGGTCTCGGGATCGTCGAGAGGGGACTTCGGGATCATCGCGCCTGATGTGCGCCGGCGGACCCGCCTGTGCAAGTCCCCTCAAGGGCCTGGCTGGGCTGAGCGCCGCGCCTCTCCTTCCTCCCTGCGGCTAGAGTCTGTCCTGTTTTAGCGGCACCGGCGATTCCGCTTCAAGCGGACAGACTCTAGCCGTTGGCGCCGAGCGGCGCGGCGTGGTATTGTCCAAGGTCCGAGAGCATAACAGGAGAGCACGACGATGACGATCGGTCGGCTAATCGAAGGACGCGACGCCGCGGTCCTGACCTGCAGCACGGATACCACGGTCAGCGATGCCGTCGCGATGCTGGCGGAGCACCGGATCGGCGCGCTTCCGGTCACCGAGGGAGACATGCTGGCGGGCATCTTCTCCGAACGCGACGTCGTCTACCGCCTGCGCGAATTCGGCCCCGCCGTCCTGTCGAGAACCGTGGGCGAGGTGATGACCGCGCCGGCCGTGACGGTCGAGCCCGAGACGACGGTGCTGGCCGCGCTTTCCTTGATGACTCGCCGCCGCATCCGCCACTTGCCGGTGATGCGCGAGGGCGCGATGATCGGCTTCGTCTCGATCGGCGATCTGGTGAAACAGCGGATCGACCAAATCGAACGCGAGGCCGAGGCGATGCGCAGCTACATCCAGATGGCCTGAGCCGGGCAGATGGCCTGAGCTGAGCAGATCGCCTGAGGCGGGGCAGTAGCAGCGCTTGCCGCTCCGGCATGGCGCGCTTACATCGTGAGAATGCAAATCGCTCCCATCTCGCTCAGCCCCTCGGCTGCCGCTCGTGTCGCGTTGATCGCGCACAAGCAAGGCAAGCCGGCCATCCTGCGGCTCTCGGTCGAAGGCGGCGGCTGTTCGGGCTTTCAGTACAAGTTCGGCCTCGCCGATGCCCCGGCGCCCGAGGATGCGGTGGCCGAGACCGACGGCGTCAAGCTGGTGATCGACGACATGAGCCTGGAGCTCGTCTCGGGCTGCGTGGTCGATTATGTCGAGTCGCTGGGCGGCGCCGCCTTCAAGGTCGAGAACCCGAACGCCAGCGCCGGCTGCGGCTGCGGCTCCAGCTTCGCGGTCTGACCGCGGCGATGATCAAGGTCGCCAGCTTCAACATCAACGGCATCAAGGCGCGCCTGCCGCGTCTCCTGGAGTGGCTGGTCGAAACGCGCCCCTCGGTCGCCTGCCTGCAGGAGATCAAGACTGCCGACGAGGGCTTTCCGGCCGCCGAGTTCGAGAAGATCGGCTACAAGGCGATCTGGCATGGGCAGAAGGGCTTCAACGGCGTCGCGATCCTTGCCGACGGCGCCGAACCGGTCGAGGTCCAACGCGGGCTCGAGGGCGAGCCGGAGGACGAGCACTCTCGCTACATCGAGGCCGATGTGTTCGGCGTCCGCGTGGCCTGCATCTACTTGCCCAACGGCAATCCGGTGCCCGGCCCCAAGTTCGACTACAAGCTGCGCTGGATGGAGCGTCTGCGGGGCCGGATGCGCGCCATCGCCGCGGACGAAGTGCCTGCGATCGTCACTGGCGACTACAACGTGATCCCCACGAATGGCGACGTCTGGTCGCCGCCGGCGATGGCGCCCGACGCGCTGATGCAGCCCGAGTCGCGCGATGCCTATGCGCGGCTCCTGCACGAAGGCTGGACCGATGCGCTCGCCACCCACAACCCGCGCGGCGGCGTGTGGACTTATTGGGACTATCAGGCCGGGGCCTGGCAGCGCGACCACGGCTTCCGCATCGACCATGCCCTGCTCTCGCCCGAGCTTGCCGACCGACTGGCGTCGTGCGGTGTCGACAAGGCGCATCGCGGCCGCGAGAAGGCCAGCGATCATGCGCCGGTGTGGGTCGCCCTGCGCAGCTGAGGGTTGCGCGAGGGCGGTTCGCCCTCAGCGATAGAACACGTGATTGTCGACCTGGGCGAGGCGCGTGAGCCGCCAGCGCGGGGCGACGTGCGACGAGTGGAAGTAGAGGGCTCCGCTGGCCGCGCTATGCACGAGGCCCTTGTCGGCGATGCGGGCGATGGCGACGGCCTTGCGCCACGCGCCCGAGGCGGTCGCCACGGCGGGCATGCTCCGGCCCCGCACGAAGGAGAATTGTTCGGGCTGGTAGACCACGCCGCAGTAGCTGCCGGGGAACCGGCCTGACGAAGCCCGGTTGACCACCACGCGTCCGACCGCGAGCTGTCCCGCCAGCGACTCGCCGCGCGCCTCGAAGTAGATCGCGCCGGCCAGGCAACGCATCTCGGAGGAGAGCTCGCCCCCGCCATCCTGTTCCGCCACGAGCTCGGGCAGCGACGCGGGATCGGTGGCTTCGCCGTCCTGACCCGCGTCCTTTGCCGGCTCCGCATTGGGGAGCGGCTGCACCACAGGAGTGGAGATGAACTGGGCGGTGACATCCGGAAGGACGATCCGGGGCACCATCGTCTCGGCAGCGGCACCCGTTCCCTGGGTGGCGAAGACGACGGTGAACAACGTTCCGACCAGCGCGACGGCGCTGGCCCAACGAAACTTGCGGTACATTCAAAACGATCGACTAGCGGTGAACCGATCCGACACAGGCGGGAACGCTTGGTCCCTCACGCACGTTCAAAGGACGTGCACGCCTGCCGATGGCCCCCCGTCTGCGTGCTAGCCGGCGTGGCCGAATGCCTGCCGAGCCGCTTTCGCGTGAGCGATGTGCCGAATAGCCGCGCTCGCCTTTAAGTCAATCATCATTCCGGCAGGTCGGCGATGAAGCGTTCGCCGTCAGGGACGTCCAGTTCCACTATCCAGAGGTCGGGATCCTGGCGCCGTCGGCGCTCGAGATAGTCGGAGAAAACACTTTTGTTCTCATTATCTTGCTGGCTGCACTGTGCCCATTTCCGCATGCCGTCAGCCTGGGGCATGCGCTCGTAAGCCGTTGAGTCGTCACCCCCTCGGGTCAGCACGACCAGCATCGTACCGGCATCGCGTTCGCCCTTGGCGATGACTGTCGCGAAGCCCCCTTCGGCATTGACGCGGCGAATCAGTCCGCTGACGATGACGTGGGTGGGCAACCGTACGGACATGCCCCCGCTCAGCCGCCGCTGGCTCTTGCCGAGTAGCCGGGAAGGCTCGAGAGGGCGATGCGCGAGCGCATGAACGTGCCCGTGCCTCGTCCGACTTCCTCGCCATCTTCGTCGACCAATCGGGATTCGGCGACGAGCACCCGCCTGCGCCCGCTCACCCAGCGCCCCTCGGCCACGATCGTCCCGCCGCGCACAGGGGCCGTGAGATGGAGGTTGAACGCCGTCGTGAGCAGGAAGCGGTCGGTGACCAGCGTGTTGGCCGCATAGAACGCCGCATCGTCCAGCATCTTGAAATAGATCGTCCCGTGCGCGGCGCCGGCGGCGTGGAACACGTCCGGCTCCACGGGGAAGACGATGCGCGCCTGGCCCTCGCCCGTGATCGAGAGGCTGGAGTGGAACATCTGGTTGATCGGCGCCGAGGCATAGAGCCCCTCCAGCGCCCGCCAGTGCAGTTCTGCTCCGGGCGATGCGGCGGACGACGGCACTGCGCGCTCAGGCGGCGTCGCGGTCGATGACATTCGAAAGGAGGCTGTAGAGCGCCTCCGGTCCCGGCGCGGCGATCAGGGCGGCATGCATGCGGTCATCGCGCATCATGCGCGAGATCGCCGCCAGCGCGTGCAGGTGGGTGGCGCCGGCACCATCGGGCGACAACAGCCCGAAGATCAGGTCGACCGGCATGCCGTCGGCGGCCTCGAAGTCGACCGGCGCCTCGAGGCGCATGACCGCCGCAACCGGCCGGGACAATCCGGGCAGCCGCGCGTGCGGAATGGCGACGTTGCGCCCGAAGCCGGTGCTGCCGAGCTGCTCGCGCTCGGTGATCCGGGTGAACACAGTGGTGCGATCGAGATCGTAAACGGTGGCGAACAGATCCGCGAGACGCGCCAGAATCGATGTCTTGTCGGCACTGGAGGCTGTGGTGACCGCGTCGGGCAGGAGTGTGAAAAGGGCGCTCATGGCAATTTCTGATTCATACCTCGGACCGATTACCCGTTTGCTCATTCAACACCGCAAACCCCCGGACGGACCCGGGGGTTCTACCTACTCCTCCAGTGTGAAATCGAGGCGCAGTCAGCGCGTCAGGAGGGCTCAACCCAGCCGATCGAGCCATCGCCGCGGCGGTAAACCATATTATGCCGTCCGGTACCAGCATTTTTGAACAGCAGCGCCGTAGTATTGCGCAGGTCGAGCATCATGACGGCATCCGAAACGGTCGCCTCGGGCACGTCCACGCGGGTCTCGGCAATGACCACCGGAGCATCGGCCTCGACCTCGTCGGTCTCCAGCGTCGATTCTTCGAAGATCGTATAGGCCGCTTCCTCGGCGGCGATGGCATGCGCGCTCTGCTCGCTGCGATCCTTCAGCCGTCGCTTGTAGCGGCGCAGCTGCTTGTCGATCTTCTCCACCGCCTGGTCGAGCGCGACATGCGCATCCTGCGCCATGCCCGTGCCCTTGAGCACCAGGTTCTGCATGACATGGGTGATGATGTCGCAGCGGAAGGCACCAGCCGGCGCGCGGCCGAACGTGACATGACTGGAGAGGGCGCGGCTGAAATACTTCTCGACGATCGTCGTCAGGCGCTCGCTGGCATGGTTCTGCAGCGCTTCACCCGTATCGACCTGGTGACCCGAGACGCGGATATCCATGGGCGTTCTTCTCCTCTTTTTGCAATCAGCTGGACCACAACGGCGCTTCGACCTTGGTCAGAAACGCCGCATGCGCGGCCAGTTCCTCGGCGGTGGCCGCGTGGGGACGCGGCGCGCGGTAGGGGCGTTGACGCCGCAGCAGCACCGGCGCGGCGGCAGCGAGCGTGACACTCTCGGCGACAAGCTCGAGGCCGATCTGCCGACCGCCACACAGCTCGACATAGACTTGCGCCAGGAGCTCGGCGTCGAGCAAGGCGCCGTGCTTGGTGCGGTGGCTGCGATCGACGCCATAGCGGCTGCACAGCGCATCGAGCGACAGCTTGGCCCCGGGGTGGCGCACGCGCGCCAGCGCCACCGTGTCGACCATCCGCGTGCGGCAGACGGCCGGATGCCCGCAGATGCTCAGCTCATGATCGAGGAAACCGAAATCGAAGGATGCGTTGTGCGCCACGAGCGGGCAGTCGCCCAGGAACTCGAGCAGGTCCGCGACTCGCTCGGCGAAGCGAGGCTTGTCGGCCAGGAACGTGTCGGACAGGCCGTGAACCGCTTCGGCCTCCGCCGGCATGGCGCGTTCCGGGTTGAAGTAAGCGTGGAACGTGCGGCCGGTCGGCATCCGGTTGACCATCTCGACGCAGCCGATTTCGACCATCCTGTCTCCGGTCCGAGGGTCCAGGCCGGTCGTCTCAGTGTCGAAAATAATCTCTCGCATTCCACTCCATATCTGCCTGCGGCTGCGCCGGTGCAAGGCCCGGAGCGCGAATAAACCGGGCGCGATCGAACCTAGGTTACGAGTGCCTCGACCAGGCGTTCGACCGCAGCGCGCGTGCTCGCCAGATCCGTGCCGGTATCGATTACATGATCGGCGCGCGCGCGCTTCTCGGCGTCCGGAACCTGGAGGGCCAGGATCTGCGCGAACTTCTCTTCGGTCATGCCCGGGCGAGCGAGGACCCGCGCCCGCTGAGCCTCTGCCGGGGCGGATACGACCGCGACGGCATCGAGCCCTTCGGCCCCGCCTTTCTCGTAAAGCAGGGGGATGTCGAAACACACCAGCGGGCGCTCGGCGTGCTCTTCGAGGAAGCTAAGTCGCATCGCCGCGACCGCCGGATGGACGATCCGCTCCAGAACGCCCAGCTTCTCGCGGTCACCGAAGACCGCCGCGCCGAGTTTCGGACGATCGACGCCGTTCGGGCCTGTCGTGCCGGGAAAGGCCGCTTCGATCGCCGGGAGCAGGGCGCCGCCCGGACCTTGCAGGACGTGGACGGCGGCATCGGCATCGAAGACGGGCACGCCCAACTCGCGCAGCATCGCCGCGACGGTCGACTTGCCCATGCCGATCGACCCGGTGAGACCGAGGATCTTGGGCCGGTGCGGCGCGCTCATCCTGCTTGCCCCAGGATCAGACGCCGCAATTCGCCATCCCGCTCGCGAGGCGGACGCTTGCCGAAGAAGCGTGCGAAGGCGTGGTCGGCCTGCCCGATCAGCATCGACAGCCCATCCACGGTCTCGAACCCCTTCGCCCGCGCATCGCGCAGCAAGGCGGTGTCGAGTGGGCTGGTCACGATGTCGTAGACCGTGGCGCCAGGCGCGAGATGATCGAGCAGCGGCGGCAATAGCGGCTGACCCGACATGCCCAGGGCCGACGTGTTGACGAGCAGGTCGGCCGGCGGCACCTCGGCGCCCAACTCGAACGCGGCGCCGGCCAGCCCGAATTCGCCGAGGAGCGCCTCCGCCTTGCCGAGGCTACGGTTCTGCAGCGACACCCACGCCACGCCCGCATCCGCCAGCGCTGCCAGGATCGCGCGCGCCGCGCCACCGGCGCCGATCACCGTGGCCGTCGCGAAACGGCGCTGGCCAAGCGGCTCCAGGAAGCCCGGCGCATCGGTGTTGAAGCCAGTCAGCGATCCGTCCGCACCGCGCACGATGGTGTTCACTGCGCCAATCCGCGCGGCGAGCGGGTCGATGGCATCGAGCAGCGGCATGACCGCCTGTTTGTGCGGCATCGTCACGTTGCACCCGCGCCAGGCGGCATCGCCACGCCGCTGGCCCAAGTACGCTTCGAGCTCGTCTGCCCGGACATGGCACCGCTCGTAGTGACCCGCGATCGCCAGCACCTGAAGCCAGAAGCCATGGATCGCAGGCGACTTCGACTGGGCGATGGGATCGCCAATGACCTCGGCAAACGGCACGCTCATCGCGGCATCACGCCCAGATCGCCAAGAGCGCCAAGCACGGCGAGCAGCGGCATGCCAAGGATGGTGAAGTAATCGCCTTCGATCGCCTCAAACAGCTGCACCCCGCGGCCTTCGATGCGGAACACACCGACACAATGGCCGACCTCGGGCCATTCGTGATCCAGATAGCTCTCGATGAAGCCGTTGGAGAGTGTGTTCACCCGCAGCGCGGCGGCGCTGGCCATGCTGCGCATGATCTCGCCATCTCGCGCCAGGACGGCGGCACTGTGCAGATGCATGGTGCGGCCCGAGAAGAAGCGCAGATGCTCCGCTGCCGTCTCACGGCTTGCGGGCTTGTCGAACCGGCGGCCGCCGCATTCGACCAGGGAGTCGCTGCCGAGCACCAGAGCGGCCCGATCCTGCTTGGACACGGCGAGCGCCTTGGCCTCGGCAAGCGCGGTGGCCACCTCGGCCGGCGTGGCCCCGCCGAGCCGCACCTCGATTCCGCGCTCGTCGACATCCGCTGCGCTCGCGGTGAACGGCACGCCGGCGGCCTCGAGCATGGCGCGACGCGACGCGCTCTTGGAGGCGAGGACGAGACGCGGCCCTTGCATGAGTCCGCTCATATCGGATGCGGGCCGGACGCGATCTGCTCGGCCGCCGCGTTGCGCTCGTTGAACAAGTTGATCACCGCGGCGGCGGTCTCCTCGATCGAGCGGCGAGTCACGTCGATCACCGGCCAGTTGTTGTCCGCGAACATGCGCCGGGCATAGCGCAGCTCGTCCTCGACCTTGTCCTGATCGACATAGTCGGTGTCGGGCGCCTGGCTGAGCGAGAGCAGGCGGTTGCGCCGGATCTGGATGAGCCGCTCGGGCGCGGTGGTGAGCCCGACGACCAGCGGATGCCTGAGGCCGAACAGCGCCGTGGGCGGCGGGCTTTCGATCACGATCGGGATGTTGGCGACTTTGTAGCCGCGGTTCGCCAGATAGATGCTGGTCGGCGTCTTCGACGAGCGCGACACTCCGGCCAGGACGATGTCCGCTTCCTCCCAGTTCTCCCAACCCACGCCGTCATCGTGGGCGATGGTGAACTGGATGGCATCGACCCTGGCGAAGTAGGCTTCGTCGAGCTTGTGCTGCCGGCCGGGCCGGCCCTTGGCTTCCTGGCCCAGCAGCCCCTCGAGCGCGTCGGTCACCGTGTCGAGCACGGCGATGGCCGGCAGGCCAAGCGCCTGGCAGCGCGCCTCGAGCCGGCCGCGCGTCTCATCGTTGACGAGAGTGAAGAAGACCAGGCCGGGATTGGCCGCGATCTCGCCCATGATGCGGTCGAGATGCTGCTGCGAGCGAACCATCGGCCAGAAGTGGCGGATGACCTCGCGGTCATCGAACTGCGCCAGCGCCGCCTTGGCGATCATCTCCAGGGTTTCACCGGTGGAATCGGACAGGAGATGAAGGTGGAAGCGTGTCATGTCGGATCGGCAGACCTGTTTTCCCGCCCTGTCGGGAGCCCTGTGGATAGAGCTCGCATAAACCACGGGAGGAATGCGGTGACAACTCGCACGGGCATAACCGCCCCCGATACCCGCATGCCAGCCGCCGTGTTCTGGACAGGCGCGATGGGTCCTGCACAGCCTGGGGATAAGGCGAAGAACCTTTGCTTGACCGCCCAAGGGGCAGGAGTCGGTCCGCCGGGAAAGGCTGTTCAGGATCGGACAATTCGGGCAAGGCGGCGCCGTCCCCGCTATCCACAGGGCCAACAGACTCCTTCAACCTCTTATAAGAATCTTATTTTATTTGATGGGAACCTCGACGCGATGCCCGGCCCCCTTCTGAACGCCCTCAAGGGTGCCAACACGCTTGCCGGACCGGAGCCCACGCCGCGGCCGGTCTGGCTCATGCGCCAGGCGGGCCGTTATCTGCCGGAGTACCGCGCGCTGCGGGCCGACAAAGGCGGCTTCCTGGCATTGGTCTACGATACCGATGCGGCCGCCGAGATAACCCTCCAGCCGATCCGGCGGTTCCGTTTCGACGGGGCAATCCTGTTCTCCGACATCCTCATCGTGCCCTATGCCATGGGCCAGAACCTGGAGTTCCTGGCGGGCGAGGGCCCCAAGCTGTCGCCACGCCTCGTGGACCGGACACTCGGCGAACTGGAGGCAGTGCCCTCGCGCCTTGCGCCGATCTACCAGACCGTGGCGAAAGTGCGCGCGAGCCTGACACCCGAGATCACGCTCCTGGGCTTCGCGGGCAGCCCCTGGACGGTCGCGACGTACATGGTCGCGGGCGAGGGCAGCCGCGACCAGCACGAGGCCCGCGCCATGGCCTATGCCGATCCGAACGGCTTCCAGGCGATCATCGATGCCATCGTGGCAGTGACCGTCGAATACCTGTCGGGACAGATCGCGGCCGGCGCCGAAGCGGTGCAACTGTTCGATTCCTGGGCAGGCAGCCTAGCGCCGGCGGAGTTCGCGCGCTGGGTGATCGCGCCCAATGCGGCCATCACCGCGGCGATCCACGCACGCCATCCCGGCGTGCCAGTGATCGGCTTTCCCAAGGGCGCTGGCGAGAAGCTACCGGCCTATGCACGCGAAACGCAAGTCGACGCCGTGGGCCTGGACGAGACGATCGACCCCTTGTGGGCGGCGCGGACCTTGCCGGAGGGTCTGCCGGTACAGGGCAACCTCGATCCCCTGTTGCTCCTGGCCGGTGGAGACGAGCTCGACCGCCAGGCCCACCACATCCTCGAGGCGTTCCGCGACCGCCCGCATGTCTTCAACCTGGGCCATGGCATCGGCCAGCACACGCCCATCGCCCACGTCGAGCGACTGCTGGCAACGGTTCGCGGCTGGACGGGCTGACCTCGGCATGCGTTGGCGCTAAGGCGGGAATCATGGAGCAACTTGCGATGATCTATCCCTGGCTCAAGGCGGGCCACGTCATCTTCGTGATCTTCTGGATGGCGGGCCTGTTCATGCTGCCGCGCTTCTTCGTCTACCATCAGGAGAGCGAGCCGGGATCACCGGAGGAAGCGCGCTGGGTCGATCGCGAGGCCAAGCTGCGCAAGATCATCCTGACGCCCTCTCTGATCATGGTCTGGCTGTTCGGCCTCGCCCTGGCGGTCAGCGGGCAATGGTGGGTTGCCGGATGGCTGCATGCCAAGCTGCTGCTGGTGTTCCTGCTGTCAGGCTATCACGGCTGGATGGTCGGGTACTCGAAGAAACTGGCCAAAGGCGAGCGGCGCCTCTCCGGCAAGGCCTTGCGCCTGCTCAACGAGGTTCCCGGTATCGCCGCAGTCCTGATCGTCGTATTGGTGGTGGTGAAGCCGTTCTAGCTAGCCGACTCGCAAGGAGTCGCCATGTTTATCCCCATGCTCGCCGCGCTACGATGAACGCGCCTATCAAGCGGACAAGCAGCGCTGCCACGCCGATCTCGATCGCTTCGCGATTCAGTTCCGTGCCTGGGAGGCCGCCAATCCCGGATCAGCCGCCAAACGACCAGCGGGACCCTGAACACCTGCTTCGGCATCTGGGTTGCTTCATCGCGACGTTGACCGCGAACCCCGCGCCCATTATCTAGGGTGTGTCCCGGCGATGGGACGCGATTAGCATCGCTTGTCCGGATCCGCTTTCTCCAAGCCCATCGATCCGCCGGCCGACAGACCTTCTCTTTTCCGAAACTCGGACAGTCCTCTTTCAAAAAAGAAATCTGATGCACCTCAAAGAACTCAAGCAGAAAACCCCCGCCGAGCTGGTCGAAATGGCCGAGGAACTCGGTGTCGAGGGTGCTTCCACCATGCGCCGCCAGGACATCATGTTCGGCATCCTCAAGGAAGTCGCCGAGGATGGCGAAGAAATCATGGGGCTCGGCACCATCGAAGTGCTGCCCGACGGTTTCGGCTTCCTGCGCAGCCCCGAGGCGAATTACCTCGCCGGCCCCGATGACATCTACGTCTCGCCCAACCAGGTCCGCAAATGGGGCCTGCGCACCGGCGACACGGTCGAGGGCGAGATCCGCGCACCGCGCGACGGCGAGCGCTACTTCGCGATCACCAAGCTGACCAAGGTCAACTTCGATGATCCCGATGTCGTCCGCCACCGCGTCAACTTCGACAACCTGACCCCGCTCTATCCCGACGAGCGCCTGAACCTCGACAGCCTCGATCCCACGGTCAAGGACAAGTCGGCGCGGGTGATCGACCTCATCTCGCCGCAGGGCAAAGGCCAGCGCGCGCTGATCGTGGCGCCGCCGCGCACCGGCAAGACCGTGCTGCTGCAGAACATGGCCAAGGCGATCACGGACAACCACCCCGAGGTGTTCCTCCTCGTCCTGTTGGTCGACGAACGGCCCGAGGAAGTCACCGACATGCAGCGATCGGTGAAGGGCGAGGTGATCTCCTCGACTTTCGACGAGCCCGCACAGCGCCACGTCCAGGTCGCCGAGATGGTGATCGAGAAGGCCAAGCGCCTCGTCGAGCACAAGCGCGACGTCGTGATCCTGCTCGATTCGATCACGCGCCTGGGCCGTGCCTACAACACCGTGGTGCCCAGCTCGGGCAAGGTGCTGACCGGCGGTGTCGATGCCAACGCCCTGCAGCGCCCCAAGCGCTTCTTCGGCGCGGCGCGCAACATCGAGGAGGGCGGTTCGCTCTCGATCATCGCGACCGCCCTGATCGATACCGGCAGCCGCATGGACGAAGTGATCTTCGAAGAGTTCAAGGGCACGGGTAACTCCGAAATCGTTCTTGACCGCAAGGTCGCCGACAAGCGCATCTTCCCGGCGCTCGACGTGGGCAAGTCGGGCACGCGCAAGGAAGAGCTGCTGGTTGCCAAGGATCAGCTCAGCAAGATGTGGGTGCTGCGCCGCATCCTCATGCAGATGGGCACGGTCGACGCCATGGAGTTCCTGCTCGACAAGATGAAGGACTCCAAGACCAACGAGGACTTCTTCGCGACGATGAACCAGTAAGAGGCGAGCCTTGGACCTGTTGATGACCCTTGCCGCGGCGGCGCCCTCAATCGGAGGGCCCGCCGAGATCTGGCAGCACATCGTCGATGATTTCTCGAACATCGGCAGCCCGTCGGCACTGGCCGCCTTCGTGCAGGTGCTGATGATCGACCTGGTGCTGGCCGGCGACAATGCGATCGTCGTCGGTGCCCTGGCGGCCGGGCTTCCCGCCGATCAGCGCAAGAAGGTCATCGCCATCGGCGTGCTCGCGGCCCTCGTGCTGCGGGTTGGTTTCGCGCTGATCGTCACTTGGCTGCTCGGCATTGTCGGGCTCGTGTTTGCAGGCGGCCTGCTGCTGCTGTGGGTGGCATGGAAGATGTACCGCGAGCTGCATGACCATGGCGGTCAGGATCTCCACTCGCAGGGCTCGCCCGAGATCGAGGGCGACGAGCATTCCGGGCTCAAGCCGGCCAAGAGCTTTGCCAGCGCGGCGATCTCGGTCGCGATCGCCGATGTATCGATGAGCATCGACAACGTCCTCGGGGTCGCCGGTGCCGCGCGCGAGCATCCCGGCATCCTGATCGTCGGCCTGATCTTCGCAGTCGCCCTGATGGGCCTCGCTGCCAATGTGATCGCGGCCTATATCGAGCGCTTCCGGTGGATTGCGTGGGTGGGTCTCGTCGTGATCGTCTACGTGGCGTTGAAGATGGTCTACGAAGGTTGGGTGGACCCGCAACTCGGAGTCGGCACGCTGTTCTGAGGGCGATGCGGGTCTTAGAGTTTGTCCTGTTTGAGCGGTGCCGTTTCCGCTTCAAGCGGACATCTTCTAGGGGATCAGCACCGTCGACCCGCTCGTCTGGCGTGCTTCCAGCGCGCGGTGGGCATTGGCGGCGTCCTCCAGCGCGAATCGCTGTCCGATGACCGGCGTCACCACGCCACGGGCGATCCGGTCGAACAGGCGCTCGGCCGTCTGGGCGAGATCCTGGGGTGTGGCGATGAAGTCGGCCATGGTCGGCCGGATGACCATCAACGAGCCCGCACGCATCAGGTCGGTCAAGGCGACGGGCGGAACCGCGCCGGAGGCGTTGCCGAAGCTCACCATCAGCCCGCGCTTGCGCAGGCAGGCCAGCGAGGCACTCCAGGATGCCTTGCCGACGCCGTCGTAGACGATATCCGCCTTGCGGCCGTCCGTGACCTCCAGCAGCGCTTGCGGGAGCTCCTCGAAGCTGCAGCTGAGCACGTGATCGGCCGGGACGTTCGCCGCCTTCTCCGGCGTGCCGGCGTGGGCGACCACGATCACGCCTTTGTCCCGCAACCACGGCACCAGCAGCGATCCGACGCCGCCAGCGGCCGAGTGGATGAGGGCCAGATCGCCCCGCCGAAGCGGAATGATGTCTTCCGCCAGATAGCAGGCGGTGAAGCCTTTGAGCATAGACGCCGCCGCCACTTCGGCGGAAACGGCCGTCGGGAGCCGGACGGCCTGCGATGCCTTGATCGTGCGGTGGCTGGCGTAGGCCCCGTCGCCTTGCACGCAGCCGACCCGATCGCCGACTGCGAAGCCTTCGACGCCCGAGCCGATCGCCACTACCCGGCCCGCGCTTTCCGATCCCAGGGGCAGGGGCAGGGGCGCCGGATAGAGGCCGGTGCGATAGTACACGTCGATGAAGTTGAGGCCCACCGCTTCGGTCTCGATCAGCAGTTCGCCGGCAGCGGGTTCGGGGAAGATGTAGTCCTCGCGCTCGATCGCGTCGGGGCCGCCGTGCGCATGCACGACCAAGCGGTACCCTTGCACCATGCTGCCTCCTTCGGGGCTCAGGCGGGGCGGAAGCTGTTCGCCCGCGCCGTGTTCCAGGCCTTGGCGTAAGGTGTGGTCTCGGCCGCTTCGATCAACTGCCCGGGGGCAAGAAAGCTGTAGACCTCGTCCAGCGGCCCGGCCTTGGCTCCGTCGATGCGTTGGTACATATCGTCCGGGCGCAGATCCCACGGGCTGTCGAGGCCCATGGCAACGACGATCTCGCGCAACGCCACCAAGGTTTCCTTGTGGAAGCGTGCGACCCGCTCGGCCTTTTCGTCGACGACGAGGCCCTGCTGCCGCCAGTTCGACTGCGTGGCCACACCGGTGGGGCATGCACCCGTGTGGCACTTCATCGACTGCACGCAGCCCAGCGAGAACATGAAGGCGCGCGCCGCATTGCACCAGTCGGCGCCCAGCGCAAACGCCCGGGCCATGCCGGCGCCGGAATGGATCTTGCCCGACGCGCCGAGCCGCACTTTCCCGCGCAGGCCGGTGCCGACCAGCGCATTGCGCATCAGGATCAGGCCTTCCCGGAGCGGCATTCCGACATTGTCGGTGAGCTCCTGCGGGGCAGCGCCAGTGCCGCCCTCGGCACCATCGACGACGATGAAGTCCGGCGTGATGCCGGTTTCCAGCATGGCCTTCATCAGCGCCATCACTTCGCGCGGTTGGCCCACGCACAGCTTCATCCCGACAGGCTTGCCGGCCGACAGCGTGCGCAGCTGCACGATCCACTCGAGCAGCCCGATGGGTGTGCCGAAAGTCGAATGCGCCGCCGGGGACAGGCAGTCCTTCCAAGGCTCGACCCGCCGCGCCTCGGCGATCTCCGGCGTGACCTTGCCGCCCGGCAGTACGCCGCCATGCCCCGGCTTGGCGCCCTGGCTCAGCTTGATCTCCACCATCTTGATTTGTGGATCGGCGGCCTGCTCCGCGAACTTGTCCGGATCGAACGTGCCGTCCTTGCGCCTGCAGCCGAAGTAGCCGCTCCCCAGTTCCCAGACGAGGTCGCCGCCATGCTTGCGGTGATAGCGCGAGATGCCGCCTTCACCGGTGTCGTGTGCGAAGCCGCCCAGCGCGGCGCCCTTGTTCAACGCCTCGATCGCGTTGGCCGACAAGGAGCCGAAGCTCATCGCCGAGATGTTCAGGAGCTGCGAATCGTATGGCTGGCGGCAGTGCTCACCGCCGATCCGGACGTGCCAGGTCTGCGGGGCTTGCTCCCGTGGCACGATGGAATGGCCAAGCCACTCGTACTCTTCGGAGTAGACATCGAGCTCGGTGCCCATGGGGTGGCTGGCGATGTCACCCTTGGCACGAGCATAGACCAGGCTGCGTTCGTCGATCGTGAACGGCCGGCCCTCGCGGTCGCTCTCGACGATGTAGCTGCGAAGGTAGGGTCGCAGGTCTTCGAAGATCCAGCGCACCCTTGCCAACAACGGATAGTTACGGCGCAACGAGTGGCGCGACTGCCCGAAGTCCCAGAAGCAAACGAGCGCGAGTGGCACCAACAGCCAAAGTGCCCAGTGTGCCGGTACCCACAGGAAGGCACCGGCACACAGCGCAATGAGCAGAAGCGGCGTGACGTAGCGCGGAGCGGCGTTCACCCGGGCGGCCGTTTAACCGATGTGCTCGGCGAAGAACGCGACGGTGCGCTCGTCCGCCAGGCTTGCGCCAGCTTCGTCGCGGCGCGAGCCGATCTCGGCGGCAAACCCGTGATCGAGCCCTTCGTAGTCGTAGAGCGTGACCTTGGGATGATCATCAAGTCCCTCGTGCATGGCCTTCTGCGCCTCGGCCGACACGAAGTGGTCGGCTGTCGGGATGTGCAGCATGAGCGGCTTTGCAATGGCATGCTTCTCGCCCAGCATCTGGTCGATCATGACACCGTAAAAGCCGACCGAAGCATCGATGTCCGTGCGTGCGGCCGTCATGTAGGCGACCCGCCCGCCCATGCAGTAGCCCACGAGGCCGACCTTGGGCACACCCCGTTCGCGCCGGATCCAGTGGATCACGGCTTCGATATCGCGAATGCCCTGATCGAAGTCGTGCTTCATCATGTAGCCGATGGCTTCGTTGAACTGCTCCGGCACGTCGGCGTCGAGTTCTATCCCGGGCTGCTGGCGCCAGAACGTGTCCGGAGCCACGGCCAGGTAGCCGCGATCGGCCCATTGCTGGCACTTCTTGCGAATGCCGGCGTCGACCCCGAAGATCTCCTGCTGCACGATGATCGCACCGCGCGGCGTGCCACTGGGTTCGACTACGTAGGCCGGGATTTCGCCATCGCCCTCAAGCGTGGGGATCTTCGTGTTCGTCGACATGGGAACTCTCCTCAGGACCGCTTGGTTTGGATTAGGCGGGCCCGATGGACTTTGCCAACCGTATGTGTCAGCAGGGTATCGATTTCGCCGCGGGAGTTCCTCATGAAGGTGCATGTCGAAGTAGAGTGCTCCCCAGAGGAAGCTCGACGGTTTCTCGGCCTTCCCGATGTGTCCAAGGCGAACGACGTCTACGTCGATGCGGTGACCAAGACGATGCAGGGCGTCGGTAGTCTGGAGCAGCTTCAGGAAGTCGCCAAGCAAGTGGCGCCGATGGGCCAGCTCGGGCTGAAGATGTTCCAGCAGATCTTCGAGAGCGGTGCCGCCATGGCGATGAGCGGTGGCGGGTCGGGCTCGCGTAAGGACAGCGACTGAGTCCTCCCCAGGCTCAATCGACGAGCCCATGGCGGATACCATTTTTGCGCTTTCCAGCGGGCCACCGCCCGCGGCGATTTCCGTCGTGCGCGTGAGCGGTCCGGCGGCGGGCGCAGCCTTGCAATGTCTTTCAGGCCCTCTGCCGAAGCCGCGCGTCGCGAGCTTGCGCACATTGCGCGGCTCGGACGGTGAAGCGCTGGACCGCGCGCTCGTGCTGTGGTTCCCCGGCCCGAACACTGCGACCGGGGAAGACCTGGCCGAGCTGCATCTTCATGGGGGCAGGGCAGTGGTCGCTGCGACGGAGCGGGCGTTGGCGGCTTTGCCGGGGCTTCGCGCTGCACAGCCTGGCGAATTCACGCGCCGCGCCTTCGCGAATGGCCGCATGGACCTGGCGCAGGCAGAGGGACTTGCCGACCTGCTTTCCGCGGAGACCGAGCTGCAACGCCGTCAAGCGATGGCGCTGGCCGAGGGCCGACTTTCGCAGCAAGTGAGCGGCTGGCGCGATCGCATCCTGATCGCCTCTGCCATGATCGAGGCTTCGCTCGACTTCGACGATGAGGATGACGTTCCGAGCATTCCGGCAACTTTCGCCGAGGATACGGCCTCTCTGGCGGTCGAACTGGCCGATGTCCTGCGCCAGCCCCGAGCCGAGGCCTTGCAGGAAGGCTTCCGGGTCGTTCTGGCGGGACCTCCGAACGCCGGAAAAAGCAGTCTTTTCAATAGGATAGTGAGTGAGGAGGCGGCGATTGTAACGCCGATCGCAGGCACGACGCGTGATGTGCTGACACGCAGTGTGGCCATCGACGGCGTTCCTTTCGTCTTCGTCGACACGGCAGGCCTGCGATCCAACGCGGCTGACCCGATCGAGGGTATGGGGATCGAGCGCGCTGAGCGGGAACTGGTAAACGCCGACCTCGTGCTTTGGCTAGGTCCGCCTCGGGACGAGTGTACGGCATCTGTGTGGCAGATCCAAAGCTTTGCCGATCTTGGTGGGAAGAAGGGAGAGGTTCGCCATGCGATCTCTTCCGTGACGGGGGAAGGGATCAACGATCTGCTTGGGGACTTGGTCGCTCACGCTCGGCTGGCTTTGCCGAAGCCGGGAAGCGTTGCCCTCAACAAGCGGCAGCATGAGCTTATCGCGCAAGCTGAGGCGGGCCTCGCGGCCGCGTCGCGTCAGAGCGATCCTCTCCTTGCCGCCGAGGAATTGCGGCGTGCGCGTGTCGCCGTGGACCGGTTGCTCGGCCGCGCTGCGACGGAGGATATGCTCGACGCCTTGTTCGGGCGCTTCTGCATCGGCAAGTAGTGTTTCACGTGGAACACGCCGGATGGGTCCTGCTTCTTGCCACCTCGACCGTGAGGCGCGCTGGGAGTAAGGGACGCTCATGGCGAAATTCGACATCGTAATCGTAGGCGGCGGCCACGCTGGGTGCGAGGCTGCAGCCGTAGCAGCGCGCATGGGTGCACACGTAGCTCTGGTCACCTTTGATCCGCATACGGTTGGAGCGATGAGCTGCAACCCGGCCATTGGTGGTTTGGGTAAAGGCCATCTCGTCCGAGAGGTAGATGCCTTCGACGGCCTGATTGCCCGCGCGGCGGATGCGGCGGCCATTCATTATCGAATGCTCAATCGCTCCAAGGGAAGCGCGGTGCAGGGCCCTCGGGTTCAGGCGGACCGTAGGCTGTTTCGCGATTCCATCCAGTCGATGCTGCGCCTGCACGCAAATCTCGAGATCGTCTCGGGAGAGGCGGTGTCGCTGGTCCTAGATGGTGGGGTCATCGCTGGCGTCGACTTGGCGGATGGCACTCGCATCGACTCGCGAGCGGTCGTCTTGTCCACCGGCACATTCCTGGGCGGAACTCTGTTCCGGGGTGAGGAGAGGTTTATCGGCGGGCGCATTGGTGAGGCGACGGCCTCGCGACTTGCCGCGCAGATGCGCGAGGCCACGCTACCTCTTTCGCGGCTGAAGACAGGAACGCCGCCAAGGCTGGATGGTCGGACGATCGATTGGGCGCGACTTGAGGAACAGGCTTCCGATGATGAGCCGTGGCTCATGTCGGCCATGCCGGGAGCGCGGGCCAACGCACAAGTGTTCTGCGCCATCACCCGGACGAACCAGCAAAGCCACGATATCATCCGCGCCAACTTGCATCGTTCGCCGCTGTTCACAGGCGCCATCGACGCACGCGGTCCGCGCTACTGCCCGTCGATCGAGGACAAGATCCACCGGTTTGGAGATCGGGAGGGGCACCAGATTTTTCTCGAGCCGGAGGGGCTCGACACGCAGTTGGTCTACCCGAACGGTATCAGCACATCGCTTCCCACCGACGTACAAGTGCAAGTTCTGCGTTCGATCACAGGGCTGGAGCAGGTCGAAATGGCCGTGCCGGGCTACGCCGTGGAGTACGATCACATCGACCCGCGGTCGCTTCGCACGAGTTTGGAGATGCGCGAGATTGGCGGGCTCTACTGTGCTGGCCAGATCAATGGCACCACCGGCTACGAGGAGGCAGCGGCGCAAGGGCTCGTTGCCGGTCTTCACGCCGCATGTCAGGTCCTGGACCGAGAGCCGCCGGCCTTGGATCGCGCAAACAGCTACCTTGCGGTCATGGTGGATGACCTCACCCTTCACGGCGTGAGCGAGCCCTATCGCATGCTCACCGCGCGTGCCGAGTATCGGTTGCGGCTGCGGGCGAACAACGCGTCGACCAGGCTTACGCCCTTGGCGTTGGATGTCGGTGCTGTCGGTCCTGAACGTGCCGCTTGGTTCCGCCGCCGCGCTGCGACGCGCGACGAAGCCGTCACAGCTTTGCAGCGACCGGCCAGTGCCGCCGAGCTCCAACGACAGGGGTTGCCCGCCAGGCTGGATCTTGGCGTGATGCCCCTATGGGATTGGCTGCGATACGACGGGATTGAGCTCAGCTCGGTTGCGGGAATGCTGCCGGACGTGTCGCCGCTGCCCGACGACATGCTGGCGGAGTTGAGTGAGGATGCGGAGTATGCGCCTTATGTAGCGCGCCAGGAGCAGGAACTTCGGGAGTTACGCGCGAGTGAGACGCTGGCCCTGCCGGACGCTTTCGCTTACGCGGAAGTGCCGGGTCTTTCTCGTGAGATGGTCGAGAGGCTTTCAGCTGCCCGACCGGCTTCTCTAGGGGCTGCGGGTCGGATCCCTGGGATGACGCCCGCTGGCTTGGCGGCTTTGATGGTCCACGCCCGGCGCATGGTGGCCGCGTGATCGCGTCGGAAGAGGAGGCTAGGACTTGGCTTGAGGCGCTGCCTGGCGTCGATGGTTCGGCTGTCCTGAAGCTGGAGCGACTGGCCGCATTGCTTGGCCACGAGAACCAGCGCCAGAACTTGGTTGCGCAAACTTCGCTCGCTTCGATTTGGCAGCGGCACTTCGCCGACAGTGCGCAGCTCCTGACCTTTGTTCCACGTGGAACATCGCTGAGCTGGTTGGACCTGGGCACGGGCGCTGGCTTTCCAGGGCTGGTTGTTGCCATCCTTCGCCCTGATCTGCGAATCACTCTTGTGGAATCACGACGCCGGCGAGTCGAGTGGTTGGACCGTATCGTCACCGAGTTGGCCCTCGTCAGGGTCGAGGTGCGAGGTGTTCGGGTAGAGGATCTCTCTCCCGCGAAGTTCGACGTCATATCCGCTCGCGCGTTTGCTCCCCTCGCACGTTTGCTTGACTTGTCCGCACGATTTTCCACAGCGGACACGTTATGGTTGTTGCCCAAGGGTCGTTCGGCAGCGCAAGAAGTTCAAGAACTGCGCGGCTGGAATCACACGTTCCACGTGGAACAATCGCTGACGCAACCTGACGCCGGTATAGTGGTCGGGCATCTGCTTGGCCGGAAAGGCAGAACAACGTGATCCGCATTGCGATTGCCAATCAAAAAGGCGGCGTCGGCAAAACGACGACCGCGATCAACGTCGCGACAGCCTTGGCGGCGACAGGCTGGCGGACCCTGCTGATCGACCTCGATCCGCAGGGTAATGCCTCCACGGGCATCGGGATCGGGGCATCGCAGCGGGAGCGCTCTACCTATGACGTCCTCGTTGATCAGGCGCCGATGAGTGCCTGCATCATGGGCACGGCCATCCCCAAGCTTTCCCTCTGCCCCGCAACCGTCGACCTGTCGGGTGCGGAGGTCGAGCTGGTCTCGGCCGACGACCGGGCCCATCGGCTGCGCAAGGCCCTGAATGCGGACCTGCCGTTCGATGTGTGCCTGATCGATTGTCCCCCATCGCTTGGGCTTCTTACGCTCAATGCTCTCACGGCCGCTGACACGCTCCTTGTCCCGCTTCAGTGCGAGTTCTTTGCGCTTGAGGGTCTGAGCCAGCTCCTCACCACGGTGGAGCGTGTGCAGCAGCGCTTCAATCCCGACCTCGGAATTATCGGAATCGCGCTGACCATGTTCGATCGACGTAATCGGCTGACCGATCAGGTTGCCGAAGATGTGCGATCCTGCCTGGGAAAGCTCGTGTTTGAAACGACCATTCCCCGCAACGTCCGCCTTTCCGAAGCGCCGAGTCACGGCGTACCTGCACTGATCTATGATCATGCGTGTTCCGGCAGCCGTGCATACATTGCCCTTGCGAGGGAATTGATCACGCGCTTGCCAGAAGAAAGGAAGGCGGCATGAGCGAAGATGCCACCGCGCTAGCGAGCTCGGCCACCAAGTCGAAAGCCAAGGGGCTGGGGAGGGGGCTTGGCGCACTGCTAGGTGAGACAAGGCGCGAAGAAGTCGTTGCCCGCTCCGGCGCGGCTGCCGATCCGGGCGGGGTGCCGACATCCGGGCTGGCCCTGCTTGCCGTGTCCGATATCAAGCCCGATCCCAATCAGCCCCGGCGGCATTTCGATGAAGCCGCCTTGGATGAACTGGCAGCCTCGATTGCCCAGCGTGGCGTCATTCAACCCGTGATCGTCCGGGCGCTCGACAACGGGCGCTACCAGCTGGTTGCCGGAGAGCGTCGCTGGCGCGCGGCGCAGAAGGCGCAAGTCCATGAAATTCCGGCGCTCGTTCGGGACCTTTCGGACCGCGACGTCATGGCGCTCGCGCTTATCGAGAACCTGCAGCGCGAGGACCTCAATCCGATCGAAGAAGCGCGAGCGTATCATCGTCTGGCGGAACTCGAAGGCCTCACCCAGGCCGAGATCGCCAAGATGGTCGACAAGAGCCGCAGCCATGTCGCCAACTTGCAGCGGCTATTGGCACTTCCCGAGTCAGTGATCGCACTTGTCGAGCGCGGCGAGCTCTCGATGGGTCATGCGCGGGCGTTGATCGGGTCGGCGGATGCCGAAGAGATCGCCCGCACCGCGGTTGACCGTCAGCTTTCCGTCCGCGAGGTCGAGAAACAGGTACGGCGGCCGGCGAAGAGCGAAGCCACGCCGCGCCGTGCACGCACCGCCCGCAATGCCTCGGACAATGCGGATATCGCCGCGGTACAAGGCCATCTCGAGGAGTTTCTCGGTTTGCCGGTGCGGATTCAGGCAGATGCCGATCCCAAGTCCGGCACGGTCACGATCCGATACGCCACGCTCGACCAACTGGACCTGATCTGCCAACGGCTCACCGGCGGCTCGATATAAGCCTATTTGGTTAATACGCGCTTGTCCGGGACGATCTTCACTCGCTTGTCCCGGATGATCTTCGTCCGGTAGATGGTTCGCTGACGCACGGGCACGTCCTCGTAGACGTACTCGATCGTCTCGGTGCACTCCGGCTTGGACAGCGCAACCGGAACCATCATCACGGGGGTACTCATGCAGCAACCTCCCGGATACCCATAGCCCGGCGCTGAATAGGGCGCAGCGTAAGCCACTGGATAGCCGCCACCGGCGTAGCCAGGCCCGGAATAGCCGTATGGGGAGACGCCCGGCCCGCCATAGTAGCGGGCCTGATAGTCATTCAGATAGGCTTCGCACTGGTCCGCTGCCCCGCGCGAGTCTTCGGCGCGATCGATCGCGGCGCCCGCGACCGCACCGGCTGCCGCACCGACGATGGTTCCGGTGGTGCGATGATGCCGCCCGGCAATGCGGTTGCCCGCCACTCCGCCGACGACTCCGCCGATCACGGCGCCACCCACACCATCGTCCCGGACCGAAATACGGTGCCGGCAATCCGCCAGCCAGGCTTCGCGCGCGCGAGGATCGAATTGCGGGCGTGGTTCGAACCGGGGGCGGGGATCGCCCGGCTCACGCTGCCAGTCAGCGCCCCGCCACTCAGGATCGTCGCGATCGTGCTCGTGGGCGCTGGCGCCGGAGACGGGAGCCAACGTCGCCACGGCTGCTACAGCCAAGCCGACGAACAGTACTGGGCGCATGCGGGGTCTCCTCTTCGCGTAACGAGCAGCGATCACGCTCAGTTAACGCGAAATTTAGCATCCCGTCGCGCAGAAATCCGCAATTCTGCTTATCCCTGACGCGCTCGTCCCAGAACGGGTCAGCTTCTGTCGTAGGTGCTCACACGAAAAGCGCGCAGACTTGCGCGACGTCCTCCAGTCCGCGCGCGTCTTCCTCGTCGAAACGAGCTGGTTCGGGGCTGTCGAGGTCGAGCACGGCAACTACGCGGCCGGCGCGCACGATCGGCACCACCAGCTCGGACCGAGTCTGCGCATCGCACGCGATGTGACCGGGAAAGGCATGGACATCGGGAACGAGTTGGGTCTTCCCGCTCGCGGCCGCCGTGCCGCAGACGCCTTGTCCCAGGGGGATACGGATACACGCCGGCTTGCCGATGAACGGGCCAAGCACGAGTTCGTTGCCGATGGTGCGGTAGAACCCGGCCCAGTTGAGCCCGGGCAGCGACATCCAGATGAGCGCGGCCACGTTGGCCATGTTGGCAATGGGGTCACGTTCGCCTTCGACCAGGGCCAGGGCGGACCGGCTGAGCTCGGCGTAGAGGAGGGGTTTGGGCTGATCGGGCACGGGTGCGAAGTCGAACATGGCCGCGCCATAGACCCAAGCCCCATTGCCGCCTAGCGGGAGCGCGCTTATCTCGCGAAGTATGAAAAGCTGGCAGCGCAAAGCCCTCATCACCCTTGCCGTCATCGTCGTGGTGCTCGGGGGCGCGTTCGCCTACCTGAGCTTCGCCCATCGGTCCGACAAGGCGATCGATGCAACGACCGGCAGGACGCCGATGCTTGCCGATCCGGACCCCCAGACATTCCCAAGCGTCGGCCTCGCCAAGCCGATCGGATGGGCCGACAATGCCGCGCCGACCCCGGGGCAGGGGCTGACCGTCACGCGGTTCGCGCAAGGCCTGGCGCATCCGCGCACGATGCTGACTTTGCCCAACGGCGATATCCTGGTTGCCGAGACCAACGCTCCGGGCGGCGGCGACGGTGGGATAACGAGCTTCTTCATGGGTCTGTTCATGAAGCGCGTGGGGGCGGCGGTCCCTTCGCCCAACACCATCGTCTTGTTGCGAGACGCGGACGGCGATGGCAGGGCGGAGCAGCGCTTCGACTTCCGCAAGGCGGATATGCGCTCGCCCTCGGGCATGGCCTACGGCAACGGCAAGCTCTACATCGCCGATCACGACGCGGTTCTCGAGTTTGCCTTCCAGCCCGGCGCCACGAGGCTCGATGGATCACCCAGGAAGCTCATGGACCTGCCGCCGGCCGGCAACCACTGGATGCGCAATCTCCTGCTGAGCCCGGATGGCAAGCGCCTCTACGTCGCCGTGGGCTCCGCAACGAACGTCGCCGACAAGGGCATGGAACAGGAGGCTGGTCGTGCGGCGATCTGGGAGATCGATACCGCGACCGGCAAGCACCGGCTCTATGCGGCCGGCATGCGCAACCCCAATGGCATGGCCTGGAACCCGTCGACGGGAGAGCTGTGGGCGGTGGTGCAGGAGCGCGACATGCTCGGGCCCGATCTGGTGCCGGACTACCTCACCAATGTGCCGGTGGGGGCGCAGTACGGCTGGCCGTGGGTCTATTGGAAAGACAAGTTCGATGACCGCGTGAACTGGCCCATGGAAACCTACATGGTCGAGTACACGCGCAAGCCGGAATATGCGATGGGCGCACACACGGCCGTGCTGGGGCTACAGTTCGCCGGCGCCGGCAATCGCATGGGCGAGCGCTACGGTAACGGCGCCTTCGTGGCGCGGCACGGCTCCTGGAACCGCAAGCCGCTCTCGGGATACGACGTGATCTTCGTGCCCTTCGACGCGAACGGCAACCCGAACGGCAAGCCACTGCCCGTCCTCACGGGCTTCCTCGATCCCGGCCAGTCCGGTGCGCATGGCCGTCCGGTGTGGCTCACCTTCGACAAGTCTGGCGCGCTGCTCGTCAGCGACGACACCGGCGGCGTGGTCTGGCGTGTCATCGCACCCGGAGCGGGGCCCTCGGCCGGACCCAAGCCGGTCGTGACCGAGCACATGGAGCCTTCCAAGGAATTGATCGACCCGACCAAGCCCCCGGGCCTCGGCGGGTTCGGCACTCCGGGCAACTAGGGACGCCCGGTTCGCTCCACGATCCTGGCGCCGATCCTGACGACGATCCTAGACGGCTTGCCCGCTCCTGCCGGCGAGCTCGGCGATATATTGCCACGCGACTCGACCGGACCGGGCGCCGCGCCGCTGCGCCCATTCGATCGCGTCGGCCGCCTGCCATGCGAGGCCGAAGCGAGTCGCGTAACCATCGATGATCGCGAGGTAATCGTCCTGGGTGCAATTGTGAAAACCGATCGACAATCCGAACCGGTCGGCTAGCGCGAGCCTGTCGTCGACCGCATCGCGCGGGTTGATCGGGTCGTCCTGCTCCGACAGCGACCGTGCGACGATCGCGCGGCGGTTCGAGGTAACCGCAAGCCGCACGTTGGCGGGGCGTGCTTCGACGCCGCCCTCAAGCCAGGAGCGCAGCAGGCGCGGACCGGAAAGGTCGTCATCCTCGAATCCCAGGTCGTCTACGAAGACCAGGAAGCGGCGATCATGCCGGCCGAGTTCCACGAACAGGGACGGCACCGTCGACAGCGCTTCCTGCCCGACCTGGACCAAGGCGATCCGCTCGGGCCCGCGCTCCTGCGCATCGCGCACCGCGGCTCGCAGCAAGGCCGACTTGCCCATGCCGCGCGATCCCCAAAGGAGCATGTCGTGCGCAGCCGTACCTGCCGCGAAGCGCGTGACATTGGCGACGACACGCTCCTTCTGGCTGTCGATGCCCCGCAGCAAGTCGAGAGCAGGGGCTTCGAGCCGCTCGACCGCACGCGCGCCCGCAGCCGACCAGACGTATGCGGGCGAAGATGCCCAGTTCACCGCCGCAAGGGCCTCTGGCGCGAGCCGCTCCAGTGCCCCAGCTACGCGCTCCAGCAGGGTCAGGAGGCGTTCGTTCGCAGGCGGTTCGAAAGGCATCGGGCGTGCGTGTCCTTGGCAATACGAAAGCCGCGGCTATAGCGGCAGCCCATGACCCAGGCCAGCCATACGCCCGTCGTGGCCGCCGATGCGGCCGGCATCGCGCATGCGGTGCAGGTGCTGCGCGACGGCGGCCTGGTCGCCCTTCCGACCGAGACCGTGTACGGCCTCGCCGCGAGGGCGGATCGGGACGAGAGCGCCGCTGCTATCTACAGAGCCAAGGGCCGTCCGAGCTTCAACCCCTTGATCGTGCACGTGCGTGACCTCGCGCAGGCACGTGAGCTCGCCGATTTCGATGCGCGCGCCGAGGCGCTGGCAAAGGCATTCTGGCCGGGACCATTGACCTTGGTGCTGCCGAGGAAAGCGAGCGCATGCCTGGCCGGGGCGGTCACCGCCGGGCTGCCCAGCGTGGCGCTGCGCTGTCCCGCGCATCCGGTCATGCAACAAGTCCTGGAGCAGGCGGGGCTTCCACTCGCCGCGCCGTCGGCCAATGCAAGCGGTACCGTCAGTCCGACTTGCGCGGAGCACGTGCTTGCCACTCTCGACGGCAAGCTCGACATGGTGCTCGACGCCGGACCTTGCGCCGCCGGTGTCGAATCGACGATCGTGGCGGTACGTCAGGGCGGCGGTTGGCAGATCCTGCGCCCCGGCCCGATCGGCGAAGAGGCCATTGCGGCGCTACTCGGCCGGCCTCAAGCCCCGACACACGGTACGGCAGCGGTGGAGGCACCGGGGCAGCTCACCAGTCACTACGCGCCGGGCAAGCCAGTGCGGCTCAACGCGGCCGAAGCCGTGGCGGACGAGTTTCACATCGGCTTCGGCCCGGTTGCCGGGGAGATCAATCTCTCGCCCTCCGGCGACCTCGCCGAAGCCGCGGCTCGGCTTTACACATGTCTGCACTTGGCGGCCGCCGGGCCTTTGCCACGGATCGCGATCGCGCCCGTTCCCGAGGTGGGCCTCGGCATTGCCATCAACGACCGCTTGCGCCGCGCCGCAGCCTGAGAGCGCTCAGACTGGACGGGTAGCCGGGTGAACCCCCGCTTCCTGCGCCTCCAATCCGGCTTGGGCCTGGCCGCTCAGATCGTCGCCAACGTCGCCGTCGCTCAAGCTCTCGACATGCATCCAGCGCTTCACGAGCGGCGACAGGACGAGGACCAGGACGGCGATGCCGATGGTGACCCACCCGATCTTCGAATAGATCGCCAACGTGAGTTCCTTGTTCATCTCGCCATTCTCGCCGCCGGTCGCCTCACCGATCTTTCCGGCAACGAATTGCCCGACGGCCGTCATGTAGAACCACGCTCCCATGATGAAGCTGCCCAGATGCGCGGGCGAAAGGCGCGTCATGGCGGAAAGGCCGACAGGGGACAGACATAGCTCACCGGTGGTTTGCAGCAGGTAGATCAGGAACACGAAGATCACGGGAGTCATCGCCGCCAACCCCACGCTGTGGGCACCCCAGACGAACACCAGGAACGAGAGGCCAACCTGGACGAGTGCCCAACCGAACTTCGCCGGAGCGGAAGGCTCGATGCCCCGCCTCCCGAGCCACTGCCACAGCCCGGCAAAGATCGGACCGAGCAGGATGATGTAGATCGGGTTGATCGACTGGAACAAGCTGGTCGGAACGCCGCCGCGATCCACGTACTTGTCGGTATAGAGGTTGAGGCTGCCGCCCGCCTGTTCGTACAGGCCCCAGAACACCGGATTGAGGGCGATCAGGAACAGGATCGCGAATATGCGCTCACGCGGCTCCTTGGGCAGCTTGAACGCTTCGTAGAGCGTGTAGAGCAGCAGGAGCACGCCCGATACGATCAGCAGGTTCTGGATTGCGGCCTGGTACTGCACCAGCAGCCAGATCACCGCTATGGACGCCACGCCGACAGCGTAAAGCCCCCATTCGCGATTGGTCGGCAGCGCCTTGGGAGGCTCTCCTTGCCCCCTGAGAGCCGGCTTGCCCACCATGAAGATGATCAAGCCCAGCACCATGCCGATGCCGGCGAGGCCGAATCCCCATGACCAGCCCAGCGTCTGGCCGAGATAGCCGACGAGGATCGTGCCGAGCGCCGCCCCGGTGTTCACGCCCATGTAGAATATCGTGTAGGCCGCGTCGCGTCGAGGATCGGTCATGCGGTAAAGCTGGCCGGCGATGACGGAGATGTTGGCCTTCAGGAAGCCGGAGCCCACTACGATCAAGGCCAGAGCCAGCCAGAAGACGTTGATCGCCGGGTCCGCCTGCTTCACCAGCGGATCGGTGACGCCCTGCATGCCTTCGTAGGCCATGCACAGATGCCCGAGGGCAAGGACCACCCCGCCAAACACGACGGCCTTGCGCTGCCCGAGATAACGGTCCGCCAGGTAACCACCCAACACCGGCGTGACGTATACGAGGCTGTTGTAGCCCCCGTACATCAGGTTGGCCTTGCCGTCGCTGAACAGCCAGAACTGCGTCAGGTAGAGCACCAGCAGCGCGCGCATGCCGTAGTAGGAGAACCGCTCCCACATCTCGGCATAGAACAGCACGAACAGCCCGCGGGGGTGGCCGGCGAACTCGTCGTTCTTGCGGGTGGCGATCACCCCGCCGATGATCAGAACGGCGAACAGGGCGATGGCGGCAATGGCCGCGATCCAGTCACCCTCGTTCCAGCTGGCGATGTTCTTCATGCGACCTGTCGTGTCCTCTCGATTGCCGGCGAGGGTAAAAGCGACACGCTACCCAGCAATGCGATCCTGCGATAGAGTGCTTCAAGGAGTCGAGCGGGGGAGCATGCCACGTACTTGCGCCGCATGGAGACAGATCCTCGCGCCGCAGCGCGGCAACGGCCATTGCGTGTACGTCGGTATGGTGGCAATCCTAGGCCTTCGGGGAGGGTGCTCGCATGTGTGCGGCCGCCCTGCTTGTTAGGGGTACCGCATGATCCGTTCCGAACTGCTTCAGTCGCTTGCGAGAGAGAACCCTGAACTTCGGCTTGAAGATGTCGAGCGCGCGCTCGACACGTTCTTCGAGGAAATCACCGCCACTCTGGCGGTGGGCGGTCGCGTGGAGCTACGCGGGTTTGGCGCATTCTCGACACGTGAGCGCGATGGACGCAAGGGTCGCAACCCGCGTACCGGCGAGGCGGTGGAGGTGCCGCAAAAGCGAGTGCCTTACTTCAAGCCCGGCAAGGAAATGCGCCAGCGCCTCAATGTGACCTGACGTCCCTGGATCTTTGCTCCTGATCGTCACCACCGTGGCTCCCATCATCCGGCTGCCCACCACAGGGGGGGCTAGTCGCATCGATGCGTGCAGGCTCTCGAACTCGGATGCCTAAGACATCGCGCCCTTGCGGACCGAGGTGGAACCTCGCGGAACGCAATCGGATTGCACTGCGCAAGATTGGCGTCTAGGAGCCGAAAACCGCAGAAAACTGCGCCCGCGGACGTGGCGGAATGGTAGACGCAGCGGACTTAAAATCCGCTTGGGTATCCCAGTGCGGGTTCGAGTCCCGCCGTCCGCACCATGTTTGGGTTCATACCAAACCCACCCCCGAACACGCTGAACGCGCACTAACCAAGATGGAGCGGGTTTCCATTAGTCTGCCGTGAGCCGGAGATTCATCTGGGAACGCTAGTGCCCCCAAGATCAGGAGCCGTGTGTCGAGGGGCAGATGCGAACGAGCGTTTTCAATGATGAACATCGGACAGAGGCGAGCGACATGCGCGGCACTGAGCGTTTCGCGCTCCTGCTGTTGCGAAGCGCCAAGTTGCTCGCCGATGGCGTGGAACAGTTGTGCATCGTCCGCGACGTCTCCTCCCGTGGTGTGAACCTGCGCATATTCCACAGGCTGCCACCGGCAACCGATTGGCGCCTGGAGACCGCCGCCGGCGATCTGATCGCGATGCATCACGTTTGGGAGCGTGACGGGGAAGCCGGCTTCCACTTCGACGAACCCATCGATGTTTCCGCGTTCGTGGCCGCGAAGAGTCCGTTCCCAAAGCGGTCCGTGCGGTTGCGCGTGCAACATCCGGCTACGCTGTTTCGCGGCGGCCAGGAGCTGCAGGCCGTCATCCACGATATCTCAAGGCAGGGGGCTCGGATCGAGATCGCCTTACGCCTGGCGGTGGGACAAAGAGTACAGTTGAAGGCACGCGGTCTGCCCGACTTCGAGGCGACGGTCCGCTGGCGCCGGGAGCCTTGCTACGGGCTGGTGTTCGCCCGGCTGATGACCCTTGAGGAACTCGCCCAACGCTGCGCCCGGCTGTCGCGGCCGATATCGACGGAATGGCGGAACAAGGCGCCGCGTTCCTGAGCGTCAGCCAGGGCGAAACGTCATCGCCGCGCCGTTCATGCAGTAGCGCTTGCCGGTGGGCGGCGGACCGTCATCGAAAACATGCCCCAAATGGCTGCCGCAGCGCTGGCAGTGCACCTCGGTGCGCGGAACGCCGAGCGAGAAATCATTGGAGAGGCCCACGGCGCGAGGCAGCGACTTCCAGAAGCTGGGCCAGCCCGTCCCGCTGTCGAACTTGGTCGTCGATGAGAACAGCGGGTTGCCGTCCGCCGCGCACAGGAAGGTCCCCTTGCGATGCTCGCTGTTCAGGGGCGAGGAGAACGGACGCTCGGTCCCCGCTTCGCGAAGGATGTGGAATTGCGCTGGCGTGAGCCGCTTGCGCCATTCCTCCTTCGTGAAACAGACCGGATAGCTCTTGGCCTCCGCGACACCGCCGCCGCACCCCGCCACGATCGGAAGACAGGCTCCCACGCCAAGCCATGTCAGAAGCTGGCGACGCGACGAGCGGGCTGACAGCGGCGCGGCGCTCGCTGAGGCATGGTTCTGCATAGTGCACAGATGGGCGCGCCGGGGCGCCTCTACAATGCGGCATTTCAGGCAGTGGCTGCAGCAGCCTTGCGGCTCTTGCGGTTACGTTTCGGAGTGCCGGGCCCACTCTTCATCACGCGCTTGCGGAACAGCCTGGAGCCGCCGCGCACCAACAGGATCACCCACAGCGCCTGCCAGGCCAGCGCCGCCAGATGCTGGCCCAAGCCAGGCTCCTGCGCCGCCCGGGCGACCATGGCGAAGGGCGAACTGAACGGGAAGACGACCGCCCCGATCTCGGTCGCGCTGCCCGGTTGGGACATCGCGAAGCTTGCGAGGAAGAAGATGACCAGTTGCAGCATCGTGACCGGCATCGAGAGCGTCTGAACCTCGCGCACGGTCGTCGCGAGCGAGCCGATCGCAAGGAACACCGAGCCGAGCAGCAGATAGGCCATCGCGAAGTAGGCGACGCCCAGCGCAATCATCATCGGCCAGCCTACGGCCGGTGCCGGCAATACGGGCAGCTGCGATCCCGCGAAGGCGATGAACCCGGCGACAGCGGTGCCCCAGACGGCGATGCCGACAAAGGAGATGCCCAGCATGGCGAACAGCTTGCCGAAGAACACCGCGTCCATCGGAATGGCCGCCGCCAGCACTTCGATCACCTTGTTGGCTTTCTCTTCGACCAGGTTGGACAACACCATGCCCGCGAGCACCATGGTCAGCAGGAACAGCAGGGTCTGCGCTGCCTGCGCCGTCGCGACGCGGCCCTGGCGCTCGCTGGCCGTGCTCGAGGCGGTGCCGTGCAGCGCGACCGCGGGGACCGGCCCCGGAACGCCGTGCAGCGCCGCCGCCGCGATCAGTCCGACCGCCCCGCGCCATTCCTCGATCTGTTCGCGCGTACCCGTCAGTTCGGGGTGGGACAGCGATCCGGTAAGCACCGCCGCGATGTTCTCCTTGCGCATGGCGAGCATCTTGCGTGCATCGAAGCCTTCGCCCGGGCTGACGCGCGCGATCACGATCACCGGCGGAACCGCGTCGCCAAGCTGGTCGGCGAACGCTCTGCGCGCTTGCAGGACCGCGCCCACATCGGCGGACGCCATCGCGACGCCTAGTTGAGGGGGCGTTGCCGACTGCTGCATATGGGCGCCCACCCCGCCGGCGAGCACCGCGACGATGATGGGAAAGAGCGGACCCAGCAGGAAAAAGAGGAAGCTGCGGCTGAACAGGATCGCGGTGAAATCGCGGCGGGCCACCACCAAAGCGGCGGCGAGGGTCGACAGTCGGTTGCTCATCGCGCCGCCTCCTCGGCTTTCTCGGCCGCCAGGGCCCGGGCTGCCGCCTCGCCGGCGATCGCGACGAAGGCGTCGTGCAGCCCGGCGCGCTCGATCGAAAGCGAGAGGATTCCCGCATCCGCAGCGATCAGCGCACGTAGCAGCGGCTCAACACCGGTATCGGGCAGGGTGAAAGACCAGAAGCGGCCGTCCTGCCGGGCATCGTGGGGAAGGGCGCTGCGCCAGTCGCCCGTCCTCTCGCGCGTCTCCAGGCGGACTTGGGGCGCGATCCGGTCTCGCGCCACGTCGACTGGCCCTGCGAACGGCACTTTGCCCCCGGCGATGATCGCCACCTCGTCGCAGAGGCGTTCGGCATGAGCGATGACGTGCGTGGAGAAGATGACGGTGGTGCCATCCTCGGCAAGACCACGGATCAGCTTCTCCAGCTTGCCCTGGTTGAGCGCATCCAAGCCGGAGAAGGGCTCGTCGAGCACCACGAGGCGGGGCCGATGCACCAGCGTGCCCAGGATCTGCACCTGCTGCGCCATGCCTTTGGAGAGCTGGCGGATCTGGCGATCGGCGGCATAGCCAAGGCCGTTCGCTTCCAGCAGCTCACGCCCGCGCCGACGGCCTTCCTTGAGCGGCAGCCCCCGCAGCGCGCCGACGAAGGCGATCGCCTCGGTGGCCTTCATCGCCGGATAAAGGCCGCGCTCCTCGGGCAGGTAGCCGATCTGCCGAGCCACGTCGTGCGGCCGCTCGGCACCCAGTACGCGGCGATAGCCCTCGTCCGGATCGATGATTCCCAGCAGCATGCGCAAGGTCGTCGTCTTGCCGGCGCCGTTCGGGCCGAGGATTCCATAGATCGTGCCTTGCGGCACGGTGAGATCGACGCCGTCCACGGCGGTGAAGCCATCGAAGCGCTTGATCAGGCCACGCGCCTCTATCGCGGGGGCATTCACCATGGCCGCGCCGTTGCCCGTCACGAGTCCATCTCCTAGATCGGCGAGCATGCAGGCATCCGTCACCCGTGCCACGTCCGCACCTCCATCGGCAAGCGCGGTTAATTCCGGCCTAACCGGGTTTGCCGCGGCGCTTGAGGCACAGGCGCGCGAGCTTGGCTTTGTCGCCATGGGCATTGCGCCGGCCCAAGGCGACGCGGATCGTACGGCCAGGCTTCGCGACTGGCTCGGCGCCGGCATGCACGGATCGATGGAGTGGATGGCCGCCCGCGCGGATCAGCGCCATGCGCCCCAAGCGCTGTGGCCGGCGGCGCGCAGCGTCATCGTGTTGGGCATGAGCTACGCGCCGGGGGACGATCCGCTGACGCTCGCGGGACGGACACAGGTCGGGCGGATCTCGACGTATGCGCAAGGCGGCGATTACCACGACACCGTCAAGAAGGCGCTGAAGGCGCTCGCGCGCTGGATGGTGGCGGAAGCGGCGCGCCACGGCTTGGAGACACCCGAGGTGAAGGTCTTCACCGACACCGCTCCGGTCATGGAAAAGCCTCTGGGGCAAGGCGCCGGGCTGGGCTGGCAGGGCAAGCACACCAACCTCGTCTCGCGCGAGCACGGCTCTTGGCTGTTCCTGGGCGAGATCTACACGACGCTGGAATTGCCGCTCAGCCAGGAGGGCCGAGATCGTTGTGGCTCGTGCGATGCCTGTCAGCGGGCCTGCCCAACCGCGGCCTTTCCGCGGCCCTACCAGCTGGATGCGCGCCGCTGCATCAGCTACCTAACGATCGAGCACGCCGGCCCGGTCGCACCCGAGTTGCGGCCGTTGCTCGGCAACCGCATCTACGGCTGCGACGATTGCCTGGCGGTCTGCCCTTGGAACAAGTTCGCCGCCGCCGCCCAGCGCCACCGCGCCTTCCTGCCGCGCGCGGAGCTTGTCGCGCCGGAACTGGCGGATTTGCTGTCGCTCGACGACGCGGGCTTTCGCAAGCTGTTCAGCGGCTCGCCGATCAAGCGGATCGGGCGCAACCGCTTCGTCCGCAATTGCCTCTATGCCGCCGGCAACAGCGGTCGCCCTGAACTGCTCGCCCACGTCGAGCCGCTCACCCGCGATGCCGACTCCGTCGTTGCCGATGCGGCCGAATGGGCGCGGGAGCGGCTGGCTACGCCAGTTCCTTGAGCGGCCTGTCCTTGTCGGCAAGCTCGGCCGGATCGGGCTTCGCGCCCGCTTCGACGAGCTTGCGGCCCTGGACGTAGTCCTTGACCATGTTCACGCAGTCGAGCGCCACGACGCGGCCTTCCTTGAGGTAGACCACCGAGAACGAGCGCTCGTTCGGATCGCCGCGCACCACCACTTTGTCGTAGCCCACGTTGATCCCCGCGGTCTGCAGCCGCAGATCATATTGGTTGGACCAGAACCAGGGGAACGCCTTGTACGGCTTTTCGTCGCCGCAGATCGCCTTGGCGACGCAGCTTGCCATGTCGTTGGCGTTCTGTACCGATTCGACGCGCATGACGTTGCCGCCGGCGAAGTCGCACGCGAAGGCGGCGCAATCACCCACCGCATAGATGTCGGGCAGCGAAGTGCGGCAGTACTCGTCGACGTCTACCCCATTGGCGCCCGAGGCGCCGGCCAGGATCAGCGGGCCGACCGCGGGCACGATGCCGATGCCCACGATCACCGCCTGCGCCGTGACCACTTCGCCATCGGCGAGCTTCACGCCGGTCACCTTGTGACCATCACCCAGGATACAATCGACCGCGACGCCCGTGCGCAAGTCGACGCCGTGGTCGCGATGCTCCTTCTGGTAGAAGGCCGAGAGCTCCTCCCCGGCAACTCGGGCAAGGACCCGGGGCAAGGCCTCTAGCAGGGTCACCTTGCAACCCATCTTGCTGAGTACCGCCGCGGCCTCGAGCCCGATGTAGCCGCCGCCGATCACCACGATTTCGTTGGTGCCGGCATCGACCTCCGCCATCAGCGTGTCGCAATCCTGGCGGGTGCGCACCGCGTGGACACCGGCAAGCTCGGCGCCTGAGCACGACAGGCGCCGGGGATCGCCACCCGCGGCCCAGACCAGCTTGCCGTAGCCCATCTTCTTGCCGTTCGAGAGGCTGACCTCGTGCGCCTGGGGATCGACTTTGGTCACCTCGACGCCGAGTTCGAAGTGCACTTCCTTGTCCGCCCAGAACGTCGGAGGACGGATGTAGAGTCGGTCAAACGTCTTCTCGCGCGCGAAGTACTCCTTCGAGAGCGGCGGGCGCTCGTAAGGATAGTCCGGCTCGCGGCCGATCACGACGACGGTGCCGGTGAACCCATTCTGCCTAAGGGCGATGGCGCACTGCGCGCCGGCGTGCCCCGCTCCCACGATGACGACGTCTGCTTTTTCCATGCCGGTCCGATCCGTCAAATGCGCGCGTTCGTCAATAACCTGAGCGCTGCCGGTAGTGCGACTTTGCTTCCAAGCGGGCCGGTTAGGACTGCTGGCCGACCGCTGCCATCGTCAGCTCGACTGACCGAATTTGCGCATCAGGGTCGTACGTGGAACCTGAGATGATGATCTCATCGGCTTGTGTCCGCGCGACAAATGCCGCGATGCCTTCGCGCACTGTTTCTGGCGAGCCGATCGCGCTGACCGATCGCATCTGGTCCAGCATTGCAAGAGCAACGTCCGGTAGCGAATCGCGATAATTTCGGATGGGCGGCTTCATCCGCCCGGGCGTGCCTGTGCGAAGGGCCACGAACGCCTGCTCGTTGGTCGAGGCGAGATAGCGCGCTTCGTCGTCGCTCTCGGCGGTGATCACGTTGATCGCGGCCATGAAGTGCGGCTTGTCCAGCGTCTCGGAAGGCTCGAACCGCTCGCGATAGATCGCCGCGGCCTGGTCGAGCAGGGTAGGCGCGAAGTGCGAGGCGAACGCGTACGGCAGGCCCAGCATCGCCGCCAGCTGGGCACCGTAGAGACTGGACCCCAGGATCCACATCTGGACTTGCGCGCCCGCCGCCTGGGGTGCGGCGACACCGGCCGCGGGATCGCCGGCAAACCGGGCGCGCAGCTCGACGACGTCATTGGGGAAGGTCTCCGACGCTTTTACGATATCCTTGCGCAGCGCGTAGGCGAGCCGCCCGTCCGCCCCGGCGGCGCGGCCGAGGCCAAGATCGATTCGCCCGGGAAACAGCGCGTCCAGCGTGCCGAACTGCTCCGCGATGACATAGGGATTGTGGTTGGGCAGCATGATGCCGCCCGCCCCGATCCGGATCGAAGACGTGGCATGGCCGATATGCGCGAGCACGACCGAGGTCGCGCCTCCGGCGATACCCTCCATCCCATGATGCTCGGCGACCCAGTAGCGGTTGTAACCGGCCTTCTCGGCGGCCGCGGCGGTCCGGGCGGAGATGTCGAGCGCTTCGCCGACGCTGCCGCCTTCGCGGACGGGCACCAGGTCGAGGACGGAAAGCGGGATCACGGCTTGGCACTCCCCTGGGCGAGCTGGGCGAGATAAGTCCTGGCGGTTTTCGCAGGTTCGCTGTCGGGCGCGGTGCTCACCACCGATTGCCAGCTCTTGCGCGCCGCTTCCTCCCGGCCGGCCAATACGGCGATGACCCCCGCCTCCAGCCCGATCTCCGGATCGACCGGATCGAGCTGCGCCGCGCGTTCGATCTGCGTCTGCGCATCGCCGAGCTGGTTCTGCCGGCGGGACAGCGTGGCGGAGAGAAGCCAGGCCTGCGCGTTGTTCGGGATCGCGACGCGAGCGTCGGCGAGCGCGCTGGCCGCCTGCGGAAGCTGGCCTAGCGAGACGAGCGCACGGGCGCGGTCGAGCGCGATAGTGCCGAGCAGGTCGGCGTCGCCCGCCGTCTGCGCGTCGCGTTTCGCAGTGTCCAGGATCGGCAGCGCCGTACCGGCCGTGCCTCCGGCCAGAGCGGCATTGCCGGCCATCGCGCCCAGCCTTGCCCTGCTGGCGGCATCGGTCGCCGCCGCCGTGTCGCGCGCCTGGAGGAAAGCGGCGCGCGCTTCGTCCCAGCGCTCCATAGCGCCCAGCGCGACGCCCAGGCACAAGCCGGCCCGCACCCGCGCCTCGCCTTTCGCCCGGTCGAGCGCAGCCTGCGCGGCGCGCGCGCCGATGGCGGGATTGGCTTCCATGTCATCGACGCAACCCGCCACTTGCGCGGGGATCTGCGGACCGCTCGAGCCTTGCTGCTGCGCTTGGCGCTGCGCCTCGATCGCCTTGCGGTTCAGGATCTCGGGGGGAAGCTGGCTGACCGTTCCCGCCGGGGCGTTGGCATAAGACCCGATGGTCGTGGCGAGCAGGGGCAAAAGCAGCGATGGCGACATGGGAAACTCCGGCGGAACTCAGCGGGGCCAGCGGGCGAGAGCACCCGCCGCTTCGAGAAGGAGGGCGATATCCGCCTCGCGCGAGAGCCGATGGTCGCCGTCCTTGATCAGCGTGACCTGCACATCGGCTGAACGCAGCGCCTCGGCGAGCCGCAGCGAGATCGACCAGGGCACGTCGGGATCGGCCTGGCCGTGCAGCAGCCGCACCGGCGCGTTTATGGCGATCCGTGTGTCGAGGAGCCGTTGCCGCTGGCCGTCCGCCCAGAAGCCGGGGTGAGTCGGCGTAGGCTCCGGACCATAGGGGTTCTCGGCCAAGATCGTCTCGCCGGCCGCGAGCCGGGTTTGCTCACCGGAAGGCGTGCCCCAATCGGTGAAGTCGGGTGCGGGCGCGACGCCGACGAGGCCGGCAATCCTGTGCGCCGGCAGCGCGAGCGCCACCAGCAGCATCAGCCAGCCACCCATCGACGAGCCGACCAGCACGACTTCGTCCAGTCCCAAAGCCGCGATCAGGCCGAGCACTTCTTCTCGCCACCGGCTGAGCGTGCCTTGCGCGAAGTCGCCCGAACTTGCGCCGCAGCCGGAGTAATCGAGCAAGAGACATCCGCGTCCAGCCGCGCGTGCGGCCTCGAACAGCGCCGTCGCCTTGCCACCTGCCATGTCCGACTTGTACCCGGGCAGGAAGACCGCGCACGGCCCGGCCCCGGGCGCGTAGCGAAATGCGATCCTTCGGCCGTCCGGCATCTCGTGGAAGGCAGTCTGCACCATCCTCAGGTAGTGGCGATGCGATATCGCCGCGACAAGGCCCCCGCGCTCGGCTCGGCGCGCATCAATGCGATCTTAAGCGACCCCTGCTAGGCGAACCCCATGCAGCAGCCGCGCCGCCGACCTCTGTTCGCCACCTTCGACAGTTCGCCAGGCGTCCTGGCGGCGATCTGGGCGCTCTATATCGTGCCGCGCCTGCTGATCCTCCTGATCCCGGTCGCGCCGAGCTCGGACGCCGAGTGGTACGTGTTGCGGGCGGTGAGCCTGGCGGCCGGGCGCGGCTACCTCGACAATGCCGGAGCGCCGACGGCGTTCTGGCCGGCGGGTTGGCCGATCGCCTTGTCGGCGGTGTTCCGGCTGACCGGGCCTTCGCTGCTCGCGCTGGGGCTGTTCAACTTCGCCTGCTCGGTGCTGACCGGCTATCTGGCGCTGTTGCTCGGGCGGCGGCTTTTCGGCAGCGAAGCCGCCGCGCGCTTGGGCCTGCTGCTCCTGGCGGTTTACCCCAATGCCATCGCCTACGTTCCGCTGGGTCTCACGGAAGTGTTCTACACCGCGCTCCTGCTGCTCGGCTGCTGGCTGGTGGTCGCGCGCACCTCTTGGACATGGCTTGCAGGTGCCGGACTCGTCTTCGGCGTCGCGACACTGGTGAAGGCACAGACCCTCGTCGTGGTGCCGCTGCTGTTCGCGATCGATTGGCTGCGCGCCGGCGAGATCTGGCGACGGCTCCCCGTCCTCGTCGGCCAGGGTGCGCTGGTCCTGGTTGTGGCGGGGCTGACCGTCGCTCCCTGGACCCTGCGCAATCATGCGCAACTCGGCCACTGGGTCGCCGTCTCCACGAACGGCGGCTTCACCCTGCTAACCGGCAACAACGACACCGCGACCGGAGACTACACGCCGGGCGACGCCACCGTGACGGCGCTGATGGCGCGCCAGGACCTTGACGAGGTGGCCCGCGACGCGGAAGCCAAGCGGCTCGGCTTGGCGTGGATCGAGGCACACCCCGCGCAGTTCGCCGCGCTTGCGCCTAGGAAGCTGATGCGCCTGTGGTTGCCCGACGGCGAGGGCGAGTGGGCCTACCAGGCCGGCGCGCCCTCCTACGCGCGCCTGGAAGTGCTCTACCGTGCCGTGCGAGTCGCGAACCAGGCCTATTACGTCCTGCTGCTTCTGGGCTTCGCTTCGGCTTTCGTGGTGATGACCCTTCGCCGCCGCGCGAAGCGCGAGCGCTGGGTGGACTGGTGGTTGCTACCCTGGGGCATCGCCGCCTACCCCTCCATCATCGCGGTCGTCTTCTCGGGCCAGTCGCGGTTCCACTATCCGGTGATGCCCTTTGTCTGCCTCGCGTGCGGATGGCTGGTGGCCGAGGCATGGTCGGCCAAGGCCACCAAGCAAGCCGCGCTGTCGCGACGGCGCGTCGGCATTGCCAAGGCCTGAGGTGACATCGATGGGGTCCCAGGCCTGTCCTCAGTGACTCGGCCTGCCCCAAGCTGCTACCTGTCCGGCCATGCTGCGCTATCAAAGGAGCTTCCAGGTCCTCGCGCTCGGCTTCGCTGCGCTTGCGGGCTACGTCGACGCGGTCGGCTTCCTGTCCTCGGGCGGGCTGTTCGTGTCGTTCATGACCGGCAACTCCACTCGGCTGGCGATCGGGGCCGCGCAAGGCGGCCGGGTGGCGCTGGCGGCCGGTGCGCTCATCGTGCTGTTCGTCTCGGGCGTCATTCTCATGGCGCTTCTCTCGGGGCTGGCGGGCGAGCGATGGCGCAAGTTGGCTGCGGCGAGCGGGGTTGCGGGCCTGCTCACCACGGCCGCCGTCTTCCAATCGCTGCATTGGACGCTGGGGGAGTTGGCCACGCTCGCCATGGCGATGGGGGCAGCCAACACGATCTTCCAGCGCGACCGCGACGTGGCGTTCGGCGTCACCTACATGACCGGCACCCTCGTCAAGTTCGGCTTGCGGGTAGCGGCGTCACTGCGAGGCGAGGAACGGTTCGGTTGGGCGCCTTACCTCCTGCTCTGGCTCGGGCTGGTGGCGGGAGGCATCGCCGGAGCGCTCGCGTATGCGTGGTGGGCCGACGCCAGCCTGTGGGGCGCCGTGGCGGTGTCGATCGCGCTCTCGATCGCCGTGGCTCGGCTGGTGCGTCGATCCGCGGCCTGATCTTCGTTGTTAGCCCGTTGTGAGATCGTATGGGTGCCGCTATAGATCGTGCCCATGGCGTTTCCGCGCATCTCGACCGTCACGACTACTACCGGGCATGCCCGGCGGAGTCCGGTCGCGTTCTGATCGCGGCCGTCCCGCCCGGGTTCGGGCGGATGGCGTCTCCCCTCGAACCTTCTGACACTCCGGCGCCGGACCTTCCGCCGCGTGGCCCCTTGTGCCATGGGCGCGCCGCGGATTTGAGAAAGTAGCCTTGCGATGTCCGAGTTATTCAAGATCAGCCTGCCCGACGGTTCGGTGCGCGAGATGCCGGAGGGCTCGACGCCGGCCGATGTCGCGGCCGCGATCGGGCCGGGTCTCGCCAAGGCGGCGCTCGCCGCCAAAGTCGATGGCGAGCTGGTCGATCTGTCCCGGCCCTTCACCGGCGACGCGGCACTCGCGCTGGTGACATCGCGCGACGAGGCGGACGCGCTCGAACTGGCCCGCCACGACTATGCGCACATCCTCGCCGAGGCGGTGCAGGCGCTGTTCCCCGGCACGCAGATCACCTTCGGCCCCTCGACGGACGACGGCTTCTATTACGACTTCGCCCCCAAGGATCGGCCCTTCACCGAAGAGGACCTGCCTGCGATCGAGGCCGAGATGCGCCGCATCATCGCCGCCGACAAGCCGCTGCGCCGCGAGGTCTGGAGCCGCGAGCAACTCATCAGCCGCTGGAAGCAGCAGGGCGAGAGCTTCAAGGCCGAATGGGCCGCCGAACTGCCGGGCAATGAAGACCTCACCGTCTACTGGTCGGGCGAGGATTGGCTCGACATGTGCCGCGGGCCGCACTTGCCTTCCACCGGCAAGCTCGACCCCGCCGCCTTCAAGCTGACGCGCGTCTCGGGCGCCTATTGGCGCGGCGACCAGAAGAACGCGATGCTCAGCCGCATCTACGGCACCGGCTGGCTGAACAAGAAGCAGCTCGACGCGCACCTGACGCGGCTGGAGGAAGCCGCCAGGCGCGATCACCGTAAGCTCGGCAACGAGATGGACTTGTTCCACCTCCAGGCCGAGGCGCACGGATCGGTGTTCTGGCACCCCAAGGGCTACCTCATCTGGCGCGAGCTGGAGGCCTACATGCGCCGCGCCATCGACGGCGCCGGCTATCGCGAGGTCAAGACGCCGCAAGTGATGGACGCGCGCCAGTGGGAGCAGTCCGGCCACTGGGGCAAGTACCGCGAGAACATGTTCGTCATCCCCGACGAGGTGCCCAACGTCGCGGACGAGGGGCCGCTGGTGTCGGACGATGCCGAGTGGATGGCATTGAAGCCGATGAACTGCCCGGCGCACGTGCTGATCTTCCGCCAGGGTATCAAGTCGTACCGCGACCTGCCGCTGCGCATCTACGAGAACGGCTGCTGCCACCGCAACGAGCCGCACGGCGCGCTGCACGGGCTGATGCGGGTGCGCCAGTTCACGCAGGACGACGCACACATCTTCTGCCGCGAGGACCAGATCGTCGACGAGGTGCAGGCGTTCTGCCGGCTCGCCGACCGCATCTACAAGGACTTCGGCTTTACTTACGCGATCAAGCTGGCGCTACGGCCGGACAAGCGCTTCGGCACCGAAGAGATGTGGGACCAGGCCGAGGCCGAGCTGCGCGACGCCGTCGTGCGCGCCGGGCTCGCCACGCCCGAGTACGGCTGGGAGGAGCTGCCCGGCGAAGGCGCGTTCTACGCGCCCAAGCTGGAGTGGCACCTGACCGACGCGATCGGCCGCACCTGGCAGGTCGGCACGATCCAGTCCGACCGCGTGCTGCCCGAACGGCTCGACGCCCACTACATCGGCGAGGACGGCGAGAAGCACCGTCCGGTCATGCTGCACCGGGCGATCTTCGGCTCGTACGAGCGGTTCATCGGCATCCTGATCGAGCACTTCGCCGGCAAGCTGCCGGTCTGGCTCGCCCCGGTGCAGGCGGTGGTGGCGACGATCGTGTCCGATGCGGACGGCTACGCCGGCGAAGTCGCGGCCAAGCTGAAGGCGGCGGGCGTGCGGGTCGAGACCGACCTGCGCAACGAGAAGATCAACTACAAGGTGCGCGAGCACTCGCTGCAGAAGGTCCCCTACCTGCTGGTCGTCGGCAAGCGCGAGGCGGAGGAAGGCACCGTCGCCTTGCGGACGCTGGGCGAGCAGCAGCAGAAGTTCCTCTCGCTCGACGAGGCGATCGCGCTGCTGACGGGTGCCGCGACGGCCCCGGACCTCAAGTGAGCAATCGCGTGCTCTCTTCCCTCCCCCTCGATGGGGGAAGGATAGCGCAGCTTACTCCGCCAGGAGCTAGCAAAGCTCGGATGGGGGTGCGGGTGCGTCGTGACGCTGCCGTAAATCGAGAGCGCACCCCTATCCAACTCCGGCTGGACGCTTGCAGCGCCAAGCCTTCGTATCCTTCCCCCATCGCGGGGAAAGGGGGGGGCGGCTCATGATCCAGCGCGAACACTTGGCCACCGCGCAAGTCCCGGGTGGCGAGGAGCTCAAGCTCTACCGTCACGACCGCGACCACATGATCGTGCTGGGCCACAACGAGCTGATGAGCACCCGCAAGTGGGGCTCGGAAGAGGCGCTGGCGACGATGGCGTTCGAGCGCGTCCAAGGCGCGCGGCGTCCCAGCTTCCTGATCGGCGGCTACGGCATGGGTTTCACCTTGCGCGCGGCGCTCCGGGTGCTGCCCGAGAACGCCGACGTGACGGTGGTGGAGCTGGTGCCCGAGATCATCGAATGGGCGCGCGGGCCGATGGCCGAGCTGACCGCCGGATGCCTCGACGATCCGCGCGTGCGGCTGGTGATGGCCGATGTCGCCACTTTCATCGACGGAGCCCACGGCGACTACGATGCGATCCTCCTCGACGTCGATAACGGCCCCGATGGGCTGGTACGCCAGGACAACGACGTCCTTTACTCGGCGGCCGGTCTGCGCGCGGCGAAGCGGGCGCTGACTCCGGACGGCGTGCTGGCGATCTGGTCGGCCGGACCGGATCCGGCGTTCACCCGGCGCCTCGAGAGGAGCGATCTCGTCGTCGACCAGGTGACCGTGGCCTCGCGCAGCAACGGCAAGGGCCCCAAGCACGTCATCTGGTTCGCGCGCAAGCGCTGAGAGGCTGGGCTAAGCGCGGGCCTCCGCAACCCCCGTGCTGTTGTGGCGCAGCGCCTTCAGCACGGTGTCGACGATCTGCGGCGCGTTGAGGCCGGCCTCGTCGTACTGCTTCTCGGGCTTGTCGTGGTCCTGGAACACGTCCGGCAAGCGCATCGTGCGGATCTTCAACCCCGCGTCAGTCAAGCCCTCGTCGCTCGCAAGCGTCAGGACATGGGCGCCGAGGCCGCCGATCGATCCTTCCTCGATCGTCACCACGACTTCGTGGCTGAGCATCAGCCGCCGGATCAATTCGGAGTCGAGCGGCTTGGCGAAACGCAAGTCCGCCACCGTGGTCGAGAGGCCCTTGGCCTCGAGCGTTTCCGCAGCGACAAGCGCTTCGGCAAGCCGTGTGCCGAGCGAAAGCAGCGCCACTTTGGTGCCTTCCTTGACGATCCGGCCCTTGCCGATCTCGAGCAGCTCGAGGCTCTGGGGCAGGGCGACACCGACACCGTTGCCGCGCGGATAGCGGAAGGCGATCGGTCCGGCATCGTACTGCGCCGCGGTGTGCACCATGTGCACCAGCTCGGCTTCGTCGGCTGCCGCCATCACGACCATGTTGGGCAGGGTCGCCAGGTAGGTCACGTCGAACGAGCCGGCGTGAGTCGCCCCGTCCGCGCCCACCAGCCCCGCGCGATCGATGGCGAAGCGCACCGGGAGGTTCTGGATGGCGACGTCGTGCACGACCTGATCGAACGCCCGCTGCAGGAACGTCGAGTAGATCGCGCAGAACGGGCGCATGCCTTGCGCCGCCAGTCCGGCGGCGAAGGTGACCGCATGCTGCTCGGCAATGCCGACATCGAACGTGCGGTCGGGGAAGGCTTGCTGGAACTTGTCGAGCCCCGTGCCGCCCGGCATGGCCGCGGTGATGGCACAGACGCGGGCGTCGCTGTGCGCCTCCGCGAGCAACGCCTTGGCGAAGATGTTGGTGTAGCTCGGCGGACCGCCCGCACTCTTGACCTGTTCGCCGGTGATCACGTCGAACTTCTGGACGCCGTGGTACTTGTCCGCCGATTCCTCGGCCGGCACGTAGCCCTTGCCCTTCTTGGTGACGACGTGGATCAGGCAAGGCCCTTCGGCCGCATCGCGCACGTTCTCGAGCACCGGGACCAGAGCGTCGAGGTCGTGCCCGTCGATCGGGCCGACGTAGTAGAAGCCCAGTTCCTCGAACAGCGTGCCGCCCATCGCCATGCCGCGGGCGAACTCGTCGGTCTTGCGCGCGGCGATGTGGAGCGGGCGCGGCAGCTTGCGGGCGAACCGGCGGGCGAGTTCGCGCAAGCCGAGGAACTGCCCCGAGGAAACGAGCCGCGCGAGGTATGCGGAAAGTCCCCCGACCGGCGGCGCGATCGACATGTCGTTGTCGTTGAGGATCACGATCAGCCGGTTGCCGGCATCGCGCGCGTTGTTCATCGCCTCGTAGGCCATGCCCGCGCTCATCGCGCCGTCGCCGATCACGGCGATGCCGCGCCCAGGCGTGCCTTGCAGCTTGTTGGCGATGGCGAAGCCGAGCGCCGCCGAGATCGAGGTGGAGCTATGCGCTGCGCCGAACGGATCGTATTCGCTCTCCGAGCGCTTGGTGAAGCCGGAGAGCCCGCCGCCCTGGCGCAAGGTGCGGATACGAGCGCGCCGGCCGGTCAGGATCTTATGCGGATAGGCCTGGTGGCCGACGTCCCAGATCAGGCGGTCATCCGGCGTGTTGAACACGTAGTGGATCGCGACCGTCAACTCGACCACGCCGAGGCCCGACCCAAGGTGTCCACCGGTCTGGCCCACTGCCGAGATCGTTTCCGCACGCAGCTCGTCGGCGAGCTGGCGAAGCTGTCCAGGCTTGAGGCGGCGCAGGTCGTCGGGGGTGTCGACGGTGTCGAGAAGCGGGGTTGCCGGGTCGGCTGTCATATCAAGGCTGTACACACGTGTTGATTAGCTGTCGAATTGCGCGAGGATGCAATACGAGGCGACAGCCCCGATTGACAGGATAAACGTATTTGAACTGCCGCAGAATACTTCGCACCGACCGGGTCGTGAACGCTTAGCTGCAGGCCGCGCACATTCCGCGCAGTTCCACCACGGGCCGAACGTCCGCGAAGCCGGCTTCGCGCGCCGCTCCGATCAAGGCGCCGGTAAGCTGGTCGTCGTCGATGTGAACCACCGACCCGCACGAGTCGCAAATGAGAAAGATGCAGTCATGGCGGCAGCCGGGATGGCTGTTGGCGATATAGGCGTTCGCGCTTTCCACCCGGCGCGCGAGATTGGTGCGCACGAACAGATCCAGGATGCGATAGACGCTGTTTGGCGCGATCCGCTTGCCGCGCAGAGCCGAGACGCTCTCGGCGAGATCGTATGCGGAACCGGGGCGATCGAGAGCGGCGAGGGCGGCGAAGACGTCCGCCCGCATCTCGGTCCATTGCTCACCCGATTCGAGCAGCGCTCCGCGCGCCGCGTCGATCAGGCTGCGTCCCGAATGTTCGTGATGTGCATGCACCGCCATCGCGCCGATATGGCGGCGCTCGCGGCAGAGCGCAATCTCCGGCTCAGCCGGTGGTGAAGGCGGGCTTGTAGAGGCCGGGGTAGAACGCCTTGAGCGTCTGCACCTTGGGCGCGTCCCAGCGCTGGATGTAGCCGTGGTCAGGATTGCGGGCGGCGAAATCCTGGTGGTAGTCCTCGGCCGGGAAGAAGCCCTTGAAGGGCTCGATCCGCGTCACCAGCGGCCGGTTCCACAGGCCCGACTTGCTCAGCTGCTCAAGATACGCGCGCGCGACGCGCGCCTGCTCCGCGTTGAGCGGCACGAGCGCCGAACGGTACTGCGTTCCCGAGTCGGGCCCCTGACGATCGAGCAGCGTGGGATCGGCGATCACCGAGAAGTAGATCTGCAAAAGCTGGTCGTAGCGGACCACGCGTGGGTCCCAGGTGACCTTCACCGCCTCGGCGTGGCCGGTTCTGCCGGTACTGACGGTCTCGTAGTCGGCCGTGCTGCGCTTGCCGCCGGTAAAGCCCGAGACCGCGCTGGTCACGCCCTTCACGTGGCTGAAAACGGCTTCGACGCCCCAGAAGCAGCCGCCCGCGAAAACTGCGGTCTCGCGGCGACCGACGTCGTGGGATTGCGCCTGGGCGGCCGGTGCGTGGATCGCGGGTTCAGCCCCGGCCGCAGCGAGCGGTGCTACGATCGCGAACAAGGCGACCAGCGGGGCCAGAGCTTTCATCGGATCAGCGGCTCACTTGCGCGGCGTGCGCAGCGGTGACGAGGCTGTCGGACAGGCGCGTGGTATGGTCGACGCCGATGACCGCCAGCACGAGTGCAGCGCCGCCAGCAAAGCCCAGCGCGAAGAAGCGACAGAAGTCCGACTTGAAAATTGCCATACCTATTTTCCGATCCGTGGTTCGTCTGCGTGCCTTTCCGTCGCAGACCGCTTGCCTGAGGGCCGATTGCGCAGAGGTGAATGGCGCCGCGAAATCGCCACATTCTCGATGAGGTGCGAACCGATGCCGACGAACAGCACCGGATTCGCGGGGTCCAGTCAGTGCCGGAAGTGGCGCATGCCGGTGAAGACCATGGCGAGTCCGGCCTCGTCGGCGGCCTTGATCACGTCCTCGTCGCGGATCGAGCCGCCCGGCTGGATCACTGCGGTCGCGCCAGCCTCGGCGGCGGCGAGCAGGCCGTCGGCGAAGGGGAAGAATGCGTCGGACGCGACGGCGCTTCCGACCGTGCGCGGCTGCGCCCAGCCGTAGGTCTGCGCCGCTTCCGCCGCCTTCATCGCCGCGATCCGCGAGGAGTCGCGACGGTTCATCTGGCCCGCGCCGATGCCGGCGGTCACGCCGTCCTTGGCGTAGACGATGGCATTGGACTTGACGTGGCGGGCGACGGTCCAGGCGAAGAGGCAGTCCTTCAGCTCCTGCTCGGTCGGCGCGCGCTTGGTGACGACCTTGAGGTCCGCGGGCGAGACGGCGCCGTTGTCGCGGTCCTGCACCAGGATGCCGCCGGCGATGAGCGCCATCGTCTGGCCCGCGCGGCGCGGATCGGGAAGGCCGTCCGTCAGCAGCAGGCGCAGGTTCTTCTTGCGCGCGAAGGCGGCGCGCGCTGCGTCGTCCGCGCCGGGCGCCACCACCACTTCGGTGAATATCTGGCAGATCGCCTCCGCCGTAGGCCCGTCCAGCGGCACGTTCGTGGCAACGATGCCGCCGAAGGCCGAGACGCTGTCGCACTCCAGCGCGCCTTGCCAAGCCTCCAGCAGCGAGCCGCCCTGAGCCACGCCGCAAGGATTGGCGTGCTTGACGATCACGACCGCCGGAGCCTGTCCGCGAAACTCGGCCGCCAGCTCGAAGGCGGCGTTGGCGTCGTTGTAGTTGTTGTACGACAGCTCCTTGCCCTGCACCTGCTCGGCTTGCGGCAGGCCGCGTACGTGCGGGCCTGCCGGCACGTAGAGCGCCGCGCGCTGGTGCGGGTTCTCGCCATAACGCAAGGAGCCGGCGAGCATCCGCGTCATGCTGACCTTGGGCGGAAAGGTCTCCTGCTGGTCGACCGTCGCGAACCACTGGCCGATCGCGGAGTCGTAAGCGGCCGTGGCAGCGAAGGCCCGTGCGGCGAGGCGCTTGCGGAAAAGCAGGTCGGTGGCGCCGTCGTTCGCCTCGAGCTGGGCGATGAGCTCGGCGTAGTCGGCGGGATCGGTGACGATCGCCACGAAGGCATGGTTCTTCGCCGCCGAGCGCACCATCGAAGGGCCACCGATGTCGATGTTCTCGATCACCTCGTCGCGCTCCGCGCCTTTCGCGACCGTCGCCTCGAAGGGATAGAGGTTCACCACGACGAGATCGATCGCGCCGATCGCGTGCTCGTCCATCGCGGCCGCGTGCTCGGGATTGTCGCGCACCGCCAGCAGTCCGCCATGAACCATCGGGTGCAGCGTCTTGACGCGTCCGTCCATCATCTCCGGAAAGCCGGTCAGATCGGAGACATCGCGCACCTCCAGTCCGGCATCGCGCAGGGCCTTGGCCGTGCCGCCGGTCGAGACCAGCTCGATCCCGCGCGCGGCCAAGGCCTGCCCGAGCTCGGCAAGCCCGCTCTTGTCCGAAACGGACAGCAAGGCACGGCGGACGGGGACGAGTTGGGTCATGATGCGCTTCCGGTAGCTTGGGTTGCGCGCGCTCCTAAGTCGCGCACGCGCCATCGGCAAGCACGGCTGGCGGCGTTAACTGCAACGCGGGGTTTCCGCCACGTCCTGCTCAGAAGGTCTTCTGGAAGTCCTCCCTGCCGATCTCGACCTGGGAGCGCCGCATATTGAAGTGTCTAGCTGCCTGTCCGCAGACGGGAAGTCGACTCGAACCGCAGGACGGGTTTCAACCCATCTTCTTGAGGAGCCAGCCGAAGTTGCCGCCGCCGCGCGATACCAGCCCCTGCAGGACCAATTGCTGGGTGGCGACGGGGCGGCCCTGGCCATCGACCCACAGGCTGTCCTCCAGCCCGATCTCGCAGCCGGCGGCGCGGAACTGCCAGTAACTGCCGTCGGGCAGCGCGAGGCCGGCGCCTTGTCCGTTCTCGGTGAGACCGACCTCGATCTCGGGCCCGAGGTGGAACCGGATCGCGAAGGCGACTTTGCCGCGCTTCGCCTTGCGCCCGGCAGGGAGCAACAGGTCTTCTCCGCGCAGCTCGGTGCCGTCGTCGCGCAGGATGAGAATGCGCCGATGAGTCAGGCCGTAGCGGCTGGCATAGCCGTTGTGGCTCGCCTCCAGCCGCGTCGCCGGGCTGCCGCCGCTCTCGATCGTGCGTCGCTCGATGTCGACTTCGGAGACGCCGGCGCCGATCGCCCCGTTGATGAGGATGGCAGTGGAGTTGGCATCGTCCAGCGTCAGCGTCGAATGGGCCGCGGTGGCGCGCAGCGCCTGCTCCAGCCGCGCCGGGACGAGGCCTCCCGCGGCCGCCGCGCCGCCGCAGTTGACGATGAGCCGTTGCCCGGCGTGCGAGAGTTCGAAGGCGAGCGTCGAGGCGCAGGCGCAGCGAGCGTGGCGCGGCATCGGCGGCGGGGCGGCGTCGAACTGCAGCAGCGACTTGTTCGCCAGCACGCGCTGGTAGCCCCACTGCCGCACGTCACGTAACGGGCGGGTGCGCACGCCGCTGGCATCGACCAGGGCCGCGACTTCGTCCGCATCGACCGCCCAGGCACCCTGCCAGCTGCCGAGCGCGCTGTCGGTGTGGACCAGCGCGAGGAGCGGCGGCACCAGCGCCGAGATCATCGCTTCGACTTGCTCGGGCGGGTTGCGGCGCGTCGCGCGGTAGCAGGCGCGCAGCTTCACCAGCAGCGCCACCGCTTCCATCTGCGCCAGCGGGCTGCGGGACAGGACGCCGCCGTCCTCGCCGACCAGCTCACCCAGCGCCTTGATCAGTCCGGCTTCGCCAAAGAGCCGGCGCGGCTTGCCGTCTGGCAGCAGCAGGCCGGCGGCGGCAATGGCGCACCAGCCGGCGACTTCGGAGAGTACGTCCTCGGCGCTGCCGACATGTCGATCGAGCCAGCGCGCGGTCTCGTTCATCGCGCGCAGGGTGCGAATGCGCAACGCCTTCTCGCCCGAGAGGATCAGCGGCGCATGAACCAGCCAGTACAGCAGCCGGGTGCCGGTGTGCCCGACCGTCCAGGCCGGCCCCTTACCAGGCTTGGCAGCCGGCTTCGGATTTGCCTGGAGCCAGGCCCCGAGGATGCGCTCGGCAACCGGCGCGACTTGGGTGCGCGGTGCGCTGGCTTCGAGGTCGGCCAGCCAGGTGAAGGCATGCACGACGCGTTCGAGCGGCGGCGTGACCCGGGCGGCGCCCGCGAAGTCGACCTGGGCGATCGGCGTCTTTGCACCATGGACGAGGAAATGGCCTGCGCGCAGGGCGGTGCCGGACACTCGGTTGCCGGCGATCGGGCTCGTCACGGTGGCGAGCAGGCGCAGCTTGGCTTTCTTTCCGAGCGGCGAGACAAGCATCGAAGCGGGCACGCCCAGCCGATAGGCAAAGCGGATCAGGCGCTCTCCGGCCCCGAGCGAAGGCGGCGTGAAGTCGCTCACGGCGAGCGCGCGGCCCGGCTCGATCAGTTCGCCTGTCGGCACTGGTCCTTGATCGTCCGAGGGCACGCCCCGGTTGCCCTGCTCCAGCACACCCTCCTCGGCAGCGTCGTGAAGCGGTATCGCCTGAACCGGTGGACGGTTCCGCGCGGCCGGTCGCGTTCGCGTGCGAACCTGGCCGCCCATCGCCTCAGTCCAGCCCCTTGAGCGTGCGGATGTTCGCGGCATAGCGTTCGGGTCCTCCCCGGAAGGTCGCGGTTCCGGCAACGAGCACGTCGGCGCCGGCAGAAACGCAGGATGGGGCGGTGCCCACATCGACGCCGCCATCGACCTCGAGCCGGATGTCGCGCCCGGACTTGTCGATCATCTTGCGGACCGATTCGATCTTGCGAAGCTGGCTGGAGATGAAGCTCTGGCCCCCAAACCCGGGATTGACGCTCATCACGAGGACGAGGTCGATCTCGTCGATGAGGTAGTCGAGCATCTTGGCCGGCGTCGCCGGATTGAGCGAGATGCCTGCCTTCTTGCCCAAGGCCTTGATCGCCTGGACGGTGCGATGGACGTGGGGCCCGGCCTCGGGATGGACGGTGATGATATCGGCGCCGGCGCTGGCGAATGCCTCCAGGTAGGAGTCGACCGGAGAGATCATCAGGTGCACGTCGAAGGGCTTGGCCGTGTGCGGCCGCAGGGCTTTGACGACGCCCGGCCCGATGGTGATGTTGGGTACAAAATGTCCGTCCATCACGTCGACATGGATCCAGTCGGCGCCGGCTTCATCGATTGCGCGCACTTCCTCGCCCAGACGGGCGAAGTCGGCGGAGAGGATGGAGGGGGAAATCAGCGGGGAAGACATGATCGCGTACGTAGTCCTTTTCAAAGCGATAGAGCACCACATCTTGTGGGGACAAGCAGCCACCGACCCGTTTTCCACACGCGATGTTGTCTCGAACTCGGGCGGGACCTGCAAGGCTCTGCCCTGGGCAACCAGTTCAGTGTCAATTCAGCGCGTTTGCCCTAAGGGAATGCGGTAGCGAGGAACGGGCGGCGGCGATGCCACTCCGTGGCCATTTCGGTCAGCGGCACGAACGCAGGATTACAGCAGGACAATGGATACGAATACCAAGCTAGTTCGCGGCAACCGCCCTCGGTTCGCGCGGGAGCTGTTGATGCCCGTGGCGGGTGGCGCTGCCCTTCTGGCGGCCGCCATCGCGAGCCCGGCCGCTGCGCAGTATCATCAGGAGATCGGCAACGACATGCGTCGCTGCGACGCGAGTGGCGGTCCTGCGGTGCTGGTGATGGTCGAGGGCATCAAGAGCTCGACCGGCAAGCTGCGCGTCCAGTCCTACCGCGCGACCGCGGCCGACTGGCTGCAGAAGGGTCGCTGGCTGACCCGCACCGACCTGCCGGCCCGCGCCGGCTCGATGTCGATCTGCGTGCCGGTCCCCGCGGCGGGTAATTACGCGATCGCGATCCGGCACGATGTCGACGGCAGCGGCGGCACGGACTTGTTCAAGGATGGCGGTGGCATGTCGAACAATCCCGCGATCAACATCTTCAATCTGGGCAAGCCGAGCGTGAGCAAGACGTCGTTCCCGGTCGGCCCGGGGGTCAAGACGATCCGTATCCGCATGCGCTACATGTAAGTCAGCGGGCGTGGGCCGCGATGAGCTCGCGCACGTCCGCCAGGTCCTGCGGCTTGTCGACATCGACTGCGGCCAGGCCGTCGCGCGCGGCTACTGCGGCCGCCTCGATGCCGATCTGCCGACCGAGCCGGCCGATCGCCTCGGCTAACGTAAGACGGCCCAGGGCATAGCGCGCCAGGGTGCCGAAGCCGAGGCGCGAGGCGATGCGCCAGGGTCGCTTCCGATCCGCCTCGACCGCCGACCAGGTGTCGATCGCCGCTTCGGCGCGGGCCGTCGTCAGCAGGAACAGGTTGCAGCCCGACCAGCCGCCATCGGCCAAGCGCAAGTAGGTGCGGCGGCTGCCGGGCATCGCCGCCTCCACCACGTCGCGGCGCGCCAGGAGCACGGCCACGTCGGCGCTTGCGGGGGTGTCCGCCATGAACTGGTCGATCCACTCGGGCCGCAGCAGCGCGTGGTCGGCGGTGGTGACCAGCATCGGCGCGCCGAGGGTTGCAAGTCCCGCCGCGACGCTCCTGCTCGGTCCGGAACCCGGCGCCACGACCCGGCATTGCAGCGCCTCGGCGAGGCTGACGACGCCGGGATTGTCGGCGCTGACGGCGATTTCGGTACAGCCCGCCGCGCGCAGCGTCCGTACGACGCGTGCCAGCATCGGCAGTCCACCCACTTCGACCAGTGCCTTGTGCGCCACGCCTTCCGCTTGTGCGACCGGCTCGACCTGGCCCGGGCGCGACCCGGCCAGCACCAAGGCGTGACGGACTGGCCCGTCCATGCTCAAGCGCCCGCGCGGCGCGCGCGCCAGACGTGCCACAGCACGCCCGGCGCGGCGAGCACGGGGTGCCGTTCGCGCCAGGGCGTCAGGCGGACCGGGATGCCGGTATGACGCTCGATCTTCCAGGCGGCGTATCGGGCGGCGCCCTCGAACGTGGTCGAGGCCCTGACGAGGCGCGTGAGATTGTAGAGCTTGCTGATCCGCCGGCGCCGCGACCACCAGTGCAGCAGCTGTCGCCGATGGCCCGGGCTCATGTGCGGCTCGATCGCGCCGAAGGGATCGGACGTGAAGGCGATGCCGTCCGCCGCGAGCGCGAGCGGCAGTAGCCCGTCGAAATGCGCGCGGTTCACCGCAAGGATCGAATCTTCGCGGCCCTTGCGTTCGACCCGGAACTCGGCGGCGTACGTGGCGCGGAACAAGGCGCGCCAGTAGTCCTCCGGTGAGCCGCGCTTCGGCCCCAGCGCAACCGCGAGCCGCGTGGCGGTGCGCGCCGCGTCAGCCACCGCGTCGGCGATCGGCCTGGCAGCCTCGGGGCGAGACCAGACGAGTGCGCTGGGCTGGACGAAGCGCGCCCAGATGGTCGTGTCGAGCAAGTCTCCCGCGGCGGCGTCCGCGAAGGTTTGCAGCGTCATCGTCGCCACTTTGGCGCGCAAGGTCGTGCCGTCGACCGGCCACTCGTGATAGCTGACGCGCGGCCAGATCCCGTTCTCACGCGGACCGGGCGTAAGCACGTAGAAGTCGAGCACGCCGTCCAGGGAACCAGTGCGCAGGTTGGAGCCGTAGAAGAGCATGCCGAGCGCGTTCCCTGCCGCCGCGAGACGTTCCGCGAACAGGCGCACCTGGGGATCGACGACGCGCGCGAGGGCTTGCGCCGTGCGCTCGACCAGGGCGTCGCTCATGGCACGACGAAGGTGAGCTGTGGTCCTTCTTCGAGGATATAGCGCCCGCCGGGGAACGATTCCCCATCGAGGATGAAGGCCTCGTCGAGCTCGAAGTCGATCGCTTGAGCCAGGAAGCGATGAACGCCGGCGCGCCCGATAAAGCGGGCGAAGAAGCCCATCATGATCGCCGGCAGCAGCATCAGCACCCACCGCACTGGCGAGTCCAGCACTGCCAGCTTGAGCCCTTCCGGCACGTCGCGCCCGAACGGACGCAGTCCGAGGGGGAAGGACTCGAACGTGGTCGCGATTGTCAGGAATCGCTTGTCGACGTCGCCCCGGCCGCTGTGCGGCAGTTCCCGCCGCGACCGGCGATCGCGCAGCCGCATTCGGGTGCTGGCTCGCCACGGATTGCCGGCACGGCCGAACAGCGTCTGGATCAGTACCCACAGGATCGTCAGGCCGACCGCGAAACTGTTGAACGCACCGCGGCGATGCGCGGCCTGGCCCGCCTCGGTGGCGATGGTGAACACTCCGGCGCCGAGCAGGAAGCCCTGCACGCTGCCCGTATCCGCCTCTGCCGAGGTGATCCGCAAGGGCCGGCGATGCACCACCCGGCCCTTCCTCGCGGCGACCAACGCCTCGCTCAGGCTCCAGTGGTTGGGCAGGCCGATATCGACGGCGAGCGCGTTCGTCTTGCCCTTGGGCAGCACGGCCAGGGTCGGCCATGTCTCGCCGAAGATGTCGGCGCCGCAGGTCAGCACGTCGCGCACGGTGCCGTCGCCGCCGTCTATCACGAGATAGTCGATGCCGCGCGCGGCGAACATTTCGAGCGATGCCCGCAGATCCTCGCGGCTCTCCGGCGTCTGGGTCAGGATGTTGGAGCAGCTTGCCAGTTCGGCGGCGCTCTCCTTGTTGCGGTGGCTACGGCGATTGCGCACGATACCGACCAGCGGCACCGCACGACCGCGCGGGACATAGCTAGGACCCCGAGGCACAAGCCCCGGCCCATGCCGCCTGAAGCGCGGCAGCGTTTCGAATTCGTAGATCGTTCCGTGCACAGCGAGGCCTACTTAGTGAGCCCGCCGCCCGAAATCACCTGAAATTCCACTCATGACACGTCCGTGTTACAGTTTGACTGCCGAAAGCAATGCGCGATCGGGTCCCAAGGTTGCCGCGAACGGCACACTCGACTAGGCGCGCGGCATGGCTCAGACCCTCGTGCAGCCCGCTTTCGCGACCATTGGCGACAACCCGACTCGGCTCTGGGGGATGAGCGCGGCGGAGCGTGTGCGGCGGATCGCCGTCGCGGCGAACCTGCCGCCCCGAACCGATGCTGCACAGCCGGCGGTGCTCGCGAACGCCGCTTTCGCGTTCGACCCGGCGTGGTTGCGCCACCTCGTCGGCGTGCCCGGGGCGGTGCTGACGATGGGCGGCGTTCCTGTCCTGGCGCATGTCCGCAGCCGCGAGGAAGCCGAGCGCGTCGAGGAGGCGATGGCACGGGGCACCTCGCTTTCAGGGCTTGCCGAGATGCACGAGATCGCCTTCGACGATGGGCCGACGATCGAGAACAAGGCCCTGCGCAAGCGCGAGACGCCGTTCGTGACGCGACTCCTTCCGGAGAACCTGCGCGTCATCGAGCGGGCCAGCTACTTCGGCGCCTACAAGGGCGTCACCGACTTGCTCACCAAGTATCTCTGGCCCGAATGGGCGCTGGTGCTGACGCGGATCTGCGCAAAGGTCGGGATCACGCCCAACCAGGTGACGATCATCGGTGCGGTCCTTTGCGTAATTGCCACGTGGTGCTTCGCGGAGGGTCGCTACTGGCTGGGAATGGCGTCGGGCCTCGCGTTCATGGTGCTGGACACGGTGGACGGCAAGCTGGCGCGCTGCACCATCACCTCCTCCCGGATCGGCAACATCCTCGATCATGGCATGGACCTGGTGCACCCGCCGTTCTGGTGGTGGTTCTGGGCCACGGGTCTCGCGCATTGGGGCCTTGCTTACGATGAGGAGACCTTCTGGGCAGTGCAGATCGCCATCCAGGGCGGGTATGTGCTGCAGCGGCTGATTGAAGGCGTGTTCCTGCGCCAGAACGGCGGCATGCATATCCATGTCTGGCGCCCGTTCGACAGTCGCTTTCGCCTAGTAACGGCGCGGCGCAACCCGAACCTGGTGATCCTGTTCGTCTCGATGCTGTTTGCCCGGCCGGACATCGGGCTGATCGCCGTCGCTTGGTGGACGGTCCTGTCATGTGCGGTTCACGCAATTCGGCTTGTGCAAGCGTGGACCGTGCGGGCGCAGGGCGGTACGATCCGCAGCTGGCTCTCTGACGGCTGAGCCGGAACGCTCGAGAACGTAGGAGTTGCAGGCCAGAAAAGGAGGGGCCCGCCGGTGAATGCGACGATCGAGAAATTCGGCTATCCCGCGACTCTGGTCGCCGAGTACGCCCACTGGTTGGTGCTGCTACGTCCGGCGCAGCCGACGCTCGGCAGCCTGGTGCTCGCGGCGAGATCTGATGCGACCGCGTTTGGAGACTTGCCGGGAGAGGCGCACGCCGAGCTCAAGCAGGCTACGGCGGCGATCGAGCAGGCGTTGCGCGCGCTCGTGGCATACGAGAAGCTCAACTACCTGATGCTGATGATGGTGGATCCGCACGTACACTTCCACGTGATCCCCCGGTACGAGGGCGAACGTTCGTTCGAGGGCGCCTCCTTCGCGGACGCGGGATGGCCCGGCCCGCCGGAGTTGTCCGCCGCCGTCAAGCTGGACGAGACCACGCGCGACCGCCTCCGCGAAAGACTGCGCGAGGCATGGGCCTAGACTCAGCCGCCTCCCCGAAGGTACGTACGATCGCCTTCCCGCTGGTCGGCGGCCGCCACCAGTTTCTCCACGGACTTCCCGTGGCGGCGTCGCTCTCGCGGCGCCCGGGCGTGGAGGTGGAGGTCTTCGTCCTCAACATGGCCGAGACGCGCGCGGCCTGGGCTTTGCTCGACGCGCTCGGCGCCGATCGCGTCGACGTCATCGAGATGCGGCTGCCCCGCATGGTCGAGAAATTTACCGGCCGCCGCACGCCGGAAACGCCGCTCAAGACCGAGCGGCTGGTGTGGTGGAGCCGGCGCATCCGCCGGGCCGCCTGCATCGTGACGCTCGAGCGCACCTCCTCGCTCCTCAAGCGCCTGCCCGGCCGGTGCCCGCCGATGATCCACATACCCCATGGCGTCGGCGGGGCGCGGCGTGCCGGCGGTGGCGGCCTCGACCAGCGGTTCTCGCGCTTCGACCTCGCGCTACTCGCGGGCGAGTCGGATCGCGAGACGACGGTGCGGTTGGGCCTCCTGCCTCCCGAACGGGTGGCGATCGTCGGTCAGGTCAAGCTCGCTGGACTGCGCCGGCTCGGCAAGTTGCGACGCCATCGTCTTTTCGACAACGATAGGCCCACGGTGCTCTACAACCCGCACTTCCATCCGCGCAGGGGCACCTGGGCGCGGTTCGGCCGGCCCTTGATCGAGGCGCTGCGCGAGGATCGCGGGTTCAACCTGATCGTCGCGCCCCACATGCGCCTGTTCCAGTCCCGCCCGGACGAGGAGATCGAGGCGCTACGGGCTCTCAGCGAACCCGACTGGCTGATCGTCGATCCGGGCTCCGATCGCTCGACCGACATGACCTACACGATGGCGGCCGACATCTACCTCGGAGACTTCAGCAGCCAGCTCTATGAGTACCTGATCGAGCCGCGCCCCTGCGTCTTAATCGACCAGCTCGGCGATGGCGGCCGCGACGACACGATGCTGCCGAGGATGTGGAGCCTGGGCGAACGCGTCACCGAGGTGGAGCAGATCATGCCGGCACTCCGCCGCGCCACGGCGCGGCATGCCGAACATTGCGAGGCTCAGCGCGCGACCGTGCGCGAGGCGATCGGGCGGCTTGACGAGGACGCCGGGGAGGTCGCCGCCGACCTCATCCTCGCCCGCCTCGACGCACGCGCCAGCCGCCGCGGGTAGACCCGGTCAGGCGGCGCCGCGCGCGGCCCAGCGGTCGGTCAGGGCGGTGGCGATCTCGATGTCGTTGAGGAAATCGACCTCGGCCCATTCCTGGCCCTCGATCGAGACCGTGCCGACCTTGCCAGTGGGCGCGAGGCTGTCGATCACTTTGAGGTACCAGTGCTGCACGCCTTCGGGCGTGCGCATGGCCTTGCGCACGGTCTCGCGGAACAGGTCCACGCCTTCGCCGCGGAAAGCCAGGAAACCGATCGACTCTGCGTTGCTCTGCTGCGCCGTCAGCGTCTTGCCGATGCGCGCCAGGCGGTCGCCGTCCCGCTCGACCTTCATGTCGTCGCTGTCGTAAGCGTCCTTGACGTCGACGGTCACCGCGATCGGCCAGCCATGGTCCTGCTGCACCCGCGTGACGATCTCCTCGGAAACGAGCGTGTCGCCGTTCAGGATCAGGAAGTCGCCCCGCATCTGCTCGCGCACGATCCAGCACGAGCCTAGGTTGTCGGCCACTTTGTAGAACGGGTTGAACCGCGTGGCGATCGTTACCCGCGGATCGTCGATGCCGGCGAGCAGTGCGTCGACCATGTCGGTCATGAAGCCGGTGACGACGTCGATATGCTTCACGCCCCCGCGCGCAAGCATCTCGATCTGCCATTCGATCAGGGTGCGGCCCGAGAAGTCGATCATGCACTTGGGGCGTTCGGCGGTCAGCGGCAACATGCGCGAGCCCTGGCCGGCGCTGAGGAGGATCGCGTGTTCGATCATCGCCGCCCCCTAGCCGTTGCCGTTGCCGAGCGGAAGGCCCTGAAGCCGGGTCGTTGCCGCTGCGCGTTCAAGCTTGGCGTTCCTAGCAGCCCTGGTTGCCTTGCAAAGCGAGTTGCAAAGGCGCAAAGGAGCGCGGATGCTCGCCGACCGCGCTAGTCCCAAGACCCCACTTGCGCGAATCCTGGCCAACACCGCCTGGCTGCTGGGCGGCAAGGGCTTCGGCGCGATCTGCAGCATCGTCTACCTGGCGATCCTGACGCGCACGCTGGGCCTCAAGGGATTCGGCCATTTTTCGCTGATCTTCGGCACGGCACAGGCGCTGATCGCGCTCGCCGGATTCCAGACTTGGCGTGTGGTGGTCCGCTACGGGGCGGCGCACGTGCACGCGAAGGACTGGCCCGCGTTCGGACGACTGAGCCTGTTCGCCGGGGTGCTCGACGCGGTGGGAGCGGTCAGCGGCTGCCTGATCGCGGCCGTCGTGTTCTTCGGCTTCGCGCACCTGCTCGACATCAACGAGACCTACATCGTCCCGGGCTTCTTGTTCTGCTGCGCTCAGCTGTGGTCGCTCACCTCGGCGCCGACTGGCGTCGTGCGCGCGCTCAATCGCTTCGAGATGTCGGTCTACGTCGAGGCCGTCGTCCCCGTCGGGCGGCTGGTGGGCGCGCTGATCGTGTGGCTGGCGGCGCCGAGCGTGGTCAGCTTTCTGGCGGTCTGGGCGCTCGTCGATCTTCTGGAGGCTCTGCTCTATTGGATCATCGCCCGGCGCCTGTGCCCCGAGGCGATCCGCTGGGCGCACCTTGCCGACAGCCGCCGAACTTTAGCGGAGAACCCCGGCTTGTGGCGGTTCTTCACCGTGACCTTCATCGGCTCCACGCTCGATGCGCTGACCAAGAACGGGCCGCTGCTGATCGTCGGTGCCGTCGTCGGCACGCGGGCGGCCGGTCTCTATCGCCTCGCCAGCCAGCTCTCACAGGCGTTGAGCAAGTTTTCGACGATGCTGACGCGCTCGGTCTACGCCGAAATCTCGCGGATGCGCGTCGCCTCGAGCTTGCAGGAATTTCGTCGCCTCGCCTGGCAGACCAGTGCGATCGCGGGCGTCGGCGGGTTGGTCGTGGTCGGCGTGGCGCTTGCCGCCGGGCGGGGCCTGCTCGGCCTGATTGGCGGCACCGCGTTCGAAGGCGGCGCCGCGATCCTGGTGCCGCTCGCCTTGGCGGCAAGTTTCGATCTGGCCAGCGTGGTGTTCGAGCCTGTCCTCCACTCGACGGGCAAGGCCACGCTCTCTCTGGTCGCGCGGCTGATCGCGCTCGGCATCCTGGGGGCAGCCATGGCCCTGCTGATCCATCAGGGAGCCAGCGGCGCCGCCTGGGCGGTCGCGCTGGGATCGGCGGCATTGTACGTCACCATGGGCCTGATGGCCTTCGTCACCCTGCGCGGCATGAAGACCGAGCCCGGCATTGGCGCCGAGGCCGAACCGACCGCCTGAACCGACCGCCTGAACCGGCCCGCGATCTGCCGCCTGATGCGCCTCGACAGGCGCTCCCGGGCGGGTATCATGGCAGGATGACCGCCACGCTCGTTGCCGACGCCACGGCTCTCACCGATCGCATCGTCGGCCTGCGCCGCGCGATCCACGCCGAGCCGGAAATCGGATTGCACACCCCACGCACGCGCGACAAGATCCGCGAAGCGTTGGCGCACCTGCCGCTCGAGTGGCGCGAGGGCCCTTCCACGACCGGTCTGGTCGCGACGTTGAAGGGAGGCGCGGGCCCGGGCCGCAGCGTGCTCCTGCGCGGCGACATGGACGCGCTGCCGATGCCCGAGGAGACCGGGCTCGACTTCGCCTCGAGAGTGCCCGGGGTAATGCACGCCTGCGGACACGATGCGCATGTCGCGATGCTGGCGGGCGCCGCGGAACTGCTCTGCGCGCGCGCGGCCTCGCTCGCGGGCGAGGTGCGCTTGATGTTCCAGCCCGGCGAAGAGGGCTACCATGGCGCGCGCTACATGCTCGACGACGGGCTGCTGGGGGGCGAGGGCACGGGTACGCCGCTGCCCGACGCGGCCTTCGCGCTCCACGTCATGCCCAACGCCCCGCATGGCGTATTCGGCGGCCGCGCCGGGCCGTTGCTGGCCTCGGCCGACCAGCTCGGCATCGTCGTGACGGGGCGCGGCGGCCATGCCTCGATGCCGCACGGCACGCTCGATCCGGTGCCGGTCGCCTGCGAGATCGTGATGGCGCTCCAGGCGATGGTCACGCGCAAGTTCAGCGTGTTCGATCCGGTGGTGGTGACGATCGCCAAGGTCGAGGCCGGCACTGCGCACAACGTCATCGCCGACAGCGCGCGGCTGACCGGCACGATGCGCTCGCTCTCGGCCGAGAGCCGGGCGCGGCTGCGCGAGGAAGTGCAGCTTCTTGCCGCCGGGATCGCCGGCGCGCACGGGCTGACGGCGGACGTCACGATCCACGAGGGTTTCCCGGTCACCGTCTGCGACGGCCGGGCGGTGGATCTGGGCGAAAAGGTCGCCACCGAACTGCTTGGCTCGGCGGGATTCCTGCGCCTGGGCGAGCCGATCATGGGCGCCGAGGACTTCGCCTACGTGCTCGAGAAAGTGCCCGGCGCGATGTTCTTCCTCGGCGTCAGCCACGAAGGCGAGGACTGGCGCCAGTGCTGCGGCATCCACTCCACGCGCATGATGGTCGACGAAAGCGCCATGCCGCGCGGCTCGGCGTTCCTCGCGGCGCTGGCCGAACGCTTCCTCGCGAACGGGTTCGCCTAGCGTTCGTCCTGCTTAGGCCGCCGGTGCCGCTTCCGCTTCAAGCGGACAAACTCTAAGCCCTCACAGCGCCTTTTCGTAGATCCGGTATTCGCGGTTGACCTTGCTGTCGATGGCGTCGGCGATCGCGACCATGCCCTGGTTGTCCTCCAGCACCCAGCCGATCTCGCTGCGCTTGGCGCCGTACTTGGAGACGGCGGAGCGGCGGATGTACTCGATCATCATGAAGGCGAGCTGGCTGGCCAGGCGCGAGGATTGCAGCCGCTTGCGCACGCCCATCAGCGGCACGCGCATGTCGGCCGGGCGCGGTTTCTTCAGCCAGAGCGCGAGCTTGATCCAGCCCAGCGGCGAGGGCTTGCCAGTGCGTCCGTTGATCCGCATCTGCGCCTGGTTGAGGTCGGGCAAGGTCATCATGAAGGCCACCGGCTCACCCTCGTACTCGGCGATGCGGATCAGGTCGGGGTGGACCAGCGGCTTCAGCTTCTTGCCGGTATAGGCGATTTCCTTGTCGGTGAAGGGCACGAAGCCCCAGTTGTCCGACCAGGCATCGTTCAGGATGTCGCAGATGATCGCGGCTTCCTTGTCGAAGTCCTTCAGCACCACTTCGCGCACGCGAATCTTCGGGTTCTTCTCGCCCGAGGCGACGATGCGCTGGACGATCGCGGGGAACGGCTGCGTCACGTCCAGATCGTACGTGTGGAGCGTCTTGACCAGGCTGTATCCGGCGCCCTCGACCCAAGGCTGGTAGGCGGCGCTATGGTGCGCCATCATCACCATGGGCGGGTGGTCGAAGCCCAGCACTTGCAGGCCCGGCTCTTCCCAGACCGACAGGTTCATCGGCGCGAGGACCCGGGTCATGCCCTGGCCGCGCAGCCAGTTCTCGGCCTTGGCGATGAGCGCGGCGGCCACTGCGGCATCGTCCGCCTCGATCGCGCCCCAGTTTCCGGTGCCCGGTCCCATGCCCTGCTCGACCGGCTGGCTGAGCGCGAGCTCGTCGACGTGCGCGCTGATGCGGCCGACGATCTCGCCGGCGCGCCTGGCCAGGAACAGTTGGACCCGCGCGTGATCGAAGAACGGGTTCTTGCCGGGGGTGAACTTCTCGATCTCCTCCATCCGCAGGTTCGCCACCCAGTTCGGATCGGCGGCGTTGCGGCGGTAGGCATAGTCCACGAAGGCGGCGCGGTCGGCCTTGCTGGAGACGGGTTCGATCACTAGCTCGCCAGGTGTCTGCAGAGGTCCGGCCACGATGCTGCCTTTGTTCGAGGTTAAGAGGCTCGTAAGACGCGCAAGTGCGGGTGCTGTCAGTGGCTTGTCAAGCGCACCTGCATCCAGCAACGCGGGCCGCGAGTCGCACGCCCGCTTAGCCGGGATCGAGGCATTCTGGAAACGAAGTCATGACGATGTACGAGACGATCAGCCCTTCGGCCCAAGGTGCCGGGCGCACGCAGGAGCGCAAGCCGGCGCCCGCGATCACCGACGACAAGGAGATGCTGCGCGCCGCCGTCGAGCTCACGCGCGACCTCGCGGAGGCACGGCCGGGCATCTACTGGCCGGACATGATCGTGTCGGCGGTGGTCGGCTATGGTGCGCTGGTCGGAGCCATTTGGGTGCGTCAGCCGGCGCTCGCGGTGGTGCTGGGTCTCGTCTCGGCGCTCGCGCTCTATCGCGCGCTGCTGTTCATCCATGAGCTGACGCACATCCACCGCAATGCGCTGCCGGGCTTCCGCCTGGGCTGGAATCTGCTGGTCGGCATTCCGCTGCTCACCCCCTCGTTCATGTACGAGGGGGTGCACACTCTGCACCACGCCCGCACCCGCTATGGCACCGTGGAGGACCCGGAATACTTGCCGCTCGCGCTGATGAAGCCGTGGTCGCTGCCGGTGTTCCTGGTCACCGCGATCCTTCTGCCGCCAGCGCTGCTGATCCGCTCGGCAGTGCTGGTGCCGCTCGGCGTCGTGTTCCCGCCCTTGCGCAAGCTGGTGTGGGAGCGGCTCTCGGCGCTGGCGATCAATCCCGCCTTCCGCCGCCGCCCCCCAGAGGGCGAGTTCCGCCGCCTGGTGTTCTGGCAAGAGCTGGGTGCGAGCGCGTGGGCGCTCTCGGTCCTTGCCGCCAGCTTCGCCTTCGGCTGGCGTCCGCTCCTGATCGCGCTCGCGGTCGTGTCGCTCGCCGCGGTGCTCAACCAGCTGCGCACGCTCGTCGCGCACCTCTGGGAGAACGAGGGCGAGGCGATGACGGTGACCGCGCAGTACCTCGATTCGGTCAACGTCCCGCCGCCCGGGCCCGTGCCGGCGCTGTGGGCCCCGGTCGGCCTGCGCTACCACGCGCTGCATCACTTGCTGCCGAGCATGCCGTATCACTCGCTGGCCGAAGCCCACCGGCGCTTGAGCGCGCATCTCGGCACCGACACCACGTATGCGCGGGCCAGCCATCCGGGCCTGTTTCCGCTGATCGGCCGCATCGCCGCAAGCACCATGCGGGTGCGCTGAGCCTGAAGAGCTGACGTCTCGTCCCGGGTCGAGCCCGGGACGGACGTCATTCCTCGGTGCGGATGAGGACGGTCTCGCCGATCAGGGCGAAGAGCAGGAACGGAGCCCACGCCGCCACGAACGGTGGGTAGCCGCCGAAGTTGCCCATCGCCAGCGCCGCATTGTCGAGCACGAAGTAGGCAAACCCCAGCGCCATGCCGATGACCGCGCGGATCAGCAGTTGGCCCGATCGGGCGAGGCCGAACGCCGCCACGGCGCCCAGCAGCGGCATCAACGCGGCCGAGAGCGGGCCGGAGAGCTTGTGCCACCACGCGGCCTGGAGCTCGCTGGTGCGCCGGCCGGCGAGTTGCATCGCATCGATCGAGTGCGTCAGCGTGAACAAGTCCTCGCCATCGGCATCGACGCCGCTGATGGCGATACGCTCGGGCGTGATCGCCTTGGCTACGACCGCCGAGGCGAGCTGGGCGGACTGGACCTTGGGCACGTCGAACCGCACCGGCTTGTCGAGCCGCCAGCCCGGGTTGGCGAAGACCGCGCGCGGCGCGCGCAGCTGCTCGACGATCATGCCATTGGTATCGCGGCGGTAGTATGTCACCTGGTCCATGACCATGCGCGGCCCGGTGCCGGTGACGGTTGCGGCGAGCAGGATGTCGCGCCCTTCGGCGAGGTAGAGGTTGTTACGCACCCCCGCGCTCTTGGGGATCGGTCCGTATTCCACCGCCTGCCAGGCGTTCAGCGTCGCCGTGGCGCGAGTCACCACGCGTTCGTTGAAGGCGAAGCTGAAGCCTGCGATGACAAGGGCGGTCAGGATCAGCGGCGCCAGCACTTGGTGCGCGGACAGGCCTGCCGCCTTCATCGAGATGACTTCGCTGTTCTGGTTGAGCGTCGCCAGCGTGATGATCGTCGCCAGCAGCACGGAATACGGCAGGAAGCGCGCGACCAGCTGCGGGATGCGCAGCGACACGTAGTAGAGCAGCTGCGCCTGCCCGTTGCCCGGATGGGCGAGGATGTCGCCGCTCTCGCCCAGCAGGTCGAGCATCTGGAGCACCAGCACCAGCATGAACAGCACGGCGAGGATGCGGGTCGTGAACAGGCGGGCGAGGTAGACGGTCAGCGTCCGCGACGGAAAGAACTCGAGCTGCACCACGTCAGGCATTCTCCGCTGCGTCCGGCCCCGGGTCGGGCAGCATGATCGGGCCGCGCCGATTGCGCCGCAGCAGCGACTTGAGCTTCTTGGTCACGACCTCGCTCGCCTTTTCCAGCCAGCCGATCGCCTGGCCGCCCGGCACGTAGGCCACGCGGTAGTACATCCACACGATCATCGCGGCGAACAGCAGGAACGGCCCCCACAGACCGATCACCGGCCCGATCTTGCCGAGCGAGGCGACGTCGGACGCGTACTGGTTCACCTTGTGATAGGCGACGATCAGCACGATCGACACGAACAGGCCGAGCGAGGAGGTCGATCGCTTCGGCGGGATCGCCAGCGCCACCGCCAGCAGCGGCAGCAGCAGCATCATGACGACTTCGACCAGCCGGTAGTTGAAGTTCGCCTGGCTCGAGATGCGCTCGGCCTTGGGGAGAGCCTTGTCCCAACCGATGTGCAGCAGTTCGGGCAGCAGGTATTCGCGCCGGTCCTCGTCGGTGCCCCGGTTGCGGAAGCGCTCGATCGCGGGAAGGTCGATCGGCAGGTCATGGCGCGAGAAGCTGAGCACGCGCGGCACCTGCCCGGGCACGTCCTGGATGATCTGGCCCTGGCGGAGGCGCAGCACGATCGTGTCGGGCTGGTTGCGCAGCGCCAGGAACGTGCCCTCGCGCGCCGAGATCGAGAGCACCTGGCCCTTCTGGTCGGCCACGCGCGCGAAGATGCCGATCAGGCGGCGGCCGTCGTCTTCGCTCTGCTCGATGCGCAGCGCCACCCGGTCCTTGAGCGTGGTGAACTCGCCCACCTTGATCGCGGCACCGAGCGCGCCGGAGCGCAGCTCGTAGTCGAGCTGCTCGTAGTAGTAGCGCGCCAGCGGCTGCAGGTAGCCGACGATGGCGAAGTTGAGGAAGGCGAGCGCAATCGCGATCATGTACGGCACGCGCAGCAGCCGCGTGTAGCTGAGGCCCACGGCGCGCATCACGTCGAGCTCGCTCGAAGTCGCCAGCTTGCGGAAGGCGAGCAGGATGCCGAGCATCAGCCCCAGCGGGATCGCGAGGCTTGCGTATTCCGGCATGAGGTTCGCCAGCATCTTGAAGACGACCCCGACCGGCCCCCCCGCGGTCGCCACGAAGTCGAACAGGCGCAGCATCTTGTCGAGCATGAGCAACGATGCGGCGAGCAGGAACACGCCGAACATCGGCATGAGAGTCAGCCGCAGGATATATCTGTCGATGGCGGTGAAGAACTTCACAGGGTCGCAATCACGAGCGTGGGGGCCTTCGCCTTAACGGGATGCGAGCGCGGGCGGAAGGGCGGAATCGCGACTGCCGTCGCTCTCCAGCCTGTCGACCGCACTCGTCACCGCGACATCCATGGTCACGTTGCCGATCGTGCGCACGAGGTCGGGCAGCATCTCGACCGCCACCAGCAGCGCCAGCGGCTCGACCGGAACGCCCATGGCGATGGCGATCGGCCCGATCGAGGTGACGAAGCTGATCGCGCCCGGTAGCGAGACCGCGCCCAGCGTCGTCGCGAACGCGGTGAACGCGCCGGTCGCGAGCACCAGCGGCGTCATCGCCACGCCCGTCAGGTGCCCGGCATAGATCGCGACCGCGACATTCATGCCCGGCCCGGTCGAGCGGAACAGCGCGACGGCGAGCGGCAGCGCGAACTCGGCGGTGTTCTCGCGCAGGCCCAGGCGCCGGCAGGAGACCAGCATCGCCGGCAGGCTGGCGAGCGAGGACTGCGTCGAGAATGCGACCGCCTGCGCCGGAAGCATGGCCCGGGCGAAGGCGAGCGGCGAGCGGCGGCCCACGAAAGTCGCCAGGCCGTAGCCGCCGATCATCACGACCATGCCGATGCTGGCGACGATGACGATGTAGTGCGCCAAGGCCGCGAACGCCGCCCCGCCGCTTCCGGCCGAAACGGCGAAGGCCAGCCCGAACACGCCGATCGGCGCAATGCCGAGCACCCAGCCGATCACCACCATCATCGCCCCCGCGAGCCCTTCGAACAGGGTGGCGAGCGCGGCGCGGGGAGCCTCGGCCAGGCGAGTCGAAGCCAGGGCGAACAGCGAGAAGAAGATGATTACCGGCAGCATGCCGTTGTTGCTGGCGGCGGCAATGATGTTGGAGGGGATCAGCGAGGCGAGGAAGTCGGCGATGGTCGGCACCGGGCCGGGATCGGCGGACTGCGCGCCGATCGCGGCGGCGGCGTTCGCCGGCACCGGCCAGGCCTTGAGCAGCAGCGGTGTCAGCACCGCGCCCAGCGTGGCGCTCAGCGCCAGCACGCCGAAGATGAGGCCGAGCGTGCGCCGCGCCATCGCGCCGGCCCGCGCGGCGGCCACGGTCTCGACAATACCGGTGAACAGCAGCCCGGCGACGAGCGGCAGGATCGTCATCGTCAATGCCTGAAGCCACAGCTTGCCCACCGGACCTGCGACCGCCAGCACCACGCGGCCCGGGTTAGTCCCTTGCAGCAGCCATCCCGCCAGGAGCCCGAGCGCGAGACCCAGGAACGTGAGGCCGGCGGGCACGCGGATTTCAGGCATGCGCGTCGCGCTACTCTCGGCCGTCATGTCGCTCCCGTCGCTGCGCGAACAGGTGACATAGGCACGCACTGGAGACATAGCAATTTCTTGGCAAAACCCCGATAGGCACGGCGGCGCTCTTTTCGGCATTCTTCGGAGCATCCATGGGCAAGCAATTCTTCGGCACCGACGGCATCCGCGGCAAGACCAACGCGGGCGTGATGACCGCGGCGACGGCGATGAAGGTCGGCCAGGCCGCCGGCACCCGCTTCCTGCGCGGCGGCCACCGCCACCGCGTGGTCATCGGCAAGGACACGCGCCTGTCGGGCTACATGCTGGAGAACGCGATGGTGGCGGGCTTCACCAGCGTCGGCATGGACGTGGTGCTGCTCGGGCCGATGCCGACCCCGGCCGTCGCACTGCTGACGCAGGAGCTGCGCGCCGACGTGGGCGTGATGATCTCGGCCAGCCACAACCCGTACGAGGACAACGGCATCAAGCTGTTCGGCCCCGACGGCTTCAAGCTCTCGGACGAAGACGAATTGGCGATCGAGGCGATGCTGGCGCAGGACATGCCGCTTGCCGCCTCCGGCGAGATCGGGCGCGCGCGCCGCATAGACGATGCGCGCGGACGCTACATCCACGCGGTCAAGCAGTCGCTCGCCAAGGCGATCCGGCTCGATGGGCTCAAGATCGCGGTGGATTGCGCCAATGGCGCCGCCTACCAAGTCGCCCCTTCCGCGTTCTGGGAGCTGGGGGCCGAGATCGTCGCGCTGGGCGTCAATCCCAACGGCAAGAACATCAACCTCAACTGCGGCTCGACTCACGTCGGTGCCTTGCAGGAATCGGTCGTGGCGTCCGGCGCGGACATCGGCATCGCGCTCGATGGCGACGCCGACCGGCTGATCGTGGTGGACGAGAAGGGCCAGGTGGTCGACGGCGACCAGATCATGGCGCTGATCGGCAGCGAATGGGCAACGCAGGGCCGGCTCGCGGGCGGCGGCGTGGTGGCGACGGTCATGTCGAACCTGGGCCTGGAGCGCTTCCTCCAGGGGCGCGGGCTCGACCTGGTGCGCACCTCGGTGGGCGACCGCTACGTGCTCGAGGCCATGCGCAAGGGCGGCTACAACGTCGGCGGCGAGCAGTCGGGCCACATGATCCTGCTCGACCATGCGACCACCGGGGATGGCACCGTGGCCGCGCTGCAAGTGCTCGCCGCGCTGGTCCAGTCGGGCAAGCGGGCGAGCGAGCTGCTGCACTTGTTCGACCCCGTGCCCCAGCTGCTGCGCAACGTGCGCTTTTCTGGCGGCAAGCCGCTGGAGGCCGGCAGCGTCAAGGCGGCGATCGCCGAAGCCGAGGCGTCGCTGGCCGGCAAAGGGCGCCTCGTCATCCGCCCCTCGGGCACCGAACCGGTCATCCGCGTCATGGCCGAGGGCGACGACGCCGGCGAAGTGGAAGCCGCGGTCACCGCGATCTGCGTCGCGGTCGAGCAGGCGGCGGCCTGATAATGCTCGAGATGCGCCCGGACTGCGAACGCTGCGGCACCGACCTTCCGGCGGAAGCCCCCGGCGCCTTCATCTGCAGCTTCGAATGCACCTACTGCGCCGAATGCGCCGAAGCGCTGGACGACTTGTGCCCGAACTGCGGCGGCGAACTGGTCGACCGCCCGACGCGCGCGAAGAAGCATCACGCGAAGAGCCCGCCGAGCACGGAGCGGCGGTTTCAGGGGTAGACTGCGCGAAGCGGTCAGCCTTGGCTCGCCCGCCCCGCTGCGACTAGCTTCGCCTCTCGGCTCAGCTTGGCGGCTTGCCGCCTAGCCGGACGGGGTGGGCGGAGCTTGCGGATGTGACCGGCCTCACTTAGCGCACGCGCCATGACCCCGCCCCGCATCCTCTCGATCGCCGGTTCCGACAGCTCCGGCGGGGCGGGCATTCAGGCGGACATCAAGACCATCACCATGCTCGGCGGGTTCGCGATGACGGCGATCACCGCGATCACGGCGCAGAACACGCTGGGGGTGAGCGCGGTGGAGGTGCTTTCGCCTGCGATGGTGCGGGCGCAGATCGCGGCGTGCGTGGACGACATCGGCGTCGATGCGGTGAAGATCGGGATGCTGGGATCGGCGCAGATCGCCCATGTCGTTGCCGAGGCGCTGGAAGACCTCGGCGTGCCGGTGGTGTTCGATCCAGTGATGATCGCCAGCAGCGGCTCGGTGCTGGCGGACGGGGCGACGATTGCGGCGTTCGAGCGGCTGATGCGGATCGCGACGCTGACGACGCCCAACGTGCCCGAACTGGCCGCCCTCGGCGGCGCGGAAGCGATGGCGGGGCGCGGCGTCGCCTATCTCGCCAAGGGCGGCGATGCGGTGGGCGACATCGTCACCGACCGCCTCGTGCGTCCCGGCGCGGAGCCGGTCGCGTGGAGCGCGCCGCGCATCGTCACGCGGCACAACCATGGCACCGGCTGCACCCTGTCGAGCGCCATCGCCGTCCATCTCGCGCGTGGCGCGGACGTTGTCTCCGCAGTCGAGTCGGCCCGCGAGGTGGTGCGCGCGGCGTTGTCAGCCGCGCCCGGCTTCGGCGCCGGGCACGGACCGATGGGCCATCACGCCTTGCGTTGATCCTCCGGCTCGAAGCCGAGCGGCAGGTAGCGGCGCTTGCCGGTAAGGGGATCGAACCAGACCTCGATCGGCTCGCCGGTCTCGCTGTCGACCTCGCGCTCGCCGGTGCGCTGCCAGTTGGCGGACGCTTCGCCGGACGCGCCGCGATAGCGCCGCTCGACCAGCACGCTGGCAATGACCAGCGCGCCCATCCCGGCGAGCATCCAGCCGCCGTCGGCGAACACGCCCAGCGCGATTCCGCCGCCCGCCATCAGCCCGCCGACGACGAGCGCCGTGGTGCGCGCGCCGGGACTCACGGCCGGGCCAGCCGCACCGCCGTGCCGTAAGCGACGACCTCGTTCATCGTCTGGCCGATCGCGCCCGAATCGAAGCGCATCATGACCACCGCGTCGGCACCCATCAGCCGGGCGTTCACCACCAGCCGGTCGATCGCGTGGCGGCGCGTGTCCTCGACCAGCGAGGTGTACTCCTTGATCTCGCCGCCGATGATCGAGCGCAGCCCGGCGACGATGTTGCCGCCCAGGCCCCGGCTGCGCACGACGACGCCGAAGACCTGGCCGAGGCTCTCTTCGATGGTCTGGCCGACGATGTTCTCGGTGGTGGTGACGATCATATGTGTGCTTCCCGGCTGTTCCAGAGGCAGCCTAGACCCAAGTGAAGGGTGCGCGCCAGCTAGGGTTTGCGGGCGGGAAGCCGCGCCAGCACCGCGCGTCTGCCGGCATCGCTCAGCCTGGGCCAGGCCGCGATCTCGTTCATCGTGCGGCGGCAGCCTTCGCACCAGCCGGTCGCGGCCGCGATGCGGCAGATGCCGGTGCAGGGGGAGGGGACTTGCGCCATCGCCCCGCCTCCAAGCAGTGCCGCGACCCGACCGCAACCGCAATTATCTTGCGTTTGCCCGCAACGAAGCCTATGTGCCCGTCAGCAACCGGCGCGCGAGCTCTCAAGCCCGCCGCAATCCGCAGGCAGCGTGAGGTCCCGGCGAGACAGCCGACGACCGTCCCGGACGAGCGGTTGCCGTGTGAACCAGCTTCCTTCTCACGCAGGGTCGCATCGAACGAACCCTTGCGATGCGCGCGCATTTCGACGTGCGCCTTGCTGTACTCTGAAAGACTTTCATGTCCTATTTCAACGACCTTGGCTTGGCCGAGCCCATTCTTCGCGCGCTTGGCACCAAGGGCTATTCCGATCCCACGCCGATCCAGCGCCAGGCTATCCCTGCGCTGATGGAGGGCCGGGACCTGCTCGGCATCGCGCAGACCGGCACCGGCAAGACCGCCGCGTTCTCGCTGCCCTCGCTTCACCGCCTTGCCGCCGATCCCAAGCCGCGTCCGAACGCCGGCTGCCGCATGCTGGTGCTCAGCCCCACGCGTGAGCTGGCGGCGCAGATCGCCGAGAACATGCGCGGCTACGCCAAGTATCTCTCGCTCAACATCTCCTGCGTGTTCGGCGGCGTTCCCGTCGGCAAGCAGGCCCGTGCGCTGGAGCGCGGCACCGACGTGCTGGTGGCGACGCCCGGCCGCCTGCTCGACCTGATCGACCAGCGCGCGCTGACGCTGCGCCATGTCGAGATCTTCGTGCTCGACGAGGCCGACCAGATGATGGACCTGGGCTTCATCCACGCCCTGAAGCGCATCTCGGCGATGCTGCCCAAGGACCGCCAGAGCCTGTTCTTCTCGGCGACGATGCCCCAGGCGATCGCCGAGCTCGGCCGCCAGTTCATCAACAACCCGGTCAAAGTCGAAGTCGCACCGCAGTCGACCACGGCCGAGCGGGTCGAGCAGTTCGTCACCTTCCTGAACCAGGCCGAGAAGCAGGCGCTGCTGACCATCAGCCTGCGCGCCGGCCTCGCCAAGGACGAGAACGGCGCCAGCCAGATCGACCGCGCGCTGGTGTTCAGCCGCACCAAGCACGGCGCCGACCGCGTCGTGCGCCACCTGGTGACGGCGGGCGTGCCGGCGGCCGCGATCCACGGCAACAAGAGCCAGGCGCAGCGCACCGCGGCGCTCGGCGGCTTCCGGCAGGGCTCGGTCCGCGTACTGGTGGCGACCGACATCGCTGCGCGCGGGATCGACGTCTCGGGCGTCAGCCACGTCTACAACTTCGAGCTGCCCAACGTCGCCGAGCAGTACGTCCACCGCATCGGCCGCACCGCGCGTAATGGCGCCGACGGCATCGCGGTGAGCTACTGCGCCCCCGACGAGAAGGCGTACTTGCGCGACATCGAGAAGCTGACCCGCGTCAAGCTCATGCCGATGCCGCTGCCCGAGGACTTCCTGCGCGAGGCTGCGCGCTTGCCGGCGCCGTCGCGCAAGGCGGTCGAGGCCGAGCAGAACGTGCGTCCGCGTCATGGCGAGCGCCGCGATGGCGAGCAGCGCCGCGAGCGTCCGCGCCAGGATCGCCGTCCCGACGAGCAGCGTCCGCGTCCCGCCGGCGGCGAGCGCGTTGCCCGTGATGGGCAGCGGCCCGAGCGCGGTTTCGGCGATCGTCCGCAAGGCGAACGTCCTCAGGGCGAACGTCCTCAGGGCGAACGGGGTCCTCGCCGCGACGAGCGCAGCCAGGGTGGCGATCGCCGGTTCGGCGAGATGCCGCGCGGCGAACGTCCCCAGGGCGAGCGCTCGAGTGGCGAACGTTCCGGTGGCGAGCGCCGTCGCGACGATCGTCCGCATGGTGAGCGCGCCCAGTCGGACCGTAGCCAGGGTAACCGCGCGCGGTCCGATCGTCCGCAGGGCGAGCGCCCTCGGCACGACGGTCCCAAGCCCGAGCGCCGCGATGGCGAGGGTGCTGCTCATGGTGGCGGCCAGGGACAGAACCGCAATTTCCGCCCGCGTGGCGGCGGTAACCCGGTCGGTGCCCACAAGGACCGCGTCCGCCGCGCCGGCTGATCGGCGACCGATGCCGCGTCGTTCCGGGTAGAGCCCGGGACGACGTGCATCTGGAGGTTGTGCCCGGTTGGGCACGCAAGGCATAAGGCGCGCCATGTCCGCAGGGTTCACAGCTGCTCTTGTGTCCGCCGCCGCGATGAGCGCGATCGTCGGCTTGCGCTATCTGGCGACGAGCGGGCTGTTCGCCTGGCTTACGGGACGGGTAAGACCCGGGCTCTATGACGGGCTTGCGCCGCAGATCGCGCGCGAGGTGCGCTGGTCGCTGCTCTCCGCGGTGATCTACGGCGTGCCGGCCGGCATCGCCGCCTGGGCCTGGCGGTCGCATGGCGCGACGCGGATCTACGACGATGTGAACGCTTATCCGCTGTGGTGGCTGCCGGCCTCGCTGCTCGTCTACTTGTTCCTTCACGACACCTGGTTCTACTGGACCCATCGCTGGATGCACCGGCCGCGCGTGTTCGCGCTCGCCCATGCGGTGCACCACGCAAGCCGCCCGCCGACGGCCTGGGCGGCGATGAGCTTTCATCCGCTCGAGGCGGTCACCGGCGCGCTGGTGGTTCCGGCGCTGGTGTTCGTGATCCCGATCCACGTCGCCGTGCTGGGCGTGGTTCTGCTGGTGATGACGGTGATGGGCATAACCAACCACATGGGGTGGGAAATGTTCCCGAAACGCTTCATTCATTCACCATTGGGCAATTGGGTGATAACGGCGAGTCACCATCAGCGTCATCACGAGCTCTATCGATGCAATTACGGCCTCTACTTTCGTGTGTGGGATCGCCTCTGCAAGACCGATCGCGGGCTTTCGGCGCCCTGATCCTCGCGACCGGGATCCCGGCGCTGGTCGGCGCGGGGTTGCCGGGCACCGACGTGACCGCCAGCATCACCGGGTTGCGCTCGGCCAAGGGGCAGATCCTGGCCTGCATGACCGCGCGCCCCGATGCCTTTCCGGGCTGCACCAACGATCCCGCCGCGCGTCGCCTGGTGGTTCCGGCGACGACGGCCGCGCCGCTCAACTTCGGCCAGGTGCCGGAAGGCCGCTATGCCATCGCCCTCATCCACGACGAGAACGGCAACGGCCGGCTCGACAAGCGGCTGATGATCCCGCGCGAGGGCTTCGGCTTCTCGAAGGACGCGCCGGTGATGATGGGCCCGCCCCGGTTCGACAGCGCCGCCTTCCCGGTCGGCACGCAGACCGAGCACCTGACGATCCGGATGCGCTATCTACTCTGATCCTGCCCACTGCAAACTTGCAGGCGAGTGCCCGCCGCCGTAACCGAATCGGGTGGCGCGGCGGCAATCATCTTTAGTGGGCAGGGTGATCGACGCGGGCGATGGCGCGCCCATCGGCACGTTCTCGCCGTTCCGCTACCCGGTGTTCCGAGCGATCTGGATCGCAAATCTGTTTTCGAACCTTGGCGGCATGATCCAGTCGATCGCGGCCGCCTGGATGATGACCGGGCTGACGACGTCGCATCAGCTCGTTGCCTTGGTGCAGTCCTCGGCTGCCGTGCCGATCCTGCTGCTGGGCGTGTTCGCCGGCGCGATTGCCGACAATTACGACCGACGCAGGGTCATGCTGGTGTCTCAGCTGGGCATGCTGCTGGTCTCAGGCGTGCTTGCGGCGCTGACGTATGCCGGGTGGATGACACCGGGACTGTTGCTCGCCTTCACGTTGAGCGTGGGCTTGGGCACGGCGCTGAACTCGCCGGCTTGGCAAGCTTCGGTGCGCCAGCAAGTGGACCGAAGTCAGCTGTCGCAAGCGATCGCGCTCAATTCTATCTCGTTCAACATCGCCCGCAGCATCGGGCCGGCGCTGGGCGGTGTGCTCATCTCGATCTGGAACGTCTCGTTCGCCTTCGCGGTCAATGCGTTGAGCTACATCGGTCTGATCGGCGTACTCCTGTGGTGGAAACCGGAGCCGCGCCAGATCGATCGGCGCCCGATCCTGCCTGCGGTCGCGGTGGGCATCCGCTACTGCGCCCACTCGTCGCCGATCCGCCGCATACTGTTGCGCAGCTTGTCGCTGGGATTCAGCTTGTCGGCTTACCAGGCGCTGCTTCCCACACTGGTGAGCGGACAGCTTCACGGAAACGAGTTGCAGTTCGGGCTGATGCTCGGGCTGTTCGGTATCGGTTCGATCGTGGCCGCGCCGCTGATCGCGCCGGCACGCCGCAAACTGCAGCTGGAGGGGATACTGGCGCTCGGCTCGCTGATGTTCGTGTTCGTATTCTCGTTGCTCGCCGAAGTGCAGGTCGTCTGGTACGCGCTGCCAGCGGCGTTGCTGGGCGGCATGGGCTGGGTGCTGATCCTCACCAGCGTGAACACCGCGGTCCAGATGCGCTCGCCCGATGCCATCCTCGGGCGCTGCCTGTCGATCTACCAGGCGGTGACCTTCGGGGGCATGGCGCTCGGATCGTGGTGCTGGGGCGCTCTGGCGGACTGGCGCGGCTTGCCGACGACGCTGCACGCCGCCTCGGTCTTCCTCGTCGTCTCGTTCCTGCTGTTGCGCTTCCTGGCACCTCTGCCCAAGCCGGGCGAGGGTGTCGTCAAGACCTAGCTGCCGGCAATCCGCCCCCCAACGCGGGCAGGACCTTCACCGATAATTTACCACGCTGCGCCACAAGCGATACCGAAGGGGTCGATGGGGTCGTTGATGGACGCTTTGCACAGCCAGGTTCCGGATCTTGGGGGCGGCGTCTCCTTTGAGGATGACGATGCGGCCGATGGCCCCGGCGCGGTCGTGGCGGTTTCGGCCAAGGACGAGCGCCGCCTGCAAGTGCGCGCCTACAATTTCTGGGCGAGCCTGCTCGGCGACCGGCAGCTGCCCTCGATCGACGATCTCGAGACCAGCGGCCTGCCCGACTTCGCGCCCAAAGGCGTCCTGCTCGACTTCACTGGCGGGCCGGACAACCCGATGATCGCCTTCCTCGGTGCCGACCTTGCCGAAGAGAGCGGTGCGCCAGGTCCGATCCGCAATCTCGCCGACGTGCCCGAAGGCACGCTGCTGTCGCGCATCACCACGCACTACATGCAGATCCTGGACAATCAGGCTCCCGTCGGGTTCGAGGACGAGTTCGTCGACCGCCACGGCGCCACGATGGTCTATCGCGGCATCCTGCTGCCCTTCTGCGGCAATGCCGATCGCATCGAATACGTCTGCGGCGTGATCAACTGGAAGCAGGTCGAGGCGGGCCGGCCATCCGCCCGCGCCGACAGCGCGCCGCTCCACGCCGCGCGGATCGAGCCGATGCCGATCACCGAATGGGCGGACGGTCCGCTCGACTTCGATCCTGGCCCGGACGATCCCGTTCTCTCGGGCGAATTGCCCGTCGAGGCGCTACGGGCGCTGCCGACGCGCTCGCTCGGAACGGTCTCGCACGAAGGCGTCGAGTTCGCGCTGCTACTGACACGGCGCCTGCCGAGCGGGGAGATCGTCGTGCTGGGCGAATTCGGTGAGGATCACCCGTTGGTCGAGCGCGCCGCCCGCCAGCTGCTCGCCTGAAGCCACAGCGGCGGCATTGCCGCTTGCGTCGCTCCTTCGGACCGGCGAGGACGGCACCATGCCGCGTCGCTTCAGCCGTGGTTCAGGCCCGGAGGAGTTAGCCAACCGCCATGCGCACTCGCGGCATTCGCGCTTTCCTGGTGGCTGTTGCCGCGCTTTTGGCGCCGATGCCGGCCGTTGCCCAATCCATCCTGCGTGACGCGGAGACCGAGGCGCTGTTTCGCGACATGTCGCGGCCGCTGGTCGCGGCAGCCGGGCTCGATCCCAAGAACGTCGATGTGGTCCTGGTCAACGATCCGCAGGTCAACGCCTTCGTCGTGGGCGGCCAGGCGGTCTACCTCAATTCCGGCCTGATCAACGCGGCGGACAGCGCAAACCAGGTGCAGGGCGTGATTGCCCACGAGCTCGGCCACGTCGCTGGCGGTCACGCGGTGATCAACCCCGGCGCCAGCGCCGCGACCAACATCAGCCTGCTCTCGCTGCTCCTGGGCGCTGCTGCGGCGGCGGCAGGCGGCGGCGAAGCGGCCATGGGCGTGCTCATGGCCGGGCAGCAGGCCGCGATGGGCAAGTTCCTCGCCTACACCCGCGAGCAGGAGGCCAGCGCGGACGCCGCCGGCGCGCAGTATCTCTCCAAGTCCGGCATCACCGGCAAGGGTTCGCTCGAGTTCTTCAAGAAGCTCCAAGGCCTGGAAGTGCGCCAGGGCTACCGTGTGCAGGACGGGGACCAGTTCTACTCTACCCACCCCCTCACCGGAGAGCGCATCGCCACGCTGCAGGAGACCTACCAGGCCGATCCGGCTTGGAACAAGGCGCCCGATCCCAAGCTGCAGGAGCGCTTCACCCGCATCAAGGCCAAGCTGTTCGGCTATCTCGCCGAGCCCGCCGACACGCTGCGCGTCTACCCGCCGACCGACAATTCGGTGCCCGCGCACTATGCCCGCGCCTATGCCTATCACAAGGATTCGCAGCTCGACCGCGCCACCGCCGAGACCGACGCGCTGCTGATGACGGCGCCGGACGATCCTTATTTCCTCGAGCTCAAGGGCCAGATCCTGCTCGAGGCGGGCAGGCCGGCCGAGGCGTTGGAGCCGCTGCGCCGCGCGACCCAGCTGACCAACAACCAGCCGCTGATCGCCACCACCTTCGGCCACGCGCTGATCGCCACCGAGGACCCCAAGCACTTCGCCGAAGCGCAGGACGTGCTGCGCGCGGCCGTCTCGCGCGACCGCGAGAATCCGTTCGCCTGGTATCAGCTTGGCGTGATCTACGCGGCCAATGGCGACATGCCGCGCGCCCGGCTCGCCAGCGCCGAGCAGCAAGTGCTCAACGGCCAGATGCGCGAGGCCCTGGCCAGCGCGCAGGCCGCCGAGCTGGGCTTGCCGCAGCAGTCGCCCGACTGGATCCGCGCGCAGGACATCGAGATGCAGGCGCGGGCCGAGATTGAACGCGGCCGCAAACGCAAGTAGGTCGGGTGCGATGAACGCGACTTCTCAAGGAGCGAAGGGCTCCGGTGGACGGGTGGCCCTGGCGGTCGCGCTGATGGCTCTGGCGGGTGTCGGCGGCTGGTATGCCCAGCGCACGATCGGCGGTCCGGCCGCAAGCGACAAGGCGCAGATCGAGCGGATCGTCCATGCCTATCTCCTCGAGCACCCCGAAATTCTGCCCGAGGCGATGGAGAACCTGCAGCGCAACCAGAACCGCAGCCAGCTGGCGCAAGTGAAGGGGCCGGTCGAGACGCCGTTCCCCGGCGCGGTGCTGGGCAATCCGCGCGGCACCGTGACGCTCGTCGAGTTCACCGATTTCGCCTGCGGCTTCTGCCGCCGATCGGTGCCTGACGTGGCGGCGCTGGCAAAGAGCAATCCCGACTTGCGGATCGTCATCCGCGAGTTGCCGATCATCAGCCCGCACAGCGGCGCGGCCGCCAAGATGGCGCTCGCCGCCGCCGAGCAGGGCAAGTACGCGCAGTTCCACGAGGCGATGTTCGCCGCCGGCCAGCTCGACCCGCAGACGATCGAGGCGACGGCGCGCAGCATCGGCCTCGACATGGACCGCGCGCACAAGGTCGCCGCCAGCGCGCCGGTGGCCGAGGAACTGCAGCGCAACGTCGCGCTGGCGCAGCGCCTCGGCTTCGGCGGCACGCCGAGCTGGGTGGCGGGCGACCAGCTCGTCTCGGGCGCGGTGGGCGTCGACCGCCTCGCCGAAGCGGTCGCCCAGGCCCGCAAGAGCTGAGCGAGAGGCGAGTCGCGCCTCAAGCATTTCCGTTCCGCGCCTTTTCGGCTAGGCACGCCGATGATGCGCGTGTTGCCAATCGAGCCCATCCCGTTTTTCGCGAACAAGAACCAGGCGTTCTGGCGACTGCAGTTCGCCGGCTGGGGCGGCGCGATGCTGCTGCGCACGATGTCGGCGGTCGCCAACGACCAGCCGCCCGCGTTCCTGGTGCTGGTGCTGATCGCGACGATCACCGGCTTTTCGATCTCGCTGCTGCTCGCGGTGATCTACCGTGCGCTGATCGGTCGGCGCCCGCTCGTCACCTGGGGCCTGACCGCGCTGGCCCTGCCGATCGCGGTGGGCTTGCACGCCTTCATCGACGCGTGGGTGATCTCGCTCTACCGCACGGACAGCGAGGCGAGCTTCGCGCAGTTGCTGATCGGCGTGTTCTACCTCGATGCCTCGCTGCTTGGCGCCTGGTCGGCGCTGTATTACGCGATCAACTTCTATCTGCGGGTCGAGGAGCAGGCCGACCAGCTCATCCGGCTGGAGAACCAGGCGACCCAGGCGCAGCTGGCGATGCTGCGCTACCAGCTCAACCCGCACTTCCTGTTCAACACGCTGAACTCGATCTCGACGCTGGTGCTGCTGAAGCAGACCGAGCCCGCCAATGCGATGCTCAGCCGCCTGTCCTCGTTCCTGCGCTACACGCTGGTCAACAAGCCCGCCGCGCGCGTGACGGTCGCGCAGGAGGTGGAGACGCTCAAGCTCTACCTCGACATCGAGCGGATGCGCTTCGAGGAGCGGCTGCGCACCAAGTTCGAGATCGATCCGGCGACCGAGCCCGGCCTGCTGCCCTCGCTGCTGCTCCAGCCGCTGGTCGAGAACGCGATCAAGTACGCGGTCACTCCGCAGGAGACCGGCGCGGAGATCACGATCACGACGCAACTCGTCGGCACGACGCTTCGCATCGTCGTCTCGGACACCGGGCCGGGCTTGCAAAGCGCCACGACCGACAACAGGCTGTCGGGTATGACGTACGACGGAGGGGAGCCGGTCTCGACCGGCGTGGGCTTGTCCAACATCCGGGACCGCCTGTCGCAAGCCTATGGCGAAAACCATCGTTTCGAGACGATCGAACCGCCCGAGGGCGGCTTCGCGGTCGTGATCGAGATCCCCTTCGAACAGCGCGAGACGGCCGAGGAACGGGGCGAAGCCCCGCGTCTGGCCGCGAGCGCATTCCGCTGATAGAATGGCCCTCGAGCATGGGGGCCGAACACACCGGCTGAGCCGCGAGCACGACCTGAAACCTTCAGGAGGCTCGCGCGTTCAGCCGCCGGAGAATCCACCACATGACTATCCGTACCATCCTCGTCGATGACGAAAAACTCGCCATCCAGGGCCTCCAGCTGCGCCTCGAGAAATTCCCCGACGTGGAGATCATCGACACTTGCTCCAACGGCCGCGAGGCGATCCGCAAGATCAAGACGGAGAAGCCCGACCTCGTCTTCCTCGACATCCAGATGCCCGGGTTCGACGGCTTCTCGGTGGTGAAGGGCGTGATGGAGATCGAGCCGCCGCTGTTCGTCTTCGTCACCGCCTACCAGGAGCATGCCGTCCGCGCCTTCGAGGCTAACGCGGTCAACTACCTGATGAAGCCGGTCGAGGAGGACAAGCTCGCCGACACCCTCGCCCGCGTGCGCACGCGCCTGGTCGAGAAGCGCTCGGCCGAGGAGGCGGAGAAGCTCAAGACCGTGCTCGCCGAAGTCGCGCCCGATGCGATGGATGCGATGCCGGAAGACACCGAGCACAGCGCCGATCGCTTCGAGAAGCTCATCAACATCAAGGATCGCGGGCAGATCTTCCGGATCGACGTCGATTCGATCGAGCACATCGAGGCCGCGGGCGACTACATGTGCATCCGCACCGCCGACAATTCGCTGATCCTGCGCGAGACGATGAAGGATCTGGAGCGCCGCCTTGACCCGCGCGTGTTCCAGCGCGTGCACCGCTCGACCATCGTCAACCTGAACCAGGTCCGCCAGGTCAAGCCGCACACCAACGGCGAGTGCTTCCTGGTGCTGGATTCGGGCGCGCAAGTGAAAGTGAGCCGCTCGTACCGCGACGTGATCGCGCGCTTCGTGCACTGATCGGCGCCCGTGCCGCGAGCCTCGACAAGCGGGGCTCGACGCGCGAAAGAGCGGCCATGACCGATTTCGCCGTCCCGGGCTTCGACCTTGCCGCCTTCGTCGCCGCCACGCTTGCCGAGGACCTCGGCGAGGGTCTGCCGGGCGGCGGCCATGACGTCACCAGCGAAAGCGTGATCGATGCCGAGGCGCGGTTCTCGGGCGTGATGGACTCGCGTGATGCGATCACCGTCGCGGGCCTGCCGATCGCCGCCGCCTTCTTCCGGGTGCTCGATCCGGCGATGGAGATCGAGATCCTCGTTGCCGAAGGGGCGCAGGTCTCGCCGGGCACGCACCTCATGCGCCTCACCGGCCAGGCCCGGGCGATGCTGACGGCCGAACGGTCCGCGCTGAATACGGTGCAGCATCTCTCCGGCATCGCCACGCTGACGCGCGCTTACGTCGAGGCGATGTGGGGCAACGCGACCCTGCTCGACACCCGCAAGACCATTCCCGGCCTGCGCCACCTCGAAAAATACGCGACGCGAATGGGCGGGGCGCAGAATCACCGCATGGGCCTGTGGGACGCGGCGATGATCAAGGACAACCATGTCCTCGTCGCAGGCGGCGTCGGACCTGCCGTGGCGCGGGCCAAGGCGGCCGGGGTCGCGCAAGTGATCTGCGAGGTCGACCACCTCGACCAGATCGAGCCGGCACTGGCGGCGGGCGCAGACCACCTGCTGCTCGACAACATGCCGCCCGCCACTCTGCGCGAGGCGGTGGCGATCGTCGCCGGCCGCGTTCCGACCGAGGCCTCGGGCGGGGTGAACCTCGACACGATCGGCGCCATCGCCGCGACGGGCGTGACTTACGTCTCGGTCGGCCGGCTGACGCAGAGCGCCCCGGCGGCCGATATCGGCCTCGACTTCACGCCGCTTTGAGGGCGCTGGCGGCTCTCATCCTTGCGCTGCTGCCCGCCCCGGCGCTGGCGCAGGCCTACCAGTGCACGCCGCCGAGCCGGTTCGTCGCCCCGCGCGCGGTCGTGCCGGACGCACCGGTGCGGCGCGCGCCGATCGCGAGCTATACGCTGGCGGCGAGCTGGTCGCCGGATTACTGCAAGATCAGTGGCGACACCGCTTCGCCGCAATGCTCCGGGCGCAACGGGCGCTTCGGCTTCGTGCTGCACGGGCTCTGGCCCGAGGCGGCGCTGGGGCCGGGGCCGCAGTGGTGCTCGTCGCTGCAGCCGTCCGTTCCGGAACTGCGCGCCAACTTGTGCATCACGCCCTCGCCCGATCTGCTGGCGCACGAGTGGGCCAAGCACGGCAGCTGCATGGCAAGGACGCCGGGCCAGTATTTCCGCGCCGCCGCGATCCTGTGGCGCTCGCTCCATTGGCCCGACGTCGATCGCCTCTCGCGAAAGGACGGGCTGACCGTGCGCGACTTGCGCGAGGCCTTCGTCGCCGAAAACCCGGCGTGGCGCCCCGACCAGGTCGGCGTGGTACTGAGCCGCACCGGCTGGCTGCGCGAAATGCGCCTGTGCTACTCGCGCCGCTTTCTGCCAGTCCGCTGCGATCGCCGCCGTCTGGGCACGCCGGATGCGGCGCCGCTCAAGATCTGGCGGGGGTTATGATGCCCACGTTGTCCCGGACCTGATCCGGGACTGGTTCCACCATGTCGCGACCTTGCAGCGCCGGCACGCCGAGGTCTCCGCTTCGGACACGAGCGCGGACCCGGTTCGAGCCCGGGTCGACGTTCGCGGACTTTACCGCCGCTCCCGGAAGAACCCCCGCAGAAGCTCAGAAGCCTCCGTTTCGCCGATCCCCGCATAGACCTGCGGCCGGTGCAGGCACTGCGGCTGGTCGAACACGCGCGCGCCGTGTTCCACCGCGCCGCCCTTGGGGTCGGAGGCGGCGTAGTAGAGCCGGGCGATTCGCGCGTGGACGATGGCGCCGGCGCACATCGCGCAGGGCTCCAGCGTCACCCAAAGTTCGCAGCCGTCGAGCCGCTCGTTGCGCAGCGAGGCGGCTGCGGCGCGAATCGCCTCGATCTCGGCGTGCGCGGTGGGATCGTGATGGGCGCGTGGAGCATTGCGGCCGGTGGCGATCACGGCCCCATCCTTGACGATGACAGCGCCGATCGGCACTTCGCCCTCCACGGCGGCAAGGCGCGCCTGATCGAGCGCGAGCGCCATGGGGGCGGGGAGGGGCCAGCGGGTCATGCGGCCTGCGCTACCCGGCATGGCGCCTGTGCACAACTTGACCTTGGCGGGGTGAATCGCTAAGGGCGCGCCTTCCCGTTTAACGGCACAGACATTTTCGAGCGAGAACACCCATGTCCCGTATCTGCGAACTGACTGGCAAGAGCCGCCAAGTCGGCCACAACGTCAGCCACGCCAACAACAAGACCAAGCGCGTCTACCTGCCCAACCTGCAGAACGTGACGCTGCTGTCGGATGGCCTGGAGCGCAGCTTCAAGTTCCGCGTCTCGACCCACGGCCTGCGCTCGGTCGAGCACAATGGCGGCCTCGACAACTGGCTGCTCAAGGCCGGCGACGACAAGCTGAGCGCCCGCGCCCTCAAGGTGAAGCGCGAGCTCAAGAAGAAGCAGGCAGCTTGATTTGCGCAGGTTCGGCCTAGGCCGAACCTGACGGGGGTCGGTGCCGTCCTGCACTGACGCGAATTCTTCAAGGCGTGGGGAGCGATCCTCGCGCCTTTTCGCGTGTCCGCTCATAGCCCGGTAGCTCGGCCGGATCGACCACCAGCTTCCACAGCAAGGTGCGTTGCAGCTTGGCTTGGTTGTCGTCCGAGATCAGCCAGACGGTCAGCTTGCCGTCCGGGCGGGGCACGACCGCCAGACCCTCGAAGTTGTCGACCGGCAGCGCCGAGGATAGCCGCGCCACCTCGGTGACGTGCCAGACACCGCCGGGCCGGATGTCGCGAGGGTCGCCGATGGCGATCCGTCCGGCGAAGCGCATGGGGAAGGGCCACACCAGGGTGCGCATCAGCACCAGCACGCGCCCGTCGGGCAGTTGCGCCATGTCGACCGGATCGAAGCCGCTCGGCCCATCGAACGTGAAGCGCTGGGCCGCTTCGGGGCGGGCCACCGGATCGCCGGGGAAGACGACCGCCTCGTGCAGGCTTGGCCGCCACCACTGGCGCGGCCCTTCGCTCAGCAGCACGAAGCGCCCGTCGTGGAGCCGCGCCATGGCTTCGGTGCCGGTGTTCTCGGCCCAGCCGGCGATGGCCTCGGGACGGACGCGGGCCTGCTCGGTCAAGTCCGGCCCGAGGCGGACGACGGCGTTGAGGAACTCCAACCCCAGCCAGATCCGCCCGGTCGCAGGATCGCGCGTGGCCGATTCGACATCGACCACTCGCTTGTCGCCGTGCGGCGTCGGGATCAGCGTACCGTAGCGCGGCGTCGCGCGGATAGGAGCGTCCGGAGGGGTGAAGGCGAGGTACTTGCCGTAGTCCGAGATCGCCAGCAGCCGCCCGTCGGGAAGCGGCACCAGCGCCGAGTAGCCGCCGAACTGCGCCCAGCCCAGCGTCAGCTCCCAGGCTCGCTCCATGTGGAACGGGCCGAGATGTGCGGCGAGCACCGGCTCGGGCGGGAGGGGCTCGGGCGCGAAGACCAGAGTGGTGTCCCGGACGACGGGAACGCGCTTGGCATGCGACCAGGTGAGGGCCAGCGCGAGGACCAGGACGAAAAGAGCGATGCTGCGCTGCACAATGCGCGTGATAGGCGTCTCGCCCGCACGCGCAAGGTCTTAGAGACTGTCCGCTCGAAGCGGAATCGGCCGGTGCCGCTTAAACAGGACAATCCCTAGGGCATCGGTCCGGTCAGCAGGATCGGATCGAGCCGCGCCTCGTTCCACTTGACCGACCAGTGGAGGTGCGGACCCGTCGCGCGCCCGGTCATGCCGATGCGCCCGATCGGCTGGCCCTGGCGCACATGGTCGCCTTCGCGCACCAGCAGCTCGGAGCAGTGGAGGAAGGCGCTGTTGAGGCCCATGCCGTGGTCGATCATCAGCAGGTTGCCCTCCAGCGTGAACGGCTGCCGGGCGGCAAGGACGACGACGCCGTCCGCCGGCGCCACGAACGTCGCGCCCGCGCCGCCGGCAAGGTCGATGCCGGAATGGTAGGCGCCGGGCTCGCCGCGATAGATGCGCTGCGATCCGAAGCGGCCGGAGATGCGCGCCTGGATCGGCCAGACGAAATGCTGCCGCCAGCCTTGCGCGTCGGTGACTCGCGCGCGGGCGGCGGCGATCCGCGCGAGCTCGGGCTGACGCAGCGCGAGGAACTGGGCACTCGGCGCGGTGCCGGTGGGCGAGGCATCGACCCGCTCGATCCGCCAGGCGCGGGGGGCGATCGAGAGCGTTCGCGCCGCCTGGACGCGCGAGTGGTCCAGTTGACTCGAGAGCACTGCCGAAGGACCGGCGTCACGATCGAACGCGATGAAGAACGTGCCGTCGGCGGCGACTTTCACGGGTCGGCCGTCGAGCGTGAGGTTCACTGCATCCTTCGGGACCGTTCCCCGGACCCAACCGCCTTGGGTCAGCTCGCCGGATATCGCGAACGAGGCAGGCTTGGAGCCATCGTCCACGATCGCGAATGTGGGCTCGTCGGGCCTCGCCGACGGGGCGGCAGCGCACCCGCTCGCCAGAACGAGAGCGAGCAGCCCTGCGGCAAGCCTCATGCCTCGCCGAGCAGGCGGCGAGTCGCGATCTCGGCGCTGGCGTAGGGCTCCTGCCGCTCGACGCTCCAGTAGCGCAGCACGTCGAGCGCGATCTTCTCGCCCGTAACCGCGCACAGCACATGGTTGCCCGGGCTCAGAACGCGAAAGCCGTTGGGGCCATAGCGCAATGTGGCGGGGCGATCGGCAGCGGACATCAGCATGGGCCTGCCTCTAGCAGAGCGGTGCGTTCAGAACAAATCGCCTTGGCGGGGCGCCGGTTCCTTCGGCCGTGCCGGCTTGCGCGTCGCGCCATTGGGAACCACCGACAAGTCGCCGTCGCGGAACTTGAGCACCAGCGTCGCCTCGCGCTCGGCCTGGGCCTTGTCGGTGAGCGTATGGCCGGACGCATCGAGCACACGGGCGAAACCGCGCGCCAGGGGCTTGTCGGGATCGAGCTGCGGCAGCACCCGGGCGACCGGCGCGAAGTGCTTGCAGGCGGTGTCGTGGATCCGCTGCAGCAGCGCCGGGGTCAGCCGCGTGCGCACCAGCCGCTCCTCGGCGCGCTCGACGCGGTGGCGCAGCAGCGGCAGCGACAGGCGCGCGCCCTGGGCGTCGAGCCGGGCCCGCTCGCGTCCGGCGCGTTCGCGAAGGGCGCGGCGCAGGCGCTCGGAGGCTTCGTCGAGCCGCTGCGCCCTGGCGGCCAGCAGCGCCTCGGGCCGGGGCAAGTGGCGCGCGCGGGCCTCCAGCCGCTCGCGGCCGAGCGCCACGGGACGCAGCGCGCAGCGGCGCTTGCGCAGCGCCAGTTCGGCAAGCGTGGCGGCGAGCTCGTGACGCACCGGCACTGCCATCTCGGCCGCCGCGGTGGGCGTCGGCGCGCGGCGGTCGCCGGCGTAGTCGCACAAGGTCGTGTCGGTTTCGTGGCCGACCGCCGAGATGATCGGGATCGTGCACTCGGCCACCGCGCGCACGACGACTTCCTCGTTGAACGACCACAAGTCCTCGATCGAGCCGCCACCACGCGCCACGATCACCAGGTCGGGCCGGGGTATCCTGCCATCGGTCGGCATCCCCGAGAAGCC
>Ga0070665_100000105_pt1 | contig 157734 bp, 151 predicted proteins | sample KBSS13metaG_FD_65862 | JGI IMG/M metagenome (GOLD analysis project Ga0070665, IMG submission 65862) | Switchgrass rhizosphere microbial communities from Kellogg Biological Station, Michigan, USA - KBS S1-3 metaG | ecosystem: Host-associated > Plants > Roots > Rhizosphere > Soil ...
GAGACGTAGGAGAGCGCGCCGCGCCCGGTCGTTTCCCAGAACCAGCCCCGGCCGGCCTGCTCGAACTCCTCGATGAAGCGCGACGCGCGCTGCGCCGACCAGTCGATCTCGATCCGGCGGCGGAACTGGGCGGCGTCGGCGCTGGCCCGCCTGTAGCTCAGGGAGACGAGGCACCCGGCGAGCAGGGCGGAGGCGATGATGCCCTCGGGCGCGCGGGTCAGCGCCGCCGCGCCGGCGACGCAGGTGATCGAGCCGATCAGGGTCAATGCCGGGAAGGACAGGAAGGCGATCGGAATGGCGAGGATGCCGCCGGCGAAGGCGATGTCGAGCAGCAGCGCGTCGCTGCCGCCGAGCGGCGCGTCCGCGGCCGCGGTCGCCCACAGGATGCCGGAGACGATCACGTAGAGCGTCGCGCCCTGGATGGCGCGGTGCGGCACGAGGCTGGATAGCGGCTTGCGCCGGAACCAGAGGAGCAGGAACAGGTCGATCGCGACCACGGCGCCGAGCGGCGCCGCAACCAGCGGCGAAACCCCCCCGCGGCTGGCGAGGTCGAGCAGGATCGCCGCGCCGCAGATCAGGTGGACGGCAAGGAAGAAGGCGGGCGCGAAATCGAGCGAGCGATTGCGCTCGCGCGCCGCGCTTTCTTCCTGGTCGTCCTCGATCGCGCGAAAGTCGCGGGTGAACACCCGTGCGAACGGCGCGCGCTCGTCGGCCTTCACCAATGTCGAATCTCGATACCTGCGGCTGCCACCCATGCAGGGCGCCCTATCGCAGCCGCCTTAATATTTGTTTTCCGGGTAGCGGGGGCGGGACGGCCATCTGCTCACCCGAGTCACCCCGGCGAAGGCCGGGGCCCATGAACACCGCGACAGGAAGCAGGCGAAAACCTGGTTGGGGGCCCCTCGGCGACCGTGGTCATGGGTTCCGGCCTTCGCTGGAATGACTCCGTTCAGGCGTCTCGGGCGACTGCAGGCCCCGATCCGCTTATCGCCGAGGCGCCGACTCGTCCTCCTCCCGCCGCGCGGCGCGGCCGCGGCATTCGTCGCGGTCGGGATGCTGTTCGCAGCGGCGGGCGATCCGCCCCTCGCGCTCTTCGGCTTCGCGGATCTGGCGGCCGCGGCGCTGGTCCGATTCCGATTGGCTGACGGTGACGGCGTCGACGCCGGCGCTCGCCGCCCGCACCGGCAGGGTGACGATGTCGACCGCGGTCTTGGCCAGGCAGCCGGACAGGAGGAGCGGCAAGGCGAGCAGAAGGATGCGCATCGGAAGGGTTCCTACCTCATGGCGGCTTGAAGGGCGATGAATGAAACGCCCCTTGACATTCATTCTTTCCCGTCGGATATTTCTGTCATGACAGAAATACGAACCGAGGCCCGGCCGCTGCCCCCCGCGCTGGAGCGGTTCGTGCTCCATTGGGGCGACATGGGCAGCCAGTGGGGCGTCAACCGCTCGGTCGCCCAGATCCAGGCCCTGCTCTATCTGTCGGAGGGTCCGCTGACCGCCGAGCAGATCGCCGAGACCCTGGTGATGGCCCGCTCCAACGTGTCGAACAGCCTCAAGGAGCTGCTCGGCTGGCGGTTGATCCGGCGCGTCCCGGTGATGGGCGATCGCCGCGACCATTATGAAGCCGAGACCGATTTGTGGGAGATGGTCACGCGGATCGCGCAGGGCCGCAAGGAGCGCGAGATCGATCCCGCCGCCGCCGCCCTGCGCGCCTGCCTCGCCGAGGCGAAGGGCGATGCGCGGATCAGCCCGGTGGCGATGAAGCGGCTCGCCGAAATGGGCCAGTTCCTCGAAACGGTGAATCGCTGGTACGACCAGATGATATCGGTGCCGGCGCCCAAGATCATGGCGCTGATGCGAATGGGGGCGAAGGTCGCGAATGTGCTGAGCTTCGGCCGCAAGGACGGGGACAGGCAAGGCGGCTGAGGCCGCAAGGGAGACTTTCGATGGCGGAGCGCGGACGGATCGGGGCGGACATCATCCCCTTTCCCGCGCCGCGCCCGGCCCGGCCCGCCGCGGACATCGGCGACCTGCGCTTTCGCGCCCTGCTCGGCGAGGCCGCCTGGGCGCGGCTTCCCGAGGCGACCCGCGTCCGCTTCGGCAAGCGCATCCGCGGCAGCGCGGCTGTCGTCTATGCCGGCGAGGTCGTCGAATGCCGGATCAGCGCCGCCGGCTGGCTGCTCGCCCAGCTCGCCCGCGCGATCGGCGGGCCGCTGCCGCTCAGCCGCGACGCCGACATGCCGGCCTGCGTCACCGTCACCGAGGATCCCGCCTTCGCCGGCCAGTTCTGGACCCGGACCTACGGCCGCCGCCGCGGCTTCCCGCAGGTGATCAGCTCGAGCAAGCGCTTTGCCGGGCCGACCGGCCTCGAGGAGCAGGTCGGCGGCGGCTTCGGCATTGCGCTGCGCGCCGAGGTGACGGACGGCGCGCTCCATTTCCTCAGCGACCATTATTTCCTGCTGGTGCGCGGACGACGGCTGCGCCTGCCCAGATTCCTGTCGCCCGGCGCGCTGAGGGTCAGCCATATCGACTGCAACAACGGCCTGTTCGCCTTCGTGCTGGCGCTGCGCCATCCCTGGCTCGGCGAGCTCGTCCACCAGACCGCGATGTTCCGCGAGCGCGGCGCCGGCGAGGATTGAGCCGCGCCCAAGCCGCGGTGTTGGCGGGAATGTGGGGGCGGGGCAGACATGATAACGAACCGGGCGGCGCTTCAAGACGCCGCCCGGCCCGGAGACCGGAAGATCGAACTTCGGTCACCCAGGCGGCCATAGCTCATTTCCCGGCGGCGCACGCTATTCCGGATCAATCGCCGCATATGCGCAAGCGGGCCGGCCGCGCCGCCTTCGATGCGCCATCCGCCCAACCTGGCGTCCCGGATGAAGAGGCGAAACGTCCGCTCCCCTTTGCAGCCTACCAGCGCGGCGCTCACGCGCCGGCTCAGGCCGGACCCGCGAACCAGGAATAAGGGTCGAGAACGACGAGGAGATTGCCCGCGGCATGCAGGCACAGGGGCACGTACAGGGATCCGCTCCTCAACCTTATGATCGCCAGGACCACGCCTGAACCGGCAATCGACGCAAGGAGCCACGGCTCGTAGCCAAGGTGGAGGAGGGCCCAAAGGATGCTCGGCACGATTGCCGCCACCCAGATTCCCCAATGTCGCAACAGCGCGGCGAACATCGCGCCCCGGAATAGAAGCTCTTCGAACACCGGGCCTGTCACGACGAGCAGGACAAGCTGCGCCGGCAGCGGGAACCCGTATAGCTCGTTCAGCCAGGCCGGGGAGTCTTCGACGGAGTAGAGCTCGAAGATCCGCCACCTGATCGCGCACCACTCGGCCGCGCACCACGTGACGTAAAGGGCCATCCAGGGCCAGGCGCGCTTGAAGACAGGAGCGCGCAACCCAAGGTCGAGCTTCGACCGCCTCGCCCACAAGAGGACGATGGCCGTAAGGATCAGGTCCGATGCGAGCCATTCCGCGAATATCACCAGCAGCGGATAGGCAGGCGGCAAACCCGTGGCAAACCGCAACGGGCGTCGGCGTCGAACCATTTCGGCATGAAAAGACACAGATAACTCTGCTTGACAGAGTATTTGCATCTCCCTACTCTGTGCTGCAGAGCAGGAGTGGAGACGCATCATGGCCATCACATCGACGGAAGCCGCCGAGGCGCTGCGCGACATCGCGCAGACCGACCGGCGTACGCGGGTCAGCGGCGCCTATCATGTCGCCAGCCCGCATCTCATCCTCTGGGGCCTGATCTGGGCGGCGGGCTATGCCGGATGCGGCCTGACCCCGCCCGATCAATGGGGCCTGGTCTGGCTGCCCCTGATCGTCGTCGGCGTTCTCGGCGCCATCCTGCTCGGCAGGCGCGCCGCGTCCAGCGGCGGGGCAGGGGCGTCCGGCGCCGCCGGCTTCTCGATCGGCCGGTCGCTGACGCTGGGTCTGGGCATCAGCCTGTTCATCGGCTCGGTCTATTTCGTCTTCCAGCCGGTCAGCCCGCTGCCCTATCTGGTCTTTCCGGCCCTGATCACGGCGTTGGTCTACGTGCTGCTTGGCGGCCTGCTCGGCCTGCCGCGCTACGTGGCGATCGGCGCGGTCATGTTCCTCGTCACCATGATCGGCTTCATCTACGCCAAGCCCTTCCTGCCCTTCTGGATCGCGGTCGCCGGCGGCGGCGGGCTGGTCCTCGGCGGCCTGTGGATGCGGAAGGTCTGACCATGTCCCGGCCCGACGAGATCATTCACCAGTCGCTGCGCCTGAGGATCATGGCGGCGCTGCACGCCGCCGGGTCCGAGCCGCTCGAATTCGGCCGGCTCAAGGCCCTGGTCGGCGCCACCGACGGCAATCTCGGCAGCCATTTGTCGACCCTGGAAACGGCCGGCTATGTCCACATCGACAAGGATTTCCTCGGCAAGCGCCCACGGACCCGCGCCAGCGTCACCCCGGCCGGCAGCCGCGCCTTCCGCGGCCACATGGATTATCTGCGCGAGATCATGGAATCGGCAGGCGGCGGATAGAAATTCGGAGGTCCTTTCGCCGAGATTCAGTCCGGGACTGCCCCTCCAAATGCGTTAAGTGCATCTCGCGCACTTTGGCGCAACCGAGCCCATGCGGGGTCTATTTCAATCAGATGCTCGCTACTCCAGCATCGCTCAAGGCATTCCCCGTCGGCCTTGATGGCTTCCTTGAGCCTCGCCACGGCCTCGCGCTGTTCCTCCGTAAGGCTGAAGTAAATCTCCTGGCGTTCGACGCGTTCACAGAAATGCCAAGCGTCGTTTACGATCTCCTCTGGCAATAGGTACTCACTCGTGGAGGCGCCTACGATGTACCGACGCTGCTCCTCGAACGAAGCAAGGGCTTCCAGCAGGTGGACCGGGGGCTCCGTCATTGCGCGACCTTCGCTGGTCGGCACCGCGCTCGTCAATGCCCCCTCTCCACGGATTGCCGACCCACCGTCTTGCAGGTTAGGTGTCTTAGTGGAGATCGCATGGAAGCAACTCAGCAGGACATTTGCCGGCGATACGGCGCCGCGTTCATGCCACCCGACGAGACTTGCAAGGTCGGCATATCCGAAAGCGCCCTGCGCGGCGATCTGCCTTTGAACGGACTGCGTCACCCGCCCGATATCGGCACAAGCGGTTGGTTCATCTGGGCAGGAGAAGAATTGTCCGCCGAGCCCGATTTCTTCACGCCGCTCCATCTCTATCATCTTGACGAGGAGTGCCCTGCGGCGCTGCCCTATCTCGGCTTGCCGCCGGGATGGCGCTTCCTCGTCACCGGCGATTACGAAGACGTCTGGTTTGACGCCACGCTGCTCGACGTGTGAGAGCTTCCGCTAACCCGCTTGGGTGGTTAACGAATTTCCCGCGTTTCGCAGTAAATCTACGAATCGCAATATCTTAAGGATTCGGCCCCACCGCGAAGTGGATGGCGTCTCACACTGCAAGCAGAGGATTGCCGGACGGGACCTATATCGTCCTGGTCCGAAGCCTCTATCTGACGCCTCTGGCGCATATCATGATGAGCCTTGCCTTCCTTGGCGTCGCCGGCTTCGTGCTCGCGCGCTCGCCGGACCGGCTCCTCCTCCTCCTCGCCGGCCTGGGCATGGTCGCCCGGCTGGCCCAGACGGCGATCGTCCTGCTCGACCGCAAGCGCGCCTTGCGCGACGATCTGGACGCGGCCGGCGCGCGCCGGGTCGAGCGCCGCTTCGCCTGGGCGGTCACCGCCTTCGCGCTCATCTTCGGCGCATTCGGCGCGCGCGCGATCCAGGTTTCGGCGACCGAGCTCGATCTGCTCGTCATCGTCCTTCAGTTCGGATACGGTTCGGGCCTGGTCGCCGGCCAGGCGCTTCGCCCCTGGATCGCCATCCCCGCACTCCTGCTCTCCGGCATTCCGCCGCTGATCGTCGTCTGCCTGGCGCCGGGCCTGTCGCATCTCGCCGTGGCCGCGTTGCTCGCCTTGTTCATGGGCGCGGCCGTCCAGAGCATCGCGCGGATCTATCGGGCCAGCGTCGACGATACCAACATGCGGCGGCTGTTTGCGACCCTGGCGCGCCAGGACGATCTGACCGGGCTGCCCAATCGCCTGGCCCTGCGCGAGGCCTTCGAGCGCCTGGCCTCCGAGACCGGCGCCGGCATGCTCGCCGTCCACTGCCTCGATCTCGATCGGTTCAAGCCGGTCAATGACATGTACGGACATCCGGCCGGCGACGACCTGCTGCTGGCGGTATCGGAACGGCTCAACGGCCTGATCCGGCAGGGCGACATCGCGGCGCGCCTCGGCGGCGACGAGTTCGTCATCATACAGGCGGGCGCCAGGCATCGCGACGAGGTGGAGCTGCTCGCCCGCCGCATCAGCCGCGTCGTCGCGGAGCCCTTCTCGATTCAGGGCCACCAGATCCTCATCGGCGCCAGCGTCGGCTATGCCTTGTTCCCCGCGCATGGCCGCGACCTCGACGATCTGGTCGGCCGCGCCGACGAGGCGCTGGTCGCCATCAAGCGCGACGGCGGCGGCATCGCCATGCATGGCCAGCATCCGCCGAAGCCGGCGCGGAGGCTGTCGGCCTGACTCTCCGCTCTTATTCGCCGCGCAGGGCGTCGATCTCGTCGATCGCCTTCTGCAGCTTGCGCGCGGCGCGATGGTTCAGCCACCAGATCCCGGCGAAGACGGCCATCACGAAAAGGATCGAGGCGCTGTTGCCCCACCCCATGTGAAGCAGCGCCGCCGGATCGCGCGCGATCGTCGGTCCGAACATCATCACCGCCAGGCCCGGCGCGAACGGCAGCAGATACCAGAGCCAGACCTTCGCCAGTGCGTCGCGCTGGCGGACGAGCTGGGCCCGCTGGTGCGCGAGCAGCGGCAGCGCGCCCTCGACCCCGGGCACGTCGACGGCGGAAGCACGCCGGTGAAGCTGCCAGACCACGTAGAAGGTGCCGAGGACGATCAGCGCGGCGCCGATCCGCGCGATCGGGTGCGGGAGCAGGAAGGCATAGGCCGTGAAGCAGATGACGACCAGCACGCTTGCCCCATATTCCATGCGGTTGCGCAGCCGGATGGCGCGGTGGAAGCGATCGGCGCCGGCGCGCAACTCGGCGAGCGCCGGCGGCGGTGCCTTGGCGGCCCACGCCTGCCAGGCCTGGATGACGGGATCGGAACCGGTCATTCTTCTGCCTCCCCGGAAAGAAAGGGTTCGGAAAGAAGCGCCTTGATCCGGTGGATCCGCACCGCCACCGCGCCGGCGGAAAGGCCGGTGACCTCGCCGATCTCGGCGGCGGTCAGCTCCTCGAGATAGAGCAGGATCACCTGGCGGTCGGCGGGCTTCAGGCGGTGGATCGTCGCCAGCAGCCGGTCGACCAGCCGCCGCGCGTCCGTCTCCTTCTCTGGATCGCCGGGGCCGGCGAGATCGGCCAACTCCTCGAGCGTCACCAGGCTTTCCGGCTTGCGCCGGCGGCGCGCGATCAGGTGGCTGACCGCGACATTGTGGGCGATGCGGTAGACCCAGCTCCGCTCCGAACATTGGCCCTCGAAATAGGCGAAGCTCCGCCACAAAGCGGTGTGGATCTCCTGGACCAGGTCGCGGCGCAGCTCCGGATCGGCCTCATAGCCGCGGGCGAGCCGCTCGACCGCCGCGGCGAACCGCGCCGCGGCGGCGCCGTAGCGCTCGTCCTGACCCGATCCTCGCCCCGCTTCGTCCATCGCTTCCGGCTCCCGGCTTCAGGAGGATAGTCGCGAGCGGGCGGGAAGTCTTACAGGCCGCGCGGCCGGCCGTATGGAAAAAGGGCGGCCCGTTGCCGGACCGGCCCTGTTTCTGGTCTGCCTGGACCCTCTAGCGCTTCGAGAACTGGAAGCTGCGGCGGGCCTTGGCGCGGCCATACTTCTTGCGCTCGACGACGCGCGGATCGCGGGTCAGGAAGCCCTCGCGCTTCACCGTCGTGCGCAGGCCCGGCTCGTAGCGGGTCAGCGCGGTCGAGATGCCGTGGCGCACCGCGCCGGCCTGGCCGGAAAGGCCGCCGCCGGAAACCGTGGCGATCACATCATACTGGCCCTTGCGGTCGGCGACGTCGAACACCTGGTTGATGATCAGGCGCAGCGTCGGCCGGGCGAAATAGACTTCCTGGTCGCGGCCGTTGACGATGATCTTGCCGGTGCCGGGCTTCAGCCAGACGCGGGCGACCGCGTCCTTGCGGCGGCCGGTGGCATAGGCGCGGCCCTGCTTGTCGAGCTGCTGCTCGCGCAGGATGGCCTTGATCTGCGGGCCCTGGTTGGCGACGCCGTGATCGTCGATCTTCTCCTCGCGACGGTCGCGGCCGCCACGGCCGCCTTCGCCGCGGTCGCCGCCGCCTTGGCGCTCGGTGGAGCGGGCCGGCTCGGCCGGCGCTGCGTCGGCGGCTTCGGTGGCCGCGGGCGCATCAGCGGCCGCCGCATCGGCGGACTCGGGCGCGTCGGCCTGGGCTTCGCCGGTCTCGGCGGGCGCTTCGGCGGCCGGAGCTTCGGGCTCGGGCTGGGTCAGCTTGGCGAGATCGGACAGGGATTGGCGATTGTCGGACATCAGGCACTCACCTTGTTCTTGCGGTTCATCGCCGCGACATCGATTGTTTCAGGGCTCTGGCCGCCGTGCGGATGCTCGGTGCCGGCATATAGGTGAAGCGCGCGCATCTGGTCGCGGCCGAGCGGGCCGCGCGGGATCATGCGCTCGATCGCCTTTTCGAGCACGCGCTCGGGGAAGCGGCCTTCGAGGATCTTCGCCGGGGTGGTCGATTTGATGCCGCCGGCATAGCCGGTGTGGCGGTAATAGACCTTGTCGGTCAGCTTCTTGCCGGTGAACCGCACCTTGTCGGCGTTGACGATGACGACATGGTCGCCGCAATCGACATGCGGGGTGTAGCTCGGCTTGTGCTTGCCGCGCAGGATATTGGCGACGATCGTGGCGAGGCGCCCGACCACCAGTCCGTCGGCATCGATCAGATGCCATTTCTTCTCCACCTCGCGCGGCTTCGCCGACCGGGTGGTCTTCATCAGCGCCTTCATTGGCCCCAAATCCTTCCGAGGGTACGCGCCCTCTTTCCAAATGAGCAGCGCCGCCCGATGCGAGCGGCCCAGAGCTATTTTCAAATGAGCAGCGCCGCTCGTGACGAGCGGCGCGGACGGCGGGCAATTGGCGCAGAGGCGCGAGAAAGTCAAGGATATGCGCGGGTTTCATGAGTGGTATTATGATACCATCGCACGATCTCCTCAGTCGCCGGCCTCCTTCACCCAGTCCGCATAAGCGGCAAACGCCTTCTCGATCGGCCAGATTGTGATCGCCGGCACATCATAGCTGTGCAGCGCGGCGATGCGTGCGATCAGCGCTTCGGCCTTGTCGGCGCGGGCCTTGAAGATGGCCGGGACTTCGTCCGCTTCCTCGACCGCGCCTTGCCAGCGATAGACGGAATGGCACGGCGCAAGGATGTTCGCACAGGCGGCCAGCCTTTCCTCGACCGCCTGGCGGGCGATGCGGCGGGCTTCGTCGGCATCCGCGAAGATCGCGTAGACGCTGACGATGCTGCTCATGCCGGCGCCTCGCCGAGCCGATGGGCGGCGGTGACCATCGCGGCGAGGAGCAGGACGGCCATGCCCTGGTGGCTCGCGGCGATGTCGATCTGGACTCCCGACAGGATGGTGAGGATGCCGAGCACGATCTGGGCGATCACCGCGCCGACCAGGGCGGCCGCCTCCATCCTCATTCCCCTGAGCCATGCCTTGAGCCCGAGCCAGAATGCGAACCCGGCCACGACGAAGGCGAGCCAGCGGTGGACGAACTGGACGGTCACCGGATTGTCGGCGAAATTGCGCAGCATCGGCTGCATCCATTCGGCGCCCGCCGGATACCATTCCTCGCCCATTTTCGGCCAGGTGTTGAACGCATAGCCGGCGTCGAGGCCCGCGATATAGGCGCCGAACATGAACTGGAGGAACAGCGCGCAGAGCGCCCAGATCGCAAGCAAAGGCGGCTTCGCGCGCGCCTTGAGATCGAGCGCCACCCAGATCAGGCCGGCGAAGATCAGCAAAGCGGTGAGCAGGTGGACGGCGAGGCGGATGTGGCTGACCTCGGGCCGGTCGACCAGCCCCGACGCCACCATCCACCAGCCGATCGCCCCCTGCAGCGCGCCGAGCGCGAGCAGGGCGCCGAGCTTCCAGCCGAAGCCGGCCGGGATCGCCCGCTTCCACCAGAACCAGGCCAAAGGCAAGGCGAAGGCGAGCCCGATCAGCCGGCCGAGCAGGCGGTGGATATATTCCCAGAAGAAGATGAACTTGAAGTCGGCCAGGGTCATGCCGTGGCCCATCTGCGCATATTGCGGGCTCGCCTTGTAGAGGTCGAACTGCGCCTGCCAGCCATCGGCGCCGAACGGCGGGATCGCGCCCGAGATCGGCTCCCAGCGGGTGATCGACAGGCCGGATTCGGTGAGCCGCGTGATCCCCCCGACCACGACCATGACGAAGACCATGGCCGCGACCAGCATCAGCCAGTTGGCGATTGCGCGGGGGCGGGGGGTGGGCGCGGCGGGGCGGGCGAACATGCGCGCGCCTATGGACGAGCAGCGGGCGGTTGCCAACCGGAGGGGGAGGGCGGACAGGGGCGTGAAGTGATCGCGAGGTTGGGATACGACAGGCTAGAAGCTATATTTGACCGGGTCTGCCAACACTGCGTCCACCGTGTTCTCTGGCGGGTGGACTCCGACTTGGCGCATGATCGCAAGCATGGCGTCCCGGTCTTTCACCCGGACTGCTTCGTCCCAGCTGTCAAGCAAGCCGGTAACGCACAGGCGCTCGTTGACGGTCATTCCGCACATCTCGTTCATTCGGCCGTCCCGCACCTTTGGCTTGGCAGGCTTGCTCGGGCCCGAGCGTGCCCCTTCTCTAATCATCCCTACGCAGTAGCATTTCCTGCAGGATCGTCCAAAATCATCGCCTGGACATGGCAGCAGCCTGGTCCTTGGCGGGCGAGGAATCGGATGAAGCGGATGAGCGAGCGAGGACATTCCGAGAGGGTCGAGCGCGGCTCACGCCTGTATGATGAGCTGGCCAAGCTTTACCCAAATGGCTCGGTTTTCCATCTCCTGACGTGTACTCCTGAGCAGGCTGAGGACGTGTACGCCGTGCTGGTCGATGATCGATGTGTGGTGAGCTTCGAAATCCGTCGGAACGACGCCGATGCCGTTGCTGAAGATGTGAAATCCGTTCACGTGGAGCAATATCGCCGAGGCATTCGCGGCATCGCACAAGCGGACCTTCGAGCTGCGCGCGACCTCGCCAGGGCTTGTCTCAAGGGAAGTTAATTACCGCCAAAAAACTTAAATGTTATATTGTAACCTTCATCATAAGGACGTATATCGCCGGCACGAAAGGATTCGCGCGACTCCATGTTCCTCAACGCTGCCCGCAACGTCGGCATAGACCGGCTGGCGATCGGCCTCAGCGGCCTTTGCCTCGTCCATTGCGTGGCGACGGCGGTTCTGGTGCTGGTGCTTGCGTCCGCTGGCGGCTTTCTGGTCGATCCGCACATCCACGAGATCGGCCTTGCCCTCGCGATCGTGCTCGGCGCGCTCGGCCTGGGCCGCGGCATTTTCGATCACGGCTATATGATGCCCTCCTCGATCGGCGGCATCGGCCTCGGCACGATGGCCGGATCGCTGACCATGACGCACGGCATCGAGGAAGTGGTCGTATCGGTGTTCGGCGTTCTCGTCCTCGCTCTGGGTCACGATCTCAACCGCCGCGCGCTGGCCTGATTCGTTACGCCGCGCCGCTTGTCCGGCACGCCGCAAGAGCCTACATTCCAGCCATGGCCCACGCCCACGTCCACCACAGTCACACCGGTTCCGACCTCTCCGCGGTCGCCAAGACCACCATGGAGAAGTCCGGCGAGCAGTGGACGACGATGCGTTCGGCGGTGTTCGAGGCCCTCGCCAGCTTCGATCGCCCGGCCAGCGCCTATGACATCGCCGAGAAGGTGTCGCAGGATCAGAGCCGCCGCGTCGCCGCCAACAGCGTCTACCGCATCCTCGATCTGTTCGTCGGCGCCAATCTCGCACGCCGCGTCGAGAGCGCGAACGCCTATGTCGCCAACGACCATCCCGATTGCCTGCACGACTGCATCTTCCTGATCTGCGACACCTGCGGTCAGGCCACCCATATCGACGACGACAGCCTCACCAGCGGCGTCCGCGCCGCGGCGAAGAAGGCGGGCTTCGCCCCCGACCGCCCAGTGATCGAGGTGCGCGGCCGCTGCGGGGATTGCGAAGCGCAATAGGCGCGCCGGCGCGGCTCACCCGCCGTGCGCGAACTCCGGATAATCGCTCATGCCGCCGTCGACGAATATGGTCGTGCCGGTGACGTAGCCGCCGACGTCGGACGCAAGCACCACCGCCATGCCGGCAACGTCCTCGGGCTTTCCCATCCGGCCGAGCGGGATCTTGGTGAGCAGGTCCTTCAGCCCCTCGGCATCGCTCCACACCGCCTGGTTGATCGGCGTCTGGATCGCTCCGGGCGCGATCGAGAGCACCCGCACGCCGAAGGGCGCGGCCTCCTGCGCCAGCGTCTTGGCCATCATCGAAAGACCCGCCTTGCTCGCCGCATAGGCGCTGTAGCCGCTCCAGGCGATCACCTCGTGGACGCTGCTGGTGTTGAGGATCACGCCGGAACGCTGCTTCACCATCCGCTTCAGCGCCTGGCGCGCGCACAGGAATGCGCCCTTGAGATTGACGTCGATCACCTCGCTCCAGGCGGCGATCTCGATCTCCCAGGCCTTGGCCGGGGCGCCGTCCATGCCGGCATTGTTGACGAGGATGTCGATGCCGCCCCAGTCCTGGTCGAGCCGCGCGAACATCGCCTCGACCGCGTCCGCGTCGGCGATGTCCGCCTGCACGATCAGCGCCTCGCCGCCCTTCGCCTTGAACGACTCGGCCATCCGCTGGGCGGTCTTCGGGTCGGTGCGATAGTGGATCGCCACCTTCGCCCCCTCGGCCGCGAACGCCTCGACAATCGCCGCGCCCAGCCCGCCACTGCCGCCGGTGACGAGGACTCTTTTGTCCCTGAGATTGAGATCCATCCCGCTTCAACCGACGATGAGGGAGGGCGTTCCTGCGCCCCATGCACAACATCTGCACCCGATCAGCATTCGACAGATGCGCGCGATGGGGTTAGGAAGCGCGGCGATGAGCGATCGTCCCGATACCCCTTTGCTCGACCAGGTTGCGACGCCCGAAGACCTCCGCCGGCTGCAGCGCGATCAGCTTCGACAACTGGCCGATGAGCTGCGCGAGGAGACGATCTCGGCGGTCTCGGTCACCGGCGGCCATCTCGGCGCCGGGCTCGGCGTGGTCGAGCTCAGCGTCGCCCTCCATTATGTCTTCGATACGCCGCGCGACCGGCTGATCTGGGATGTCGGCCACCAGGCCTATCCGCACAAGATCCTGACCGGCCGTCGCGACCGCATCCGCACCCTGCGGATGGCCGGCGGCCTCTCCGGCTTCACCAGGAGGAGCGAGAGCGACTACGATCCGTTCGGCGCGGCGCACAGCTCGACCTCCATTTCGGCCGCCTTGGGTTTCGCGGTGGCGAACAAGCTGGCCGACCAGCCCGGCCGCGCGATCGCGGTGATCGGCGACGGCGCGCTTTCGGCCGGCATGGCCTATGAGGCGATGAACAATGCCGAAGTGGCCGGCAATCGCCTGATCGTGATCCTCAACGACAACGACATGTCGATCGCGCCGCCGGTCGGCGGCGTGTCGCATTATCTGGCGCGCCTCGTTTCCTCGGCCAAATATCTCACCCTGCGCAGCATCGCCCAGAAGATCGCCCGCAAGCTGCCCAGGCGGCTGCACGTCATGGCGCGGCGCTGGGAGGAATATAGCCGCGGCTTCTGGACCGGCGGCACGTTGTTCGAGGAGCTGGGCTTCTATTATGTCGGTCCGGTCGACGGCCACAATGTCGAACGGCTGGTCAAGATACTCGAAAATGTCCGCGATGCCGACGAGGGGCCGATGCTGGTCCATGTCGTCACCCGGAAGGGCAAGGGCTATGCCCCGGCTGAGGCCGCCGCCGACAAATATCACGGCGTCCAGAAGTTCGACGTGATCTCGGGCGAGCAGGCCAAGTCGGAGCCGGGGCCGCCCGCTTATACCAATGTGTTCGCCAAGGCGCTGATCGCCGAGGCGGAGCGCGACGACAAGGTGGTGGCGATCACCGCGGCGATGCCGTCCGGCACCGGGCTCGACAAGTTCGGCGCGAAATTCCCGGACCGGATGTTCGACGTCGGCATTGCCGAGCAGCATGCGGTGACGTTCGCCGCCGGCCTCGCGGCGCAGGGCATGCGGCCGTTCTGCGCCATCTACTCGACCTTCCTCCAGCGCGCCTATGATCAGGTCGTCCATGACGTGGCGATCCAGAATCTGCCGGTCCGCTTCGCCATCGACCGCGCCGGGCTGGTCGGCGCGGACGGCGCCACCCACGCCGGCAGCTTCGACGTCACCTATCTCGCCACCCTGCCGAATTTCGTGGTGATGGCCGCAGCCGACGAGGCCGAGCTTGTCCACATGGTCCACACCGCCGCACTGCACGATAGCGGGCCGATCGCGCTGCGCTATCCGCGCGGCAACGGCACCGGCGTCGCCTTGCCCGAAATTCCCGAGCGGCTCGAGATCGGCAAGGGGCGGATCGTGCGCGAGGGCAAGAAGGTCGCCATCCTCTCGCTCGGCACCAGGCTCGCCGAGGCGCTCAAGGCCGCCGATATCCTCGACGGCAAGGGCCTCAGCGCCACCGTCGCGGATCTGAGGTTCGCAAAGCCGCTCGACCAGGAATTGATCCGCCGCCTTCTCGCCACCCACGAAGTCGCGGTGACGATCGAGGAAGCGGCGATCGGCGGCCTCGGCGCCCACGTCCTCACCCTCGCCAGCGATGCCGGCCTGATCGACGGCGGCCTGAAGCTGCGCACCATGCGCCTCCCGGACATTTTCCAGGACCAGGACAAGCCCGAGAAACAATATGCCGAAGCCGGCCTCGACGCCGATGCGATCGTCGAAACGGTGCTGAAGGCGCTGCGCCACAACAGCGCCGGCGTGATCGAGGGCGCGCGGGCTTGAACCCTTGGCGCCTGCCGCTCGAGACGCGTCACCAATGAGCAACGACCAGCATGACGAGCTTTCGCCCGACGGGCGGACGCTGGTGCGATGGGCGATCAGCGACGGGCGGATGAGCCACATCATCCGCACGCCGACCATCGTCGATGCGGCGGACGGCGGTACGATCCTGCAGCTCGCCGACAGCGGCTTCGATGCCTCCATCGTCTGGGGCGAGGGCGGCGGCTTCGACGTCGACCTGCGCCATTATTGGCGGGCGGGGACGCTGCGCGTGACGGTCGATCGCGCCGCCGGCAGCTTCCGCCTTGCCGAAGCCGGGGACGAGCAGCCGTCGCATGACCTGGCCGGGCTCGGCGCGTTCGTCGAGGCCCACTTCGCGGCTGCCGACCGCGAGGCGATCAGAGAGAAGCCGGCGAGCGGCTTGCCGGAGGACATTCTGGAACATCACCTGCGCAGACGGTCGCGCATGTTCTGGTTGATGCTGGCGATCGGCCTCGGCGCGGCGATCTGGGCCTTGTTCTTCCGGCGCTGAAGGCGGTGCCGCGCCCAAAAAAGGGTGCATCCGCGGCGGCGCGTTGATAGTCAGCGCGTTCGGGAGAGTCCTTCACTTATGCGCCTGTTGCCGCTGGCCCTGCTGCCCCTCGTCCTGCTCGCCGGATGCGTCGGGCAGCTGCGCGATTTCGTCGGGCCGGTCTCCAACACCACCTCGCCGCAATTGCTGCGCTTCGGGCTCGACCTCACCCAGGCGCGCTGCGTCGGCGACAAACTGGGCGAGCGGTTGCGGCCGCGCCAGCTGCGCATGTTTGCGCGGGCGGCGAGCGCCGTGCACGATGGCTGGTTCGAGCCCGGTCGGATCACGCTGCGCGACCTCAACTATCTGGCCAATCACGATCCCGACGCCGCCTTCGGGCCGGCGCTCACGCACGCGCTGGGGGCCTGCAACGTGGCGCCGCCGCCGCCGCTCCAGGCTGGCAGTCCGGGCAATGTCGTCACCGGCCTCACTGAGCTCCCGCCCCCCGGTGGCGCCGCGACGGCCGGCGCGCCCCGTGCCCCGACCTGGCTCAATCTCGGTGCCGCCGGATCCGGCCAGTCGATCGCGATCAACGCCTCGACCATCGACGAGCAGGGCAGCCGGCGCGAGGCATGGTTCCGGCTCACCGATCCGGGCGCGCCGCCGAGCCAGGACAGCTTCCTCCTCGAAATCGATTGTGGGCATCGCACCATAAACGCCAAGGTCCGGGAGCGCCGCGACGCGACCGGCGCCGTCATCCAGCATGTCGACTATCCCGCCAATCCGCTTCCGGTCGAAGGCGGGACGGTGATGGAGATCGCATGGCTGTCGCTCTGCACCTGATCGGCGCCACCCGGCGCCGCGCCCGAGGGTAGGATGTTCCTGCGCTCCGAGGAGAAGTCCGCATGCATTTCGCCACGCTCTACCATGGGCTCGTCACCGCGATCGGCGACGGCACCGGCGCATCCGACAGCCTGCTCCACGTCCATGCGGGCCTGGCGATACTCTTCCTCGCCCGCCTGGTCACGCGGCGCTCGCTGGCGACGCCGATCCCTTTCCTCGTCGTCGTGGTGGCGGAAAGCGCCAACGAAATCATGGATCGGCTGACCTACGGCAGCTGGCGGCTGGCCGATACGGGCCTGGACGTGGTCAACACCCTGTTCTGGCCGTTCGTGCTGATGATCGGGCTGCGGTGGCGGCGCGCCCATGACATCGCGCAGATATTTCCGGCGCGGCTGGCCGGATAAGGCGGGGCCCCGGCCCTATTTCCGGCCCTTTCGCGCTGCATAGCGCGCGTCGCGGGCCTGCTTGCGCTCTTCCTCGGTCGGTCCGGCGGCGGCCACCTTGGCTTCGGCGGCTTGCGCTTCCGCTGCCGCCTTCGCCTCGGCCTTCGCGGCCTTGTCGGCGCTGCGCTTCGCGGCCTGCTCGGCTTCGCGCGCCGCGCGCGCGGCCTGCCGCTCGGCGAGCGCGGCCGGATCGGCGGCCGGCCGCGCCTTGAGCTGGTCCAGCGCTTTCTGCTTCGCTTCGGCGGCGCTGGCGATCCGATCCTGGAAGGACGGATTCTTGAAACCTGACATGATCGGAAGCTCCTCTGCGCTCACTAGCGCTTCGCCGCCACTGCTGGTTCCACAGGCCGGGGTCAAGCGCCTTGCCGGAAGCCTTGCCGCTGCCTAGCCTCGCGCGATGCCCGACGTCGCCGCCAACGCTCCCGCGCCCGAGCATCTCGACGTGCTCATCATTGGCGCCGGCATCTCCGGAATCGACGCTGCTTATCATCTGAAGAAGAGCTGCCCGGACAAGAGCTGGCTGATCCTCGAGGCGCGCGGCGCGATCGGCGGGACCTGGGACCTGTTCCGCTACCCCGGCATCCGCTCGGATTCGGACATGTACACCCTTGGCTTCCCGTTCCGGCCCTGGACCGGGGAGAAGGCGATCGTCGATGGAGCCGACATAAGGACCTATGTCGAGGACACGGCGCGCGAGCATGGCATCGACACCCGCATCCGCTTCGGCTGCAAGGCGGTCCGCGCCTCCTGGTCGTCGGCCGAGGCGCGCTGGACGGTCGAGGCCGAAGGCGGCGCGCGCTTCACCTGCGCCTTCCTGTTCCTCTGCGCCGGCTATTACGATTATGAACAGGGCTACCGGCCGGAATGGGAGGGCGAGGCCGATTATCGCGGCCGCATCGTCCATCCGCAATTCTGGCCGGAGGACATGGAACATGCGGGCAAGACCATCGCCGTGATCGGCAGCGGCGCGACCGCGGTCACCCTCGTGCCTGCCCTTGCCGAAACCGCGGCGAACGTCACCATGGTCCAGCGCTCGCCCTCCTACGTCGTCTCGCGACCGTCGCGCGACGGGATCGCCCACTGGCTGCGGCGCTGGCTGCCGCTCACGCTCGCCGACAAGGTGACGCGGTGGAAGAACGTGCTGCTCGGCATGCTCTTCTTCTCGCGGTCGCGCAGCCAGCCGGCCCGGGTGCGCGCGAAGATCCTCGAGCTGATCGCCCGGGACCTGCCCGGCCACGACATCGAGCGCGACTTCGGTCCGACCTACAATCCCTGGGACCAGCGCGTCTGCCTGATCCCCGACGGCGACCTGTTCACGGCGATCAAGGCCGGCAAGGTGACGGTCGCCACCGGCCGCATCGCCCGCTTCACCGAAACCGGCCTCGCGCTGGAATCCGGGCAGATGATCGATGCCGACATCGTCGTCGCCGCCACCGGGCTCGTCGTGCGCCTGCTCGGCGGCATCGCGCTCGATGTCGACGGCGCCCCGGTCAACGTCGCCGAGCGCTTCAATTACAAGGGCATGATGCTGAGCGACGTGCCCAATCTGGCTTTGTCGTTCGGCTATACCAATGCGTCCTGGACGCTGAAATGCGACCTCACCTCGCGCTACGTCTGCCGGCTGCTGCGCCATATGGACACTAACGGCTGGGACATGTGCGTGCCGCGGCTCGACGATCCGGCGCCGGCGCGGGCGCCGATGCTCGATTTCAGCTCGGGCTACGTCCAGCGCGCCGCCGCGAGCCTGCCGAGCCAGGGGGAGCAATCGCCGTGGCGCGTGCACCAGAATTATTTCCGCGATCTCGTCGTGCTTCGTTTCGGCCCGCTCACCGACAGCGCGATGCATTTCGGCAGGGCCGGCGTCGCGCAAGACGGTTGACTCCCGGGCTTGGGCGCGGCACCTTACGTTTACGTAAAGGAGAGGCATCGAAATGAGCGACGAGGCATTCCGCGCGGAGACGCGGGCATGGCTGGAGGCGAATTGCCCGGCCGAGATGCGTGAGCCGATGCGCGACGAAAGCGATGCCTGCTGGGGCGGCCGCAATGCCGTCTTCAAGAACGATGCGCAGAAGCAGTGGATGGAGGTCATGGCCGCGCGCGGCTGGACCGTGCCGGATTGGCCCGTCGAATATGGCGGCGGTGGGCTTACCGCGGCCGAGACCAAGATCTTGAAGCAGGAGATGGCGCGGATCGGCGCCCGCAATCCGCTGATGAGCTTCGGCATCTCGATGCTTGGGCCGGCTCTGCTCAAATATGGCAGCGAGGCGCAGAAGAAGCTCTATCTGACCCAGATCGCGCGCGGCGAGATACGCTGGTGCCAGGGCTATTCCGAGCCAGGCGCCGGCTCCGATCTCGCCAGCCTGCAGACGAAGTGCGAGGACAAGGGAGACCATTGGCTGGTCAATGGCCAGAAGGTCTGGACCAGCTACGCCGACAAGGCCGACTGGATCTTCTGCCTGGTCCGCACCGATCCCGCCGCGCCCAAGCATAAGGGGATCAGCTTCCTCCTGTTCGACATGGCGAGCCCCGGCGTCTCGACCCGGCCGATCCTGCTCATCTCCGGCAATTCGCCCTTCTGCGAGACCTTCTTCGACGACGTGAAGGTGCCGAAGGACCAGCTCGTCGGCGAGCTCGACAAGGGCTGGGACGTCGCCAAATATCTGCTCGGCCACGAGCGCGAGATGATCAGCGGCATGGGCCTCGGCGGCCAGACCGACGCGCTCGGCACGGCCCTCGCCGAGGCGCTCGCGGACGATCCGGTCCTGCGCGCCGACGTCGCCCGCTTCGACGTCGACGCAATGGCCTTCCGCGCCATGTCCGAGCGCTTCATCGACGAACTGAAGGCGGGCCAGGCCCATCCGGCCCAGCCCTCGATGATGAAATATGCCGGCACCGAGCTCAACAAGGCGCGCCACGAGCTGGTCATGGCCGCTGGCGGCTCCAACGCGCTCGAATGGGAAAGCGAGCGCGCGCGCGGCGGCAAGGCCGCCCGCGAATGGCTGCGCACCAAGGCCAATTCGATCGAAGGCGGCACCAGCGAAATCCAGCTCGGCATCATCGCCAAGCGGATCCTGGAGCTGCCGGGAGGATAGGAAAAACTCCTCCCCCTGGAGGGGGAGGGTAGGGAGGGGGTGTTCGGTGGTCGAGAATGATCCTCGGACGCAGAACCCCCTCACCCCAGCCCTCTCCCCGCCGGGGAGAGGGGGCAAGGAACGAGGACAAGGATAAAATGCCGCTCTATCTCACCGACGATCAGGTCATGCTGCGCGATACCGCGCGCAGCTTCATGGCCGAGGAAGGCGCGATCGCGAAGCAGCTGCGCCACTGGCGCGACCTGGGCTGCAAGGATGGGTTCGGCCACGATCTGTGGAAGCAGTTCGCCGAGCTTGGCTTCAACGGCATATTGATCGGCGAGGCCGATGGCGGCCTTGGCCTCGGCCATGTCGAGGCCGGCATCGTGCTCGAGGAGATCGGCCGCAATCTCACGCCCTCGCCATTCCTGGTCAGCGCGGTCGCTTTCGTCGAGGCGCTCAAGGGCACCGGGCTCGGTGCGCGCTGGTATCCTGGCATCCTCTCCGGCGAGACGGTGGCGGCGCTGGCGATCGACGAAGGGCCCAAGCACCGGCCCGAGGCGATCGCGATGCGCGCCGAACGATCGGGCAACGGCTTCAGCCTGTCCGGGCGCAAGCAGTTCGTCGTCCAGGGCGCCTCGGCCGACGTCACCCTGGTCGCCGCCGTCACCGACGAGGGCCTGACCCTGTTCGCGGTCGAGAAGGATATGAAGGGTCTCGACGTCGAGGGCGTGCGCCTCGCCGATTCCAGCATCGGTGCGCGCCTCACCTTCGACAATGTCGAGGTCGATGCCGACGCGGTGGTTGGCGAGGTCGGCGGCGGCGCGGCGGTGCTGTCGCGCGTGCTGAACGCCGGCCGGACCGGCGCGGCGGCGGAGCTGGTCGGAGTCGGCGCCGCGTCGATGGACATGACCGTCGACTATCTCAAGCAGCGCAAGCAGTTCGGCCGCCTGATCGGCGAGTTCCAGGCGCTCCAGTTCCGCGCCGCGCATCTCTATTCGGAGCTCGAGATCGCCCGCGCCGCGACGATGAAGGCGCAGCAATTGCTCGACGAAGGCAGCCCGGACGCCGAGGCGATGGTCGCCGTCGCCAAGGCCAAGGCCGGCGCCGCCTCGACGCTTGCCGTGCAGGAGGGGGTCCAGATGCACGGCGGCATCGGCATGACCGACGAATATGATATCGGCCTGTACATGAAGCGCGACCGGGTGCTGAACGAGCTCTTCGGCGACCCGGCCTACCATGCGCACCAGCTGGCGCGGATGAAGGGCTACTAGAATTCCCCTCTCCCCTTCAGGGGAGAGGGTTAGGGAGCGGGGGAGGTTTCGTGTAGAAAACCAACACGCCTCCACATTATCGCCGAACCCTGAGAGCAAATGAAAACCCACCCCGCCCTCGACACCTCCAACCGCGATTATGCCCTCGGCCTCGCCCGCGCGTTCGCCGGCGCCCTGCTCTTCGCCTTGCCGCTGCTGATGACGATGGAGATGTGGGCGCTGGGCTTCTACACCCATCCCGCCCGACTGCTCCTCTTCCTGCTCGTCAATTTCTTCGTTCTCGTCGGCCTGTCCCGCTTCGGTGGCTTCGAGCGCACCGCCACCTTGTTCGAGGATCTGCTCGACGCGCTTGCCGCGATCGCCATCGCCATCCTTGCCTCGCTGGCGATCCTCGCCCTGTTCGGCATCGTCACCGCCGACATGCGGCTCGACGAGATCGTCGGCAAGGTCGCGGTCCAATGCGTGCCGTGCAGCTTCGGCGCCATGCTGGCCCGCAAGCAATTGAGCGGCGGCGACAGCGCCGAGGATGCGATCCAGGCCGAGCGCACCGCCGGCTATGGCGGCCAGCTCTTCCTGATGCTTGCCGGCGCCCTGTTCCTCGCCTTCAACGTCGCGCCGACCGAGGAGATGATCCTGATCGGCTACATGATGTCGCCGCTCCAGTCCCTTCTCCTCGTCCTGCTCTCGATCCTGCTCCTCCACGCCTTCGTCTATGGCGTCGGCTTCGCAGGCCAGCAGGAGAGGCCGGAAGACGTGGGATGGGCGAGCCTCTTCCTGCGTTTCACCTTGGCCGGCTACGGCATCGCGCTCATCGTGAGCTTCTACGTGCTGTGGACCTTCGGCCGGGCCGACGGCGGCGATATCGGCCAGGTTGCGATGACGGTTGCGGTGCTTGCCTTTCCGGCGGCGATCGGCGCCGCCATCGCGCGGCTGGTGGTTTGAGGGAGAAGAGGATGGCGCGCAAACCGAAGCCGGCGGCGAAGGTCCCGATCCTCGAATGGATCGCGGCCGGCATCGGCCTGCTCCTGACCGTGGCCATGCTGGTCGGGATCGGCCGCGAGGCGATCACCGGCGACACGCACGAGCTCCCCGCGATCGACGTGACGGCGAGCCGCATCGTCCCCACCGGCTCCGGCTTCGTCGTGGAGATCGTCGCGACCAACCGCTCCGGCGGCACCGGCGCCGTCGTCGAGATCGAGGGGGAGCTGAAGTCCGGAGAGACCTCGGTCGAGACCAGCAGCCTGACCTTCGATTACGTCCCCGGCCACGCCGAGCGCAGGGGCGGCCTCTTCTTCAGGGAAGACCCGCGCCGGCACCAGCTTGAGCTGAGGGCGCTGGGGTTCCAGACGCCATGATGGATGTTCCCTTTGACGCATGAAGCCCTCAGGTTTCCCCCTCTCCCGCTTGCGGGAGAGGGTAGGGTGAGGGTCTTCTTCTTTTCTGGCGAAGCCCTGCCCCAGACCCTCACCCCAACCCTCTCCCGCGAGCAGGAGAGGGAGCAAGGCCTCGCCGCACATCCGCAACCCGCGGGCAAAAGAGGGGCCAAGGAGAGATAATGTCCCTCGACCCCGAAACCTTCGACGCCTTGATCGACACCGTCCGCCGCTTCGTCGCCGAGCGGCTGCGGCCGCTCGAGGAGAAGGTCGCCGACGAGGATGAGGTCCCCGCCGCCATCGTCCGCGAGATGCGCGAGATGGGCCTGTTCGGCCTCTCCATTCCCGAACAATATGGCGGGCTCGGCCTCAATATGTCCGAGGAGGTGAGGGTCGCGCTCGAATTCGGGCGGACCACGCCGGCCTTCCGCTCGGTGTTCGGCACCAATGTCGGCATCGGCAGCCAGGGCCTGGTCATGGCCGGCAGCGACGAGCAGAAGGCCTTGTGGCTGCCCGGCATCGCAAACGGCGAGACCATCACCAGCTTCGCCCTGACCGAGCCCGGCGCCGGCTCCGATGGCGCTTCGGTCCAGACCCGCGCCGTCCGCACTGGCGACATCTACGAATTGACCGGCAGCAAGCGCTTCATCACCAATGCCGACAAGGCGAGCCTGTTCACGGTGATGGCGCGCACGGGCGGGGAAGGGGCCAGAGGCGTCTCGGCCTTTCTCGTCCCGGCCGACCTGCCCGGCGTTTCGGTCGGCAAGCCCGAGAAGAAGATGGGTCAGCAGGGCGCCCATGTCTGCGACGTCCATTTCGATGCGGTGCCGGTGCCCGCCGCCAACCGGCTCGGCGCGGAGGGCGAGGGGTTCAAGATCGCGATGCGCGTGCTCGACCGCGGCCGGCTCCACATCGCCGCGGTCTGCGTCGGCATAAGCGAGCGGCTGATCGCGGATGCAGTCGGCTATGCGGTGGAACGCAGGCAGTTCGGCAAGGCGCTGGCCGAATTCCAGCTGATCCAGGCGATGATCGCCGACAGCAAGACCGAGGCGATGGCGGCGCGGGCGCTGGTCTTCGAGGCCGCCCGGATCAGGGACGAAGGCAGGCCGATCACGCTCGAGGCCGCCGCCGCCAAATATTTCGCCAGCGAGACCGTCGGCCGGGTCGCCGACCGCGCCGTCCAGATCTTCGGCGGCGCCGGCTATATCGCCGATTACGGCATCGAGCGGCTGTACCGCGACGTCCGCCTGTTCCGCATCTACGAGGGCACCAGCCAGATCCAGCAGCTTGTCATCGCCCGCGAGACAATTAAGCAGGGCGGCTGAACGCGAGGGGGAAGTCATGCGGAAATGGATGATCGCGGCGAGCCTGGCGGCGCTCGCGGTGGAGGCGCCGACTCTCGCCCAGGCGCCGGACCGTGCGCTGCACGATGCGGTGGCCCGAGACTACAGCACCAATCTGGCCGCCTTGTTCGATCATTTTCACCGCAATCCGGAATTGTCGGCCCGCGAGGTCCAGACCTCCGCGCGCATGGCGCAGGAACTGCGCGCGCTCGGCTATGAGATCACCACCGGAGTCGGCGGCACCGGCGTGGTCGCAGTGCTGCGCAACGGCGCCGGACCGACCGTGATGCTGCGCGCGGACATGGACGGGCTGCCGCTGGAGGAGCGCTCCGGCGTGCCCAATCCCTCCCGCGTGCGCCAGACCGACCGGGCCGGCGTCGAGCAGCCGGTGATGCACGCCTGCGGCCACGACGTGCACATCACTGCTCTGGTCGGCACGGCGCGGCAGATGATCGCCCGCCGCGGCAACTGGTCCGGCACCCTGATCCTGATCGCCCAGCCGGCCGAGGAGACGATCTCCGGCGCGCGGGCGATGCTCGAGGATGGGCTCTACACCCGTTTTCCCAAGCCCGATTATGCGCTCGCCTTCCATGTCGCCGCCGAGCTTCCGGCCGGGCGGATCGACGTGTCTGAGACGATTGTCGCTTCCAGCGCGGATACGGTGTCGATCCGCGTCAATGGCGTCGGCACTCATGGCGCCTATCCCCATCTCGGCGTCGATCCAGTGACGATCGCAAGCCAGATCGTCGTCTCGCTCCAGTCGATGGTCGGCCGCTCGATCAGCCCGCTCCAGGGGGCGGTGATCAGCGTCGGCTCGATCCATGGCGGGGTGAAGGGCAATATCATTCCGGACCATGTCGATCTGGTCATGACGGTGCGCGCCGACACGCCGGAGGTGCGCCGGCAGTTGCTCGACGGGATCGACCGGGTCGCCCGCGGCACCGCCATCGCGCTTGGCGCCTCCGAGGCCCAGCTGCCGGTGGTCACCCGGGCCGCGAACGAGATGACACCGCCGACGATCAACGATGCCGCCACCGCGCGGCGGGTGCGCGCCGCGATCGCCGGCGCGATGGGCCCGGAGCGGATGATCGACCGTGTCCGCACCGGCATGGGCGCCGAGGACTTCGCTTATTTCGTGACGCCGGAAAGCGGCGTGCGCGGCGTCTATTTCAACGTCGGCGGCACCGCGCCGGAGCGGATCGCCACCGCCGCCGGCCATCATTCGCCGCTGTTCCGCATCGAGCCCGAACCCGCGGTCACCGCCGGCGTCGAGGCGATGGTGGTCGCCGCGGAAGCCCTCTTCCGCCGCCCCTAGGAGCGGGATAGGTTGGGAAATCCTCCCCTGAAAGGGGAGGGGGACCATCCGTAGGATGGTGGAGGGGTATCAGCGCCCAAGGATGATCTCAGACGCTGATACCCCTCCACCACCGCCTGCGGCGGCGGTCCCCCTCCCCCTACATGAGGGAGGATTTGCCTCATCCCGACACCGAGACCTCTAAGACCGCCGCAGCAGCACGTTCATCTGCGCCGCCGCGACCGGCTTGGCGCGGTCGAGCTGCCAGGCATGGGCCTCGACATTGGCGACGCGCTTGCCGAGCCGGGTGATCGTCGCGGCCGCGATCGTGTCGTGCTGGGCGGCGCCGCGCATATACTGGACGGTGACGTTGACCGGCTTGATGGTGACGCCCCCGGCGCCGGAACCAAGCGCTTCGTGAAGCGCGCCGAATGCGGCGAATTCCAGCAGCCCGGCAATGGCGCCGCCGTGCAGATAGCCGGGTCGGCCGAGCACCACGTCGGCGAACGGCATCACGAAGAGCAGCTCACCGTCCTCGGACCGGCGCGTCGAGATGCCGAGGAAGCGGGCATAAGGGGGCAATTGCGTCACCCCGGCCGCCTAGACGCTGGCGGCGGGCTGGGCAACAAGGGCGGCATGGACGCCGACGCCCTGTTCGCCTTGGCCGCGGAGCGGCTGCGCGCCAACCGCATCGCCGAGGCGCGGACCCTGTTCGGCCGGGCGGGCGAAGCCGGCAGCCATGAAGCGGCGGTGATCCATTGCAATCTGGTCGCGAGCGGCGAGGATTGGGGCCGCGGGCTCGCCCTGCTGCAGGCCCTGGCGGCCCGCGACCGGCGCTGCCGCCGCCAGGCCGATATCATCGGGGCGATGGATCTGTCGGCCACGCTGGCGGGGGAGGTGGTGAGCACCGCACCGCATCTCACCTTGTTCCGCGCCCTGTTCACGCCCGGCGAGTGCCGCTACCTCGCAGAGGCGGCGGCGCCGATGCTGGCGCCATCGGTCGTCGTCGATCCCGCCACTGGCGCCCAGCGGCCCGATCCGGTCCGCGTCTCGGATGCGATGGGCTTCACCCTGCCGCTGGAAAACCCGGCGGTGCACGCGCTTGGCCAGCGCATCGCCGCGGCGAGCGGCACCCGGGCGGCGCAGGGCGAGCCGCTGCAGGTGCTGCGCTACCGGCCCGGCGGCGAATATCGGCCGCATTTCGATGCCATCCCCGGCTTCGCCAACCAGCGCATCCTCACCATGATCGTCTGGCTCAACGAGGATTATGAAGGCGGCGAGACGATGTTCATGAAGACCGGCGCGACGTTCAAGGGCCGCCCTGGAGACGCCCTCCTGTTCCGCAACACCCTGGCCGACGGCCGCCGCGATCCCGACGCCGCCCATGCCGGCCTGCCGGTCACGAGCGGCGAGAAATGGATCGCCAGCCGCTGGATCAGGGCGCGGCCGTTCGAGATGCCCGCGGGCGGCGCGGGGTAAGTCCGCGCGCGCCAAGCGTCCCTATATCTTGATCTCCAGCGCGTCGGCATAGGGCACCACCCGCAGCACGGCGCGCCGTTCGTCCTTGATCCGGATCTCGCCGCGCAGGTCCAGCCTGCCTATGGCGATTTCGTGCGCGAGGATCGAGCGGATGCTTGCGATCGCCAGGCGCCGGGCCGCTTCCAGATCGGGGAGGTCATGGCCTTCCGGATCTTCAGCATGAACATCGCTGTTGAACACATCGAGAAAATAATGAGGCACGCGACCTTCTAGCGCGGTCCGACGGCCCTCTCATTAAATTGGGTTACGTTCGGGGGCGCGGGCCTGCCTAGTTTTCCCCGCCTTCGCTTTCATCGACGAGGCTTATCACGGCCTTGGTCGAATAGCGCACGGCCATGCCCTGGTGGGCCAAAGCGGCGGCGGGATTCCCGGCCTGGATGGCGAGCACAGCCTCTTCCTTCGCGCGAATCATCAGATGTTCCGTTTCTGGATCGATCATGTCGTCGTCCTCCAAGCGGTCCATCATCGCGCCCAATCTTTCAGCCTCAAGACAATTCGCCGCTTTTAGGGGCAGGTCGTGTGCCGGATGGGATAGAGCCCGGTTCCAGCACTGGTGAGCCTGGGCAAGTGGAAGGCGAAGAGCGGCACGTGTAAATCCATTGCGGAACCAGGGGAGCAACTTTCAGTGCAGCACGGGCGCTTCGAGACAATCGGGATCATCCTCTTCGCGATCCTCGCGGCGATCGTCTATGGCATCGTCCACGATCAGGTCACGGCGCACCTTTGCGTCGAGTATTTCACGATCGCGCATCCGCCGGTATTCCCCACCGAATCGCCTTTCCTTCTCGCTTTGGGCTGGGGAATCATAGCGACCTGGTGGGTCGGCCTCGCCTTGGGCATCGGCCTGGCCGCGGCCGCGCGCATTGGCGCTCCTCCCCGGCTCGGCCTGCGCGAGGTGCGCCGCCCCATCGTCCTGCTCATGGCGGCAAGCGCGCTGGTCGCATGCCTCGCCGGACTGGTGGGCGCATTGGCCGTCGCGAGCGGCGCCCTGCCGTTGGTCGGCGAATGGGCGGACATCATCCCCCCCGACAGGCACGTCGCCTTCGCCGCCGTCGCCTGGGCGCACGAAGCGAGCTATGCCGCAGGCGGTCTGGGGGGCCTGTTCGTCATTGGTCACATAATCCGGCGCCGCATGCGCTTACGGCGCCAGCCTCCGGCAGCTGCGAGCTGACCCCCGCAGATCGCCGGCTACGACCCGCCCGGAGGCTTCTTGCCCCTGGTCTTGGGGCGGGCGAGCCGGGTGAGGAGACACCCCAGCTTGTATTCGAGAAAGAAATAGGCCGCCGCAGCTGCCAGCAAAGCGCCGATCACAAGATAATCGCTTATTCCGAGTGGCTCCTGAGGCGTCCCCAGCTGGGAAATCAGGATCTCGGTCAGGGTGGGCCCGTCTGCCATGTGCTTTCCCTAGCACGAAAAATGCACGGACCGCGACAATCAGCGGCGGCTCGAAATCTGCCGCAACTGCGCAACCTTTGCCATCAGGCCCGCGATGGCGGCACGGCTTTGCTGAGCGGTGATCGGCTGGTCATATTCGATGCAATTGTCCGAAGTAATGCTCCGTTCGTACAGCACATCGGCCTCGACCATTGCGAAGTGCGGGCCGTAAGGCGTTTCGCTGACGTCGGTTCTGAATCGCGCGACCTCGCTGCGCATGCGCTCGAGCGTATGAAACGCATCCGGCGGCCCGGCGCCACCGCACCGCGGGCTTTCCGACTCGACGACTTGCCGCGCGAGGTATCTGAACGCCGCGCCGTCGCTCGCGGAGACGGCGCTGCTGAACGGAAAGGCCGCGAGAGTCGGGGCGAGCGCGTGCATCCTCTCGAGCGCTGCATTCATGTCGCGGCGCGCAAAGCCGATCCTGGTCTCGGCCGGGGATGCGAGCGCTGTATCGCAGCGCCGATCGGAACGAAGCCCCCGGGCGTAAGCAACATCGGCTCGGGCCACGTCCATGAGCAGCTTCGGCGGCGTGCCGGACAGCCGGGATTCGAGGTCCGCCATCGCGCGCCGCTCCGGCGCCAGCACGCCGGCGCGCGCGACGGCCGGTGCGAAATCGCAGGGATCGTCGCGCACCTCATAAGCCATCCTGGCATACCAGCGAAATTCGGCGCCGGCGCTGGCCAGATCTGGATCGATATCTCCACTCTGGCAGGCGCCGCAACCAGCGGCCAGAAGCAGGATGAAATGCCTGAGCATGTTGGCGACCACGCCCTCGTTGACCACAGGTCCGGGGCCTCGGCAATGGCGCGTCGACGGACGCCGGCTACGCCTTCAGTGAGCCGCTGCGCCGAGCACGCGCCGGCAGATCGCGTCCAGCCTGGCGATCGTCGCCGGGTCGCGCGCTTCCGGCGCGGTGAGGATCGCGCCATCGAGCGCGGTGTCGATCGGAGAGGGGGCGCGCGCCTTCGGCAGGCCTTTGGCGAGTTCGACGATCAGCCGCCGCGCCGTTCCGGCATTGGCATGGAGCTGGGCGACGATCCCGGCGACGTCGGCCGCTTCCTCATCGTCGCGCCAGCAATCCCAATCGGTGACCATGCAGATCGAGGCATAAGGCAGCTCCGCCTCGCGGGCGAGCTTCGCCTCGGGCATGCCGGTCATGCCGATCACGTCGCCGCCCCACGCCCGGTAGGCGCGGCTTTCGGCGCGGGTCGAGAATTGCGGGCCCTCGATCGCGACATAGCAGCCGCCACGCGTCACCGCCGCGCCGGCCGTCTCCGCCGCACGCGCGGCGAGCGCGGAAAGACGGGGGCAAGTCGGATCCGCCATCGAGACATGGGCGACCAGGCCGGGGCCGAAGAAGCTGCCCGTCCGCGCAGCACTCCGGTCGATATATTGGTCGATCAGGACGAAGCGGCCGGGCGCCAGCTCCTCGCGCAGCGAGCCGACCGCGGAAATGGCGACGATGTCGGTGCAGCCCGCGCGTTTCAGCGCGTCGATATTGGCGCGATTGTTGAGCGCGCCCGGCGTGATGCGGTGGCCGCGGCCGTGGCGGGGCAGGAAGACGAACTTCACCCCTTCGATCCGCCCGATCAGCAGCGCGTCGGACGGCGGCCCCCAGGGCGTGTCGACGGCGATCCACTGCGCATCCTCGAGCGCGTTGATCGCGTAGAGGCCGGAGCCGCCGATGATCCCGATCGTCCACGCGTCCGACATTGTCCCTTTTTGGCCCCTTCTTTTCTGGATGCTGGCCCCGCGCCCTGACGCTCGCTAGCACGAAGCGATGGCGTGGTGGATCGCAAATCGCCGGAGGTTCCTGGTCTGGCTGCTGCGCGGCCTGGCCGGCATCGTCTCGGTCCCTTTGCTCTATTTCGTCGCCGCCATCCTGCTCGGCGCGGTGCCGGCCAACGTCGCCTTTCACCAGGCGGGCGAGGAGGGCGTCACCATCTTCATCATGTCGAACGGCGTCCACACCTGGATCGTCATGCCCAAGGTCGGCGCCGACATGGATTGGCGGGTCTATGCGCGGCCCGAGCATTTGCGCGATCCGCGCTGGGGCAATGCCGATCATGTCGCGATCGGCTACGGCAATCGCGAATTCTATCTCAACACGCCGACCTGGGGCGACCTGACGTTGCGCCGCGCCTTCTCCGCCTTCTTCGGCGGCGGGCCGACCCTGCTCCACGTCATCCACGTCGATCGTCCCCGCCCGGAGCCGGACCAGCGGCCGATCCGGATCAGCCGGGAGCAATATCGCCGCCTCGCAGGCTATATCCAGGCCCGTTTCCGGCTCGATGCCGGCGGCCGCCCGATGCCGTTGATCGGCCGCGGCTACGGCCCGGACGACATGTTCTACGAGGCCAATGGCGGCTATTCGTTCATCCTCACCTGCAACGAATGGACCGGGCGGGCGCTGCGTCAGGCGGGAGTGCGCACAGGGCTGTGGACGCCGTTCAACCAGAGCATCATGTGGCGTCTCGATTGAACGTCCATCATGGTCTACAGAGCGTTTCATAACCGAAACGGGGAGACGCGACATGGCCAAGATTCTCGGCAATTTTCATCTGGCGCTGCTGATCGGCGTTGCGCTGCTGGTGGCGGCGATGCTCGGCCTTCACCGCGAGGCGATGCACGGCGCCTATTGGGCCCAATTCGCCCGTTACCTCCACATCTTCGCCGGCGTCCTGTGGATCGGCCTGCTCTATTATTTCAACTTCGTGCAGATCCCGACCATGCCCAAGGTGCCTGCCGAGCTGAAGCCGGGCGTCACCAAATATATCGCACCGGCGGCCCTGTTCTGGTTCCGCTGGGCCGCGATCGCCACCGTGGTGATCGGCATCATTCTCGCCGAGCTGATCTCGCCGGGCTATATGATGCGGGCGTTCAAGTTCGAGGAGGGCGCGCGCACGATCGGCATCGGCATGTGGCTCGGCCTGATCATGGCGCTGAACGTCTGGCTGGTGATCTGGCCCAACCAGAAGCGCGCGCTCGGCCTGGTCCCGGTGGACGATGCCAAGAAGGCGAGCTCGGCGAGCCTGGCGATGATGGCTTCGCGGACCAACCTCATCCTGTCCATCCCGATGCTCTACTGCATGGTGATGGGCGCGCACGTCGGCGATTGAGGCGGCACGGGCGCGGAACCGAACGCGCCCGTGACACTTTGATACAAAGACGCGCGAGGCGGACATACTTGCGCGACACCGGCCGCTGACTAGGGACAGCTTATGCGTCGTTTCGCTGCCCCTTTGTGCGTTCTCCTGCTTGCCGGCTGCATGGTCGGGCCGAATTATCGTCCGCCCGCGCCCGCGTCGCTCTCGGTGCCCGATACCTACTACCAGCGCCCGGCGGGGGAGGCGCGGCCCGCCGATCTGGCGCGCTGGTGGGAGCAGTTCGACGATCCCCTGCTCACCCGCCTGATCGACGACGCCACCGCCGCCAATCTCGATCTCGCCGTCGCGTCGGCCCGATTGGCCCAGGCGCGCGAATCCCTGGTCCAGGCGCGGTCCGGGCTGGTGCCGACGGTCGGCGCTTCCGCTGGTGCCGGGCGCAATGTCGGCGCCGGCAACGACCGCAACAGCTTCAGCATCGGCGCCGACGCAGCCTGGGAGGCCGATCTATTCGGCCGCATCCGGCGCGGCATCGAGGCGGCGCAGGCCGATGCCGAGGGCAGCTTCTACAATCGCGAGGCGCTGCGCGTCGCCATCGCCGCCGAGGTCGCGAGCAATTATGTCGATGCGCGGCTGGCGCAGGAGCGGCTTGCGATCGCGCGCGACACGCTCGGCATCGCCGACGACAATCTCCAGATCGCGACCTGGCGCCGGCAGGCTGGCCTGGTCTCGTCGCTCGACGTCGAGCAGGCGCGCGCCGCGCGCGCCCAGACCGCCGCCGCAATCCCCAATATCGAGAACGCCTTCACCAGCGCCACCTATCGGATCGCGGTGCTCACCGGCCGCGCGCCGGGCGCGCTGACCGGCGAGCTGGCCACGGCCAGGCCGATCCCGAAGGGGCCGCGGGACATCGCCGTCGGCATCCCGGCCGATACATTGCGCCAGCGCCCCGACATCCGCGCCGCCGAGCGCGGCCTCGCCGCCGCCACCGCGCGGATCGGGGTCGCCGAGGCGCAGCTGCTGCCGGACCTGCGCCTTACCGGCAATATCGGCACCTCGGCCTTCTCGATCGGCGGCCTGTTCGATGCGATCACCGGCGGCATCTTCTCCAGCCTCAGCCAGACCCTGTTCGACGGCGGCCGGCTGCGCTCGCAGGTGCGCTCGCAGCAGGCGGCGACCGAGGCGGCGCTCGCCACCTATCGCCAGTCCGTGCTGACCTCGCTCGAGGATGTCGAAAATGCATTGCTCGCCCTGCGCGCCGCGCGCGAGCGCCAGGTCCAGTTCGCCATCGCGCTCGAGGCGGCGTCCAACAGCGCCCTGCTCGCCCGCACCCAATATCGCTCGGGCCTCACCGATTTCCAGCAGCTGCTCGAGGCGGAGCGCTCGCTCCTCTCGGCGCGGGACGGCGTCGCCGGCAGCCGCGGCGACGAATCCGCCGCGCTCGTCCAACTTTATCGCGCCCTCGGCGGCGGCTGGGATCCCACGGCCGCGCCACTGACCGGAAACAGCCAATGACCGACACGCCCAAGACCGTGACCGACACGGCCTCCGCCGACCAGGCTTCGCTCGAGGCCTTCCTCGGCGCGCCGCCGCACCGGCCCTGGTACAAGAGGCCGCTCTACATCGTCGGTCTGATCCTCCTGCTCGGCCTGCTCTATCTGCTCTCGCGCTGCTTCACCGGCACCGCCGCCGCCGGCTACGCGACCGAGACGGCGCGGCGCGACCATCTGCGTGTCACCGTCTCGGCGACGGGCAACCTGCAGCCGACCAACGAGGTTCAGGTCGGCTCCGAGCAATCCGGCCTGATCACCCAGGTCTTCGTCGACAATAATGATCGCGTCACCGCCGGCCAGCCGCTGGCCAGGCTCGACACCGCCCGCCTGCGGGACGCGCTCATCCAGGCGCAGGCCGGATTGGCCTCGGCCGAAGCGCAGGTCGCCACCGCCCAGGCCTCGGCCGCGCAGGCACGCGCGAACCTGGCGCGGCAGGAGGAGGTCTATCGCATCTCCAACCGTCGCGTGCCCTCCGCGACCGAGCTCGACGCGGCCCGCGCCGAAAGCCAGCGCGGCGTCGCCGGCGTCCGCGCCGCGCAGGCGCAAGTCAGTCAGGCCCGCGCCCAGGTCTCCTCGGCGCAGACCAACCTGTCCAAGGCGACCATCTATTCGCCGGTCAACGGCGTCGTCCTCTCGCGCCAGATCGATCCTGGCCAGACCGTCGCCGCCTCCTTCTCGGCGCCGGTCCTGTTCACGATCGCCGAGGATCTGTCGCGGATGAAGCTGGAGGTCCGGGTCGACGAGGCCGACGTCGCCCAGGTCCACGAGGGCCAGCGCGCCACCTTCACCGTCGACGCCTATCCGGGCCGGACATTCCAGGCGACGGTGACCCGGGTCGATGTCGGCGCCAATGCGTCAGGATCGACGACCTCGGGCTCGAGCGCCGCCAATGCCGCCGGCGCCACCGGCAGCGTCATCGCCTATACGGCGGTGCTCGCGGTCGACAATCCGAACCTGGAGCTCAGGCCCGGCATGACCGCGACCGCCGCCATCGTCACCACCGAGCGGGACAACGCGCTGCTCGTGCCCAATGCGGCCATGCGCTGGTCGCCCGAGCGGGATGCGGCCGGCAACAAGGCCGGCGGCGTCACCTCGGTGCTGGTGCCGCGGGTTGGCCGCCGTGGCGGCGGCGGCGGTGGCGGCCGCGAGGTTTCGATCGGCCGCGGCAGCCGCCAGACCGTCTACGTGCTTGGCGCCGACGGCGCCCCGCAAGCGGTGCAGGTGATCGTCGGCGAAAGCAACGGCTCGGAAACCGAGATCACCGGCGGCGCGCTGCGCGAAGGCCAGGAAGTGATCACCGGCCGTCTCGCCGCGGGCCAGGTCCAAGACAGGAGCCAGGGCCAGCGCCGCGGCCAGGGCCGCGAGGGCGGTTCCGGATCCGGGGCAGGCGGCAACCAGGCCCAGGGCAATGGAGCTGCGCCCGCACCCGCGGCGCCGGCGCCCGCGCCCCAGCCGGGCGGTCAGCCTGCAACGCCGCCGGCAGCGCCGCCGCCGGGCCAGCAGCGTCCGCAGGCAGCCGCGCCGCCGGCGACCGCGCCGGCCGCGCCGCAAGCCGCCGCGCCGCCGGCGACCGCGCCGGCCGCGCCGCAAGCCGCCGCGCCGGCCGACGGCGCGCGGCCGAACCTGCGCGCCATGACCCCGGAGCAGCGCCGCGCCTGGTTCCAGAGCCTGACTCCCGAGCAGCGCGAGCGGATGCGCGAGCGCCGCCGCCAGCGGGACGCCGCGGGAGGCGCGCCGCCCGATGGCGAATGAGCCGATCATCGCGCTTCGCGGCGTCACCAAGACCTATGGCAGCGGCGCCACCGCGTTCCAAGCGCTGAAGGGCATCGACCTATCGGTCGAGCAGGGCGATTTCCTCGCGGTGATGGGCCCGTCCGGATCGGGCAAGTCGACGGCGATGAACATCCTCGGCTGCCTCGACGTGCCGACGGGCGGCTCCTATCGCTTCAAGGGTGTGGCGGTCGAAACCCTCGGCCGCGACGAGCGCGCCTTGCTGCGCCGCCGCTATCTCGGCTTCGTCTTCCAGGGCTTCAACCTGCTCGCCCGCACCCATGCCCTCGAAAATGTCGAGCTGCCCTTGCTCTATCGCGGCGAGGACAAGGCGACCCGGCGCAAAATGGGACTCGCCGCGCTCGACAAGGTCGGCATCAAGAATTGGTGGGATCACACGCCGGCCGAATTGAGCGGCGGCCAGCAGCAGCGCGTCGCCATCGCCCGCGCGATCGTCACCAATCCCGACGTCCTCCTCGCCGACGAGCCGACCGGCAATCTCGACAGCAAGACCTCGCTCGAGATCATGGACCTGCTCACCAGCCTCAACCGCGATCTCGGCATCACCGTGCTGATGGTCACCCACGAGCCCGACATGGCCGCCTACGCCCACAACATCGTCCACTTCCGCGACGGCCTGGTCGAGTCGATCGAGAAGAACAGGGTGCCGGCATGAGGGGCGGCGGAAGCCAAAGAAGGAGAGGGCTTCGACAAGCTCAGCCCGAGCGAATGGGAGAGAAACCGTTCGCCCTGATGGACAGGTTGCCAGGCCCCCCGCCTGGCTACGGATTGCCGGGGGCAATCCGTACCTGTCCATTGTCGAAGGGCTTTCCTTTTTGCCTTGGGGCATCCGCCTGATGTTCTTCACCACCGTCATCCTAGCCGTGCGCGAGATCAGCCGCCACAAGCTGCGCTCCTTCCTGACCGTGCTCGGCATCGTCATCGGCGTCGCCGCGGTGGTGACCATGGTGACCCTCGGCAAGGGCGCGACCGCCGCCGTCGCCGAGCAGATCTCCAGCCTCGGCGCCAACATCCTGCAGATCCGCCCGGGCCAGGGCTTCGGCCGCGGCGGCGGCGGCCCGCAGGCACCCGATTTCGACATGGACGACGTCACTGCGATCCAGGACCAGGTCGCCGGCGTCCGCGCGGTGGCGCCGCAGGCCCAGGCCTCGGTGCTCGCCGTGCACAATGCGGCAAACTGGCAGACCAACGTCAGCGGCACCACCAGCCAGTTCTTCACCGCCCAGCAATGGCCGCTGACCGGCGGCCGGATCTGGACCGACGCGGAGGAGCAGTCGGGCAAGGCGGTCTGCGTGATCGGCAATACCGTCCGCCAGAATCTCTTCCCCAACGAAAATCCGATCGGCGAGAATTTCCGGGTCAAGGATCTCTCCTGCGAGGTGATCGGCACCTTGTCCTCGCGCGGCCAGGGCGGCTTCGCCGATCAGGACGATGTCGTGCTGATGCCGATCAAGGCGGTGCAGCGGCGCTTCACCGGCAATCGCAACATCCGCTTCATGATGGTCGCCGTCGACGACGCCTATGACAGCCAGGCGGTCCAGCGCTCGATCTCCAGCCTGCTGCGCGAGCGCCGCCACCTCGCCCGCAATGCCGACGACAATTTCAACATCTTCGACACCAAGCAGATTTCCGAGACGCTGCAGGGCACGACCCAGATCCTCACCGCGGTGATGGGCGCGGTCGCCGCGGTGAGCCTGATCGTCGGCGGCATCGGCATCATGAACATCATGCTCGTCTCGGTGACCGAGCGGACCCGCGAGATCGGCATCAGGCTCGCCATCGGCGCGGTCGCCAAGGAGGTGCTGATGCAATTCCTGGTCGAGGCGGTTGTGCTCGCCTGCATTGGCGGGCTGATCGGCCTCATCCTCGCCTTGGCCGCGACCTTCCTGCTTGCGCCCCTGATCCAGGTGCCGTTCCTGTTCGATCTCAAGATCAACCTGATCTCGTTCAGCGTCTCGGCTTTGATCGGAGTCGTGTTCGGCTATTTCCCGGCGCGTCGCGCCGCTTCGCTGAACCCGATCGACGCCTTGCGCCACGAATAGTTGTCCAGCGCGACCGTCCTCGTCTAGCGTCGGCATTCGAGGGGATGGGGCCGGGAATGAGCTGGTTGGAATGGGTGGCGGCCGCGCTCGGCGTAATCAACGTCGCCCTGGTCGTGCGCCGCAGCGTCTGGAATTACCCGTTCGGCCTGGCCATGGTCTCCCTCTATTTCTTCGTCTTCTTCGAGGCGCGGCTCTACAGCGACGCCCTCCTCCAGATCTTCTTCTTCGTGGTCCAGCTCTATGGCTGGGCGAACTGGGTGCGGGCGCGCAGTGCGTCCGGCGACGTGCCGGTCGGATGGCTGACGGCGCGCGAGAGGATCGGCTGGGTCCTCGGCACGGCGTTGGCCAGCCTCGCCTGGGGCCTGCTCATGGCGCGCTACACCAATGCCGCCGCGCCGATCGTCGACGCCTTCATCGCCGGCGCCAGCATCTCCGCGCAGATCCTGATGGCGCGCCGGCGGATCGAGAATTGGGTGGCGTGGATCCTGGTCGATCTGGTCGCGATCGGCCTCTATTTCAGCCGCGATCTCTACCCGACCAGCGCCCTTTATTTCCTCTTCCTCCTGCTGTGCGTCGCCGGCCTGATCGGCTGGCGACGCGCCATGCCGGGCGCTCGGGCGAAGCCGGGGTCGATACCGGCATGACCCGCGGCTTCCTGCTCGGCAAGTTCATGCCGCCTCACCAAGGGCATATCCTGCTGTGCGACACCGCGCGGCGGCTGGTCGATCAGCTCACCATCCTGGTCTGCTGGCTGCCCGACGATCCCGTGCCGGGGCCGCTTCGGCTCGCCTGGATGCGCGAATTGTTTCCGACCTGCCGTGTGATCGGCCACGATGCGATCGTCCCGCAGCAGCCCGCCGATCACCCCGATTTCTGGCCGATCTGGCGGGGCATCGTCCAGGCCGCGCATCCCGAGCCGATCGACATCGTCTTCGCCGGCGAGGATTATGGCGTCCGCCTGGCCGAGGAGGTCGGCGCCCGCTTCATTCTGGTCGGCCCGCGCGCCGATGCCGCGCTTTGCGCAACCGCGGTCCGCGCCGATCCCTGGGCCCATTGGCGGCACCTGCCGGCGCCGGTACGGCCTTATTACGCTCGGACGATCTGCCTGCACGGACCGGAAAGCACCGGCAAGTCGGTGCTGTCGGAGCGGCTGGCCCGCCATTTCGGCACGATCTGGACGCCCGAATATGGCCGGGCCCATTGCGAGCTGAACGGCTTCGATCTCGACGCGGCCGGGCTGGTCACCATCGCCGAGGTCCAGCAGGCGATGATCGCCGCCTCGCTGCCCTGGTGCGACCGCCGGCTGATCGCCGACACCGACGCGCTGACCACGGCCGCCTGGTCGATCATGATCCTCGGCCGGGTCCCCGAAGCCCTGCCGATGACGCCCCTCGCCGACCTCTATCTGCTCACCGACATCGACGTGCCCTGGAAGGACGACGGCACCCGCTATTATCCCGACCCGGACCGCCGCCGCGCCTTCATGCGCGCCTGCCGCGAAGTCCTCGACCGCGCCGGCGCCAATTGGGTGGAGATCTCGGGGACGTGGGAGGAAAGATTTGCCAGGGCCGTCGCCGCGATCGAAGCGCTGGGGCCGCCGGGGTAGGAGAAGGAATCCACCAGGACTCCCCTTCCACCGTTCGTCCTGAGCCTGTCGAAGGACCTCTTTTTCCTTCTCTGCAAGAAAGGAAAGGGCTTCGACAAGCTCAGCCCGAACGGGTGAGTGATCCAGGAATTGGGCAAATGGGATAGCCCTGCCTCAAGGGGGAGGAGATAGGCGGGGGCGGACTTCAGCCTAGACCCTAACGAACCTGTTCGTCGGCGGCCGGCGGCACATCCGCTTCGGCGCGCGGGTCTCCTGGCCGTCGACGATGATCACGTCGGTCACCGTCACGCAGGGATTGCCGGCGTCCGGGGTCGCGGCGGCAGTCACCGTCGACGATCCGGTCACGCCCGGCCTGGTTTCGCTGGTCCAGGTCTGGGTGGAGCCGACGCCGCGCTCGACCACCTGCTCGGTGGCGGCGGCGGCCTGGCGCTGCTCGTGGCAATCGAGATGGCTGGCGATGGCGTCGCCGATCAGCGCGCCGACCGGCGCCGCCAGCGCCACGGTGGCGAGACGCTGCAGGGTGTTGCCGCGCCCAAGCACGCCGCCAAGCACGCCCCCGGCCACGCCGCCGATCGCCCGGCCGCGGCGGCGGCTGCGCTGCCTTTGCTCCTGGCACTGCTCCGACGCGACGGCCACGGGCTCGGCCGCCGGTGCGGCATCGCTGGCCGTCGGCGGCGCCTCGTTGGCGGCGCTCGCGGCTTCGGCGGGCGCTTCCGATCGGTTGTTGCGCGCGTTGCGCTGATCGGCCCGCGCCTGGCGCCGGGCCATCCGCCGGTCGTATTCGGCCTGCCGCGCCTGCGCGCGGCGGACCTCATTCTGGTTGCGGGCGAGGTCGCGCTGATACTGCGCCTGCGCGGCATCGTAGCGCTGGCGGGCGATCTCGGCGTCGCGAACCTGCTGCTCATAGGCTTGCTGGGCGGCGTCCGGCGCCTGCTCAGCCGGCGGCTTGCCTCCCTGATCGAGGCTCGCCTGCGCTGCCGGCCCGGCGGCGAACAATGCAATGGCAAGAAACAGTCTCTTCATCGGCACGGTCCCCTGGTGTGGCGATTCGGAAATTCGCCAGGTCGGATGGAGGGCTGGGACCGGATTATCGAATCTCCAGCCACGCCATCAACCAATGAATCCAGTGCGCTATGAATTTGAGGTTCGCTCCGAGTGCGATCCGATAATCTGGCGAACTTCAATTTCTGCACACTGGGGAGTGGCCGCAATGTCTACGATCGGGGCTCGCAAGTCCAGTCCGCCGTCAGGCCTTCGGCGGGCGCGGGCGCGGGCGCCTCGGCGGGATGGATGGGCAGGGCCCACTTGATCTGGTCCCTCAGTTTTCGTTCCTGGTCGGTCAGCCCGTGGCGATGGGCCTCGGCGCGCTTGCGCAGCAGGGCCGCCAGGATTTCGGCGCGGCTCCGCGGCACGCCCTTTTCGGCGCGGCCCGAGGCGACTGCGCGCGACAGCATGAAGGAAAGATCGGACACGCGGCCGATGTGGAGCCGCGCCGGTTTAGGAGACTTTGCCGAATCTGGTTACCGGCCCGGCCGCCATGACGGCCCGTCCGGAGCGGCGTTCCTTCACGGCCCGCCCGGTTGATCGGCCACCCAGGCGCGGAAGGCCCGCAGGGCGCGGCGCGCGCCGGCCAGCGCGGCGGCCGGCCCGCCGCTGCACGCATTCATCGTCGAAACCGCCAGCAGCTGATCATATTCCGTGTGCAGGCGCTCCAGAGTCGGTCCGAGCCCCTTTGCAGTCGCGGCCGCCTCGATCGACCGCATCGCCGTGTCGATCTCGATCGCCGCCGCGCGCCGCACGCGGACGCCGCACGATTCGTAGTTGCGCACTGCGCCCAGAGCGGTCTTGTAGGGATGCCCGGCCAACGGTCCCGCGGGTGGATGGCCGGCGGGCCGCTCGAGCACATTCGCCGGCACGCGCGCCGGCTGGGCGGGCAAGGCCGTGCCAAGGCCGGCGCCGAAGAGGCAGGCCGCGATGGCAAGGGACAGTCTCGGTGGAGAGGGGCTCACCGGGTCCGCCTAGCACAAGCCGCGCCCGGCTGGAATTGACGCACGCGCCAAAGCCGCCCAATTTGCCGGGCTTCCAGCGGACGGGGCCCGGGGGAACGCATGCCGCGCAACATCTTCTTCGTCTTCATGGCCGTCGGCATCATCTTCGCCGTCGGCCCGACCTTCTATTATGTCTCGTCCTGGCTGCGCGCGGCGGAAGGACGCGGCTGGCCATCCACCCAGGGCACGATCCTGTCGGTCGACGTCGAGGATCGGACCAGCCGGGACAGCGACGGCCACACCTCCTACACCCATTATCCCAGGATCGCTTATGCCTACCGGGTCGGCAACCGCGCCCTTCGCGGCGAGCGGATCTGGCTCACCGGGAACGATTTCTACAATGATCGCGACGATGCGGTGGCGTTCGTCCAGGATTACCAGGTCGGCCAGACGGTGCCCGTCCTCTACGATCCGCAGCGTCCCGGCCAGTCGACCCTGCTCGTGGAAAATCCGCCCTGGCAGATCCTGCTGTTCACCGCCTTCGGCCTGCTCTGGATCGCGATCTCGATGAGCTTCCGCTTCTCCGGGCGCAGCGCCTCCAGGCCGCGTTTCGGCACCTGCCGGTCGTGCGGTACTCAAATCCCCTTGCAGCAGCCGGCGACGGCCGGTTCCGTCTCCGGCTACCCGATTTGTCCCCGCTGCGGCGAACGCAACCCGATCAAGGCTCGGCGCTACCAGCCCGGGATGATCGTCTTCATCATTGCCTTCGCCGGCATCTGGGCGATCGGCCTCTATTTGATGTTCTTCCTCTGAGCCGCGCTTGTCCGTCGGAGCGCTTCATTTCAGGGCGAGAAAGAGCTCGGTGACCGCCTCATGCTCCGCCACGTCCGGAAAGAAGCTCAGCCGCTGGCAGTAAAGCGGGAAGTCCGCCGGTTCCTCGCCGCTGGCCGGCAGCCAGTCGCGATAGAGGCAGAGCGCGGCAGCCTCCAGGTCGTCGCTCTTCCCCACCACGCGCAGCACCGCGCATCGGCCGCCGGGAATCAGCCCCGCCTCGACCGTCTCTCCGTGCGTCGCGATCACACGGTCGGTGCCGACGCACAAGTCCATCCGATAGTCCGCCGGCGGCGTCGTGCTCGGATCGCAATGGAAAATGTTGAAGGTGGTGCTGACCCGCGGGGTCAGGCCGCTGGCTTTTCGCCACGCGATGAAGCGCTGGATCGTCGCGCCGATCGTCGCCGGGTCGCCGCGATGCTCCATGATCGCGACGGGGGTCGGTCTGGTTTCGCGGATGGTCACGTCGTCTTCGCCATAGGTCTTCTGCATGAGCTTGCTCCTCGCTTCGTTGAGAGGCCCGAAGGCCGCAAGCCACGGCTCCCAGTCGGGAGAATTCCGAAACGCCGAGGGCGATTGCCCGAACCGTTGCCGAAAGGCGCGGGCGAAAGCATCTGGCGCTTCATAGCCGGCATCCATCGCTATGTCGGTGACGCTGGCAGCGTCCCTGTAGGCCAGCCGGTACGAAGCATGCTTCATGCGGGCGAGCTGGACATAGAGATGCACGGAGAGCCCGAAGGTCGCCGTGAACTGCCGGTGGAAATGGTATTTCGAGAAAGCGGCCACCCCGCTCAACGTCTCCAGATCCAGATTGGAGTCGAGATGCCGATCGATATGATCGAGCACGCGCTGCATCCGGGCCTGATAATGTCGAACCGCCGCCTTCATCGCCCAATCCTCCGTGGCGCCGCCAGCTAGACGTTCGCGGCGGTCTCGCGCTCGACCGATCTTGCTGTTGTCGTCCAGGTTCGGTCGCCTTCCATCGGGCTGCCAGCAGCTATCGCCGCCCATAGCGGGGACGGTGGAGATTCTCTCGGTCCAATAATCGACGTCGGATTTTCGACAGGCACGTGACCCGTTTTCCGTCGGTTTGACGCTTTATACTGTGGATGCACCTCTTTCGGGGGCAGGCCATGACGCGGACCATGAGCAAGGAAGGGGTAGGATTATGACCGGATTGACGAGGACCATGATGTTCACAGCCGCGAGCGCGATCGCGCTCGGCGTCGCTGCTTCCGCCTCCGCCCAGGAGGTCAATGTCTTCTGCCGCGCCGACGCCACCGAGAACCGGCTCGAATGCGGCGATACTGCCAACACGAACGGCGACGATACCACTGCGGTCGGCGACAGCGCCGCGGCAACCGACGTGAACGCGACGGCGGTCGGCAGCGGGTCCCAGGCCAACGGCCGTTCGTCCACCGCCATCGGCAGCGGCGGCGTCTCCTCGCGGCCGGTCATCGCCGGCGGCGGCTTCAGCACCGCCATCGGCACCGGCAGCCAGACCGCCGCCGGCGCGACCGGCTCCACCGCGGTCGGCGATTTCAACACGATCGGCGCGTCCGGTTCGTTCGCCGTCGCCTTCGGCGCCTTCAATACCGTCAATGCCACCAGCGGCGTCGCGATCGGCAACAGCGCGACGGTCACCCTGGGCTCCACCGACGGCATTGCGATGGGCACTGCGGCCCTGGCGGGTGCGGAGGGTGCGATGGCAATCGGGCTGATCGCCGAAGCCACCGGCGTGAACAGCGTCGCGCTGGGCAGACTCAGCACCGCCTCCGCGGCCAATTCGATCGCCATCGGCAACAGAGCCTCGACGGACAGCGCCAATGCGGCCTCGCTCGGCACGTCGGTGGCGATCGGCAACAATGCGGTCGCCTCCGATGAAGACGCCGTCGCGCTCGGCGACCAGGCCACCGCCTCGGGCTTCCACTCGACTGCGATCGGCGGCGAATCCAGTGCGACCGGCGTCGGCGCGCAGGCGTTCGGCTGGCAGTCCCTCGCCAGCGGCAATCGCTCCACCGCGATCGGCCGCCAGGCGCAGGCGACCGGCCTGACCTCGGTTGCGCTCGGCGACAATAGCCGGGCGACCGGAACGAATGCCACCGCCCTCGGCCAGGGCGCGGTCGCGGGTGCCGACAATGCGACCGCGCTCGGGCAGGGGGCGAGCGCCACCTTCGCCGGCTCGACCGCGATCGGCAGCGGCGCCGCGACCACCCGCGTCAATCAGGTCTCGGTCGGCGGGGCGGGCAGCTCGGTGCGGGTCGGCGACATTGCCGCCAGCACCGCCGCGCAGACCGGGACGGTGAGTTACGTCACCGTCGATGGGGCCGGAACCCTGGGCCGCACCACCGGCCCGGACGTCAGCGGCCTAATCGCGACGCAGGGCGCCCAGGGCGCCCAGATCGCCGCCCAGGGGCAGCAGATCAACGGCCTGTTCGATCTCGCCGATCTCAACCGGCGCGACATCGATCGGGCGACCGAGGGCGTGGCGATGGCGCTGTCGATGGAATCGCCGATGCTGCCGCCGGGCACGAGCTTCGCGGTCGCCGGCGGCGTCGGCTATTACAATCACCGCACCGCCGGCACCGCGTCCTTCTCGGCCAGGGTCGGCAACAATTCGGCCTTTTCGGCCGGAGTCGGCATTGGCTTCAACAGCGGCGAGGTCGGCGCAAGGGCCGGCTTCCAGCACGCATGGTGATCCGCCGGGGCGCGGGGCAGGCGGGGGCGGGACGGGCGCGTCGCGCCCTCCGCCTTGCCGGCGGCCTGCTGCTCGCGGCCGGTCTCGCTCAGGCCGCTTCGGGGCAGGCCCGCCGGACCACGGCGCCGACGCAGCAGGCGCCGGCGCCGCCGGCGCAAGCCGCCCCCGCCAACGTCCCGGTGCCGGATCGGCTGACCAGCCTGAAGATGCTGTGGAGCATCATGGCCGCCGTCGACCACGCCAACCGCACCGGCAATTATTCGGTGCTGCGCGACCTCGGCACGCCCGCCTTCCAGGCGAACAACAATCCGGCCAATCTGGCGACGATCTTCGCTTCGTTGCGCACGCAGCAGGTCGACCTCAGCGATACCTTGATCGTGACTCCTTCGTGGGAGATTGCGCCGCAAATGGCGACGCCGACCCTGCTCAGGATGCGCGGCACCTTTCCATTGCGGCCGCTGCCCATCGCATTCGATCTCCTCTTCGCCTGGGACCGCGGCTGGCGGCTCGACGGCGTCGCCGTCCAGGCCATGCCCGCCGCCGGGCGATAGGGGTCGGGGCCGCCGGGCCCGAATGGTCGCGGGACGGGTGGAAAAGGGCTCCGCTTCCGACTAGTCACCTTTGCCATTCGGCGGAGGCGATATGAAGGCGATCGGGACCGTGATGGCGGCGAGCTTGCTCGCATTGCTCGTTTCGCCCGCGCGGGCGGAAGAGTGTCGCGCCGGCCGGGGCGGGCCGGGTGGCGAGCCGCAATTCACCGCCATCCAGGTCGATCTCGCAAGCCCGACGAAGCTCGACGCGGCATCTCTTCCCGAAGGCACGAACGGAATCGTCTGCCGGCGTGCGTCGCTCGTCCCGCGGCCCGACGACGTGCGGATGCTGATCGAATGGCATGTCGCGCTCGGCCTCGAGGAAGGCGGGCCGCGCGTGCTCTGGATCTGGGCGCGCGACGGGCAACTCCAGACGAGAGTCAATCATGGCGCACTGAGCGCAGCCGAAAGCACTGCGGTGGACCAGTGGCGCGCGGCCGCCCAGGCGCGCTTCGCGGCGGCGCTGGCCCGCAACTGAATTGTCGGGAGCCGGAAGATGACCATCACCATCACTGCCTTTGAAAAGTCCCCCGATCGCGGCCGGGGTCTGGCCCGCGACATGCCGGTTCGATGGGCGCTCGAGGAAGTCGGCCAGGCTTATGACGTTCGGCTTGTGTCGTTCGCGGCGATGAAGAAGCCCGCGCATCTCGCCCTCCATCCCTTCGGTCAGATTCCGACCTATGAGGAAGGCGATCTCGCACTGTTCGAATCGGGGTCGATCGTCTTCCAGATCGCCCAGCGCCATGCCGGGCTGCTGCCGGACGATGACGATGCCCGGGCGCGCGCGATCACATGGATGTTCGCCGCGCTCAACACGGTCGAGCCGCCGATCGTCAATCGGCAGATCGCAATCCTGCTGGAAGGCGACAGGAGCTGGCACGAGGAGCGCCTGCCGCTCGTCGACGATCGCATCCGGGCGGTGCTGGACCAGCTCTCGGGCCGGCTCGGTGACGCCGAGTGGCTCGACGGCGCCTTCAGCGCCGGCGACCTGTTGATGGTGACGGTGCTGCGCCGATTGGGCAGCTCCGGCATCTTGGAGGAATATCCGAACCTCGCTGCCTTCGTCGCCCGCGGCGAAGCGCGGCCCGCCTTCAGGCGTGCGTTCGACGCGCAACTGGCGGTGTTCAACGCGAACGACCCGCCGTCCGGCTGAGGGACCAATGGTGTGCCGCCCTAATCCTCGAAGCGCCCGGCGCCCTCGCGATCCCGCTCATATCGTCTCGCCAGCGGAAAATCCGGCAGCCAGGATTCGCGGCGGATGATCCAGTTCTCGTAGGTCGGCATCAGCTGGTCGGGCGCATCCAGCGATCCTAGATTCACTTCGATCTCGTCGCCGCTGCGCCCGAAGACGGACGAGCCGCAGCGCGGACAGAAGAACCGCCCGGCATAGTCGCGCGTTTCGCCTTCGATCGTCACCGCATCCTCGGGGAAAATCGCGGACGCGTGGAAAAGGGCGCCATGATGCTTGCGGCAATCGAGACAATGGCAAAGGCCGACCCGATAGGGCAGTCCCGACGCAGTGATGCGGACCTTGCCGCACAGGCACCCGCCGGTAAAATCCGCCATGCTGCGTCTCCCCTGAAATCGAGCGGCGGCAAGCGCTTACAACCAAGTCCTGCGGGCGTCCATGAGCGGACATCGCCGGCAAACCAAGGAGGCAATGATGCCGCACCTCTCCTTTCCCAATGAAAGCGCCGAATATCGGGCCGCGCGCAATGCCCTCCTCGATGCCGAGATCGCGCTGCGCCGTCAGCTCGAGGCGGTCGCCGCCCAGCGCCGCGCGCTGCCGCCCGGCGGCGTGGTGCCGGAGGATTATGTGTTCGAGCGGATCGGCGCCAATCTGCGGCCCGAGCCGGTGAAGCTCTCCGAACTGTTCGGCGAATTTCCGAGCATCCTGCTCTACAGCTTCATGTACGGGCCCGAGCGCGACGAGCCCTGCACGGGCTGCACCCATACGCTCGACGGGCTGGACGGCAGCGTCTTCCACGCCGACCATCGCTTCCCCACCTACATCGTCGCCAAGTCGCCGATCGCGCGGCTGCAGGCGCTGGCCAGGGTGCGCGGCTGGCGCAACCTCAATTTGCTCTCGACCGCCGGCAACGATTATTCCCACCATTATTTCGGCGACACGTCGAAATTCGGACCGGAGATGCGCGCCGCGCGGGGCTATGAGCCCGGCAGGAATTGGGACGAGCCGATGTACAACAGCTTCCGCAAGCAAGCGGATGGCACGATCCGCCATTTCTGGGGCAGCGAATTGCTCTACGTCCAGGAAGAGCCGGGCCAGCACCACCGCGCCGGCGACCTCGTCGATCCGGTCTGGGGCCTACTCGACATGAGCCCCGAAGGCCGCGGCGATTTCTTCCCGAAGCTGGACTACGGTTGAGCATGCCCAACCGTGCTGTGAGCCTGAGCCGGCCCACCCCGTCCTAAATCCGCTCTGCTTTTGCAGGGTAGGGGGACCGCGACGCGTAGCGGCGTGGTGGAGGGGTGTGAGCGAAGCGAACGTTCTTTTCCGAAAATAGAAACGGTGCTGACCTCCGGGCAATCCCGGCCCGTGCGGGGCAAATGGCGACCTGGACATCTCCCCTCTGCAAAAAGACAGGGGAGGATCTGAATGATCCACGCCGCTAAAGCCGCTCCATCGTCAGCCAGGCCGGATCGCCGAGCCAGGCCCGGCGAAACGCGGCGTCGGCGGCCGCCGCCTCCGGCCCGTGGCCGAGCGCGTGCTCCGATGCGGCGAGGCCGTACAGCGCCCAGCCATTGCCGGGCCAGCGCGCCAGCGCCGCCATGAACGCCGCGCGCGCTTCGTCGTGGCGGCCGAGCCGGTGCAGCGCCGCGCCAAGCGACTGCCCGACCGGATAATACCAGTAAGGCGGCTCCTGATAGGTTATGCGGCCCTCGATCTCGATCGCGGCCCGATAGTGCGCGACTGCCCCCTCCAGCCGGCCCGCCGCGGCTTCCCAGCGGCCCCGCGCGACATGGGCGGCAAGCGCGATCAGGTCTCGCCCCGGCACGCCCTGCTCGACCATCGGCTGGAGCCCGGCGCCGGCGCCGATCGCCTCCATTGCGGCGAGCTCGCGCTCGAAACCGGCCCGGTCGCGCTGGGCCGCGCGGGCGATTGCGCGCGCATAATGGCGCATCGCGACGACATAGGGCAGGCGGGCGTCCGCTTCCGGCAAAGCGAGGATCTGCTCCGGCGATCCATATTGCGCATAAGCGAGGTAGGGCGCGGCGACGACCGGCTGCATGAAGCCGAGCTGCATCGCCACCTCGACCTGGACGATCCGCGCCAGCCGGTCCGCCTGCTCGATCGCGACCGCCGGCCGCCCGCCCATCTGGGCGGAGGTAAGGATGAAGTGGACGTTGTGCGGATAATAGCCGTAGCGATAGGTCGGATTTTCCGCCGCGCCGGCCAGATAGGCCTCGTCGGCGCGCGCCGCCGCAAGGTTGGCGTCGATCGAATCGCCGAACCGGCCGAGGCCGTAATAGATGTGCGCCGGCATGTGGACGAGGTGGCCGGCCATTTCGAGCCGGGCCGCGGCCAGCGCATCGGCATAGGGCTCGGCGCGCCGCGCCACGCCGCTCGCCTCGAGCAGGTGGATGTAGAGATGCTGGGCTTGGGGATGGGAGGGGCTGCGCGCGAGCACCGCCTCGATCCGCGCGACCGCGGGGCCGATCCGGCTCTTGGGTGTGCGCCCGTCCGCCTCCCAATAATCCCAGGGGCGGGTGTTCATCGCCGCTTCCGAAGCGATCACCGCGACGTCGTCGTCATCCGGGAAGCTGGCCGCCGCCGCCGCCATCGCGTCGGCATAGACGGGCTCGCGCGCGGCGCGGTCGTCGCCGGCATAGCGGCCGGACAGGGCCTCGATCAGCGCGCGCTCGGTCGGCGAGGCATTGGCCCGCAGCGCCATCGCCCGATCCAGCGCTGTCCGCGCGGCCGGCAGCGCCTCCGGCGTCATCGGCGAATTGATGTTGGGGCCGAGCGCATAGGCCTCGCCCCAGAAGCAGATCGCGCAGGCGGGATCTCGGCGCTGCGCCGCGCGGAAGCTGTCGATCGCCGCGCCATGGTTGAAGCCATAGGCGTAGAGCAGGCCCTGGCGGACGTAGCGCTGGACGTCCGGAACGGTGCTGGTCGCGCGCAGCCGGATCGTCGCCGGCACGTCGATCAGCGGGATCTCGCTGCGCGCCGGGGCCTGCTTCAGCGCCGAGGCCCGCTTCAGCCGGTCCCGCAGCGCCTCGCCGGCGCGCCCGCGCCCGCACAGCGGCCCGGCCAGCCGGATCGGATCGAGCATGGCCAGGGTCTCGGCCGAGTAAGCCGTCTGCCGCGCCGGAGCATCGGCCGCGACCGCCGCCGCGCTCGCCAGCGCCAATATGATGATCGTCCGTCGCACGGGCCCGCCTCCGCCGCTGTTGGAACCAGCCGAGGATTAGTCTCACCGCCCGGGCCTCGCAACGGTCGAATTGGCGGCGGCTGCTTTACCTGCTCCGCGCCGACCAGGCGAAGAGCGCTCCGGACCCGAGCCACAGCAGCGCGAAGCCCCCGTTCAGCGCGAAAAGCCCGATCGCTCCGGAAGGCTCATGCGCCGCAACCGGCCCGGTCGAGACGATCGCGCCAAGCAGGATCTGGAGCGCGGCGACGCAGGCCATGGTTCGCGCCAGTCCCCGCGGCCGGAACTCGGCCGCAAGGGCTCCGATCGCGGCGGCCGCGATCAGGACGAAGAAGCTCAGATTGACCGGGTTGTCCTCATTCCCCGCAATCCCGACCGCGAGATTCATCCAGCCGAGCAGGGCCGAAGCGGCAAGCGCCAGGCCGGCGCCCGCCCGGTAGGTCCAATGTCGCCTCTCCATCATCGCGCCTCCTCGACAACGGGGCCTTCTATCGCCCGATGATGCACTCGGCATGAGGGAAAGGTGAGGATTTCGTGCAGACGTGGGTCGCGGGAGGCTCGCATTATCTCACCTGGAGGCTGCCGGCCACGCGCGCGCTATGCTATATCCGGCGCGCATGATTTGGCTCCGGCCCGCCTTGCCCATGCTGCTGCTCGCCGCGGCGCCGGCGCCGCTGCCCGAAGCCGAGCCGATGATGGACCGGATCGAAGCCGCGATCGCAATGCCGGCCGGCGCCGGCCCGCTCGCCGATTATGGCCGCTATTATGCGCTGGAATCCCGAACCGACGGCGTCCGCAAGGTCGTTGCCGTCTACGTGCGCGAACCCTCGCCCCGGCGCCATTGGGTGGACCAGAATGCGCTGCCCCTGGTCATGGACGGCGGCTGCGACATCGTCACGTTGACCTACGATTTCGACGCCGATCGCATCGAGCGCGTCGAATGCAATGGCGAGGGTTGAAATCTAGCGCATCACCGAGGCGCGGCCGCCCGCATCGAACGTGAACACCTGGAATGCCTGCCGCCTCCCGTCGGGCGATTCCATGCCCGGCGAACCCACCGGCATGCCCGGCACCGCGACGCCCCTGACCGTGGCCGGACGGCCGCGAAGCAGGCGCTCGACCCGATCCAGCGGGACATGGCCCTCGACCACCAGGCCGGCGACCAGGGCCGTGTGGCAGGAATGGAGTGCGGCCGGGACGCCAAGCCGGCGCTTGACCTGCGCCATGTCCGGTGCGTCGATCACCCGCGTGCGAAACCCGGCCCGGCGCGCATGCGCGGCCCAGCCCAGGCAGCAGCCGCAGCCCGGGTCGCGATAGATCGTCATGTCGCGCGCCGCCGCCGGGACTGCCGCCGCATCACCGCCCGCCAGCAGCAACATGGCGCCCGCCGCGCCGCCAAGCGCCTGCCGCCGCGTCAAACCCCTGTGCGTATCGGTCGTCATGGCCGCGATCCTTTCCTGACAATCCTGTGATCCAGCACCTCCATTAACGCCCCCGCTCCCTTTGCGCGATATAGGCGGCAAGGGCTGAATTCGCGGTCTGCAGCTGCATGGCTTCGCCGGAGGGCGCGCCCGGGCGCTCGATGATCAGGTAGGTTGTCGCGCCGGTCCCCGGCGGGGCGGGACCGCCCCCCGCGCCGAAGCTCTCGACGCCGTCGGGCCAGACCACCGAGAGGTCGGCGCGTCCGCCCATCGCCCCGAAGTCGCGCACCCGCACGATGCCGCTCGGCGGGACCTCGATCCGCGCGGTCGCGGCGGTGAAGGGCAGGCCGCTGTCCCGCCACTCCACAATGCGCGGCGCCCGGCGATCCTCGAGCAGGATGACCGCCGGCGCGTCGAACCCGGCCGGGGTGGCGAGGCTCAAACGGGGCGGCGGCGCCCAGCTCGATTCGTAGAATGTCGCCATCACCAGGATCCAGCCAAGCCCGGCGCCGACGACGACCATCAGCAAGGTGACCAGAAGGCGTGGCCGCGGCGAAAGCTTCCGGGTGAGCGCGCGGCCGACCAGGACCAGCAACGCCACGCCGCCCAGCACCATCAGCACCATGATCACGCCGATGGCCAGCGCCAGCCCGCCCGCCTGGTCTCCGCCCATATCTCCGCTCCCGCTCGTCGCGCAGCATCGGATATCGCGCATTAGCGGGCGATCGTCCATCGCCCGGGCGCGCGCGAAGCTGCGATCTCTTCATCGCGCTGGACCTTCTGGCCGCAATGGCGGTTAGGTTGCGGATGTCGACCAGACCAATCCCATCCGAGGCGGTGCTCATCGTCAATGCTCACTCGCGAAAAGGCGAGGCGCTCTTTCAGGAAGCGAGGCAGGGGCTCGAGCAGGCGGGGGTGAAGCTGATCGCCGCTCATGCGATCCACAATCCCAAGAGGCTCAATGCGGCGGTCCGCGCCGCGGTGCGAGACGGCGCCCCGATGGTGATCGTCGGCGGCGGAGACGGCTCGCTTTCCGGCAGCGTCGGCGCTGTCGTCGACGAGGATTGCGTCTTCGCCATCCTCCCGCTCGGCACCGCCAACAGCCTGGCGCGGACGCTCGGGCTGCCGCTCGACCTCGAAGGCGCCATTGCTGCGATCGCTTCCGGGCGCCGCCGCCGGATCGATCTCGGCATGATCGACGCCCATTATTTCCTGAACGCGGCCGCCCTTGGCCTGTCGCCGATGATCGGCGACACCGTCCCGCACAATCTGAAGCGCTGGCTCGGCCGGGTCGGTTATCTGATCTGGGCCTTGTGGTGCTTCATTCGGTTCAGCCCGTTCCGGCTCGTCATCGAGGATGACGAAGGCGAGCACCGGATGTGGGCCAGCGAAGTGCGGATCTTCAACGGCAGGTTCCACGGCGGCGTCGAGCTCACCGAAAGCACCGATGTCGACAGCGGCGACATCGTCATCCAGGCCGTCACCGGACGCGGCATGATGCGGCTCGCCTGGGATTGGTATGCGAAATTCTTCAAGCTCAAGTCCCGCGACGCCAACACCGTCGAGTTCCGGGGCAAGAAGCTGCTCCTGGACACCAGGCCGCGCCAGCGCATCTCCATCGACGGCGAGATCCTGGCGCGGACTCCGGCGACGATCAGGGTCGCCAGCCGCGCGATCGAGGTGGTCGTGCCGTCCTGATCCAGTGCTTCGGCCAGGAACTTGCGGGAATTACGGGTTCAGGGGAAAGATGGACCTGTGACCGACGACGACCATGCCGAAAGCGCTGCCGAGTTCCATCGCCACTATCGGGCAGGCGGCTCGGCAAGAGGCGGCTGGCTCATCGGCAGCCTGTTCATCGGCGTGATCGTCATCGCGATCACGGTCATGGTCGGCGCGGTCCTGGGCAGCGCCGGAGCCGGATTGGCCGCCGTGATTGCGGCTGTCCTCTGCGGCCTGCCGATGCTCTTCACCGCCCGCGCAGGCCTTCTGGTTGCCATGGCGGGGGTCGTCATCGCGGTGGCGTGCGGCGTTGGAGCGTCCCAACCGGAGGCGCCCCTGTTCGGAGAGGAGGTGCGCGGCATCACGGTGTCCGAGGCGCCGAATTTTCCGAATGCCGCATATTTCCGCTTCAGCAACGGCGAGGTCATCCCGTACCGCGGCGGCCGCGTGGAGGTGCGTGGCTCGGCGGGGACCGGGCGATCCACCCTTCTCCACATTCTGGAGATCGCGCCGCTCGTCGGGACGGATTGGAACCCCGGCCGTCCCGTCACCGCCTGGGTGATCACCTCGCCCAACGACCGGGGGAGATCCCGCGCCGATTGGGCAAGGCCGTATCGCGCCGCGGTCCGGGTCAATTCGATCAACGAACCTGCCATCCGGGGCGCCATTCAGGAGGCCGGGTTCCGGCACCGGATGACGAGCGTCGAGAATGCCCCCGTGCTGCGCTGGGTCGCCGATCCTGACGCGGCGAAGGCCGCCGAATGGGCGCGGATCTGGTGGATCATCGGCATTGGGAGCCTGGTCTGGCTCGTCACACTCCTGGCTTCGGGGCTGTTGCTTTCAACGTCGCCGAAGCCGGCAAAACCATCCTGACCGGCGCGTCGAGGAACTGGGCTGGCGCCGCCGCCAAGGCCGTGATCTATGCTGGGACGGGACGGCAAGGGGGGCAAGAGCGGCGATGACGAACACGTCAAGATGGGCGCGCGTCCAGCGCCTGTTCGATCATCTGGTCGATCTGCCGGCCGCCGAGCAGCAGCGCGCGCTCGCCGCCTCGCCCGAGGCTCCCGATATCGTGGCGGAGGTCGGGGCCATGCTTGCCTCGGTCGACGATGTCGGCATCCTCGATCGGTTCCAGCCGGGCGCGGGATCCGGCAGTGCCGCTCCGCCTCGCGCTTCGCTCGCCGCGGGCGACACGGTCGGCGCGTTCACCATCGAGCGCCTGATCGGCCGCGGCGGCATGGGCGAGGTCTATCTCGGCCATCGCACCGCCGGCGGCTTCGATCAGCGGGTGGCGCTCAAATTGCTGCGCATCGAGGCCGCCGAGCGGGAGGCTTTGTTCGAGCGGGAGCGCCGATTGCTCGCCGGGCTCGATCATCCCGGCCTCGCGCGGCTGATCGATGGCGGCGTCGCGCCCGATGGACGGCCTTTCATGGCGATCGAATATATCGACGGCGAATCGATCGACGCCTGGTGCCGGAGCGAAGGCGCCGACCTCGCCACCCGCCTGCGCCTGTTTCTCGAAATCTGCGACGCCGTCGCCTACGCCCACGGCAATCTCGTCATCCACCGCGACATCAAGCCGTCCAACATCCTGGTGGATCGGTCCGGCCATGCGCGATTGCTCGATTTCGGCATCGCCAGGCTGCTCGACGACGCCGCCGGCGCGCCGGCGACGACCCTGGCGATGCTGACCCCCGAATTCGCCGCGCCCGAACAGCTCACCGGCGATCGGCCGACGGTCGGCACCGATGTCTACGCCCTCGGCGCCTTGCTCTACGATCTCCTCGTCGGCTCCGGCCCCTGGCGGCGCGAGAGCAGTCCAGTCTCGGCGCTCGTCCATCGCATGCTGCACGAGGATCCGCCGCCGCCGAGCAGGGCCGCCGCCGCCCGCGAGGACGCGCCGGTCCCGCCGCAGAAGATCGCCGGCGATCTCGACGCCATCATACTGAAGGCGATGCGCCGCGATGCCGCCGATCGCTACCGGACCGTCGACGAGCTCGCCTGGGACGTCAAACGCCATCGCGCCCACCAGCCGGTGCAGGCGCGCGCCGGCTCGCGCTGGTACGCGGCGCGGCGGTTCATGAGGCGCAATCGCCTCGCCCTCGCCGCCGCGGCGGCCGTCTTGCTGGCGATGGTCGTCGGCGGCGCCGGCATCCTGTGGCAGGCGCGCCAGACCGCGATCGAGCGCGATATCGCGCTGGCCGAGGCACGGCGGTCCGAAGCGATCAGCTCGATGCTCACCCTGATGTTCCGCGACGCCGGCGATGCCGGCACCGGCGCCGATGCGACGGTCAAGCAGCTGCTCGACCAGACGTCGCGCCGCATGATCGAGACGGTCGCGCCCGGCCCGCGATCGACCCTGCTGGTGACGACGATCGCCGATCTCTACGTCTATGTCGAGGATCCGGCCTCGGCCGATTCACTGCTGCGCCGCGCGCTCGAGCGGAATGTCGCCGGCGGCGATCCGGTCGCGCGCGCCCAGATCCAGTTCCGTCTGGCGTCCACCGCCGCGGCAATGGACCGGACCGCCGAAATCGGCCCACTGATCGACGCGGCGGAGCGCGTGTTCCGCGCCGATTCCGCGCGCTTCCGGATCGAGCTTCAGGAGGTGATCGGCGTGCGCGCCCAATTGGCGCGGCGCCAGGGCGATTATGATCGCGCCATCGCCCTGCTCGCCGCCAGCCTTCCCGAAGCGGAACGGGTCTATGTCGAAAATCACCGGGAATTGCTGAACCGCTACAACAGCCTGCTGGTCTACATGGCCGAGGCGAACCGGCTGGACGAGATGCCGCCGGTGTTCGCCCGCGCCGAGGCGGCGATCGCCAGGGGCGGCCTGGGCTCCAGCATGCCGGCGCTTGCGATCCGGCAGCAGCGCGGCGTCTGGCACCTACGCCGCGGCGAAACCGCGCAGGCCGAGGCGGTGTTCGCGCAGGTCGCGGCGCTCCGGCGTGCCGCCTTCGGCCGTTCGACCGGCCTTGCGGTCGATCTGCTGCAGCTGGCGCGGGTCAAGCTGCAGCGCGGCAAGCCGGCCGAGGCGCTGCATCTGCTGGAGGAAGCATTGCCGCTCGCCCGCGAACGCCTCGGCGCCACTGCGGTGCCGACGATCGTCATGACCATGTCGCTCGCCGAAGCCTTGGCCGAGACCGGCGACACGGCCGGCGCCGAGCGCCGGCTGGCCGAGGCCGCGCCGGTGGCCAACGCCAATGGCGGCGCTGGTCCGCTGGCCGGAATCCATGCCCGCACGCGCGCGGTCATCCGCCTCCGCCAGCATCGCCGCGCCGAAGCGCTTGCCGATCTCGATCGCGCCGAGACCATCTTCCGCGCCCTCGGCCCGGCCGGCGAAACCCATTTGCGCGGCACCGCATCCCTGCGGGCGCGCATTGGCTAGAGTCGGATTTAGCCGCACTGAATCTCAAAACCGTTCGGGCTGAGCTTGTCGAAGCCCTCTATTTTTCTTCTGCTGAAAGAGAAGGAAAGCCCTTCGACGATGGAAAGGCGCGGATTGCCCCCGGCAACCCGCAGCCATGCCGGGGCCTGGCGACCTGTCCATCGGGGCGAACGGAGAAAAGTGCGACCCTCCTGAACCAAACAACTAGGCCGCCATCTCCTTGTGGATCCAGGCCCGCGCCTGGACCCACCAGCGCCGCACCGTCCGGTCGGTGACGCCGAGCACGTCGGCGGTCTCCCTTTCGTCGAGCCCCGCGAAGAAGCGGCAATCGACCACCATGGCGAGCTTGGGGTCGAACGAGGACAAGGCCTGCAGCGTGTCGCCGAGGCGAACCACGTCCCGGTCCTCCGGCGTTGCTCCCAGTGAATCCAGGCCCTCGGTGAAGCTGTAGGTCGGCGCCCCGCGCTTGGACGCCAGCCGGGCCCGGGCCGCGTCGACCAGGATGTTGCGGATCGCCGTGGCGGCGCAGCCCAGGAAATGCGCCCGGCTCGCCCAGCCGTCGCGCCGGGAGAGCTTGAGATAGGCTTCGTTGATCAGGGCCGTCGTCTGCAGCGTCTGCGGGCGGCCGGCGCGGATATGCTCGCGCCGCGCGATCACCCGCAGCTCTTCGTAGAGCGAGGCGACCAGCGCGTCGGCGGCCGGCGAAATATTTATTTCTGAAGGCGTGTCCGGTTCGATCGCCTTTTCCCGTCTTCCCCAGGTCAACACAATTGCGCCGGTCCGTTGTGGCGCGCGCGGTGGGTGCTGGCAAGCAACAGGGGACCCAGACTATGAGACCGATCAAGCTCCTTTCCGCCGTCGCGCCTTTGGCGCTGATCGCCACCTTCGCGATGCCGCAGCGCGCGGAGGCGCAGAGCGTGTGCGTCGACGCGACGACGGGCACCGCCGACGGCGCGACCGCGACGGCCATCGCATCGATCGCCTGCGGCCAGCTCGCCGAGGCGAACGGAATCTTCTCGACCGCCTACGGACCCTTTGCCCGCGCAGTTGCCAATTCCTCGATCGCGATCGGCGGCCAGGCCTCGGCGGTCGGCCTTGAAAGCATCGCGATCGGAGGGACGACGAGCGGGCTGCAGTCCACGCTCGCTTATGGCGACTTCACGACCGTGGTCGGCACCGGCGCGCGCGCCGGCGACCTTGGCATCTCTGCCGATTATGCCGTCGCTTTGGGCTATCGCGCCTCGTCGCTCGGCGCCGGCGCGGCCAGCTTCGGCGCGGACAGCTTCGCCGGCGGGATCGGCAGCATCGCCATCGGCCAGAATGCGGTCGCGTCGCGGTTCGATCTGGTCACGCTGACGGCGCTGTCCGACAATATCGCGATCGGCCGCAATTCCCTCGCTAATGCGCAGAACGCCGTGGCGCTCGGCGCCGGATCGATCGCCGGCCGCATCAACAGCGTCTCGATCGGCGCCGCCGGCGCCGAGCGCCAGATCACCAATGTCGCCGCCGGCACCCAGGCGACCGACGCCGTCAACCTCGCCCAGCTCGATCTCGTCGCGGCGATGGCGGCGGCGGCGCAGACGGACGCGACCGCCGCTCTGGCCGCCGCGAATTTCCCCAACCCCTATTTCCGCGCCAATAGCGGCGGTCCGCCGGCACAGGCGGTCGGCGCCAATGCGATCGCGGTCGGCCCGAACACGATCGCCGGCGGTACGTCATCGATGGCGATGGGCGACGGCGCCCAGGCCTCGGCCGATCAGGCGATCGCGATCGGCAGGCGCAGCAGCGCCACCGGCGATGGCGGAGTCGCGGTCGGGACGGGCGCGTCGGTGAGCGCGGCCGCGGACGGCGGTGTCGCGATCGGCCGCGGCGCCGCCGTGACCGCCGAAAATGCGGTCGCCATCGGCAACGGCTCGGTCGCCGATCAGGCCAACACCGTGTCGGTGGGCGCGGTCGGCGCCGAACGGCGCGTCGTCAACGTCCTGGCGGGCGTCGCCGGCACGGACGCGGTCAATGTCGATCAGCTGAATGCGGTCGCGGCGTTGGCCGGAAGCGGCAGCGCGGCTGCGGCGGCGGCGCAGACCACCGCCAATGCGGCCCAGAATTCGGCCAATGCCGCGCAGGCCACGGCCAATGCGGCCCAGACATCGGCCGGCGCCGCCCAGACTTCGGCCAATGCCGCCCAGGCGACGGCTGATACCGCTTTGGCCAACGGCGCCTATTTCCGCGCCAACGGCACTGGCGCACGTCCGCAGGCGACCGGCGCGGAAGCGATCGCGGTCGGCACCGGCGCGACCGCGAGCGCGGCCAATTCGGTGGCGCTCGGCGTCGGCGCTTCGGCCGCTTTCCAGGGCTCGACGGCGATCGGCGTCGGCGCGGCGACGACCCGGGTCAACCAGGTCGCGGTCGGCGGCGCGACATCGACCTACACTTTGGCGGGCCTTGCCGGCTCGGCCAGCAATGCCGCGCAGAGCGGGGCACTGCGGCTGGTCACCACCGATCTCGGCGGCAATCTGGGGACGACGTCGCTCGATATCGCCCAGCTGCAGGGCCTCGGCGGCCGCACTGCGGTCCTCGAGGGCCGGGTCGATGCATTGGGCACCGCGCTCGCCCGCGGCCTGCGTGGCGCCAATGGCGGCATCGCCGCGGCGATGGCGCTCGGCGGTACGATGATCCCGCCCGGCGCCAGCTTCGCCGTCTCGTTCAATCTCGCCACCTACCGCGGCCAGCAGGGCTTTTCGGGTGCCGCCGTGGCGCGGGTCACCGATCGGGTCTGGGTCAGCGGCGGCGTCGCCGGCTCCACCGTCGGCGGTTCGACCGGCGGCCGGGTCGGAGTCACCATGGGCTGGTGAGCGCGATCGCCATCGCCCCCCGGCACCCCAAGGCAGTCACCAAAAAGGGAGAAGAATGATGTTACGCATGCTTTCGATCACGACAGTCGCGATTCTGGGAATCGCGGCCGCCTTCAGCTTGGTCCCCGGCGCCGAGGCGCCCGCAGCCGCCCAGCCCGGACGCCGCGACGCCTGCCCATTGCGGCTTGGCCAGCAGCCCTCGCTGGTCTGCGATTGCAGCGGCCAGGCGACGTCGCGGGGCAGCATCTACGGCTCCACTTTCTACACCGACGATTCGGCGATCTGCCGCGCCGCCTTGCATGCCGGCGTCATCGACGAGGATGGCGGCCGCGTCTCCGTCTATGCCGATCGCGGCCAGTCCTCCTATCCCGCGGTAGAGCGCAACGGCGTCACCAGCACGGGCTACGGGAATTGGCCGCGCAGCATCGCCTTCCGCCTCGAAGGGCGCCGCGCCCGCCGGTCGGAAGTGGGGTCCTGTCCCGCCAACGCGATGGGCATGAGCGCCGGCGAAAGCTTCACCTGCTCGTGCGAGCCTGGCTCCACCGAGACCGGGACGGTCTGGGGTAGCGGGCCCTATACCAGCGATTCCGGAGTCTGCCGCGCGGCGCTTCACGCCGGCGTGATCGACGAGGATGGCGGCATCCTGCGCCTGCGCGCGCTGCCGGGGCGTTCCTCCTACGCCGGCAGCAGGCGCAACGGAGTCGCGACCAACGGCTGGGGCGCGAACGGCCAGAGTTTCGACTTCGACGATTGATCCGTCCCGATCGCGGGCCACGATGATCAGGGCCGCGAAGGCGCCCCGGCGGGACCGGGGCGCCTTCAGGGCCTCCGAATTGCGCGTGCGTTCAACGGTGGCGGCGTTCCCGCCACGCAGTTAACTGAGCGGTGCTCGCTCGGACCGCTCGCTTCATGCCGGGTGGGGGACGCGCAGCTCCGCACCTGCCTGATCCCCGTCGCGATCGACGACCCTATGTGCCCCGGGCGCGCGGCTGTCGGCTGTTTGCCGTGCGCCACTCGGCAGCAAGGCGACGCTCAGCAGATAGCCAAGCACCGCGCTGCCGCCATAGCCGACCAAAGGCGTCGGATAATTGCCGAGCGCGGCCGCGAGCACCACCGCCGCCCAGCATCCGCCGAAGGCCAGCAGGACCTGCCGATCGCCGGCGCCCCGCGACGCGCCGATCGCGGCCGGCAGCAACAAGGCGGCGGCGCCGACCGCCACGGCCGCGCCCGCGAGCGGGTGGACGTCGAACGCGGTGTAGAGGATCTGGTCGACATAGGGCATTGCCGGCAGCGCGTCCGGCGTGAGCAGGGTCCAGCCGAAGGCGAGCAGCGAGGCCCCCGTCGCCGCCATGGCGAGGCGGCTTCTTGTCGCGGCCACGAGCGCGAGCAGGCCGGCGAGCAGCACGCCCGCCATCGCCCGGTCCGGCTGGGCGGCCAGCGCCACGGCGGCGGCGATCGTGCCCGCCGTCCCGACCGCGTCCGGCCGCCGCGCGTAGAGGACGAGCATGGCGGGCAGGAGGATGAGGCTGACCTGGAGGTTCACCGCCCCGACGCTCACCCATCGCGACGCGCCCTCGGTCGCGACGCCGAACAGGGCGGTCAGCATCAGCATGGCGGCGAGCAGGATTATCGCGGAGCCGGCGCCGGAAAGGCGCGAGGCGGCGGCCCGGCCGAGCGCGAGCCAGGTCAGCGCGCCCAGCACCAGCGCGGCCAGGTTCACGAAAAGATAGCGGGGCGGGGCCCCGGCCGCGACCATATAGGCGATCCCCATGCCGACCGCGCCGGCGCCGCAGAGGAGTCCGAGCAGGCGAGGGCGCGTGAGGATGTCGTTCATGGTCGGGAGGCTCCAGGTCGAAGGGGTTGGCGGGAACAGGAAGGAGCGGGCGGCGGCCCACGAGCTTCGGGCGCGCGCGGCGATCGCCAGGCAGAGCACGGCCCCCACGCAGCCGGCGGCATAACGCATGGCGGTGCCATCGCCTTCGATTTCGTCCAGCTCGCGCGCCATCGCCCGGGCCCAGGGCGCCAGATCGGGCGGCAGCAGCCGCGCCGTCGCCGACAATATCCGCGATGCAAGGCACCGGCCCAGCCTGTTCACGACATCGCCTCGCCCGCGCGTCGGCCCGGAGCCGTGGCGGCCTGGTTGGGTTCAGCCTCTCCGGTCCGCGCCAGAAGCTGGCCGGCGGCGGTCAGCCGATAGGCATGGCGCGGCGGCCGCCCGCCGGCGGCGGGCTGCTGCCATTCGGCGGCGAGAAAGCCCTGTGCCTCGAGGCGAATCAGCAACGGATAGAGCGTGCCGGATTTGATCCCGGTCAGCGAAGCCAGCTCATAGCCATGGCTCCACCGGTCCCCGGCCGCCAGAAGTGCCGCGAGCAGGTCGCGGGCATGTCGGGAGAGGGCGCGGCTTCGGTTCATCCGCGCTAACTCTACCTATATAGATTTTACCGTCAATCCTTTCGTTCGGGGAGACCTCCCTCCCGGCGCGGAAGGCGGATCTCGGCCTGTGTCATGCGCGCAGGATCTTCTCCATCTTCCTCCCCTTGGCGAGTTCGTCGACCAGTTTGTCGAGGTAGCGAATCTCCCGCATGGTCGGCTCCTCGATCGCTTCCACGCTTATGCCGCACACCTTTCCCGTGATCAGGCTCCGGGCGGGATTGAGGCCCGGCGCCTGCGCGAAGAAATCCTCGAAGCTCGTCTTGCGCGCCAATTCGTCTTCCAGCGATTCCTGGCTGTGCCCGGTCAGCCAGCGGATGATCTCGTCGACCTCTTCTTTCGTGCGTCCCTTCCGCTCCACCTTGGCGATGTAGAGCGGGTACACGCTGGCGACGCTCATCGAATAGATGCGATGCCTGGTCATGGCTCCTCCCGACGCGAATTTTCTGCCGCGCGATGCAACAGGAATCCCGCAGGCGCGGAGACTAATGGAATCGGCCTCATCTGGCCATCGAACCGACACCTGCGTCGTCGGCCCGCCCCCCGTGGGACCGGCGGCGCTTTTTTGCCGGCCAACCCGTCGTCATTGCTCGCGAAGCGAAGCAAAACTGCTAGCGCCGCATTTGCCCGGGATCGGCGAGATTGCGCTCGAGAAACCGGAGAAAGGCCGGCCATGTCGCGCGCTGCGCCTCTGCGTCGAGGCGCGCGCTGCCGCCGTGAAGCAGCCCCCGCCCGCGCTGAAATTGCGTCGTCGGAGCCCAGCCGGTGCCCAGGATGAGATGGCCGGTGGGATGAATCTCGAAATGGGCGGCGAGCCGCGGGTCCCGTCGCGCCAGGCGCTGGCGCAGCTTTTCGGCCGAATAGGCCGACGGCCACATGCCGTCGTCGCTTCCCGCGGCGATGAAGATCGCGGCCCGGCTCCGCTCGATCGGGATCGTGGCGGCGGCGACATCGGCCGCATGTTCGGCCAGCGATTCGAGATGGACGTCGGTCAGGCGCGACGAGCCGGTGGCGGCCCGCACGCTGTCGCCGCGATGCTCGGCGGCCTTGCTCCAGCGGACGAAGGGCAGGTGCCGGCCGCGAAAGGTCCAGGAGGATCCTGCGGAGCGGCCGGCCTGCGCGTCCGGCGGAATGCCTTCCCAGACGACGTGGCTCGGCGCGAACGCGCCGATGGCGCTGACCCATGGGAACGTGGCGCCGGCGACGAGTGCGAGCTCCGCGCCCTTGGAAATGCCGACGATTGCAATGCGCGATGAATCCACGTCCGGCTGGTTCGAGAGCCAGCGCCTTGCCGTCTCGAGCCGTTCGAGCGGGATATGCTCGAGGTTCGGGCTGAGGCCGGCCAATCCCGCGTCGCCCCCCTGAAAATAGGCGAGCCCGAGCACCGCATAGCCATGGGAGGCGAGCAAGGGCGCCGCCCAGCGCGCCGTATAGAGTCCGCCTTCCGATCCGCCGAGCACGATGATCGCAGGCTGCCGTTCCGCGCCTCCGCCCCGCGCGAACAGGCCGACCAGCCCGGGCTCGCGAATTTCGCGCAGCCCGACCTGCTCCGCGCCTGCGCGGACACGCGCGTCGGTCCGCGCGACGATCCGGCCGCCGATCTCCGCCTCGAGCCGAACCTGGCCCGGCTGCAGCGCCGCCTGAGCGATGAGGGGAGGGCCGCTCCGGGCGCCATCCGCCGGCTGCCGGCGCACCGGCGCCATCGACCAGAACAGGCCGGCCGGATCCGGCCGCTCATAGGACGATCCCGCCAGCGGCTGGCTCGTTTCGAGGTCGACGACGCCCTGCTCGTCGGCGCGATAGGTTGCGTGCCCGCGGTAGAGCTCCTCGCCGGCGGGATAGAGGGACCACATGCGCGAGGCGTGGACGATCACAATCTGCCCCGGCGGCAGCCCGCGCAAAGTCACGCGCACTGCCTGGCCCTCGATCACGTCGGCCGGCGTCGCCACGATGACGGGCTCCGCGCCGACCTGCGCCGCGAGCAGGAGCGCCGAAGCCGCAACCAGCAATCTCGCTATCGCCACATGCGCCTCCCGCCGGACGCAGCCTAGGGCGCGGGCAATGGTCGTGACAAGGCCGGCCGCACCGATCGCCTTCCCGGCTAGGCGCCTTCGGCTGGCGCGCGATCCCTGCCGCGCCGGATCGTTCGAGGCCGGCCCGCTAATCCGCGCGTTGCGCGACCCCGCGCTGGATGGCCTCCGTCACCAGCGCCCGCAATCTCGTATCGGCCTGCCGGCTCAGCCGCTCCTGCTCCCGCCCGAGGGCGTCCTGCTCCCGTCCCAGCGCATCCTGCTGGCGGCCGAGGGCGTCCTGTCGCCCGCCGAGCTCGGCCTGCTGCCGGGCGAGCGCCTCGGCGCGGCCCGGCGATGCATTGGCCTGCCAGCTGGCGAGCCGTGCCTGCTCCCCGCCCAAAGCCGCCTGCCGGCTGCCGAGCGCGGCCTGGCGGGATCCGAGCTCGGCCTGCCGCGCGCCGAGCGCCTGCTGCGGCGCGAAAATCTCCTCGGCCCGGCGCAGCGTCTCGGCATCGCGGATCACATAAGCGGCGCCGCCCTGGCGGACATAGAGCAGGCCCTCGCGGCCGGCGCGCAGCGCCCGGGCGCGGCGCAGATCGTCCGTCGACCCGCTCATCACGCTGCGCTGGGTCCCGCCGCGCATCAGGACATAGGAACCATGGTCGCCTGCCTGGGCCGCGCCCGCGGCAACGCCGGCGCTTTGGCTCGTCACGATCAGGCAGGAGATGGCCGCCAGGGCGGCCAGCGCCTTGCGGCGGACTGTGGGAGGGATTGCGAAGATCGTGGTCACAAATATTCCTTTCCGAATGCGGCGCGCACGGAACCCGCGCATCGCCCTCCCAGCAATCCTGCAACTTTCGCGCCAGCCCCGCGCCTCTCTGTGGGGGGCGTGCCAAGGGGGGCCGCCCGTTCGATTGCGGACACGCCGAAGTTCGGTTTCGAACACATAGGTCGCCCGCAATCGGCCGCCTTTTCTCCGGCCGGCGAATCTTCTCGCCACAAGGGCACCGACGGAGGCCAGGGGAGTTGGCACCCCATGCGCACCCAGATCCTGCCATCCGCCGCGAAGCGCCTTCGCCACGTCGATTCCGCCATCGAAAAGATGGTCGCCCCCTACCGGCGCAATCCCGCCGTCCGGGCGCTCGACCTTTATGGAAAGATCGGCGATCAGCCGCCGCTGCGCGCCTTGTGCGCCGGCGTGATCGTCCTCGGTCTCATCCGGCGCGACCGGCGGCTTGCTGGAGCGGGCATCAACATGCTTGCCGCCCACGAGCTCGCGACCAGCATCAAATCCTTCCTGAAGCACCGCATCGATCGCAAGCGCCCCCGCAACGCCGAAACGCCGGCCGACAATGCGGCGAGACCGGGGGACAGCCACGCCAAGGCAAAGAGCAGCTTCCCGTCCGGCCACAGCGCCGGGGCGGTCGCGGTGGCGCACGCCTTCGGGCGGCAGTTCCCGGATCATGGTCCAGCGGCGATCGGCGCGGCGGCGCTCGTCGGCGCCTCGCAGGTGCCGCGCTCGGCCCATTTCGCCACCGACGTGGTGGCCGGCGTCGCGATCGGCTGGGTGGCGGAAGCGATCGTGAACGGCGCCTTTGTCGCCATCCGCCGGCTGGCGGCGAACCTGCCGGAAGGCAGCAGCGCCAGTCCCGCCTCCCGGCCGGCCGAAAAGAGCTGGCGTCCCGCCGGCCGATGGGCGAATTCCGCCCGATGAGGCAGTCGACCACCATCCTGGAATTCGAGACCCGCAATCAGGGACTGGTCGAAATCACCCGCGAGGTGACCGCGTGGGTCGCCGGCGCGGGCATGCGCGAAGGGCTGCTCACCCTGTTTTGCCGCCACACCTCCGCATCTTTGCTCATCCAGGAAAATGCCGCGCCCGAAGTCCGCGCCGATCTCGAAGCCTATTTCGCCGGGATCGCGCCCGAGGATTCGGCCCGCTACGCGCATGACGATGAAGGCCCGGACGACATGCCCGCCCATCTGCGCACCGCGCTGACCCAGGTCCAGCTGTCCGTTCCCCTGGTCGAAGGCCGGCTGGCGCTCGGCACGTGGCAGGGCATCTACCTCTTCGAGCACCGCCGCCGCCCCCACCGCCGCGCCATCGCCCTGCACCTGATCGGCGAATGAAGGCCTTCGCCGCCGCGGCCCCCGTCTAGGCTCGGCGCCCTGCATTCCGAGCGCCCCGGGAAATCGCTTTTGGCGGCCCGTCGCATCGGTGATAATGCACATGGACAGGCGGGAGGGATCGATGCTTCTTTTCGAGCGCAGGGCCTTTCTCATGTCGCTGTCGGGCGCGGCGCTTGCCGGCCCGGTCGCCGCGCTGGCGCAATCCGGCCGCCGCGCCTTCGATCTCGATGCCATCCTGTCGCAATATCGGGAAGGCACGCGCCGCTACGTGCTGACCCAGCCGCGCCTCCCGTTCGACAACGTCTCCTTCACCCGCTGGGAGCTCAGGAACAGGGTCTTCGTTGAGGATTTCGTGACCAGGGGCGCGCGCACCAACATGGTCACCCGCTTCGATCCGGACGGCAGCTTCGTCTCCGCCGACGATCGGTCGCGGACCCGGGGGCGCTTCAATCCGGATGGCTCGGCCAGCTTCGAAGGCGAGGCGGCCGGGTTCGGCGTTTCCGGGCGGATCGAATTCATCGGCGGCGGCCGCACCCGCATCACCACGCGGCTTTCGAACGGCGTCACCGGCGCGATGGAATCGGAGCTCATCCCGGCCGACGAGGCCCGGCGCATCGCCGCGCGCCTCTATCCGGCGGAATATGCCGCCGCGCCCGCGCCTTCCGCGCCGAACCGCGGTTCGATGCTCGCGCGCATTGCGCCGGGGCGGATCATCGGCTCGGGCCGCGCCGCCGCCGGCAGAGGGCGCTCGGCATTGGTCATTGGCGCCGGCAATTATGCCGGCCTCCCGGTCCTGGCCAATCCGCCGAACGATGCGCGCGCCATCGCGCGGGGATTGACCGGGCTCGGCTATGCGGTGGACCTGCTGATCGATCCCGATCGCGCCGGCATCGCCGCGGCCTTGGCCAGGATCCGCACCCGGCAGGACACGTCCAGCGGCCAGGCCGAGGTCTTCTATTTCGCCGGCCACGCGATCGAGATCCGCGGCCGCAATTTCCTGCTCGGCGTGGACATGCCGCTCAGCCCGACCAACATCGAGACCCAGGCCATCGCGCTCGATGCGGTGATCGGCGAGCTCAGCGCGGACCGCATCTCGACCCGGATCATCATCCTCGATGCCTGCCGCAACGGTCCCGCGCGCTGGCCGGGCATGGGCCAGGGCCTGGCCCAGGTTGCGGCGGGGCAGGGCACCTACGTCGCTTATTCCACCGCCCCCGGCATGGTCGCCGCGGATGGCGCCGGCCAGAACAGCCCGTTCACCCTCGCTTTGGTCAGCGAGCTGGCGCGGCCGAGCCAGCCGATCGAGGCGGTGTTCCGGGGCGTGCGCCGATCCGTGGTGGGCGCGACGGCGGGCCAGCAGATCCCGTGGGACAGCTCCTCGCTGGTCGAGCCCTTCTCCTTCGCCGCAAGCTGATCCACCCGTCCACCGGGCGGCGATCCGCAGCCAACCGCCGGGCGACGTGAATCAACCAGCCTGGGCCGGCACCAACGATGTTCACCCGCGCGGCATTATCGACGGTGGCCAAGCAGCTCCGCTACATCCAGAACCTGGTCGTCTTTGTGTTTTGAGAGCGTTGGATCGCCGATAATGTCGGCCACCACATCCAGTTGTCGGCTATACGGTCACCAGAAGCAGCCCGCCTGACGCGCGACGAAGTTCGAGCGATCTTTGGGCTCGACGTCTTAGTCAGGCCAGCTGGTAGCATCACGGCTAGACACTCCCCCGGCTACGCCCGGTAGGAGCTGATCCACATGTCGCGCCAGAAGTCGTCGAGCTCGCGTAAGGCCAGCAGCTCCATTCGCTCGATATAAGAGATGAACGCCTCGGGCGTGTCCGGCTCGACGTCGAGCAGGCGCGACAGGTCGCGGGCATATTGCTGGTAGCGCGAGTTGGAGGCGACATGGGCCGCGCCCGAACTCAACACGTTGGCGACGGCGGTCATGACGAAGAAAGCCAGCCCGGTCGCGTCGAAATAGGGCGCGAGCGGCGCGAAGCCGGGCCAGCCGCGCAGCGCAATGCTGATCACCAGAAGCAGGGCGCCGAGGACGAACGATGCGTCGCTCCAGCTGTCATAGCCGCGCCGCCGGTCGGCGATATCGCGGCTCATCTGCTCAGCGAAGGCATGCTGGTATCGGACCCTGCGCACCCGATAGTCCGCCACCGCGGCGCGCAGCAACTCCGGGTCCGGCGTAGTCGGATGCGCATCGGAAGCTGGGGCCGGCGGCGCGAGATTGAGCGCGGTCGAGCCGTGGAAGGTGTTCAATGCGCCGACTGGAAATTTGACTTCCTCGGCAAGCGCGCCGAGTCGCGCCAGGCTGGCCGCGCGCGCCGCCTTGTCGAGTTCGCGCCTGGAGCGAACTTGGGCGGCGAGCGCATAGAGCTGGAACTTGAGCGAGCGAACCCGATCCGCGGCGAAGCGGTTGACCAGCCAGCGCAGCTTGAGGTCGCGAACGCGGATCCAGATGTCGAGCAGGATGCCGAGCGCGCCTAGGACGACCGCGAGCAGGTCGAGCGCGGTGAAGAACGGGCCGACCCCCCAAAGACCGCGATAGGCGGCATAGGTCGAACTGGCGCCGATGCTGAGCACGCTGACGCGGCCGAGCCGCTCGTAGAGTCGCTTCAGGCGCTCGGCCTCGCCATTGTAGACCGAGAATGCTTCATGAATCTCCGGATTGATCGCGATCGCGTCGATCGATGCGGGCGTCCCAGGCGGCGGCGGGCCCATGTCGCGATTGTGCGTCGGCGCCGCATGGGCGGGAACGATTGCGGGCTTGCCCGTGGCCATGATCTTTCCCACCCTCCGCGCGGCGCGTCCATAGCGTCCGTCGACGAGCCTATCGGCATACATGCTGGCGAGGCAAGGCGAGGCGCCTTGCTGCCATGTTCCCAAGCTCAGCGCCCGCGCCGGGCGGGCGCGACCAGCAATTCGAATTCGGTCTGAAAAACGTTCCGGTCGCCTTGCATGACCGTCAAGGTGTAGATTCCCGGCGGATCGGCTGCAGCGAGGCAACGGCCACCGGCAAGCAGACCGTCACTCGCCGACTCCGACACCGGCGTCGTCGCGCGCTGCCCGGCAAACTGGGTCGGCTCGCGCCCCGGGCCCGTCGGCCAGGGGGCTGCGCCGGCCGGCCGAACCAGGATTTCGGTCAACTCGACCGCGCCCGGCTGCGGGGTCGCTCTTAACCGCCATTCGAAGCAACTGGCGCCGGAGCGGTGCGGGATTACGAACGTCTCGACCGCGGTCGGCGTTGGTCCGCTGCGATCGACAGCGAACAGCCGGCCGCCGCGCAGATCGAGGGGCGCCGTCGGCGCCGGAGCAGCCTGGGCGGGCGCGGCCGGTGCCTGATTGCGGGCCGCCTCACCGATGGCTCGAGCCACAAGGTCGGGAAAGGACTCGCCGCGATTGCGTGCCATGGTGTGCAACGTTCGAAAGCTGGCGATCACATCCTGCGGCACTTCGCCGCCACGCTCTTCCCGCAGCCACGCAACCTGGTCGTCGATGCCGAGAAAGCCGATGCAGCCCGCATTGCCCGGTTCGGCGAGGGGCGCGCACAAATGGCCCGCCGCAAATTCAGAAATGTAGACGTGGAAAGGATGGCGGGTGCCGTTGAAGCTGACCGGGATGGTGAAGCGCTTCATCGACTGGCGCGATCCCAGTGCGGCCAGCGCGCCGGCGCGGGCCGGGTCGATAGCGACACCGCGGCCATAGCGGTAGATGTCGGCGAGATAGATCGATGAATCCTTGTCGCCCCAGTCGGACGCGCGCTGCAACAGCGGCCGGGCCTCCTCGTAGCGATGCGACTGATGAAGCAGGCGTCCCACCATTGCTCCGCCCGAAAGGAGCGAGGAGCGCGACAAATAATCATAGGGGAATCGGTCCAGCCAAGGCGCGCAAGCCTGCTCGAGCCGGCGATAGGCGGTCAGCGCCGGGTCGACCTGACGCGGCGTTACCAGCCTGCGAACCCGCAAGTTGCGAAAGCTGCATTCGCTCGCAACCATCTCGTCGAACAGGACCAGATTCTCGGCTGGACGCCCGACATCGAAGGCGGCAAGGGCGCGCTCGCGCGCCTCGTCGGCGCGGGGGATATCGCCGGCGTCGCGATGATAATTGGCGACCCGTGCGGCAGCATCGGCCTGGATGAGCGCAAGTGCGGGTGCCTGGGGGAAGGCGCGGCGGGTTGCGGCGAGCGCGGCGTAGAGCCGCTCGAACAGAGCGATCGGCTCGACCTGCGCTCGGGCGGTGCCATCAACACCGGAGACATTGAGGCTGATGATGTTCAGCTGGCTGTAATAAGTGAAGAGCTCATTGCTCGAATTCTGGAAGTAGGCGCGGCCCTCCAGCGCCTCGACGAACCGATCCGCGGCGGACAGAATCAGGCGCACCCGTTCCGGCTCGTTGCGGCGGCGCAGCATCAGGCTGGCCAGAATGAGATCGATTTGGCCGCGACGCAGCAGCGCCGCAGTGGACCAGCGTCCGCCTGTCCCCGCGCGGCGGGCCGCTTGCGCTTCGACCAGCGACGCCGCGCGCAATGCTTGCGCCTCGGCCGCCGCCATCGCCTCGGGCGTGCGGGCCGCGATTGCCGCGTGCCGCGCGCACTGGATCACGCCAGACAGTCCGCTCTCGCCATTGTCAGCTCGCAAGATATCTTCGACTAGGGCGCAAGCCTCGGCCAGGGCGGGGTCGCGCCGCTCGCCGCGCGTGGCGAACAAGGCATTGACCCGGATGATGCGCAGGCGGTTCTGATCCGCTGGATAGACCGACGGATCCTGGGTCAAGGCGAGCAAGGCGGTGTTCATCCGCAGGCTGAGCTCGCTTTCGGCGGTTTCGCCGAAATAGCGCGACTTGAGCCAGAGGATGCGCGCCATCGACAGATAGAGGGAGGGCGGCAAGGCTGGCTGGGCGAAGCGATCGACCTGCGCCTCGAGACGCGCGAGCAACCGGGTCGCCTCGCGCGCTTCGCGATTGTCGAGCATAGCCCAGATCACCGGGAAGCCCGCCTGCACCGCCTGGCGGACGAGCGCATGATCGTCGGCGCGGCCATCGCCGCTATTCTCCAACTGCTGCAGCGCCGCGAAAAAGACCGCGCGCCGGCGCTGGTCGGCGGAGACCGGATCTCCGCCAGCCTCCTCTTGTTCGGCGAGGTCGGCCTCGAGCGCCATCGTCTCTGAAGGCATGATTCGGGCAGTGCCGGTTGAGCGCGGTTCGGGCGCGTCCGGGACGAGCGCGCGATAGCGGTCGAGCGCCCAGCGGATCGCTGCGCTCTGTTCCTCCGGCAGGGTCTCCGGCGTCGAAGATTGCGCCGGGGCGGCGCCAGCACTCGGCACCGGACCCTGCCCGGTCAAAGCGGTGGTCGCGAACAACAGCCACGCGCCGCTGGCCGCCAATTTACCGAGCCGGATTCCGATTCGAGACATCGCCCCTCCTCTCCCTTCCAAAGGTTCTGCAACGTGCTGGCGAAATGCGCCAGCATCGACTCGTCAGCGCGCCGTTCAAACGGGCGATGACGGTCGAAGAGGCCGGCCCCGCGGCTCGACCGCCTAGCGGACGTGCCTCGGTCCGGAAGTCGGCGGCGACAATTCGAAGTCGGCGCGGTACATCCGGGTTTCGCCGGCGATCAGGGTCTGCTTGTGACGCCGGCGGATCGTCAGCGGCGAAGCAACGGCTTTCCGCAAGGACGCCGGCGCTGGCGAAGTCTTCGATCCGGGTCGAGGCACGCCGGCCATCGAACTGGTGTCGCAAGCTGCAAGTGCGACGCCGCCCGCGCCGACCGAGTCTCGTCGGCCGAGGGTGCCGCGCGATAGCGTTCGAGTGCCCACCGGATCGCACCTTCCCACTCGGCCATGACCGCGTTTGCTTCGGCCGCACTGGCTGCATCGGTCCCCGGAACGAGTGGCTAGCCGGCGGTCGGTTGCGCGTGAAGCCGCCGCAGCGAACAGGACGCTAACGGCGCTGGCCACCGGCCTCCCGCACCAGATTACAGATTTCGACATCGCCTCGCCTGCGGCAGAGATTTTGCAACGCCTGGATCAGCGGCGCCAGATTCCTCGCTGTCTCGCCGCGTTCAGAGGTGAGCGCCTGATTGGCCACCTCGGCCCGGCGCTCGGCCGTCTCGGCGCGACGCTGCGCCTCGCCGGCACGCCGTTCCTGGGCGTCGGCTTCGCGCCGCATGGTCGCGGCCCGCTCGACCTGCGCCTGCGCCTCCACCGTCGCCGCGGCCGCTCGGCGCACTTGCAGCGCGTAGGTCCGGCGCAGGTCCTCGGCCTGCCGCTCGGCCGAACTGGCGATCCCCCGGGATTCTTCCGCCCGGCGTAGCGCCTCCGTCGCCCGCTGCGCCTGCTCAGCCGCCTCGCGCGATTGCCGAAAGGCGTAAAAGGCGGATCCCGCAGCGAGTACGAGCAGGAATGAGAGCATGGCGATGCTCGACCATAACCGGCGGACATCGCGTCGCTGGCGTGCCTGAAGGTGTAGTTCCGCAAGGCGCTGTACCTCGCGGCTGCGGTTCAAGAATGCTCGCGCTTCGTCGTAGCGATTGCCATGCCGACTCGCCCAGGCAGCTGTCGGGCGCTCGGCGTCCCACCAGACGGCAAGCGACGCCAAAGCGGTCCCGTGGAGAAGATCGCCTTCGCCAGCATCGAACAGTTCGGCCGCGGCAACCAGTCGGCGCCAGTTTGCGACGGCGCGCGCCTCGTCGCGCAGCCATTCGGACAAGGCGCGCCATTGCCGGATCAGGCTCTCATGATTGATGTCGACAATGGTCGCATCGGTCAGCGCCTCGCCGACCGGCGGACGCAGGAAATTGCAGTCCGGCGCGCGGAACGCATCGACGATCCGGCCGACTCGGGCGCGGTCGCCGCCGACCGCGTCGACCAGCTCGCCGAACGGGCACGGCCGCCGCACTGCCCGCGCCGGATCGGGGCCGGTGACCAGCGCCCGAAACAGGGTCGCAACACCGCAGTGGTCGTCCTCCAGCGAGGCGAGCATCTCGGCACCCTGCGCGTCGAGCGCGCCGGCCAGGCCGCCAACCGCGTCGTAATCATCGCGGCCGATCTCGACCACCCCACCGTGCGCGCGCGCCGCCGCGCGCAGCCACAGCCGATTGAGCAGGTGCTGCATCAAGGGCAGCTGGTCTGCCCTCCGCGACAGCGTCTGGTCGAGGCCGACATTATTGCCCTCCTCCCATGGGGCGAAGCCGGCGAGCTCGTTGAGGATATGGTTGACCAGGGTCGGAGCGATGGTGAAGCCGGCAATCGCCGCCGGCCCCTCGATCGCGGCGCGGCATTCCTCGCGACTCATGCGAGGAGTCAGATAGAAGCCGGCATTGATCGCCTCGGCGAGACCCGGAATGAGCGCGCAAGACCCTATATATTCCGAGCGCATGGTGAGGACGACATGGATCGGCACGTCCGGCGTGCGGGCGCTTTCGAGCAACAGGCCGACAAAGGCCTCCGCTTCCTCGCGCGCCGCATAATCGCCAAACCGGAACAGCTCCTCGAACTGGTCGACGACGATCAGCAGATTGTGGCCGGCCGCGAGGCCGCCCCCACGGCACCACTCAGCGATTGCCCGCGGCCCGCGTGCGAGCAGTGCGGCGACCATCGCCTCATCGAGCCCGTCCGGGCTCGAATCGACCGCCGCCAGCGCCCGGGCGAGCTGTTGCAGGGGCGCACCGCCAGGTGCCAATTCGATGGTCGTCCAGCGGGCACCGGCACGGGCGAAGAAGCCCAGGTCCAGTGCGCTGAGTAGGCCGGTGCGGACCAGCGATGATTTGCCGCTGCCCGAGGCGCCGAGCACGGCGAGCAAGCGCGTCGCGGCGAGGCGGTCGATTAGATCGTCGACATGATCCTCGCGGCCGAAGAAAAGATGCGCTTCGTTGCGGCCGAAGGCGCGCAGGCCTGGATAGGGGAGGCCGCAGAGCGCGGTCATGCCGGCAGCTTGGCGACCAAGTCCCGGATCGGCTCGAGTCGCCAGCCGTCACCGGCGGCGCTGGTGCAGTCGAGCTGGGCAAAGCCCGGGATCCGGACGCTGAGCGCGGGCTTGCCCCCTGGTGGCCCCATGCAGACCGCCCCGGCCGGCATGTGCTGGCGGCGGACCTTGATCGCGTGCAGCATGATGTCGTCCATCCATGCTGGCCCGGCTTCGCCGTAAAGCAGCAGCAAGGCGTCGCAGAGCGAAAGCTTCTTGCGGAAATCCTTCTGGTTGCTGCCCGGCGCCGCATATAATGGCGTGAGCACGACGTGCTCCGCGCCGAGCAGGTCGCCGACCTGCCGGACGACCTCGGCATCGGCCTTCTCGGCATGAACGAAGACGATCCTCGACGACGGCCCAGCAACTGCCGACTCAGCCGCTGTCGCGACGGGCTCCCGCATCGCCTCCAGCCGGTCGCGGACCGCCTGCTTGAACTGCTCGAGGGTACAAGCGATCACCTCCGCGCCAGTCAGCAGCGCGCGATGGTCGACATCCTCGATTGCGACCACATCGAGCGCGGAGCTGCGCCACTGGATGACCGGCACCGCGGCCGCCTCCGCCGCGTCGCGCTGGTGCCGTCCATAACCCTCGCGCAGATCGGGCGGTCGGCGTCCCGGCCGCGGTCCGAGCAGCTGAACCACGAGCCGACTGCGACCGAGATCGTGGGCAAAAGCCTCGCGAAAGGCGGCGCCGCCGAGCGGATATTCGGCCGTGGGCAGAACCGAAATGCCAAATTGCTCGAGATGGCGTCGGACCGACTCGCGCTCATCGTCGAGATCGTCGGTCGTCACAGCCAGGAGAACCGATTCCAAGCCACCAGCGGCTGTCGCCGCGACCGGCTCCCCTTCCTCCATTCGGCGGATCTGGCGCTCGATCGCACTGGCCAGGTCCCAAATTCGGTTGGCGAACTCGCGCGTATCGGGCTCGATCGGCATGGCATGGCGCATGCCGCGCGACTCCCCAGCGTCAAAGAAGCGCTTGAAGGTCCGCTCCTGCAGGGCCGGGTGGGCTTGGCCTGTGCCGGACCCGAGTTCGGCGACGAACAACCGGCGCGGATCGTCCGCCAGCCGCACAAACAGGTCGAGTTCACGTTGCGGCCAGTCGCGCGCCGCATAAGCCGGGGAGTGGATAGCAAGAAACAAGGCGCTGTCGCGGCAGGCCGCGTCGATATCCGACCAAGGCTGGTTGGGCTCCGCGGTGTCCTGGTCGAAATAGATCCGCGGTTCACGCCCGAGACGCGAGCGCAGGGTCCTTCGCAGCCCATCGACGAGCCTGGTCACCCATCTGTCGAACGGCGGCGGAAGCTCGTCATCGGGCGAGGCATAGCTAACGAACACATCGTATTGATAAGCCTGACAATCCACCGACAGTGCCCCCTGCTGGCCTGAGGCGCCGCACCGCGCCCCGGCAAACCTAAGCGGGAGCTCGCTCCAGAGCAATTCTCGAATCCGCCAACGCGGGACGGTTGCAGCCAAGAGGTTGGCGAACCTCTGCTCCAAACGTTCCGCGCATAGTAGGGCAAGCTGCTTTCATGCACCGGGAGGATGAGGCGAGGTCGATCCAGGCGCAGCGTTCGAGGAAACGCTCGAACATGGTGCGCGACAATCATCTTACGGCTCTTCTTCGCAAGGCGTGCTCTCGGACTCGCTTAAGAGTGAGCGAGATTCGGCTTGTTGCGGAGGCCTCCACTTCGGGGAAAGTCGGCAGTCTGCGCCATTTCCGCCACTGGTCTCGGGTGCTCCGACCATCGCATCACGTCGACTGGGCGGGCTTGGCGGGTTATCGACTACGGCGAAATGAATCCTTTGGATCCACCATTCTCTGAGTTGGGGGGAAGCCCTGACATCAGACGGCCTCCCGGCCCCCACATTACCCGGCCCCCACGCCCCATTCCTATTGCCTCATTAGGCACCCCGTGCCTCCATTGACTCCGCCCCGCCGGCGCGCTCACCTGCACTCGGCAAGCGGCGGGAGAGGCAGGGAATGGCGACGATCGTGGAGGGTCCGAAGAACCCGATGGGGACGGCCGCGATGGTCGTCGGCATCATCGCCCTCGTCCTGGCGCTCATCCCCGGCATCTGCATCGTCTCGCTGCTGCTCGGCCCCGTCGCGGTGGTGCTTGGCATCGTCGCGCGCAAGCGCGCTGGCCTCCCGCCCGGCGGCGCCAAGGCCGGCATCATCACCGGCGTGCTGGCGATCGTCATCGCCATTGCCTGGCTGACCTATCTCACCATCGCCCAGCGGGCGGCCAATGCGAGCACCGAGGTCACCGCCTCGTGGCTGAACGGAAGATGGGCCACCGTCCGCGGCAATTGCGACCCCGACGCCGTCCTGTACCTCAAGGCGGACGGATCCTACACGGCGCCCTCCACCGATCCGCGCCGGCTGGCGATCGGCATCTGGAGCGTCGAGAACCGCACGCTCCAGATGGGCACCGTCTTCCGGCAGGACCGGTTCACCGTCCAGCGCCTCGGCTATGGCGAAATGACCCTGCAGGCGGGCTCGGCGCCTCCCACGCCGATGTATCGTTGCTAGGCGGGCATGCGCCGGATCTGAGCCGGTCGCGACGCGGCCCTCAAGGATTGGGACCAAGCCCGGCATGGGGCGGTTCGCACGAGCGGCGGATATAGTCGCGCATCTCCGGATAGCCGCGCGTGCGATCGACCTCGGTCAGCGATCCGCGTCGTTCCAGATCGGCGAAAATGTCCCGCGCCGCGCGCCAGATCCGGCAGGCATTGGCATAATCGCCGCCATAATAATAAGCGGTGCCGCCGGTCCGCATGGATTGCGCCATGCTGCGCAGCGCGCCGGGCGCGTTTTCCGCCAAAGCGACGAGCTGCCGCTGGACGGTGATTCCCTCTTCCACCGCCTCATAGGCGGCCGGAAACTGCCGCAGGTCCGAAAGCACTTGCGCCTGCACTTCCCGGCCCAGCGCCAGCAGGCGGAGCGCGCCGGCGTCGTTGCGGTCGCGTTCGACCATGATCCGCGCGATCGCCACCGCGGCGTCGATCGATTCGCGCGCCAGCGCATCGCGCCCGTTGCTGCGATGGACCACCGCGCGGTATCGCAGGGCGACGAACAGCGCGCGCTGCAGCCCCGGATCGCCCGGCCATTGCGCCGCCAGCGCTTCATTGATCGCCACCGCCCGATCCAGCGCCTGGCGCGCCGCGACCGGATCCGGCACGCGATGATAGGCCTCGCCGAGCAAGCGCAGGTTCGCCGCGCGCACGACGGCGATCTCGCGCTGCCGCCGCATCGTCTCCGGCAGGCCGGCGATGAAGGCTTCGCCGCGCAGGTGGACGTCGCGGCCCTGCGGATAATGCTCGTCCCACAGGTGGCTGTCGCCTTCGGCCTGGATCGCGGCCGCATAAGTGCGGGCGTTGCCGACATTGGCCGTCGCCACGTTGCGCAACAGGCTCTGAGCTTCCTGCGCCTGGCGCCGCGCAAGCGCCGGGTCGTTATTGTTGTAGAGGTTCGTGCCGGCCTGCTCCGCCAGCACGTTCGCGCGCATCTCGCGCACGCCGGGTGCGTCCGGCGCCGTCGCGGCAAGGCGCCCGGCGATCGCCTGCGCGCGTCCCAGCAATATGTTGGCGTCGCCGAAACGCCCCAGGCCCGCCGACCCGGCGGCGCCCATCACCTGGGCGAGCCGTACATAACCATTGGCGATATCCACCTGCACGTCGATCGGCGCGTCAGCGGACGCATTGAGGGCATCGAGATAGCGCAGTCCGGTCTGGGCCAGCATCGCGCGGGCACGAGTCGATCCGGGAATGCGGTTGACCTCGTCATAGGCGGCGAACAGCAGCACCCTGGCAATGGCGCGGGTCTGGTCGAAGCGCTGCTCCGCCTCCTGCCGCGCACTCTGGGCGCGAAAATTGGCGACCAGCGCCAGGGCCAGCGCGCCAATCAGCAGCAGCACGCCGAATGCGCTGGCGGCGGTCGCGATTCGATGCCGCCCGACGAATTTGCGGACCGTGTAGAGCCGACCGCCGCGCACCGCCGCCACCGGCATGCCGTCCCGCCAGGCGGCGACGTCGGCGGCCAGCGCCTCGACCGTGGAATAGCGATCCTTCGGGTCCTGCCTGGTCGCCTGCGCGACGATGGCCTTGACCTCGTCGTCGGCGGGGCCGGGCGGGATGAGCTTCTCGAGCAGCTTGCCGAGCGAATAGATGTCGGCCGCGGTCGTCACCGCGGCGCCGGTGAAGCGCTCCGGCGCGGCATAGCCGGGCGTCAGGCTGAGGCTCGCCGTCGTGCCGCGCCGCGACGTGCCGCCGTCGCCGTCGCCCTCCTCGGCCTCCCGGGCAATGCCGAAATCGATCAGCTTGACCAGCCCCTTGCGGGTCACCAGCACGTTGGAGGGGGTGAGATCGCGGTGAACGATCAGGCTGCCATGCGCCGCGGCGACCGCGCCGCATATGTCGAGGAACAGGCGCTGCCGGCCGGCCCGGCCGATGCCATGCTCTTCCACCCACTGCAGCAGCGGCAGGCCGTCGACAAATTCCATGACGATGAACGGCGACCCGTCGCCGGTCTCTCCCCCGTCATACAGGCGCGCGATGTTGGGATGGATGAGATTGGCCAGGGTCTGGCGTTCACGCTGGAAACGCTCGACCAGCGCTTCGGAGAGCAGGCCCGGCTTGATGATCTTGATCGCCACGACATGGGTGAAGTCCCCGGTCGCGCGCTCGCCGAGATAGACCGAGCCCATGCCGCCGCGGCCGATCCGCTCGACGATCCGGTAGGCCCCGATCCTTTCCGGCGGATCCTCGTCCTCGCCTTCATCCATGTCCTCGACCGCGGCGCCCGTGCGCATCCGTTCGCTGCGATCCGCCGCCCGCATCGCATTGACGCGGGCCAGCAGGTCGGGACGATCGCCCGCCTCGGCGGCGAGCCAGGCGTCGCGCTCGCCTTCCGCCACATCCAGCAGCCGCTCGAACAAGGCGAGGGCCTGCCGTTCGATCGGAACGTCAGTCATCGTCGATCGGATTGGCCAGGGCATCGACCAGCCAGGCGCGGGCGACGCGCCATCGACGCTTGACCGTCGGCTCCGACAATCCGGTGACCACCGCGACGTCCGCGGTCGTCATCCCCCCGAAATAGCGCATCTCCACGAGCTCCGTCAGCTGGGAGTCGATCGCCCCCAATCTTATCAGCGCGGATTCGAGCTGAATCAGATCAAAGCGCTGCTCGCCGTCGATCGCCGTGCACAATTCGACTCGTGCGTGCCTGCGCTTCGCCGCCACCTTGGCGCGCGCATGGTCGACGAGGACGTTGCGCATCACCCGCGACGCCAAAGCCACGAAATGCGCCCGGTCCGCGACGCTGCCCCCCTCGACGTTGAGCAGCTGCATCATCGCGTCGTTGATCAGGTCGCCGGTCGACAGCGATGAATTGTGCTCGCGGCGCAGCCGGGCCGCGGCGATCTGGTCGAGCTCCGGATGCAGGCGCGCGATCAGCCTGTCGCGCGCGCTGTGCTTGCCGCCTTGCCACTCGGCGAGCAGGATGTTCGTACTCGGCTCGCTACGCATGGACAGCCGCCCCCCGGGGACAAAGGCTAGCCACTCATATCGCCCTTCGCAACGCCGACCTTCGCAACGGGGAATGTGGTGACGGAAGCCGACCCCGTTCCTCCCCGTCATCCCGGACTTGATCCGGGATCCATCTTTCCTGGAGCGCAGGGCAGGTACGCAGCAGGGGCAAGTTCGCATCTCGGATCACGGTGCCGCTGCCGAGCCCGATTGATCCACGCGAAGGCGCGAAGCAGAAGGGAAGGCGCGAAGAGAAAGCAGCCAGGGGGTTCGCGCAGAGGCGACGCGGGGAGGAGCCTGCAGAGCCGCCGGATCTAGGACTTTCCTGCCAGCCCGCCGCGCAGCAGTGCGCCGATCCGGACAAGAAGGAGAGCAACGGCAAAGGGCAGCACCGTCTGGAACAGGAGATTCGCCGCCAGCTGGATCGGCAGAACCTCGAACACCCTGTCGCGATAGATGCCCGGCTCATGCCCGGCCACCCGGATGCCGGTGACCATCAAAGAAACCGCCGCGCCGCCGCCCAGGATCGCGAATGCGGTCTTCCTCCGGGACGACGGCATCAACCCCGCCGCGAACGAGACCAGGAGGACGCCCAGCGCCCATGGAGAGGAAAAGGCGCAGGCGAGATAGGAGTCCGGCCCGCCGCACATCAAGGCGTAAGGATTGTCCCGCCGGCCATCAAGCGGAGCGTTTCCGCCGAGCGAACGCAGCCGATCCGCGAGAGACCAGCCGATCAGGTCGTCGAGGAAGGGCGTGCCCGGCCGGCCCCCATCCAGGAACACGGCCGGCGGCCCGCTGCGCAAACACATCGGCGACATCCTCTTTCGACGGGCGGTGCAGGGAGCCTAGCCGGCGGGGGTCCCCACGAACAGACAAGACCCTCCGACTCAGACCGCCGACCCTTCTCGGTGCCACGTCGCCCGTTGGCTTTTTCACCGGATGCGGCTATAAGCTCCAGTGAGCCACGGGCGGTTCGGCCGTAAAGTCCAGGGTGCGCTTCGGCGCTGGCATTGGACGCCGTGGACAACTTTTCGGCAGGATCCCCAATTATCGCTGGATCTGGCTCGCTCCGGAACTCGCTTGCTGTTTTGCAAAGCAGGGGGATGGAACTGAGGAGGCAGAATGAGCCTTGCCGGAACAGCGCATTGCTAACCCATTAGCATTATGCTAACAGATTCGCACAACACCAAGGAGCGAGTCGTGGCCGAAGATCTCAGCGCAACCCTCGGCAAGCGCGAACGCCAGATCATGGAGATCATCTACCGCCGCGGCCGCGCCACCGTCTCCGAGGTGCTCGCCGAGCTGCCCGATCCGCCTTCTTATTCCTCGGTCCGCGGCATGCTGCGCTACCTCGAGGACAAGGGCCATTTGCGGCACGAGGAGGTCGGGCCCCGCTTCGTCTATCTGGCCACGGCGGCCAAGCAGGACGTGCGGGGCTCGGCGCTGGCCAATGTCGTGCGCACCTTCTTCGATGGATCGACCAGCACCGCGATGGCGGCGCTGCTCGAATCCAAACCGCTGTCGCGCGAGGAACATGAGCGCCTGTCCCGTCTCCTCGACGAAGCCGCCGCCAGGGAGGACGAAGCATGATCGGGGCAGGCGGCGCGCTCGATCTGCTGGTCCGCTCGAGCCTGGTGCTGGCGATGATCTGGATCGCCGCGGCCGCCCTGGGCAGGGCCGGCGGCTCGGCGGCGATGCGCCACACCATCTGGCTGCTCGGCCTCGGCGCCCTGATCCTGCTTCCCCTCCTGTCCGCGCTGATGCCGCCGCTCGAGCTGGCCGTCCTCCCGGCAAGTCCCGCCGAGCCGCTCCAGGCCGCGATGCCCGCCGCTGCGATGATCGCCTCCGCCGCCCCGGGCCCGGCCGCCGCCGCGCCCGTCGCCTCGCTCGGCCTTGGCGACCTCCTGCAGCTGCTTTATCTGGCGATCGCCGCGGGCCTGCTCGGCCGGCTCGCGATCGGCCGGCTCCTGCTGGCGCGCTTGTGGCAACGGGCGCGGCCGGTCCGCGACGCCCGCTGGACGAACCTGCTGGCCGAACTCGCCGCGACCCTGGCCATCCGCGTGCCCGTCGCGATCCGCATCGCCGCCGGCCCCGCCATGCCGATGACCTGGGGGACGCTCAGGCCCCGCATCCTGCTCCCCGCCGAAGCGCCGGCCTGGACCGACGAGCGCCTGCGCATCGTGCTGCTCCACGAGCTCGCCCATATCGCGCGCCGCGACAGCTTCGCCCGGTCGGCGGCGACCATAGTCTGCGCGCTCTACTGGGCCCATCCCGCCATCTGGTATGCGGCGCGGCGCATGCGGCTCGAGCAGGAGCATGCCTGCGACGACCTCGTCCTTTCGCTCGGCGCCAAGGCGAGCATCTATGCGCGCAGCCTGATCGAGGTCGCCGGCGCGTTCCGGCCCATCGCCCCCGGCCTTTCCGTCGCGATGGTCCGCACGTCGGAGCTCGAGCGCAGGGTCACTGCGATCGTCGGGCGCGGCCCGCGCAGCCGCGCCAGCGCCCGCTTCGTCGCCGGAACCTGCGCCGGCGCCGTTCTCGCTACCCTGCTGATCGCGACAATCGCCCCGGTCGCCGCCCTCCAGTCCACGCCCGCGCCCATGCCCGCGCCGCCGGCCGCCGATTTCGGCCCGGCGTCGCCGCCGGCGCCCGCCGCGCCGGCCACCCCCTCGTTGGCCGCCATTCCCGAAGGCCGGTCCGCACCGGCGCCGGTGCGGCCGGTGCCCGCTCCCGCCATGTTTGCGGCGCGCGCGGCGGTGCCCACCGAGGCCGATTACGAGCGCGCCGCCGAACGGCATGCCGTGGATCTCGAAGCCTATGACCGTCAGCTCGCCGACTATCGTCGCCAGCTGGACATCCACCGCCGGCAGGTCAGCGACCTGCGCGACCAGGGCAATCTCGCCAACACCGGAAATACCGGCAATAGCGGCAATTCGGGCAATAGCGGCAATCCGGGCATGCCCGCCCGCCCCGGGCAGCCCGCCATCCCTCCGACCATGCCGACGCCGCCGACCGCACCGACGCCTCCGACGCCGCCGAGCGCTTTGTCCCGGCCGGCCCAGCTCGTTCAGCCGACACAGCCCACGCAGCCCGTCCCCCCGGCGCGAGGCCCGTAACCAGGCACCGGGCCTCGCGTCCCGACCAAGCTCGAAAGGAAGGATCATGCATCCGATCCGAATGATGGCCTGCGCCCTGCTGCTCCTGGCCGTTCCAGGCGCCGCGCAGGATGCGGCCGCCCCGGCCGCCGCGCCGGCGCCGGCAGGCGATCTCGCCGGCCTGTGGCAGGCGAAGCGCCGCTTCGGCCCCGACGCGTCCGGCACCCTGATCGTCCAGCGCGCCGGCAACGATTATGTGGCCGACATCGCCGGGCGCGTCGTACCGGTGCGCGAGGCGCAAGGCGCGCTGCTCTTCGACCTGCCCGGCGATCGCGGCGCGTTCCGGGGAAGGCTGGAGGGCAGGGGCCCAATCCGCGGCCAATGGATCCGCCCGGGCACCGCCCCCAATGCCAGCCGCTACGCCTCGCCGGTCGTGCTGCGCGCCGCGGGCGCCGGCCGCTGGGTCGGCGAGTTCCGGCCGCTGCAGGACGAATTCAGCTTCTTCCTGCTTCTGCGCCCCCGCCCGGACGGATCGTTCGATGCGGTGCTGCGCAATCCCGAGCGCGACCATGGCAGCCAGATCGGCGCCCGCCGCCTGGTCCGCGCGGGCGATGTCGTGCGGCTGATGGGCGGGCGCGGCGAGGGGCCGGAGCGCGAAGTGGCGCGCGGCCGCTACGACGAGGAGACTGGCGCCTTCACCTTGTCCTTCCCGAACCGGGGCGGCACCTTCGATTTCACCCGCGACGGCGACGACAGCGATTATTATCCGCGCGGCCGAAGCCCCGGCCGCTACGTCTATCGCCCGCCGCCGCCGGGCGCCGACGGCTGGCCCGCCGGCACGCTCGCCGATGCCGGCATCGATCGCGCCGCGATCGAACGGCTCGTCCAGGCCATGCTCGACACGCCGATGGATTCGGCGGACGCGCCGCAGATCCACGCCTTGCTGATCGCGCGTCACGGCCGGCTGGTGCTCGAGGAATATTTCCACGGCTACAGCCGCGATCGCCTCCACGACACGCGCTCGGCCGCCAAGAGCCTGACCGCGATCACCGCCGGCGCGGCGATCCGGGCCGGTGCCCCGCTCTCCTTGTCCAGCCCGGTCTACCAGGTGATGAACGGCGGCGCCTTCCCGGCCGGCCTCGATCCGCGCAAACGCGCGATGACGCTCGAGCATCTGCTCACCATGTCCTCCGGCTATTTCTGCGACGACACCAATCCCGCGGCGCCGGGCAATGAGGAGGTGATCGACGACCAGAGCGCCGAGCCGGACTGGCTGCGCTACACCCTGGCCGTGCCGCTCGCCACGCCGCCCGGCGAGAACAGCGTCTATTGCAGCGCCGGCGCCAATCTGGCGCTCGGCATGGTCGCCCGGGCGCAGGGAGAGTCGGCGGTGGCGACGTTCGATCGGCTGGTCGCCCGTCCCCTGGGCATCGGGAATTACGCCTGGCCGCTCGATCCGGCCGGCACCCCTTATGGCGGCGGCGGCGTCCGCCTGCTGCCGCGCGATTTCCTGAAGTTCGGCCAGCTGATGCTTGGCAGCGGCAGCTGGCATGGCCGCCGCATCCTCGATCCCGCCTTCGCCGCCGCCGCGACGTCGCCGCTCTACCATTTGCGCAACGTCACCTACGGCTATCTGTGGTGGAGCGAGGACCTTCCCTACAAGGACCGGACCGTGCGCAGCTATTCGATGCGCGGCGCCGGCGGCCAGGTGGTCACCGTCGTCCCGTCGCTCGATCTCGTCGTCGCCACCATGGCCGGCAATTATATCAGCCGCGTCCAGCTCACCTACACCGGCCAGATCGTCCCCCGCTCGATCCTCCCCGCGGTCCGCGAGCCCGGCGACGATCCCCGCGCGCCGGTCCAGGACCGTGAGTTCAACACGCGCTACGGCCGCTCGACCGACGGCAGCCGGGTGATGCCGGGGCGGTGACGCAAGCCCGCCCCGCTTCCTCCCCGTCATCCCGGACTTGATCCGGGATCCATCTTTCGATCGCATCTCGAGCGGCGGTGCCGCTGCTGAGCCCAATTGGTCCACGCGAAGGCGCAAAGCAGAAGGGAAGCCGCGAAGAGAAAGGAGGTGAAGGCGTCCGCGTGGAGATGCCGCGAGGCGAAGCGGGGAATGGCACGGCCTCAACGCCACCAAGGACTTCGCGTCCTTCGCGCCTTCGCGTGCAATCCCCTTTCATTTCCGGCCTCGGGGCCCCCCAACGCGCGGCGTTTACATCGATCCTATACGGTGTATATCTCCAGAGGCTTGGACAAGGAGAGCAGCGCGCCCATGCGTCGAATGGCCTTCACCCTCTCCGCGCTGGTCGCCATGGCCTTGTCCCTCGCGGCCGGTCCATCGCCCTCCCTCGCCGAGGGCAACAGCGCCCCGGCCCTGCGGCAGGCGAGAGGCGAACCGCGCTTCATCCGCGCCTGGCAATTCCTTGGCCCCCTGCCGCTGGCGCTCGACCCGTCGCCTGCCGCCGGCGAAGGCGCGCTGCGTCCATCGCAACCCCTCGCGCGCCCCGGCCATCCCGAAACGCGCTGGGTCGCGAGCCAGTCCTGGGGCGACATTGTCGACGTCGCCGGCGCGATCGGCGCTGCCCAATATCGCGGCGCCGACGCCGCGCCGGAGGCGGCCTATGCTCATGCGATCGTCACCCGCGAACGGGCCGGCGACGCCTTGCTGTCACTCGGCGCCGATGGCGGCGTCCGCGTCTGGATCAACAGCGTCCTCGCCTATCGCGGCGACGGCCATCGCGGCTTTTCCTTCGACGCGATCCGGGCCCCGGTCCATTTCAACCAGGGCGAGAACCACGTCCTGATCAAGCTCGAACATCGCACCGGCCCGTGGCGCTTCGCGCTGCGCGTGCTCGAGCCCGGCCAGATCGTCGCGCGCCGTGGCGAGATCGTTCCAGCCATAGTCGGCGCCGCTCCGGGCGAGCTGGCCGTGCGCACCGGCGCCGGGCCCCGGCCCGACGGCGCGCCGGTCCGGCTGGACGTCGTCGCCGCCGGCGGCCGAATCGTGGCAAGCAGGGAGGCGGCACGCGGCGAGGTCGTGCGGCTGGATCCGTCGCCCTGGCCGGACGGCGCCTACGAGATCCGCCTGACCACCACCACCGCCTTCGGCGCGCGCGACGCGACCTTTCTGCCCTGGTACAAGGGTGACGCGCTGGCCGCCGCCAGGCGCCTGGTCGATGCGGCCTCCGCCGCGCCGGCCGATGCCGATGGCGCGCACATCCGGATGCTGGCCGCAATGGCGCTCGATCGGGTGGGGGGCGATCTTGGCGCCGCGCCGGCGGACGTCTGGCCGCTGCTCCATTCGCCGCTGATGGAATATGAGGAGATCGCGCAGGCGCGCGCCGGCGGCCCCGGCCCGCTGCGGCCATCGGGGTTCGTTCGTCTTGCCTGGGTCGACGAGGTCGATGGCTCGACCCAATATTGCCGCGCCTTCCTGCCGCCCGGCTATGGCGAAGCGCGGCGCTGGCCGCTGGTCCTCTCGCTCCACGGATTCAATCCGCCCAATCCGGATTATGTGCGCTGGTGGGCCGTCGATGCCCGTCACGATGCCATGGCCGAGCGGCACGATCTCATCTGGGTGGAGGCGCATGGCCGCGGCAATGCCCAATATCTCGGCATCGGCGAGCGCGACGTGCTGCGCTGCCTCGACGAGGCCCGGCGGCGCCTCAGCGTGGATGCCGATCGCGTCTATCTGACCGGGGAATCGATGGGCGGATCCGGAACCTGGCTGATCGGCAGCCGCCATCCCGATCTGTTCGCGGCGATCGCGCCGGTCTTCGGCGGCTGGGATTATCGAGTCGTCCCGGCCTTCGGCTTCAGCTTCACCAGCCCCGAAACGGCCAGCATCCCCGAACTCTTTGCCCAGGAAACGCAGAGCTCGTTCGCGGGCGCGGAAGGCCTGCTCAATCTTCCCGTCTTCGTCCATCACGGCGATCGGGATCAGGCGGTCAGCGTCGAATTCTCCCGTCACATCGTCCGCATGCTGCAGCTCTGGGGCTATGATGTCCGCTACGAGGAGCATCCCGGCGCCGGCCATGAGGATCTCGGCGCGCGGGACCGCATCGTCGATTGGATGCTTGCCCGCCGGCGCGTCGCCGCGCCGCCCCGGGTGCGGATCAGGTCGGTCGATCTCGCCGGGGCCTCCGCTTATTGGGTCTCGGTGCGCGCCTGGGAGGCGCCGTTGCGGATGATCGGCGTCGATGCCGAGATGATCGCGCCGGGCCTGGTTCGCCTCGACACGGAAAATGTCTCGAGCCTCGTCCTTGCGCCGCCGCCCGAATTGCGCGGCGCCGGCGATGGGCTGCGCGTGGTCTGGAACGGGCAGGAGCGCCTGTGGCCGCTCTCGGCGGACGGCGCCGCATCCCTGACCGCGCCCGCCGCGCGCGCCGCCGCGGCGGCCAAGCGCCCCGGTCTCGAAGGGCAGCTGTCCAGCATCGTCTCCACTCCGTTCGCATTGATCGTCGGCACGTCGTCGCGCGACCCCGAGATGCGCCGGCTCTGCCGCGAAAAGGCGGCGCTCTTCGCAGAGCTCTGGATGCGATGGCAGCATGTCCGCCCGCGCCTGATCGACGATCGCGACCTCACGCCTGCGGACGAGCGGAATTATAGCCTGCTGCTGGTCGGCGGCGCCGACGCCAATCTGGTCGCGCGCCGGCTGCTGCCGCGCCTCCCGCTGCAGGTGCGGCCGGATTCCGTCGCCATCGATGGCCGCGCGCTGCCGGCGTCGGACGCCGTCGTGCAGATGATCTATCCCAGTCCGGACCAGGCCGGGCGCTACGTCCTCGTCGTCGCCGCGACCTCGACCGCCGGAATGTATTTCTGGAACCCCGCCGGCCTGTGGAACCAGACCTTCGGCTTTCCCGCGCTCGTCTTCGATTGGACGATCCAGGATGGCCGAAGCGTCGCGCTGGCGAACGGCATGGGCGTCGAGCGCGGCTGGGTGGCGGCCGGCATGTTCGATCGCAACTGGCGCGGCGACGATCGCTGGGTCTTTCCGGGCGATGCCGCGCTGCGCGCCCGTGGCCGGCTGCGCCATCCGCCCGCTGCAGGCTTCACCGTCGGCGCGGCCAGGCTGGAGACCTATGTCGGGCGCTACCAGCTGGCGCCCGGCTTCTTCATATCGGTGACGCGGGACGGCGACGGCCTCAGCCTCCAGATCCCCGGATCCCCTCCGGATCGCCTCATCGCGGAGAGCGAAACCGATTTCGCAAGGCGCAGCAACATGGCCCCGATCTCGTTTCAGCGCGACCAGGCGGGCCGCGCGACCGGCCTCGTCGGCAACAATGAAGGCCAGTTAATGGTGGCGCCGAAGGTCGATTGAATCCCCGGCAGGCTCGACGGCCCGGCGCATCCCACTACAAGGCCGGGTCCGTCCCGAGGTTCACCATGTCCGAACGCCTGAAAGTCCTGCTCCAACATGCGCTGCCCAAACGGGCATTGACCGGCCTTGCCGGCCGCGTCGCCCGGGCGCGGGGCGGCGCGGCGACGACCCGGCTGATCCGCTGGTTCGTGAGAAAATACGGCGTCGCCATGGACGAGGCCGAAAATCCCGACATCGCCGGCTACGCGAGCTTCAACGACTTCTTCACGCGCCCGCTCAGGGCCGGCATCCGGCCGCTGGCGGCCGCCGATTTCACCTGCCCGGTCGATGGCGCGATCAGCCAGTTCGGGTCCATCGACGACCATCACATGCTGCAGGCCAAGGGGCATCGTTACACGATCACCGAGCTGGTTGGCGGCGACGGCGCGCTGGCGGCCCCGTTCCGCCACGGCAGCTTCGCCAACCTCTATCTGTCGCCCAGGGATTATCACCGCCTGCACATGCCCTGCGACGGCAGGCTGGCTCGCATGATCTACGTGCCCGGCGCCCTGTTCTCGGTGAACCCGGTCACCGCGCGCGGCGTGCCGAACCTGTTCGCGCGCAACGAGCGAGTTGTGTGCCTGTTCGAATCGCCGGACCATGGTCCGTTCCTGATGGTCCTGGTCGGCGCCACCATCGTCGGCAGCATGGCCACCGTCTGGCATGGAATCGTCAATCCGAAGCGCACCGGCAAGGTCTCCGAATGGACCTATGCCGACCGCGACATCGTCCTGAAGCAAGGCGAGGAAATGGGCCGCTTCCTGCTCGGCTCGACGATCGTCATGCTGTTCAGGCCGGGGACCATCGCCTTCAACGCGCAATGGGCGCCGGAAGGGACGGTGCGGCTGGGCGAGATGATGGGCAACCGGCCGGCGTCGGCTGGTGAGGATCCAGGCAGGCGGACGTAATCAGAAGCCGATCCTGAGGGTCATTCCGACCGATCCCTTCGGTCCGCCGCCATGCAGTGAAGCCCGGCCCGACAAGCGACGCGAAAAGAGTCCGTCAGCGTCCGGGCTCGATCGTTCGAAACGCGGATCGAGCCTTTCCAGCCGCTGGTCGGTGCGAACCGGCCGCCCGCACACCACGATGTCGCCGGCGTTCGTACGCGGATCGCAATGCGGCCGCACGACGCTGAGCGTCGGCTGATCGGCTGAGCCCAGCGACGGCGTTGCGCCATCCGAAGGTGCACCGGCCAATGGCGCGGCCTGCAGTGCGATGGCAATCCAGACCGGCATCCACGCGTCCCAGGCCGTTTCGCTCCCGGCATCGCAGCTTTTGTCGCGCGCGTAAACGGAGCCGCACCGCGGACATGGGCGCCGACGCGCCGAACCGCCTTTCAAGCCCCTGCATTCGGGCCCTCCGCCTCGATCCGGCGGCGCATCTGCGCATCGAGGCTGGACCGCAACTGCCGCAGGACAGGGTGGCGGTCGGTGATCCGGCGCCCGTAGGTCAGGTTGAATCCATAGTCGAAGCCGGGCGGGTTGGCGCCGATGAGGTGCTGCAGCATCGTCTCGATCTTGTCCAAACCCTTGGCCATCAGGCTCTCCGGGGAGCGGCCGGCATCGTACTCGGCGCACAACGCTTCGATACGCTGCCGAAGGTCTGCGGGAAGGGGCGCGCACAACAGGCGAAGCGCGTCGCGCTCGCGTTCCTTCCTGCCGTCGGCGGCGGCCTGGAAGGGCGCCGGCACGTCGCCGGTGATCGCTTCGGCGAGATCATGGACCACGCACAGCTGCAGCAGGCGGACGAGGTCCACGCCCTCGATCTCGTCGGCCAGCAGCATGGCCATCAGGCACAGCCGCCAGCTATGGTCGGCCGTGCTCTCCCGGCGGCCGCTGGCGGTCCTGCCGGTCCGCAGCGTGTCCTTCAGCGCCGATGCCTGCTGGAGGAAGTCGATCACGCCCTCCAGCCGGCCCGGATCCACTGGTTGATCACTGCTCATGCCGTCGCCCTATCGCCGCGCGGGCGCCGGACGGGAGGAATAAATTATGCGGGTTCGTCAGCCGATCGTCGTCGTCAGCCGGCCGACCCGGCCATCGGCGAGCGGGAGCGTTTCCCAGAGCATCCGGCTCGGCGGCACCGGGACGTCGGACCGGCCATTGCTCCCGGTGCGCAGTTCGAGACTCTGATAGGGGCGCTCGAACCAGCCGCTCTCGGACAGCCCCGCCTCCGCGGCTGCGATCTCGGCGCTGGCGAAGGGCCACAGCGATTTGCCGATCAGCTCGGAAAGGTCGGTCCGCCAGCTTGCCGCGCGGCTGGGCGAAGCAGCGAGCAGCTGGTGCGTTGCGTCGCAGATCAGGTGGACGGGCCGCCGCGAGCTCTCGACCAGCCGCCTGAGCCCCGCATCCTGGTCGTTGCCGACCGACGCGCGGATCAGCTGGACGATACGCTCCCTTTGCGCCGCATCCGGCCCATGGACGCCGCTCTCCCACCGCGACACGCACCCCTGCGAGACGCCGAGCATCTCGGCGACCGCGCTCTGCTTGACCATGTTCAGCCGCCGGAATCTCCGCAGCGCGGGCCCGATCCTTGGCTCGATCATCATGCGGGATTGGGTGACCTGACGGATGGACCTGGTCAAGGGCAGGGGGCGGCACTGCGGAAATATGAGCCTGTTCTCACCCTCGCCCGAAACACTGGCCCGGATTGCTCACGAAGCTTCTTCCCTCGGCCCGAACGCATTCTCACCGGCCGTGCCCGGCCTGGCATAATAATAGATCAGCAGCAGGGCGCCGACCAGCGGGACGAATGCCCATAAGAGGTTCCAGCCCGACAGGTTCGAATCGTGCAGCCGCCGGACGGTCACCGCCAGGCCTGGAATGATGGACAGGAGGTTGAAGATCCCGACGAGCGCGAACAGGCCCATCAGCAGGCCCTGGCGGGAGGCCCAGAACCAGTGCATGCCGAGCATGGCCGGGCCGAACACGCAGAGCAGTGCGAAGCAGAAGACCAGCAGCTGGAGCAGGACGAACGACCAATATTCGATCCGCGGCGCGCGCCCCGAAAAGGTGGCGTAGCGCCGATACGGCTTCAACATCCACTGCATATGAAATCCCCCTGTCCGAGCCCGGATCGCCCCGATCGCGCACTCTGGCGCGGCCCGCTGCGCGCGCAAGGATTCCGGCCCGACCGCAAGCCGACTTTTCGCCGACCATGGCCCGGATCGCGCGAATGTGGGGGAATTCGGGCTGCCTTCGGCATCTGCCCGAGCGACCGAACGTGGCCGCTTCCGCCCAGCTCCCCCGCGGCGCAGCCGCAATGATATAGTCGCGCAGAGACGCAGAGACGCGGAGAAGAAGGGGTTCTGACGCTTCGCGCGGAGCGTGGGTTTCACGCCGGCATTTCCGCGCCCCCGCGTCTCCGCGCGAACCCCATTCTTTCTCTTCGCGCCTTCCTTCTTCTTCGCGCCTTCGCGAGAAACAATTGGTGGCCCGAGCACCTCCGCGTCTCGAGCATGGGATGATCGCCCGCCATCAAGCGAAGGGCTTGAGCCGGCACGAGCGGTCACGTCCACCCGCAATGTCCATCCACCGAAACTGCACCGCTTTTCCTCGAAAATCGCAAGAAGGATCAATTGCGGGTGTATCGCCGTGCTGATACACCCCCGCAGGGTGTAACGGCGTGGGTAGGGGTGGCGTGGCTGAAGGGTGGGCAAGGAATCGCCGGATGATGCTGTGCGCCGGCGTGGCTTCCGGCCTGCTCGCGCCGGCGACGCCCGCCTGGGCACAGGGCACGCCCGCACCGGCGCCGGCGCCGGCGCCCAATCCCGCCGGGCAGCCGCCCCGGCCCGGGCCGCGGCCCGAGGAGAACGACATCGTCGTCACGGCGCCGGCCCAGCAGAGCTCGATCGACCGCCAGACCTATATCGTCCGCGATACGGCGGAGGCGCGCAGCACGACCACGACCGATATCCTCGCCCGCATCCCGTCCGTCGAGGTCCAGGCCGACGGCACCGTCCGGCTGATCGGCGCCGGCAGCGCGACCTTGCTGATCGACGGCCGGCGCGTCGCCGATCCGCAGACCCAGCTGCGCAACATGACCGGCAACCAGATCGAGCGGATCGAGGTGCTGACCAATCCCGGCGCGCAATTCCCGGCGCAGGGCACCGGCGGCATCGTCAACATCGTCACCCGCCGCAACACCCAGAACGGCCTCGGCGGCTCGGCGACGGCCAGCGGCGGCTCCTTTGGCAGCTACGATCTGCGGGTCTCGCCGACCTATGGCGCCGGCAACTGGACCTTCACCGGCAGCCTCGGCCACGGCAGCGGCGAAAACCACAACCGCTTCGAGCGCGAGCGCTTCCTTCTGACGCCGGGCGGCCAGGTGCCGCTGAGCAGCGAGGAGGGCCGCCAGGAGGACGAGTTCACTTATTATTATGGCAACGGCTCGGCCAGCTACCGGCCGGACGACCGGCGCACGATCACCCTCACCGGCACGCTCGCCCATACCGATCTCGCCCAGTATCGGCCCTCGCTGCTGACCGCCGCGTCGATCCCCGGCGGCAGCGCCGACCAGCTCTCCACCAACGACGCGAACTTCAACTATCGGGATCTCGCGCTCGATTATCGCGGCACGACCGCGCGGCAGGGCGAATTGCTCACCGCCTCGGTGAAATGGGCCCGCTTCTCCGGCAATTTCGACAGCCTGTTCCTGGTCGATCCCGTCGCCGCCCCGCCCAACACCTTCCAGCAGCAGCGGACCATGTCCGACGAGAACTGGACCGGGAAGGTGGATTATGTGCGGCCCTTCAGCGGCGCCAACCGGCTTTCGATCGGCGCCCAGCTCTCCACCACCAGCAATCGCTTCGTCCAGGATGCGATCGGCACCTTGCCGTCGGGCGCGCCCTTCGCCGCCGGCTCCGTCGTCGATGGCTCCTGGTTCGAATATGCGGGCTACGTCACATACCAGTTCGCGCTCGCGGGCATCACCATCATGCCCGGCGTCCGGCTCGAGGGCCGCGCTTATGATCTCGGCGGCACGACCGGCGTGCCCGATCTCAAGACCACCCGGCTCTTCCCGAGCCTGCACATGGAGCGCCAGCTTGCCCCCTGGCTGACCGGCTCGGCCAGCTATTCGCGCCGGATCACCTATCCGCCGATCCAGCTGCTCAATCCGGCCCTGAACTTCAACGATTCGACCACGGCCCAGGCCGGCAATCCCCTGCTCCAGCCGCAGCTCACCGACTCCTGGGAGATCCGCCTGCGCGGCAACGTCGCCCGCCACAATCTCGAGCTCACCGCCTTCCGGCGGACGACCGAGGACCTCTGGTCCTTCCGCGGCGAGGTCGATCCGGACGGAGTGCTGGTGACGCGCCCGTTCAATTTCGGGTCGCAGGCGCTGACCGGCGCCGAGATCTCCGCGCGCGGGCCGCTGATCGGCGGGCTGCGCTACGTGCTCACCGGCAACCTGTCGGACCAGGGCCTCGATCTCGACGCCGGCGGCCCGCTGCCGGGCCGGCACAGCGCCACCTGGTCGGGGACCGGCCAGCTCGAATATCGCGACGGCCAGGACGGCCGCGCCGGCGCCGACCGCGTCAATCTGACGGTCCGCTATTTCGGCCCCTCGGACACCGGCTTCACCCGCACCAACGCCTTCGGCCTCGCCACCTTCACCTGGTCGCACGCCTTCACCGATCGTCTGTCGGGCGTGCTCAACATCGCCAATCTGCGCCTGTCGGAGGGCCGCGAAACCATCACCACCGGCCCGACCACCCGCTCGCGCGACCTCTTCGCCCCGACCTCGCCCCAGCGCATCATGCTGTCCCTGACCTGGAGCTTCCGCCCGCCCGGCCAGGGGCCGCGCGTGCAGCAGCAACAGCAACAGCAGGGCGGCCCGCCGCCGATCCCGGGCGCCGGGCCGGGGGGGTGACGCGGCGGCGGTGACAGTGCACAAAATCCTCTGGCTTCATTCCTGACATCCGCTCTGAGGCGGTTCGGCCGCGTCAATTAAATGCACTGTCAGCGTAATACACTGAAGCGCACCGCATCCGCGACGATCAAGGGTACAATCGGGGACATCGGCAACGGTAACTCGGGCGGGCTACCCTGCACCTGATGTATGGGACACTATCGTGTTTGCCTTGCGCCAATCTCGGACGAGCTGGATCGGGGGCAACCGACGTCTTGAGCAAGCATGATGATACCCTCTGTCAGAGCCAAAAAGCACGGCATGAGGTGGGTTGCCGCTTCCGCAAGTAATTGTTACACAGAAGCAAAGGGGGTGTGGTATGAAGATGTATATTCTTCGTGCACTAGCTTTGACTGGTTTGATACCTTCAAGCGCCTACGCCCAGCAGCCGCCAGCGCCCTCGCAGCCTCCCACAAGTCGGGCTCCGTCTTTGGATCAGCGATGCCCCATTCCGTTCACGGTCGGGCGGCAGGCAATCTCTGCTGAAGCTTACGTCAATGTCGCTTCGAGAATTGCCGATGCAGTTCCGCAGGGGACAGCCAGCCAGCCGACCTTGTCCGCATTTTACAACAATGTTCGGACCATTATAGCAGGCGAGGCCGCTCAGGCTCTGTCGACGCTTCGGCGAGCCTATATTTGCCGGCTCCGGGAAACCCTGCCGCCGAACAAAGACGCTCACATAAACGCCATTGACGCGGAGTTGGCGACGGTTACCGCGGGCGTTTTCCTGCAGAACAACTATAACGACTTCGCGACCACGTCAGCCTTGTACGAACAGCTCGAGGCTCGCGTTCCGCAGGTATCTGAGAGATGGCAAGGTATCGCGGCGGGGGATCGGGTAACCCGCGCCGATATCGCGGCCGCCATTGGCAGTCCGAATTTCACCGCCAACAGCGAAGAGCGAGCGGGCGTGGAAGCAGCGTTTGCCGGCGTCACGGCTGGCGCCTGTCTTGGAGTCATTCGGGCGTCGCTCGCGGCCGTCGACGGTGCGACGCTGGTCACGTTATCGAGCTTGGCCGATGCGATGGGCGACTTGACGGAAGAGGGAACACGTTTCGCCGCCTATTCGACCCTCGCCACCGGCGCCCAGTCCGTGTTCCAGCCTGGCGCTACAACAATCATCAGCACGCAGATCGCTGCCGCCAATACAACGTCGCGCAACCAGATCAGGTCTTGTGTACGGCAGGCATCGACGACCGTTCTGCAAACCGTGAACGCATCGGCGAACGTGAACAATCAGCCGCCTACAAATCCCGCAACAACGAATCCGCCGGCTACCACGAATCCGCCAACCACGAATCCGAACCCCGGCACTTGAGGCTGGGCGTCGTACGTCGGGCTCGGTTGGGCACTCTGTGTCTGATCCTCATGGCCGCCTTGAGCGGATGTCAGTCCTATCATCGGCATCTGCACCGCACCGATCCTGAACTTGCAGCCGTGGGCGAAGCTGGAGGCCGCTGCGCCCATCTCGCGCGAATGTTCAGACCGGACGTGGTGCGCAGCGGGAGAGCGGGTGTTATCGGCGTTGCGGCCGCCTCGTATTATTACAGCGAGACGAACGTCCGCGTGACCGAGGAACTGCTCGTCACCATCAACGCGGTGCTGCTGGAGGCGTGTCGCTCGCACGTGCGGGGCGAGATCACTTCCGAGCAGTATGCGCAGGTATTCCGCGACAATTCCGCCCGCTTCATCGCGCTGGCGCGCGGCTATTCGGCGACTCCTACGCCCGAAGCAGCCGCGGCCGCGCTCCAACCCGAGAGCGACGAAGAGGGTCGGACAGCATTAACTGCGTCAATAAGTGAGGCTTTGGAACGACATCGGGCGTCCCTTGATGCCGCCAACAGGGCCCAGTTTGAAAACCTCGTTGTTCAGCTTCGTCAAATTGTCGCGTTGCAATGGGCGGACTTGCGGCGTGAGGACCCTGGGCTCAGCTCTGCCCTCGATCGGCCACGAGAGCAGTCGACCCCGGACGCCGGCCCGCGGCCTCCGCTCCCGCACTTGGAAACTCTGCGCGGCCTCTTTGTGCTGTTTGACACAGGACGAGCTGTGCTGGACGCTGCGAGCCAAGAACGGCTAGCGGAGTTCGCACGGGCCACCTGCTGCAACGCTCGATATGTCGTGTACGGCTTCGCCGACGCTACAGGAGCCCTTGACCAGAATTTGATGCTGTCGAGGATTCGCGCCCTGCGGGTCGCTGAGGCACTACGCCATCATTTGCCTACGACGTCCATCGCGGAGATCGGCCTGGGAGAGACTTCGGCGATGGGGGCCGATCTACGAGACAACCGCCTAGTCTACGTTGTAGCCGTGCAGCAGGGCGTCGCAGGCGAGCCCTAAGCAGTTCTGCACAACCTTCGGCCAGCGGCAGCACAAGCCGGGCAGAGTCTTCATTGTGCACTGTCACCGATATCCCGAAACTCTAAACGGAAACAGACTGTTAGCCGTTGGGCGCAATCGACGAGAACCGGACGTCGTGGGCTGGTCACTGGGCTTAAGTTAATGTATTAGTCCTGCAACACAGCTTGGATGGGAAGGGTCGCGCTTATGCTCGATGGCTTTGGACCGCTGATCTTGACGCATATTCTCGCCGCTTTTGTCGCTATCGGTGCAGGCGCGGTCGTTTTCGCGCTTCCTAAGGGTACCCGTGCGCATCGGCGTGTAGCCTGGATCTATGTCGCGGCGATGATTGTCACGACGTCCGTCGTCGCATTCGTGCCTGCCACAGTGCTGCCGTTCGGCGACAGCGGATATGGCTTCTTCCATCTCTTCATTCTGGTTGGCTTCGTCTCTTCGACCCTCGGCATTTTCGGCCTCTACAAATGGCGCCGGACGCGGGAGCGGCGTTGGCTACGAATGCACCAGATGCGGTTCGCCTTCAGCTATGCGGGCCTGCTGATGGCCGGCTTCTCCCAATTCTTCACCAACCCGCGCTTCGGCATTGTCACCGAGATGACTCCCTTCTCGTTCTGGGTCGTCTTCATCGGCACCAACCTGGGCATGCTTGCAGCGGCAATGTTCGCGGTGCAGCGCTATCTCGCACGCGGCGATCCTCTGCGCCGCTACGCCATGCAGGTTTGATCGGCCTGGCGCCCGCCGCGCGGGAGTGGTGCCTGGAAAGCCAACCAACCGGTGGCCCTGACCCCAAGCCGACAAGACTGACGGCAGCGAGCCGATCGCCTTTCTTAGCGCAGCCAGGCTCTTGTCGATCAGGCAGAGGGAAAGCTTCTGCCCCTCCATCTGCACGCCCGCGACCGCGGCCTGGGCGACCCACCAGCGGCGATGAACCTGCGCACCCAGCTGCGGGTCGAGCATGCCTGAGTAACAGCATCTCTGGGCGTGCGCGCTCGCGGTGCAGAATCATTACGGCGAGCAGGCCCCTGCTCACGTGGCTGAACGGATCGGCTCGCTGTGCCTGGCCGGCACATGGTCGGCGTCGATCGCCGGAAGGCGCTGGCAGCTCGGAGGGAAAATCTGACCCGCCCGGGTCATGCGTGCAGCTGAACGGGGTTTTCAGCCGGAAAAATCCTGTTAACGTTGCCAGGTTGAATAGAGGCGAAGGGAAGACGCCATGAAACCAACGCGTACGCTTAACCGTCGTTCGTTCCTCGCGACCGTTGCGGGCACTGCCGCTGCCGTCGGAGCCATCAACCTGGCCGCCACCGATCCGGCTGCAGCGCAAACCGGCTGTTCCGACAGCGACTCGGGCAGGTATGCGGATGCAGGAGGCAATGGTCGCAGGTGCCGGCGCGCCCGATCCGGGTGCACCGACTCCGATACCGGACGGTACGCCGATCCGGCGGGCAATGGGCGTTGCCGCCGCCGTGAAACGGGCTGCACCGATTCAGACACGGGGCCCAATTCCGATCCGGCCAGGAACGGACGGTGCACCCGTCCGCGGTCCTGCACCGATTCCGATACTGGCAGATACGCTGATGGTGTGGGCCGCGGCCGCAACTGCTAGCGAAACGCATATCGTTCGGTTGAGAACAACCGGCACCCGCAAGCAGGTCGAGGCCGCGCTCCAATGGAGGCGGCCAGGCTCGACCGCGCCCGCACCGGCACGCATCTTTTCGGCCCGATCCAGCGCACCGCCGGCGCCGGCTGCAACTGGACCGCTACCCGTCAGGCGATCGGGAGCCGCTTGCCCCTGGACGACCTTGAGGCGGCGCACGAGCGGGTGCAGGCTATCCTCGAGCAGCTAGCGCGCGGCCGCGAACTGCGGCGTCTGCCGGCCGCGACCAGCTATAACCGGATCGTGGCCTGGTGAGCGGTCGACGGGGTGGATTGCCCTGCGCCCAGGTGCGCCGGCGTAAGCGCGGTGCGCTGGAGAACCTGTGATCGACGCTCTGAATTGTGCGGCAATCGCTAGATTAGACCTATAGAACTCAACAACATTGGCGACCTCACCCGATAATGCTAACCCGCGAGCGTGCACAATCCAAATTCCACCCGAGGCCGCACGCGCGCCCGGGCATGGGCAGAAGCGTTAGGACAGACGACAGGCTTTGTTTACCGGGCATTGGCGAAGCTCGCGCATCTTATTAACCGCACGTGGGGGCACTACCGCTTCGGCGCACTGGTGAGTAATCGCGGCTATGGTTGCATCGTCCACCACACTCTGGAGTTGAAGGTCCCGGAGAACCTCACCGTTGGTGACCGGGTCGTCATCGGCAAGCGGGTGAGCATCGGGTGCTATGCTCCGGTCACGATCGAGAACGACGTCCACATCTCGCCCGATGTCGCAATCGAAACGGCGGGACTGGACTTCCGGGTGCTGACGCGGCCTCACACCGGCAAGCCGATCGTAATTTGCGAGACGGCATGGATCGGCGGCAGGGCGCTCATTCTCGGCGGCGTGACGATCGGCCGCGGCGCTGTCGTCGCGGCCGGCAGCGTGGTGACGCGCGACGTGGGCGATTACGAGGTGGTTGCTGGGAGCCCGGCCAGGGTCGTGAGCTGCAGAAAATAGGCCGCCGCCAGAACTTCTCCCCTTACTGCGGCTCCGTGGTCGTCGGGACAGGCCGCTCGGGCGGTTCGGAGCATAGCCAAATTGGGCGGGTGAGCCCGTCGCGATCAATTTAACCCGCATTGGTGCGACCTTCGATCATTACGGCCGGGCCGCGCGGCGAGCTCCGAAGTTGGATGAACGGTAGGGGCATCCGCCAGCAAGGCCAGCGCCGCATTCAGGCCGGCTCGTTGGCAGCTTGGCCAATATGCAGATGCGAGCCCACACATTGACACGTTTGTCGGGAAGGCCGACAGCGCGGGAATGCTGACCTCGGTGGAATGTCTCGCGAAAGCGGATGAGTTGGACGTCTTGGCTATGCGGTGCTTCACCGAGCAAGCGCGGGATGCCTATACTGAAACGGCCCGTGGCTGGCGGGCTACCGCCGTCCTTGCCCGGCAGCAAGAGGTGTTTGAAGAAGTGCATCCGACGGAAGGCTAGGCTGGCGCGCTTCCGGATAGAGCCGGGGTTGCCGCGTGGCGAACGATTGCCGAGGCCGCCCTGAAAGCGCTGAGTGATCGTCCTCGGCGCATGGTAGAATCACTTGCGGGCATGATTGGAACGACCGGGTCCCGCCATTCGCTTGTCTGGCGAAGGTGAGGTCTCTCATGGGAATTCGTCAGGAAGGTCGCTCCGCATTCCGCCAGGGTCTTGCCATCGATCGATCGCCCTACATCGCGTCGGACAAGAATCTGCGGTGGATGCTGGGTTGGAACGCAGCGGAGAAGGAGTTTCGTGAGTTGCGGCTGGCGGACGCGCGGGCATGCCGCGTGACCGAGCCTGTATTCATCTAGCTGCGGAACGGCCTGGTCCGGCATCCAGGCCGGTCATCCTGTGCGATCGCGGGCGCCAGCAAGCGACAGGGCGGCGCTGGTTCGGCGGTACGATTACGCGCCGATAAGCTCATCGAGGAGGCCCGCGGCGATAGCGATCCGCACCGCGTCCGCCGTACCACGGCATCCAAGCTTCTGGAGCAATTGAGCCCGATAGGCTTCGACCGTGCGGATGCTGAGATTGAGTTCGAAGGCGATGATCTTGTTCTGCTGGCCGCGCAGGACGCCTTTGAGGACATCGTGTTGACGCCGGCTCAGCGCCGCCACCAGCGCCGCCGCGTCCGCCCTGATCCCGTCCGTCCTCCGCTCCTTCTGTGCGTCCTCGATCCTGGCAAGCAACCAGGCAGGGTCATAGGGCTTTTCAATGAAGTCGAGTGCGCCAAGCTTCATCGCCTCGACCGCCATCAGGACATCGCCATGCCCGGTGATGACGATGACCGGCGGCGAGTCTTCATTCAGGTTGAGTTCGCAGAGCACGGCAAGGCCGTCCTTGCCGCGCATCTGCATGTCCAGCAGGATGCACGAAATCGGTTCGGGCGAACGGTGTGAAAGGAGACTGTCTCCGCTTTCGAACAGCTTAACATCGAACCCGGCAAGCTCGAGAAGACTCGCGGCCGACGATCGAACGGCTTCGTCATCGTCCACAATTGCTACAAGACCGCTGCCCATCATCCCTCGTTGCGCGCGCCCAGACGGGATAGGCCGCATAAGTTAACGGCACAACCTTCGTCTCGACATTCCCTCGATGACCAACTTGTTGTCGAGAAATTTCCATGCGCACGTCGCCGCTGGATTATGACTAGACTGTATCGCCACAGGGGAAACTTGAGGTGTCTCGGGACGCAATTGGACCCATTGCAGACAGTGCGGCAGCGTCAAGGAGGCTCGGGGACACAATACTAAACTCCCGTTCGCCAGAATCGCATCCATGTTCGGAGAGCGGAGGCCCGAGTTCGGTATCGTGTCCCCGGAATTAGGACGGCGCGGGCCTTACAGGAAGCGCGCCGCTTGGCTATATCTTGGACGGGCAGCGATAGCATAGGTGGGAATGCGCCCGCTAAATGGGCTGACGCGTGCTTCGGCACGCCAGGTAGCTCGGGAGATGCGAGGACTCGGAGCCCCGCTCGCTGCTCACCTTCCCGTAGATTTCAAACTGGGACACTACCCGCTCTCTTGCGCGCGGCCATTTGCCCAACCGGGGAACCGCCAGCGATCGGCGGGGTTTCCACTCGCCATGGACGACCTGCTACATTCGACGCCCAGCAAGGTGACCGCTGAGGAAGGCGAAGTTCACGTCGACGGCCCCGATGGAGTTGCCGTTGCGCTCACCCCGGAGGCGGCGCTTGAAACGTCCGAGCGTCTGCTGGACGGAGCTGCCACGGCCCAGGGCCAACTCGTCATGAAGGCCCGCGAGCGCGACGGCGCCTGACCCCTTGCCCGCCCGCGCGTCGCGGACCTACGATCCCGCCCGTGTCCGTCGCCACCGAAACCTACGCCGCCATGGAATCGACGCTGCTTCGCGCGCTGGCGAACGGCCAAGCGCCGCATGGCTGGATCCTGACCACCGAGATGTACCGCCAGCTCGACTATGGCGGCGACCACTTCACCACGGCCGCAAGGGCGATCCATTACGGCGTGACGCCGAACCCGCTCTACCAGCTCCCGGTGAGCCTGAAGGAAGGCCCGAACCATGCGTGGGAGCTTCGTTGATGACGGATGGGCATGGCTAAGAACATCGACGGGCCAGCGCAGAAGGCGCTTTTTCGGATCGGGGACCGGACGAGGACGGCTGCGTCCGGATCTGCTCGACCGCCGGCCGCGAGGTCTGGTGTCAGAACCTCGGGCCGTTCGAGCCGACTGCGGCCGCGATGGCCGATTGGCTGGCCCAGAACGACTACGGCGAATAGCCAGGGAAGGTAGTTGGACTCGCCGCGATCGATGTAACCCGCATTGCTGCGACCCCCGATCATTACGGCCGAACCGTGCGGCGAGCTCCGATGCCCGGGTAGCAGAGCGGGCGCTGGTTCGCAACGAAGAGGGGCTACTGGCAGTGGGTCAGTTGGAAATTGACGGGAACAGCGCGGCGACGATTAGCAGGGGCACGGTTGCCGCACAGACGAGGAGGAAAAGCCGGAAACGGCGCGGCTCAACTCTGCGGTCTGTGACCAGCTTGTTTCCGAAGCTTCCGAACTGCATTCGGCCGGTAGACCAACTGTAGCCTACCCAAATTGCCTGACCGATTGCGACGATCCAGAAAATGTTCAACTGGCCCCCTCGTATAAGGTCCGCGTTTTGTCGGCACCCGACTCTCGGCCTTTTCGCCCAACTGGGAAAGCGGTCAACTTCGTCGGCAATGTCCTGTGTGGTGTCTCAGACGCAATAGTCAATTCAGTCGGGACTAATGTGACAATGTACAAAATTCCCTGGCTCCATTCCTGCATCCGCTGACGCGGTCAGACCGAGTCAATTGACTGCATTGTCACCGTAAATCTCCGCCGAGGATTGGGCGGTCTTCACCGAGGGTGCGAGGGGTGTGGCCTGAGGATTCACGTGGCGGACGTCCTCGCCGTCCCGTCGCGTGCCGATGCCCTGCCGTCAGTTCGCGTGGCGGACGGGAGCTTGAATCGAGGCAAACCACCGCCGCAAGACCGCGTTTTTCAGCACAATCGGCCCATTGCGGACAGTGCGGCAGCGTGGAACAAGCGGTAATGGGGGGACGGACTGCATGAATGATTTCGAGTATCTCCTGACGTTGTTCGGTCTGGTTCTCGGACTGGCCATCGCGGAGGTGATGAGCGGTCTGGCGCGTACTCTCGAGGCAGGCCCGTTCCGGCGCCATGTCCATGTCGGCGCCGGAAATCCGGTTCGCGTCGGCTGGCTGACGCCGCTGCTCGGCATCTACCTCCTGTTGAATCTCGTTGCGAACTGGACCGCGACCTGGCGCTTCAGAGAACTGATCCCCGTCCGCTACGACGCACTTTTCGTGGGCCTGGTCGTGACGGCCGTCTATTATCTGGGATCGCGCATGGTCTTTCCGAAGGAGCCGGAGCAATGGCCGGACCTGGACGAGCATTTCCTGCGCATCCGCCGGCTGGTCGCCGGTTGCATTCTATTGGGAACCGCCGGCGCGAACATCGCTGCCGCTGCTCTGGAGGGCGCGCCGCCGGGCTTCTTCCTGCTCAACAGGGCAGAGCATGCGGCCTTGCTGGTCGCCATCTGCCTGCTGCGCAACCGCATCGATCTGACAATGGTGCTGACCTGTCTGGTTTTCCTCTACCTCCTCCCGGTCGGCGTGGCGTGGACATATGGCGCGGTGTCGACAGGATCGGATGCGGTGATGGTGACGCAGCTTTGCGCCACCGCCTTCACATTCCTGCTGATCGCCTTCCGGCTTTTGATGCGCCGATACCGCCCTGCTGAAGCGTGACGCGCCGAGGTTCGACACGACCGCAATCACGGTGCCAGGTGCGATAAGGGCCCGCCTGGTAGGCCCGCCTCCACACTTGTACGCTGTCACCGATTTTCCACGCCAGGCGCGGCGCTCGCGCGCCCGATCCTAATTCGTGTAGACGATGTATGGAAAACCATCCCCCGAACACGGACCAACTCGATAGGGCGGGCCGAGAAACTGTGCCAGGCGCTGCGCTCCCTCCGCCGTTCCGCCCAGGTCCGGCCTGAAGCCGACGCAGGCCGACGGTCCAGGCGCGCCCCCGCCGATGTCGCCCTCTGTCGCGGCCAGGCCCTGGCTTGCCAGCCGATCTCTCACGCCAGATGCACAAGTCCCCTGGCAGGAACTGATATCGCCTTGGTATCCCGGATAGGGATCGACATACCGGACGCTCACGCAGACGGGATTATTGCTCGGCACGGGGCAAATCGCGGAGAACGAACTGGTGCTGCCCGCTGCATCGGGAGCCGGGACCGGAGGGTCCGAGCCGGCGGACGGCGGTGGCGCTACCATCTGCGGAGTTGCGACGGGTTCGCCATTTCGAATCGCCGCGGCCGTCGCCGCGTCGTTGGCGGCCCTTTCAGCCGCAGTAAGAGGGCGTGACGGCTGTTTCGAAGGCAGCACGAACAGGCTGAGGAGCAGGACGGCTGCGGTTCCGCCGATGGCCAGCCATTTGGCATTGGACGAATTTCCAACCCCAGGGTGCGTTGATTTTGCACCGACAGACTCCACCGGTTCTTCGGCATCGGCGCCGCTTGCCGATTGCTCGCTCGGAATCGGCGTGGCCTCGAGAGCGTTCCGGGAAGCCAGCCACGCGGCAACGAGCAGCGCCCCGACGCCCAGGACAAAACTCGTGATCAACACCGCTTCGTCCCAGCCGCCACCGGTTGCGCTGCCGGAGCCGCTGAGGTTTCGCGATGCGGATGCATATTCGCGAACCTCACGCGGAATTCGGATTACGATGAGATACCACGGGGCCATCGCAATGACGGGAATGAGCGCGAAAAGACCTGCCGTACGCAGACGCCAGCGGCGAACATCGACCCCACTCCACTCCCGCCAGAGCTGCCAGGATGCGATGACCGGGATCAGGAACAGGAGGTAGGCCAGGATGCTCGCGAGCCAGCCGAGCGTGGGATTGATGATGCCCCGCTCGGCCGCGCCGGCCGGGCCGTACAGCTCGATCGCGGATTGTTGGAGGACGCCCAAAGTATAGCTCAACCAACCGGCAAGCCCCAACAGGTTGGTGGCAAAGTGGGTTTTCGCGATGCTCGCGAACAGCACGGCCAATATCCCTGCGACCGCCACGATCGTATCGAGCCGGAAACGCGGAGCTGTCCGCGGCGAGGGTGCACGCGCAATGGCGGCCGAGGCCTCGTCCGGGGCTGAGGCCGGCGGGACGATATTGCCGCAATTCGCGCAAAAGTTTGCGCCTTGCGACAATTGGACCCCGCAGCCCGGGCAGTAGGAATGTGCCACTTCGCCCCCCGCGATAACCTTGGCAGTCTCGCCCCATGTGTCAGTCGCGGATAATGCAGAGTCAACACTCAGCTCTTGAAGCCATCCAAGCGCGAAACGACGATGGCCCGGGGCGCACGTGCTCAACTCGATCGCCTGCACGCGCTGGAGGCAAGCCTCGCGCGAAAACATTTTCTCTTGACTTGTCGGATTTAATAAGATATTTCCGACGAAATAAATGCCCGGAATTGCGCCCGCGCGCGATGCGCAACCCGGCGGCTCGCCAGATTCCTCAGCGCCCCGCCGGCTCCGAACGCTCCTTGCAGATCGTCAGGAACCCCGCCGCCATGAACGAAGCCATCCGCTCCTTCACCGCGACGAAATCGTCCGACCTGCAAAGCCCCCCGGACAATTTGTCGATCCGCCCGGTCCGGGCCAAAGTCAGCATCAGCGCCCCGGTCACGAAATGATAACCCCAGAAGATGTCCTGGTCGGAGCAGTCCGGCAGCGCCTTCCTGAGCAATTCGATCAGCCGCAGCACCACCGGATCGAAATGCGCGTCCATCAGCTCGGCGCCCCATTCCGGCGAGTTCGCCACCTGCGCGCCGAGCGCCGCATAATTGCGCCAGCCCTCGCCGCCCGAAATGTAGAGGTCGAGGTCGGTGTCGAGGAAAGCCCTGAGCGCGCCCTCGACCGTCGGCTTGCCCCCGGTCGCGGCGTCATATTCGTCGAGCGCCTTCATCCGCCGCTCGCTGGTCACCACCGCGCGGCGCGCGAAGACGGCGTCGAACAGGGTCTTCTTGTCGGAGAAATAATAATTGAGCAAAGTGTGGTGGACGCCGACCGTCTTGGCCACGTCCTTCAGCGTCACGCCGTAAAGGCCATGTTTCGAAAACAGGTTTTCGGCCGCGTCGAGGATCTGCTCGATCATCTCGGCGCGCTGCTCCGCCTTCTTGGAGCGCCTGCGGGGTTTCTCTTTCTCGGTCACGCACCGGCCTTTTTTAGCGTCTGGGGCAAAGCGTCAACCCGTTCTCCGGCGGCGCGGGGTCCGGGTCCGGCGGCGGGGCCGGGTGCCTAGGTCCTTCCATCTTCGCGATCCCGGCGTCAAGACATTCACACGCGTGATAGTGTGTGTTGACACCCGGCGGCCTTGGCCGCATTCTCCCGGCAAAAGAAAAACGATCGAGAGGGAAGGGAGCCGATATGGATCGGGCAGGAGCCGCCGCAGCGTCGCTCGATCCTGTCCGCCGCGCGCGGCCGATGCTGGTCCTGTCGATGCTGTGCGGCATCTATGTGCTGAACTTCCTCGACCGGCAGCTGCTCGCCATCCTCGCCAAGCCGATCCAGGACGATCTGCAGATCACGGACGGCCAGCTCGGCCGCCTCGGCGGTCTCTATTTCGCCTGCTTCTATTGCTTCATCGCCATTCCGGTCGGCTGGCTTGCCGATCGGGCCAACCGGGTCACCATATTGTCGCTCGCCTGCGCGATCTGGAGCGCGGCGACCATGGCCTGCGGCCTTGCCACCAATTACCCGCAGCTGGTCGCGGCCCGCATGGCGGTCGGCTTCGGCGAGGCCGGCGGCGTGCCGCCTTCCTACGCGATCATCACCGATACCTTCCCGCCCGGCCGCCGCGGCATCGCCTTCGGCATCTACAATCTCGGCCCGCCGATCGGCGCCACCCTCGGCATTGCCTTCGGCGCCTCAATCGCCGCCGCCTTCCACTGGCGCGATGCCTTCATTGCGATCGGCGGGATCGGCATCGCCGCTGCGATCGCGGCGCGGCTGGTGCTGAGCGAGCCGCCGCGCGGCGCCTTCGACGACACACGGCAGATGGGCGAGGCGCCGGGCTTCTGGGCCACCGCGAAGATGTTCTTCACCCGCCCGGTCCTGATCCTCGCCGCCCTCGGCAGCGGCGCCACCCAGTTCATCACCTACGGCCTTGGCAATTTTGCGACACTGTTCCTGATGCGGGAGAAGGGAATGACCTTGGGCGAGGTCGCGATCTGGTACGCGCTTGCGACCGGCATCGGCATGGGCGCCGGCATGCTCGTCTCCGGGCGGGTGATCGACCGGTTCACGCCGCGCTGGCGCAGCGCCTATGCCCTGGCGCCGGCATTCTCGCTGCTCGGCGCCCTGCCATTCTATCTCGGCTTCCTGCTCGCGCCGAACTGGCCGCTCGCCTTGCTCTCGCTGACCGCCGCCATGATGCTCAATTATTTCTACCTCTCCTCCTCGATCGCGCTCGTCCAGGAGGAGGTCCGCCCCGATCAGCGGGTCATGTCGAGCGCGCTGCTGCTGCTGGTGATGAACTTCATCGGCCTCGGACTCGGCCCGACCTGGGTCGGCGCCGCCAGCGATTTCTTCGCCGCGCGCGGCAGCGAACATTCGCTGCAGATCGCCCTGCTGACGCTCACGCCCTTCTACATCGTCGCCAGCCTGATCTTCTTCTGGCTCGCCCGCATCCTGCGCAGGACTCCCGCGCCCTCCACCTTGAGGTTCGAACCATGATGAATTTGCGCCACCTTCCCGGCTTTCGCGGCACCGCCGCCGGGCTCCTCGCCGCCGCCATCCTCGCCGCAAGCCCGGCCGCGGCCCAGACCGGCCCGGCCCCGGCCGGCGCGCCCGTCGTCGACGCCCCGGCCGGGCAAATCCGGGGGCAGGGGCAGGGTGATCTGCGCGTCTTCCGCGGCATTCCCTATGCGCTGCCGCCGGTCGGCGCGCGGCGCTGGCGGGCGCCGGCGCCGATGCCGCGATGGACGGGCGTGCGCAATGCCGATGCGTTCGGCCCGGCCTGCGTCCAGCCGCAGCTCGGCCGGCTCTCCAGCATCTACGCCGGCGATCCGATGCCGGTCAGCGAGGATTGCCTTTCGCTCAACATCTGGGCGCCGGCCGGCGCGCAGCGGGCGCCGGTCATCGTCTGGATCCACGGCGGCGCCTTGTGGAGCGGATCGAGCCGCGACCCGCTCTACGACGGCGCGCTCCTCGCCGGGCGCGGCGTCATCGTCGTCTCGATCAACTATCGGCTTGGCGTGCTCGGCTGGCTCGCCCATCCCGGCCTCAGCCGGGAATCGCCGCAGCGCGTCTCCGGCAATTACGGCCTGCTCGACCAGCTCGAGGCGTTGCGCTGGGTGCAGCGCAATATCGGCGCCTTCGGCGGCGATGCCGCGAATGTCACCGTCGCCGGCGAGTCCGCCGGCGCGCTCTCCATCCTCTATCTGATGGCCTCGCCTGACGCGCGCGGCCTGTTCGGCAAGGCGATCGTCCAGAGCGGCTACATGATCTCGATGCCGGAGCTGCGATCGGCCCGCCACGGCGCGCCCTCCGCCGAGGGCGCCGGCGAGCTGCTCGGCCAGGCGCTGCACGCCCCCGACATCGGCGCGTTGCGCGCGATGGATCCGGTCGCGCTCACCAACGCCGCCGCGGCCTCCGGCTTCGGACCCTTCGGCAATGTCGACGGCCATGTCCTGCCCGAGCAGATGGTCGATGCGTTCGACGCCGGCCGCCAGGCGCGCATTCCGGTCATCGCCGGCTTCAACAGCGGCGAGATCCGGTCGCTGCGGGTGCTGGCGCCGCCCGTGCCCGCCAATGCGGCGGCCTATGAGAGCCGCATCCGCGAGCGCTACGGCGATCTCGCCGATGCCTTCCTGCGGCTCTACCCGTCCGCCCACATGGCCGAGTCGATCCTCGCCACGACCCGCGACGCCCTCTACGGCTGGACCGCCGAGCGCGTCGCCCGCCGGCAGACCGCGCAGGGCCAGCCCGCTTATCTCTACCTGTTCGATCACGGCTATCCCGCCGCCGACGAAGCCGGCCTGCACGGCTTCCACGCCAGCGAGCTGCCCTACATGTTCGGCACCTTCGCCGGCCTGCCGCCCCGCTGGCCGAGGCCCCCCGCCACGCCCGGCGAAGCCGCCTTGTCCGAAGCGATGATCGATTACTGGACAAGCTTCGCCCGCACCGGCCGCCCCGAAACCGCCCACGCCCCCGCCTGGCCGGCCTACGGGGCGCCCGGCGCCTACATGCACTTCACCGACACGCCGCACCCCGCGACCGCCCTGATGCCCGGCATGTACGCCCTCAACGAAGAAGTCGTCTGCCGCCGCAACGCCGCCGGCGGCATCGGCTGGAACTGGAACGTCGGCATGGCCTCGCCACCTTTACCACCACCCCTCGAACGTTGCCGTCAATGAACCGAGCCCCCTCCCAATAAGCCCCTCCCCCTTGTGGGGAGGGGTTGGGGTGGGGGTGCGGGCCATAGGCCCGCGCGCGGCAAGGCCGCGCCTCCTTCCCCGTCAACCCTCTAAAAACGCAGGGGGAATAACTATCAGGGGTAACAACTATTTTCCGCCGATTTAGTCATCACCCCCGCCTCTCTGCAGCCCGTTCAGACTTCGAGGACAGCCGCCCTCACCATCGCCCGTAGCTCCCCTCCCCAGCGGGGAGGGGCTTGGGGGAGGGGGTCCGGCCTCGCAGAACAGTCCCCGCAGCCGAATTTCCTGAGTCCTCCCCCTTGATGGGGGAGGGTTGGGTGGGGGTGGAGCTGGGGGTTGCACGCCGACTTTGCCGATCACGCGGCGCGGGTCTCTGACGTCCATCCCACCCTGACCCTCCCCATCAAGGGGAGGGAATAAGGCGATCCTAACCCCCCACCGCCTCGCCGACGATCGCTCCGCGCGCATAATCCGCCCGCAACTGCATCTTGTCGATCTTGCCCGAAGCCGCCAGCGGCATCCGCGCCACGCGCGCGACCTGGTCGGGCAGCCACCAGTCCGCCACCTGGCCGCGCAGCGACCGGATCAGCCCCGCGGCATCGATCTCGTGCCCCTGCCGCGCCTCGACGACCAGCACCGGCCGCTCGCCCCATTTGCCGTCCGGCCGCCCGATCACAGCGACCAGCCCGACCGCGGGATCGCGGCCGACGATCGCTTCGATCTCGGCCGGGTTGATCCATTCGCCGCCCGACTTGATCAAGTCCTTCGATCGCCCGCTGATCGTCAGATTGCCCGCTTCGTCGATCGTCGCCAGGTCGCCGGTGTCGAACCAGCCGTCCGCGTCGAGCACCGCCTCGTCCGAACGGAAATAGCTGTCGATCACGCTCGGCCCGCGCACCCGCAGCCGCCCGATCGTGCCGCGCTGCTGCGGCAGCGTCTCGCCGGCCGCGTCGGTCAGCTTCAGGTCGAGCCCCATTGGCGGCCGGCCGGAGGCATGGGAGGCGCCGCCGGACGGGGGCGCGATGGTGCCGATCGGCGACAGCTCGGTCATCCCCCAGCTGGTCTGGACGCGCGCCCCGAGCCTTTCCTCCATCCGCCGGATCAGCGCCTCGGGGCAGCTGGCGCCGCCGATCAGCACCCGCTGAAGGTCGGGCAGGGCGCCGCCGAACGTGTCGAGATGGTCGACGACGCCGATCCAGACCGTCTGGATGCCGACCGCGACGGTGACGCCCTCGTTGCGCATCAGCCGGGCCAGGCTGGCGCCGTCGGTGTGGCGTCCGGGCAGGACCAGCTTCGCGCCCGCCGCCGGCGCCGCGAACGGCAGTCCCCAGCCATTGGCATGGAACATCGGCACCGCGAGCAGCACCACGTCGTCGGCGGTGAGGCCGACCGCGTCCGCCTGCAGCGCGCGCAAGGTGTGCAGGTAATTGGAGCGGTGGGTGTAGACCACGCCCTTCGGATTGCCCGTCGTGCCCGAAGTGTAGCACAGGCCGGCCGGCATGCTCTCGTCGAAGCCGCCCCACTCGGCGGCTGCGCCTTCGCTTTCCAGCAGCGCTTCATAGCCCCGGACGCGGCCGTCGAACGCGCCGTCCGCCGGTTCCGCGTCGAGGACGATGATGTGGCCGAGCGTCGGGCAGAGCGGGGCCAGCTCGTCGATCAGCGGCAGCAGGTCGGCCGCCACCGCCAGCGCCCGGTCCTCCGCCTCGTTGACGATCGCGGCGAGGTGGGCGACCGTCAGGCGGGGATTGAGCGTGTGGCAGACGAGGCCCACGCCCATCGTCGCATAATAGAGTTCGAGATGATGCTGCGTGTTCCAGGCCAGCGTGCCGACCCGATCGCCGACCTGCAGCCCCAGCGACAGCAGGGCGCCGGACAGGCGATTGGCGCGGGTCCGCAGGCCGGCATAGCCGATCGTCGCCGCCGACCGCCCGGACTCCCCCTGCACGACCTCCCGGTCCCCGTGCCATTTCGCCGCATGGTCGAGGAACTTGTCGACCGTCAGGTCATGGGATTGCATGAGGCGGTCGCCGTGAGGACTGGGAAGTGGCGGCCATCAGTGGATCAGAACGTCCTCAGCACGCGCAGGCCGTACTGGCGCGGCGGCCCGGCGAAATCGAGGCCGGAATTGAGCGCGCCGACATAATGCTGGTTGGTGAGGTTGGTGCTCCACAAGGTCACCGTCCAGGGCCCGTGCGTCCAGGCCAGCTGCCCGCCGAGGATGTTGCGCGCTTCCAGCCGGTCGCCGAGCTGCGGGTTCTCGAACAGGGTCGCCCACTGGCCCGCGACATGGCCGAAATTGAGCCGCGGAATGATCTTGTCGCCATTGCCGAGCACGAACTCATATTGGGCGCCCGCATAGAAGGTGGCGTTGGGCGCGTAGGTTTGCTCGCGGCCGTTGAGATTGAGGCAGGTGACGCTGGCCGGGCCGGTCGCCGGGTTGCAGGGCAGGAAGCTCGGCAGGCGCGGGTCGGTGGCGAAGAAGGTGCCGAGCGAGCTGTGCTGGATGCTGCCGCCGATGTCGAAGGAGAAATGGCCGAGATGGGCTTCGATGCTCACTTCGGCGCCGTAGATCCGCGTCGTGTTCGGCACGTTGAGCTCGATGCCGAAGGTGGGGAAGGCCGGATAGCCGATGATCACCTGGAAGTTGCGGTAATCGTTGTAGAAGGCGTTGACGTTGGTGCGGATGTGGCCGCCCATGAAATTGGCGCGCCAGCCGATCTCGTAGGACGTCACGTGCTCGGGGAGGAACGGGTCGGGCAGCCCCAGCCCGACCGGCACGTTGAGGCCGCCCGGCCGGAAGCCGGTGGCGCGGAAGGCGTAGATGAAGTTGGTCGGGCTGACCTCCCAGCCGAGCGAGACCTTGTAGGAGAAATTGTTCGAGCGGGCGGTCTGCTGGTCGTCGAGCGGCAGGCCGAACTGCACGATCTGCACGTCGTTGCGGGTGCGGCTCTCGGTATAGCGCCCGCCGATCTCGAGCTTGAGGCGCGGCGTGATCTGAAAGCCGATTTGGCCGAACACGGCCAGCGAGCGCTCCGGATTCTCGCCCTCGAGCTTGTATTCGGTCAGCGGGTTGCCTGGCGGCGTGCCGATCAGGAACTGGAATGGCCGCAGGAAATGATATTTGTTCCACTGGGCATAGGCGCCGAGCAGCCAGGTGAAGCGCCGGTCGTTCGGCGAGACCAGGTTGAACTCCTGCGAGTAGAGCTCCTCGTCGACGCTGTCGAAGAAGAAGGAATTGCCGGTCGCATTGCCGTCCAGGTCGGCCGTGTAGGTCGTGTTGGCCGCCTGAACGCCGGTGATCGAGCGCAGGGTCGCGCCGCCGAAATCATAGTCGATGCGCAGCGACGTGCGCACGAACTTGTCGCGCGCATGCTGGGGCGAATTGGCGGTGATGTCGAAGAGATCGGAATAAGTAGGATTGGGCGTCGAGCTGCCGACCGGGAAGAAGCGGAAGCGGTTCCGGAACGGCGACGCCGGATAGGCGCCGAAGTCCATATGATCGAGGTCGGTCTTCGACACGATCGTCAGCCGGTCGGTCGGCCGCCACAGCAGGCTCAGGCGCACCGCCGCCATGCGCAGGTCGCCATTGTTGCCGGTATAGGCCGCGCCGCCGGGGCCGGTGATGTCGTAGAAGCCGTCGCGCCGCTCGGTGTAGAAGGCGACGCGCGCCGCGAACGTGTCGCTGACCGGCAGGTTGATCGCGCCGAGCAGCCCGAGGTCGCTGTAATTGCCGCCCTGGGCCTGCAGATAGCCGTGCACGCCGCCATTGATGATCGGGTTGTTGGTGGTGGCGAAAACCGCGCCGCCGGTCGCGTTCTGGCCGGCGATCGTGCCCTGCGGCCCGCGCAGCACCTCGATGCTGGCGATGTCGTAATAAGGCTCGCCCTGGAGGTAGCCGGGAAAGGTCGCGACGCCGTCGCGATAGGTGATCACGCCCGTCGAGGTCTGGGTATTGTGCTCGCCCTTGCCGATGCCGCGGATGTTGAACTCGAGGCCCTGGCCGAAATTGTCGACGGTGACGCTCGGCATCGCGAACTGGAGCTGATCGACGTTGACGATGTTGCGGTTGGCGAGGTCCTGGCCGCTGAGCACGGTGGCCGAGATCGGCACCGTCTGCAGATTCTCGCTGCGGCGCTGCGCGGTCACGGTGATGACCGGTTCGTCCTCGGTCGCATTGTCTGTGCTGGACGTCGATGGCGGCGTCTGCGCCGCGGCCGGACCGCAATATGCAAGCACGGCCGCCGATGCGGACAGCCAGAAGGCGAACCTCTTCATAACCCTCTCCCCTGTTCCCTGGCCCGGCACTCTTCGGCGCCTGATGATCAATCTGCATCAAGCGCGCGCGCTTTTCAACACTAATTCTCACGCGAGTGAGTATTATTTGAGAAGGCGCGGGAAGGACGATTTTTGCGTCCGCCGCCGCCTTGCCGCCCCTCCGTTGTCCCATTATCCGGAAGAGATGGGGGACGGGGCGATCATTCATATCGTCGATGACGACGAGTCGCTGCGGAGCGCGCTCGACAGCCTGTTCCGGTCGGTGGGACTTGCCGCGCGCGGCCATGCCTCGGTGGCCGAATTTCTCGATGCGCCGCGCGACGACGGCCCCGGCTGTCTGGTCCTCGACGTTCGGCTGCCGGGGATCAGCGGGCTCGACTTCCAGGAGAGGCTCGACGAGCTCGGCATCGGCCTCCCGGTGGTCCTGATGACCGGGCATGGCGACATCCCGATGTCGGTCACGGCGATGAAGGCAGGCGCGGTCGATTTCCTGGCCAAGCCGTTCCGCGACCAGGACATGCTCGACGCGGTCACGGCCGCTGTCGCGCGGGATCGGGCGCGGCGATCCGAGCAAGGCGACGAGGCGGTCCTGCGCGCGCGCTACGCAACGCTCTCGCCGCGCGAGCAGCAGGTCATGGCCCTGGTCACCGCCGGCAGGATGAACAAGCAGGTGGCGTTCGAGCTTGGCCTGAGCGAGATAACGGTGAAGATCCATCGCGGCGCGGCGATGCGCAAAATGGCCGCGCGCACCCTCCCGGACCTCGTCCGCATGGCCGGGAAACTGGGCCTGGAGGACTGCTGAACGCCGATCATACCATCGGATTATATCGGACCCGCCCGGCTCGTGCGAAACGGCGCCCGGGAACGGAGAGCGCTGTCACACGCCTTCCCGGAAGAGGAAGAAGCATCGGTGCCGGCACGACCCCTGATCGCCATCGTCGAGGATGACGAATCGCTTCGTCCCGCGCTGTTGGGTCTGGTGAGGTCGCTTGGCTATCAGGGGGAAGGGTTCGATTCCGCCGAGGCCTTCCTGGCCGCCGGCGCCCAGTATCGTGCCGCCTGCCTGGTCACCGACCTGCAATTGCCCGGGATTGGCGGCCTGGAGCTCAAGGCGCATCTGGATGAAGCGGGCTGCGCCTTGCCGGTCATCGCCATCACCGCTCGCACCGAGGCCGCGCTCGATGCGCGTGCACTGGCCGCCGGCGCGTTATGCCTGCTCAGGAAGCCGTTCGAGGCGGACGCGCTGATCGTCTGTATCGCGCGCGCGCTGGACTCCTGATCCGCCGTTTCCGATGGTGCGGGAATGAACGCAGGCCAGCCCGACATTCTCGACCTGATTCACGAAAGCGTGATCAGCCGGGACGCGGCCGGCCATATCCTGTTCTGGAACGCCGCGTCCGAGCTGCTTTACGGCTGGCCGCGCGGCGAAGCGCTCGGCCGGGATGCCCACGAGCTGCTCAAGACCCGCCACGAGGTTCCGATCGCCGAACTGGAAGCGGTCCTGCTCGCCGAGGGCCGGTGGGAAGGCGAGCTCGGCCGGGTCGCCGCGTCTGGCGCCGAGCTTGTCCTCGACGTCCGCTGGGCGGTCGAGCGCGATGCTGCCGGCGGCCTGGTCCGCATCATCGAGACCGCGCGCGACATCACCGACCGCAAGGCGGCTGAGGATGCGTTGCGGCTCAGCGAATATCGCTACCGCAACATGTTCGACGCGATGGCGGTCGGCTTCTGGGAGATCGACTTCAACGGCGTCGGCGCGATGCTGATGCCGCTGCGCGAGCAGGGCGTCACCGATCTGCGCGCCTATTTGCTCGAGCATCGGCAATTCACCCGGCGGACGATGCGCGCCGCTCGGGTGCTCGACATCAACGCCAAGGGCCTCGAGATGTTCGGCGCGTCGCGCGAGCAGATCGTCGGCAATCATATCGCCGATTACTGGCCGGAGGCGAGCGAGTCGGTGTTCATCGAGGCGCTGACGGCGACGATGGAGAAGAGGCCGCACCTGATTACCGAGACGACGTTGCGCACGCCCTCGGGGGGCGAGATCGACGTGCTGTTCACCGTCTCCTGGTCGGCCGAAAGCCGCAAGCGCGGCGTCGTCCTGCTCGGCGTGATCGACATTGGCGATCGCAATCGCGCGGTTTCGGCGATGGCGGCGAGCGAGCTCAAATATCGAAATCTCTTCCACCACATGCCCATCTCGCTGTGGCAATTGAGCGCGAAAGGCATCGTCCCGCTGCTCGCCGAGCTCCGCGCCCAGGGGGTCGAGGATCTGCCGGCCTATATGGAGGCCAATCCCGATTTCCTGACCAAAGCGATGGACGTCATCATCGTCGAGGAGGTGAACGGGCTGACGGTCGAGATGTTCGGCGGTGCCGACAAGGCGGATTTCGTCGGGCCGATCACGCGCTTCTGGCGGGACAATCCGGACACGATCCGCCGCTCGCTCGCGGCCCGCTTCAGCGGCAAGGACAGCCATGTCGAGGAGACGAAGGTGCGCGGGCTCGACGGCCGATGCATCGACATCCTCTTCGCCAGCGCCTTTCCGTCCGCTCTTGCCGATCTCGGCATCACCATCGTCGGCGCGGTCGATCTTGCCGAGCGCAACCGGGCTCAGGACGAACTGCAGAAGGTGCAGGCCGAATTCGCGCATGCGGCGCGGATTTCGATGCTCGGCGAATTCACCGCGTCGATCGCGCACGAGGTCAACCAGCCGCTCGCTGCGATCGTCACCAATGGCGAGGCCGGGCTGCGCTGGCTGGATCGCGAAGTGCCCGATGTGGGCGAAGCGCAGGCGCTCACCGGTCGGATCGTCGCCGACGCCCGTCGCGCCGCGGCCATCATCAAGCGGATCCGCTCGATGGCGGAGCATCGCGCACCGGAGCGGGCGCCTTTGTCCCTCAACGAGGTGATCGCCGAATCCCTGGCCTTCATGCGGCATGAGATCCAGGCGCATCGGGTCACGGTCGATCTCGATCTCGCGCCGGGGCTGCCGCTTGCGCTCGGCGATCGGACGCAGCTGCAGCAAGTGGTCGTCAACCTGGCGATGAACGCGCTCCAGGCGATGGACCGGGGCGAACCCGGCAGTCGAATTCTCGCTATCCGCACGATCGCGGGCTCGGCGGGCCTGGTGCGCGTCATCGTCGAGGACACCGGCCCGGGCGTTGCCGCGGACTCGCTCGAACGCCTGTTCGACAGCTTCTTCAGCACCAGGGAGACCGGCATGGGCATGGGCCTGCCGATCTGCCGCTCGATCCTGGAGGCGCATGGCGGCGCGATAAAGGCGGAAAATCGCGAGCAGGGGGGCGCCCGCTTCTCGATCAGCCTGCCGATCCAGGCCTGAGCGCGGGCACACGGATCATACCAAGGTCTTATCGCGCCAGCCTCACGTAGAATATGGCGGCGCCCCCGTCGCGGGCATCTTCTCCCCATCGCAACCGAGGCCGACAGCCTCGCTCAGGGAGACGGACCATGACCAAGACCATCGTACTGATCCACGGCGCCTGGCTCAATTCGAAGAGCTGGGAAGGCTTCAAGGCCCGCTACGAGGCCAAGGGTTACACTGTGATCGCGCCGGACTGGCCCTATGACGACCGCTCGCCGGCGGAGCTGCGCGCCGCACCCCGCCCCGAGCTCGCCCGATTGGGCCAGCGTCAGATCGTCGATCATTTCGAGCGGATCATCCGCGCGCTCCCGGAGGATCCGATCCTGATCGGCCATTCGGTCGGCGCCGTCTTCACCCAGCATCTGCTGAACCGCGGCCTTGGCGTCGCCGGCGTTGCGATCGATCCCGCGCCGACACCGGGCGTGCCGCTCTATCCGCATTCGATCGTATCGGCACTGGGCGTGTTCCTCGATCCGTTCAGCTGGCGCAAGGCCAAGGTGATGAGCCGCCGCTTCTTCAAGCGCCGCTTTGCCCAGACCGCGCCCGAGGCCGAGAAGGACGCGCTCTATGACCGCTACATCGTGCCGACCCCAGGCAAGGTCTATTGGGACGGCGTCATCAACCCGCTCAGGATCGACTGGTCCAATCCCGATCGCGCGCCCTTGCTCCTGATCGGCGGCGGCAAGGACCTGATCGCCGATCCCGGCATGACCCGCGCGATCTACAGGAAGCAGAGCCGCGCCCCGGCGCTCACCGAGCTCAGGATCTTCCCCGACCGGTCGCACTGGACCGGTATCGACCAGGGTTGGGAGGAGGTCGCAGACCTCGCGCTGGACTGGGCCGTCGCACATGCCCGTCCGGGCCGGACTGCCCCTTTCGAGACCGCTCTGGCGGCCTGAAGCGAAGGGGCGCGGGAGGCTTGCCATGACCGGGACCATCGTGCTCATCCATGGTGCCTGGGTAACCCCCCAATCCTGGGACGTCTTCCGCGCCCCGTTCGAAGACGCGGGCTTCAATCTCCTGGCGCCGGCCTGGCCCATGGTCGGCGATCACCCGGCCGCCGAGTTGAACGCCCACCCTCCTGCCGGCTTCGGCGGCCTCGGCGTCGGCGCGATCGTCGACCATCTCGAGGCCGTGATCCGCGCATTGCCCGAAAGGCCGATCCTGCTCGGCCACAGCGTCGGCGGGCTGCTGACCCAGTTATTGCTGGATCGAGGGGTGGGCGCGGCCGCGGTCGTGCTCAATCCGGTGCCGATCGGCGGCCTGCTTCCCGGACCCAGCGCCTGGCGCGCGATCGCGCCGATCCTGCTGCGCGCCCATGGCTGGAACCGGCCCTATCGATTCACCCGCGAACGATTCGGTCGCCTCTACGCAAACGGCGCCCCTGCCGTGCAGGTGGATGAAGCCTATGACCGCTACGTCATCCCGGCACCCGGCAGGATCTTCCATCAGGCCGCATTCTGGTCTGGGACATGGGTCGATCCCCGGCGAAGGACCCAGCCGTTGCTGATCACCGGCGGCACCGAAGACCGGTTGGTGTCGCCCTATCTCTCCAGAGCCGCTTTTCGCCGGCAATGCCATTCGGCGGCACCCACCGACTATGTCGAGTTCGCCGGCCGCTCGCATTTCCTGATCGCCGAGCCCGGCTGGGAAGAGGTCGCGGCTCGCGCCCTGGAATGGATCGGAAACCTGCGGCGCTGATCGCCAGGTCGGTTGGCCGATGGCTACGGCGCCGCCGGCTCACGCTTCGCGCCCGGTCACGCCGTGATCAGCACGCCGCGATAATCCGGGTCCTCGAGGGCGCGGCCGGCGCCGAGCGCCACGCAGACCAACGGGTCGTCGGCGACGACGACCGGCAGGCCGGTCTCGTCGGCCAGGACCCTGTCGATCTCGCGAAGCAGCGCCCCGCCGCCGGTCAGCACGATGCCATTGTCGACGATATCGGCGGCGAGCTCGGGCTGGGTGTTCTCGAGCGCGGTGCGCACGGTTTCCACGATCCGGGCGACCGGTTCGCTGATCGCCTCGGCAATCTGCGCCTGAGTGATCGCGATTTCCTTGGGCACGCCGTTGACGAGGTCGCGGCCCTTGATGTGGATCGTAAGGCCGTCGCCATTGGCGGGGACCCTGGCGATGCCGTATTCCTTCTTGATCCGCTCGGCGGTCGCTTCCCCGATCAGCAGATTGTGATTGCGGCGGATGGAGGAGCTGATCGCCTCGTCCATCTTGTCCCCGCCGACGCGCACCGAATTGCTGTAGGCGAGGCCGCGCAGGGACAGGACTGCGACCTCCGTGGTTCCACCGCCGATATCGACGACCATGCCGCCGATCGGCTCGGTCACCGGCATCCCGGCCCCGATCGCGGCCGCCATCGGTTCCTCGATCAACCAAACCTTGGCGGCGCCTGCATTGGAGGCGGCATCGCGGATCGCCCGCCGCTCGACCGACGTCGAGCGTGACGGCACGCAGATCACCATCTCCGGCCAGCGCGGCAGCCGGCCCTTCGCGCCATGGGCCTTGTGGATGAAATATTTGATCATCTGCTCGGCGACGTCGATATCGGCGATGACGCCGTCGCGGAGCGGCCGGACGGTCTCGATGCCGTCCGGAGTCTTGCCCATCATCAGCTTGGCGCCGTCGCCGACGGCCTTGACCCGCTTCACGCCGTTGATCGTCTCGATCGCGACGACGGAGGCCTCGTTGAGGACGATGCCACGGTTGCGGACATAGACGACCGTGTTCGCCGTTCCGAGATCGATCGCCATGTCTTGCGACGCGAATTTTAGCAGGCGACTGAGGAACATGGTTGCGTGTTAATCCTGGCGCGCCCGCTACAGCCGGGCGGCGCCCCACCACCGGAAAACGGGGAGAGCACTGGCAAGGCGGCGTTTGCGCCCGCGCCATGGCTGAGTCAATCGAAGGTGCGCCAGCTACGGCCTCGAGGGCGGCAGGCAGAGCGTCCTCGACCCTCACATCATTGCCAATCCGCCATCCGGCGGTTCCGCTTCGAGATAATGCGAAGTCGGTTGCGAACGTCGAACATATTGACAGCTTCGGGCGGGGAGTATGGAGTCTTGCTCTCTCGCTCGATGAGGCGGGACGGGATGCTTGTCCGGTTTTTCCGGACCGGGGGTAAGGCTGATGCGCATGTCTCCATTGCAGGATCCCTTGGGCGAATGGCCCAACGATGACCTGCTGCTAACCGAGGCGGCGCGGGAGCGCCTCGGTCGCTGGCATCCCAAATTGCTGCGTGCTCTGGACTGGCCCGAGCTTCGCGCCGCTTTCTCCGCCCAGGACGTGCGCGCTAACCGGGGGAAGATCTGGAGCCGGCGGCAGGGCCTGGCGGCCGTGCTGCTGACCGGGCTAGGGGTTATCCTGCTCACCGTGTCTTCTCTCTTTGGCGGGCGTCAGGACGGGGTGAACACCCTGGCGTTGGGAAGCATGTTTTGCGGCGGCTCTTTGGGACTCTTGCATTGGGGACTTTTGCGGTCCCGGCATGATTGGCTCGGCAACAGGTTCTGGACGGAGCGGCTTCGCGAGCTTCACTTCCAGGGGATCGTGAACAATCTGTCTTTGTGCGCGGAGGCGATGGATGAGGACGCCAAGCTGGAGGAGTTGCAACGGCGGCGAGGGATCTGGCTCGACGAATATTATCACGGCGGCGATGATCCCCGGACGCTGATCCGCGCGGTGCTGAAAGACCAGACACTGCGTGAAGTGTGGATTTTTCCCGAATGGCGCAGCACCCAGCCGCCGCCGGCAGAAAGCGAGAATCTGGCGCAGTTGCTCGAAGGGTTGCGGCGCCTGCGGATCGGCATCCAATGGACCTATGCGAACAAGAATCTAGGAGACGATGTCTATTCCGCGCCGACGCGAGGCCTGATCCTCCGCTTCGTGATGAGCGCCGCGGCCGTCGCCGTGATCGCGATATCCGCCGTCGGCATATTGTGTGCGGCGAGCGGACGATCGATCCTGGGCATCACCATGTTCGAGTGGACCATCGTGTCCGGAGTGATAAGCGCGGTCGGGTTGATGGCGCAATCGATCAATCAGGGGCTTCAGACGCAGGCCGATACCGATCGCTACGAATGGTATGGCGAAGAGGTCGACAATCTTCGGCGCGAGTTCGAAGGCGAGGGCCTCGCCGTAAAGGTCGCCGCGCTTCGGCGGCTGGAACATGCGTCCTACGTGGAGCTTCGGCAGTTTCTTCGGACCCATAGCGCAGCGCGGTTCACGAGCTGAGGCTGGCGGGCAGTCCCTGATCGTGGGTAGCTAGCGCCTCGCTTCGGCGAGCGCCCTGAGCTGGCCCAGATCAAGTTCCCGCTCAGATTCGCGGCGCACGCCGAGAAGCCCGGCCACCCGATCGATCACGGCGGCGGCGACGGGCGCAACCGACAACGGCGCGGTACCTTCGGACGAGCCTCCATCCGCGTTGCGCAGCCCGTCAAGGTCGATCAGGACGATATAAACCGGCGCGTCCATCGGAAAGGCGCCGACGAAGACGCCATGCGCAGCGCCGGTCCGATTGCCGCCGGCGGCGAGCGTATCCGTTGTTCCTGTCGCGCCTCCAACGCGCAGGCCGGAAACATCGGCTCTACGGGAAGAGCCCGCGACGACGTTGAGCCGCAGGAGCTGGCGAACCATGTCGCTGGTGTCGCGCGCCATCACCCGCCGAGGCGCCGCCGCCGCCGACGTCAGCAAAGTCGGCCGGACCATCTCACCGCCATTGACCAACGCCGCATAAGCGGCGGCCAGATGAAGCGGCGTGATTGCGATGCCATGCCCATAGCCAGTGGTCATGACGGTCAGCCTTTCCCAGGAACGCGGCCAGAGTGGGCGGGCGGTGCCGCCTATCTCGAGGGCCACGCGATCAGAAAAGCCGAGCTGGCGGAGGAAATTCTGTTGGCGCTCGGCGCCGACCGCGTCCGCAAGCCTTGCCGCGGCCACCGCCGATGACCAGACATTGGCTCCGGCGACGCTCATTCGGGGCGGCAGTCCTGCGAGGCTGTCACGGATAAAGAAACGTCCGACGGCCAGGGGCGACGTGTCCACCAGCGTTTCCGGGCCGGCGATGACGCCCGCTTCCCGCGCTGATGCGACCGTAATTGGCCGGAAGACGCCGCCCATCTCATAAACACTGACGACGGCATTGTTGCGAGTCGCTTCGGGGGTGACGGTCGCTCGTACGTTCGGATTGAGGCTCGGCACCGAGGCCATCGCGACGATCTCGCCGGTGCGTGCATTCAGGACGATTCCGGCGCCCCCGCTCGCCGCCAGCCTTTGCGAGGCATTGGCGAGCTCCGTCTCAAGGGCTTCCTGGACCTGTGCGTCGATCGACAGGGTGATCGGATCGCCGGTTCGAAGCCTGTCATTCATCGCCGCCTCGAGCCCCGAAAGGCCGCGGCCGTCAGGGTCCGTGACTCCGAGGACCTGTGCGGCGGCGGCGCCTTGCGGATAGATCCGGGCGGACTCGCGCGTCACGACGACGCCTGGGTCGCCTATGGCGCGCACCTCGGCCTGCATTTCCGTCGAGATGCGGTGCGCGACATATGTGAACATCGCCCTCGACGAAAGGAGCCGCTCCAGCTCTTCCCTGGATCTTCCCGGCAAGAGTGCGGCAAGTCTCGCGGCGATCGCAACCCGGTCGCCACGCACAAGACGCGGCCGAACGGCGAGCGACCAGGTCCGAACCGTGCGGGCGAAGACGACGCCGTTGCGATCCCTTATCTCGCCCCTTGTCGATGGGCTTCCCCCGATCGAGGATTCGAGCGCAGCATTCGGGTCCATCGCGACCGAGACCAGCCGCAGCGCCAACAGCCCCGTGCCCGCCGCGAAGCAAAAGATGGCGATCTGGAGTGCGCGGCGAGACGAGGGCCTCGTCCTCCGACCCTCGTCGAATCGGAGCATAGCGTCCCTTCTCCCCCACTCCTCCAGGATGACTGTCCGAAGTCCGGCGAGCGCGCGGCGCGCCGGCGCCAGGGTCGCGGCGGCGAGCGCGAAAAGGGCCGCCAGGCCGGCTCCGGCGAGCGCGTAGGACAGGTTCGTCTGACTGAGGTCAAGCCAAAGCAGCAGGCCGGCAAGCGACATCGCTCCGACCGCCACCACGGCCAACCGCGCGCGAAAATGCCGCGACAACAGGCGCTCGTGCCATCGCGGGAGGAGGTCGTCGAGAAATCTGTCCGGTATATTCTTCACCGACAGGCGCGAATGTTCGCCGTCCGAGAACATGAACCGGGCGAGGGTCGCGTCTCCGGCCCCGTCGATCGCGCCCGAATGTCCCGCGATAAGGGAAGCGGGATCGCTTTCCGTTCGGCGCTCGAGCGAATTGGCAAGTAGCTCGGCGAGGGTCGCCGCGTCGGCCGCCGGGAGGGAGTCGATCAGGCGCAGCCGCAGCCATTCCGGGAGCCTGCCCTGCCGAAGCCAGGGTAGCGAAAACAGGCGGGGTGCAGTGCGCCGGAAGGCGTCGTCGCTGTCCAGATCGAGCGCCGAGGCAATCGTCCATGCCGTCGCCGCGTCAATGATCGGCAGGGCGGCGCATCCGGCAAGCCAACGGTAGCCGGCGCGACCAAGATGCATGAGCAGGGCGCCCTGCAGCTCCAGCCATTCCTCATGGCCAAGCGGCGCCTCGTCGGTCCAGTTGCGGTCCGCTCCGTGGAAGAAGCGCTCCGCGAACTCGTCCGCCTCCGGGAGAAGGTCCATGATTGCGGCCTGTCGGGTCTGAAGTCCCGATTCCGGTGGCGCTGGCGGGGAAGCCCGCATCCTTGGGTACGTTTCGCCCAGCCATTGCAGCGAACTCGCTGACCCGACGCGCAGGGAGTCCCCCCTCGGGGGCCCCGCGTCGTCGCCGGCCAGGTCGGTTCGCAGGCCCTGGCGGCCCATGCTTCCCCGATAGACCCGGACGCGTAGCGGTGCGCCGAGACGGATCAGGTCTCGACAGAGGCGCAGCCACCAATCAGCAAGGCAGTCGCGCAGCGACCAGCGTTCTATCGCGACGTTCAGATCAGGGACGTGCGCGCGCGATCTGTAACGCCGCACGAAAAATCCTGCCTCGGCCGCGGTCGCGATGATCGATCGCTCGAGGTCGAGCTCGGTCGCCTCCACCTCCGCGGTCGACACCGCCAGCCGCCATTCCCGTAGCCGCGCCCTGGACTGCCGGTCATCCATTGCGGGGCGGCGCAGGGCGAAGCGGAATTTGCTCGATCCCCTGGCTGTCTCGCGCAGCGTGATCGGCATGCCGGCCAGGGTGCCCGCCAGGCCGGCCACGACCAGGGCGAGCATTATGCCGACCAGGAATTTCCAACTGTTCGACGGTTCCTCCCCATCGATCCGCGTTTCGCTCGCGGTCGGGCTCCAGGGCGCATCGACGATGGCCAGCGGATTTTGGGGGCGAAGGCCGGCCCATGCCCGCGCGATCGGTTCGTCTCCCGCCACGACGAACGCGTCCGGGTTGGCCGTGCGAGTCGCGGCGGCAAGTTCCTGCACATACCAGTGGCGTCCCTCCATCTGGCCGCCCTCGACGCCGGGATAGGGGCCATTTCGTCGCAATTCGCGTAACTGCGTCCACGCGCGACCTGCCTCGGTCTGGCGAGCACGCCCGGCGATCCGCTCGGCGGCCTCCGCGCGCGGGTGCCCTGCCGCGCCGGCCTCGCCGGCGGGGATAGCGAGCATCGCCCGCACGAAGCCGGTATCGGCGAGCGGCATCGGCGTCGAGGCTGGCCAGCCGGTGTGTGCGATTGCAGCAGGAAGCCAGGTCAGGGACGGCGCTGCCTGAGCCGCCTCTTCCGCCGTCGGCGCTCCGGCCGAGGCGACGCTGAGTAGGGCGTCGATCGTGCCCGCATCCAGCGTGCGTCGATCCGAAATCGAAGGCGCTTGAAGCGACGTGGCGCTCACGACCGTTTCGGCGGGGGCGGCGGCGTTCTTCTCAGGAGGGCGATCGACCGCCCACGGGTGAAACCAGAACGAGGCTGCCGTCCCGATGAAGAGCGTCAAGGCCATGGCCGCCATTGCGAGGCGCCGTCCGCGCTTTTGCGAATTCGCGCCGCCCCCCGGCCCGGCCAATTCCGGCACGTCCGGGGTCGAGAGGCAGCGGAGCAATTCCGCACGCAAGTACCGGGGAAAGCTTGCTGCGTCCTTCGAAAGGCCGATCAGCAATGGCGTGAACCATCGCTCGATGACCGCTGCGTTCAGCGGCCCTTGTGCCGCGAGTTTCGAGACTGCGCGCAGGAGGTTCGAGCGCAATGGCTCGGCGATCTCGACTCCGGCCAGCCGCTTGCCGCTGAGCGCGTCCAGCAACTTGCGGGCGTCGATCGGGACTTCGCCGCCGGTGCCTGGCGGAGGCTCACTCATGGCTGGGTCGACAGCTCGCGCTCGATATGCCCCAGATCGGCCGTCTGCTTGCCGAGGAGCGTCGCAAAACGCTCCAGCGCGATCGGCTGGTCACGCAGGCCGCGACCGGCATCGCCGCCGGCCGCCAGCACCGCCGCCAGGAATTGCAGCAGCTCGGAGCTGCTTGGCGGGCGCTCCAGCTGTCCTGACGCGCGCAGCCGGTCGGAGAGTTGCACCGCGTCCTCGACGAGCTTGTGATCGGCCGACAGCATGCCGCCGAATCGAGAGGTGATCATCCGGGCCAGTTCGGCGCCCTGGGGCGGGGTCAGCGCGACGAACGCGCAGCGGCGCAGGAAGGCATCAGGGAGCAGCTGCTCCGAGTTGGTGGTGACGAACAGGATCGGGCGCGCTGCCACGTCGATGGGCGGACTTTCTCCGGTCTGCAGCTCAGCGATCCGGAATTGCAGGCGGTCGACCTCATGGAGTAGGTCGTTGGCGAAGTCGCGCGGCGCCTTGTCGATCTCATCGACGATGATCAGGCGGCGGCGTGGCGCGGGCGGCAGGTCTCCCCGCCCGAGGTTGAACCGGGACTTGGCCGGGAGTGCCTCCTGAATGGCCTGCCCGAGCGGCTGCAGCTCGATGAACTCGGCCGCGGAGCTGGCCTCGCCGACCTGGGAAGCGCGGAAATGGCGGATCGCGTCATATCTGTAGAGCAGGTCGCGCGACTGGGAGGTCGATTTGGTGACGAACAGCAAGGGCTCGCCGAGGCCGAGTTCATGCGCGACCGCATAGCCGAGCTGAGTCTTCCCGCTGCCCGGCTCGCCGCTGATGACGAGCGGCATGCCGAGCAGGAGCGCCGCGTTGACCGCGTCCCGCGCCGCTGCTGTGGGCCGATAATTGGCCGGATCGTCCAGATAGGACCTGTCGATCGGCCGGAATGTCGCGAGCTCGGCTTCGCTTCGCGGGGCTCCGTCCCCCAGATACCAATTCACGGTGCCCCTCCAATCTTCGATTGCGTGCGTTCGGTCTCGTCCTCCAGCACAGCTCGGACGCTGTCGGCCCAAATCTCCATCGGCATTCCGGAATGGTCGAACCGGTTCGCCAGCGCGGCACGCAAGCGAGCCCCGCGATGATCGTCGAGCGTCTCGCCGCCCTCGTCATGCAGCCATTCCTCAACGCATGCCCAGGAGACGTGCGTGAACGCCGGCATGCAAATGGGGGCGACATTGCGATATGATGGTGCGATCCGCCCGCAATATTCCTGTACTCGCTCCCACAGGGTGAAGCGCTCGCGGCGCCACCAGAGCCGCCGTGGCGCGGGGAAGCAATCCTCGCGAAGATCGAGAAATGGCAACTGCAGCTTGCGGTCATCCCGCGCATGTCGCTCCCACAGGTCGCACCAGAGGCGGACGCAGGCTTCCGGCCCGCCCTCGCTCCGCATGTCCTCCGCCGCGGGCTGGCAGTAGACGACCCAGGTATCGGCGCCATTCGCGAAGCTCCCGATCTCCTGGTCGAGCCAGGCCAGCGCCTGCTCGCGGTGACGAAGCGCGCCGGCGGGCCATGGCATCGTGTAGGTCTCGATCGAGCGTTCGCCCAGCACGCGCGGAAGCAGCCGGTTCGGGATTTGGGACAACGCGAATTTGTCGGGCCTGTCCTCCCGGCGGCCCACTAATATGGGCAGGGGGGTAGGACCGGCCACGGCCTCCGGTGGCCGCCGCACGATCCTGGCCAGTTCAAGTCTCTGCGCGGCTCGATCCGCGTGATAAGGGGACGGAGCGGGGAAACCGGCACGAGATCCGGAAAGAGCCGGACGGTGAGTGCGGATGAGGCGAACCAGCTGGCTCAGCTCGCGCTCGCCGCGCGGGGTCAACGCGTAGCCGTTGTCCGTTGGCTCCACGATGAGCTTGAGGGCCTGGCGCTTACCGATGAGCTTGGCACCCTTGGCCACGTCCTGCTCGGAAAGTATCATCGGCAGAAGCAGCCCGCCACGATGTCGCTCGGCGTGAAGGGCCATGGAGGTTTCCATTTGCACCTCCGGACGCCGTCCACGGGTGCTGGTATCAGTTATGCAGAATATGTAGGTCGATGCTCCGTGCAGACCCTGATCGCGCTGCACGGACCAATCGGGTCCGACGCGAACAAAGCCCTTGAGCCTGCCTATTTCGTCGTCGGTCAGCCCTAGCTTCTCGTCCCTTGGCTCGTCGATCCAAAGACGAATGCCGGCCTCGAGCAGTGCGCGGACGACAGGCGCCAGGCGGGGCTTGTCGCCTGCCGAATGAATCAGGAATGTGAACCCGACCTGTTCCAGTTGCGTGCCCCCGGGGTCGCGATGCTCAGCCCCTGGACGACAAGTTGGGGCAGCCCGCAAGGGTCGTCAATGGTTGGCCGAGGGCGGCCGTTTGCCGGGTGCTGTTTCGTACAATCGCGAACCTGTTCCGCCACCCGCGACTTTCGCATTCCCAGCGTTGCGGCAAATGGCGCGCCCGGCAGGACTCGAACCTGCGACCCCAAGCTTAGAAGGCTCGTGCTCTATCCGGCTGAGCTACGGGCGCGTGGCCGGTCCTCTAGCGCGCTTTCGCGACGATCGGAACCGCGCCGGCGCCACGAACGCATTTTCAAGCATCGCGATCGGGGCTATCGTCGAGAGGCAGACTCGGGAGGGAAGTCATGGCAGCTTCCATGCAAAGAGCGCTGACCGCGAGCGAAGTCGCCCTGGCGCGCGAAGCATTCGGCAGCAGGATCGATTATCGCAAGGTAAAGCTGAGCGATGGACCAGGCAGCAATCCGCTCGCCCACTTGGCGTTCGCCAAGGGCAACCCCGCGATCACGATCGGGTCGACCGTTTATTTCAAGCTGGATTACTGCCCCGACTTCGCTGCCGCCGGCCGGAACCGCAAATGCTTCATCCACGAGATGACCCATGTCTGGCAATATCAGGAGATGGGCATGCCGAGCTTCTTCCTGCGCTATGGAGAGGACCTGCTGAAGGCCAGGGGCAGACCGGACGACATGTACAATTATGCCGCGGGCACCGCCAGGTTCGACGAAGCGATGATCGAGGCGCAGGCCGAGATGGTCTGCGACTATGGCGAGGCGCTGTGGACGGCGAACGCCGCGCGCAAGGCGCTGATCGCGAAGAATCTGGCCGCGAGCGGGGTTTACGGGCTCTAGCCTCTCCGATCAGGTGATGGCGCTATTTGGCTGAAATGCGGAGGCGGGGCGGTCGCTCCAGCCGGTCATGCCCAGATTTGAACCGTCGTGCTGGACAGCGCAACTGCTGCGACTAGTCTGCACAGGTGAAGTCTTTGAGCAACATCCCGGTCAGCAGCCCGAGCCTCGGCGGCAGCGAGGAGGATTATCTCGTCCGCTGCGTTCGCGAAGGCTGGATCTCCGCCCGCTCGCCCTGGATCGAACGATTCGAAGAGGCACTGGCCGCCCGGGTCGGGCGCCGCTACGCCGTCGCCGTCAGCAGCGGGAGCGCCGCCCTCGAAGTCGCGGTCGCGGCGCTGGAAATCGGGCCCGACGACGAGGTCATCCTCCCCGCTCATACGATCATTACCTGTGCACAGGCGGTGATCAGAGCGGGCGCCACGCCGGTCCTGGTCGATTCCGATGTGCAAAGCTGGGGGATCGACCCGGCGATGATCGAGCCGCGCCTCACCACGCGCACGCGCGCGATCATCGTCCCCCACCTCTACGGTCTCCCGACCGACATGACTGCGGTGCTGGCGCGCGCGGACGCGGCTGGGGTCGCAGTGATCGAGGACGCGGCCCAGATGATCGGTGCGCGCTGCCGTGATCGACCCTGTGGCAGCTTCGGTGCCGTCAGCACGACCAGCTTTTTCGCCAACAAGAATCTGACGACCGGCGAAGGCGGCATGGTCTTCACCGACGATCCGGCTGTGGCCGCCCGTGCCCGCGCCTATCGCGACCTTGGCTCTCAGCCGCATCGTCGGTTCGTCCATGAGAGCTCCGGCTGGAATTGTCGCATGACCGGCCTGCAGGCGGCGCTGGGAGTAGCGCAGCTCGAAGGCCTGGACGAGCGGCTTCGCCGCAAGCGAGCGTTGGGGCTGCTGTACCGGGATGCGCTCCAGGACCTTCACGCGCTATTGCTGCCGCCGCCAACGCTTCCGCAGGGGGACAACAGCTACTGGGCCTGTGCGATGCTGTTGCGCGACGCCGTTGCGGATGACGTCGATCGCCTGCTTGCCGGCTTGGCGGATGAAGGCGTGGAGGCACGCCCGCTCTTCTGGCCTCTCCACTGGCAGCCGATCTATCAGCGCGAAAGCCGGTTTGCCGGCGAACATTATCCGGTGGCCGAAAGCCTTTCGCACCGCGGATTCTACATGCCCAGCGGCTCGGATCTGTCCCGGCATGACGTGCTCCGCGCGTGCGAGGCATTGCGCCGCGTCGTGATGGGGCTAACGTGAGTTAATAAGCCCTCCGGGGGGCGTGAGGAGGGGTTGATGATTCCAAATGTCCTGGTAGCCGGCGGCGCCGGCTTCGTCGGCTCGGCCCTGGTGCGCGTCCTTCTCGCCGATGGAGTTCGTGTCGTCATACTCGACGATTTCTCCTCCGGGTCGCGCGAGAATCTCGAGGAGATTAGAAATCGGGTCGAAATCGTCGCGTGCGACGCGGCGGAACCGGCCGCACTTTCATCCGCAATGATGAGGGTGCGTCCGACACACGTCGTCAGCTGTATCGGCGACACTTATGTGCCCGCGGTATACGAATATCCGGAGCGATTCTTCCGCAACAATGTTACGGCCAACCTGAACGTGCTCCGGGCCTGCGGGGGGTTGGGGATCAGCAAGCTCCTCTATCTTTCAAGTGCCGAGGTCTATGGGCACCAGCCCGATGTGCTGCTCGACGAGTGCACGGCCCTTGGCGCCACCAACACCTATGCCGTGTCGAAGCTCGCCGCAGACCAACTGATGCTGACCTACGGGGGGGAACATGGCGTGCCAACGCTCGTCGCACGCCTGTTCAACTGTTACGGTCCCCGGGAAACACATGCCTATATCGTCCCGGAAATCATCGACCAGCTTCACCGTGGAAGTGAGCTTGTCATCGGCAACATCCATGCCATCCGCGACTTCACCTACGTCGAAGATACTGCACGGGCGTTGCGGGATCTCCTGTTTGCCGAAACGCCGCCCTGCACGGCCGTCAACGTAGGCTCCGGCAGCGCCGTCAGCATCGCGGATCTCGCGCGGATCATTGGTCGGCTGATGGGCCACGAGACGGTCGCGTCGACCACCGACATTGCGAAGCTGCGCCGCAACGAGATCACCGCCATCCGCTGCGACAACAGCCGGCTCCGGGAGCTGACCGGATGGTCGCCGTCCGTTTCGCTCGAAGACGGCTTGCGGCGAACAATTGCCTGGTTCCGGGGCAATAATGGTCGCTGGCCGTGGCGCAGCCATGACGAGGAAACCGGTGCCCATGGCAAGGTCGAGCGTTTGCCGCAGGCGCTGGCGGGGTGACCGGGAGCGGTCGTCATGTCCTGTTCGTTTATGACGGCCTTCCCCCCTATCGAAAGGGCGGGGCGGAAACGCGTCTCGGAGCGATTGCCGCAGGCCTGGCGGTGCGGGGCTGGCGTGTCAGCTGGATCGGACTGGCGCCGCCAGGGGCGCCCGAAGCGCATTGCGTCGACGGCATCTGCTATCACAAGATCGGACCCGAGCCTGTCACCCGCGGGGGCCGCCGCAGGGGCCTGCTGCCGCTGCTGCGATATTGCGTGCGCCTCTGGCGCTGTTCCCTCCCTGACGATGTCGACTGCGTCGTCCTGGGCCAAATTCCATGGGTCCACTTCTTCATCATCCGATGGCGGCTTCGGACCGGGACCCCGATCCTGGTCGACTGCTGGGAGATTTGGGGGACATATTGGCGGACCTGCTACGGACCGCTGCTGGGACATTTCGGTCGCCTGCTTGAACGAGCGGTGGTGCGCAAGGCGTCGCTGCTGGCCAGCCTGTCGGGCCAGACTCGCCGGGGGCTGATCAGCCACGGGGTCGACGAACGGTTCATCGTCAACGCGCCGAACGGCGTCGACCATCGCCTCGTCGATCGGATTCACGTCGAACGCAACGACCAGGAGATTGCCTATTTCGGAAGGCTGGTCCCGCACAAGAACGTGGATTTGCTGATCGCAGCCTTTGCCGATGTCGCCGCCGCCAACCCAGAAGCTTCGCTCGTCATCATCGGAGATGGCGGCGAGCGGTTCCGGCTCGAAGCACTCACGGAGACTCTGGGCGTCTCGGCGCGTGTCCGGTTTCTAGGCGCCATGCCCGATCACGCGGTGGCGCTTGCCCGCCTGAAATCGGCAAGCGTTTGCGTCCAGCCGTCTACCAGCGAGGGCGGCGGCAGCGTTGCTGTTCACGAAGCGAATGCTTGCGGCCTGCCGGTGATCGCTTTTCGTAGCCTGAACGGAATTGATCCGGACCTGATCTCGGAAGGGCTGAACGGCTTCTGGCTCGACGAACTCGATAAAGTGGCCCTCGCACAGCTGCTGACGGCGCTATTGAGAGACCGACCGCGCCTCGCCCGCCTTCGGCGTACGTCCCGCGAGGCGACGGCACATCTTGATTGGTCGCGGACGGTCGATGCGGTCGATAAGGCTCTTGGGGGGCTGGTCGAGGCAGGGCGCCGTGCGCCCGTCACGCCGGCACATGCCCCATCCCTGCCACAGCCGCCAGTGACTGTCTGAACGCAGCGCGGATACAGGGCACCACGCAGCTGCTACGTGTTTCGGGTCCGTGGCAACCCGATATTTGCGCCTTTGGCGACATGGCGGACGGGGCGTCGTCGCGGGCTCTAGCGGGACAGCGCCGAGCCGGTTAGGCTCCGCCGATGAGCGGGGCACGGATCGAGCAGGTCGAGGCGGCGGCGCTTGCGGGGCGCCCGCTGCGCTATTTCGATTATGTGATGGCGGCGTTCGTCACCATCCTCCTCCTTTCCAACGTGCTCGGCGCCGGCAAGGTGGCGGTGATCGAGCTGCCCGGCATCGGCGCCTGGCCGTTCGGCGCCGGCATCCTCTTCTTCCCGATCTCCTATGTGATCGGCGACGTGCTGACCGAGGTCTACGGCTATGCCCGCGCGCGGCGCTGCATCTGGGCCGGGTTCGGCGCGATGCTGTTCATGGCCTTCATGGCCTGGGTCGTGGTGGCCTTGCCGCCGGCCACCGACTGGACCGGCCAGGCAGCGTATGAGCAGGTGTTCGGCCAGGTGCCGCGCATCGTCTTCGCCTCGATCTGCGCCTTCTGGGTCGGCGAGTTCGTCAACAGCTACGTGCTGGCCAGGATGAAGGTCTGGACCAAGGGAAAGCATCTCTGGTCGCGGACGATCGGCTCCACCGTGGCCGGGCAGGGGGTCGACAGCCTGATCTTCTATCCTCTCGCTTTCTGGGGCGCCGCGGGCTGGACCAATGACCTGGTGCTCAAGGTCCTGATCACCCAATGGGCGCTGAAGGTCGCCTGGGAGGCGATCCTGACGCCGGTCACTTATGCCGTGGTCGGCTGGCTCAAGCGCCGAGAAGGCATGGACGTCTACGACGAGGCGACCAACTTCACGCCCTTCAGCGCGAAGGTCTGAGCGGAGGGGGTCACGCTTCGTAACCGGCCTGATCCGGACCGCGGACCGGGACAAAGTCTTACAATTTGCGACCAATTTTCCCGGACATTTCACGAGGTTGCGCGCGTTCGGCGTGGGAATTGATCGGCAAGCGTGCCGCTTCGATTTACCGAGACAGGAGTTGTGAAATGAGCAAGTTTATCAAGGGTGCGCTGGCCGTGGCGCTGCTGGGAAGCCTCCCGGCGACGGCGATGGCGCAAAGAAGCAACCAGCGTCCGCAAGCGCACCAATCGCAGCAGACGCGCCACGCGCCGGCCCCACGCTACCGCGAAGTCACCCAATCGCGCGGCCATCGCTGGCACAGGGGCCAGCGTCTCACCGCGAACCAGCGTCGCTACGTGGTGAACGACTGGAACCAGCGCGGGCTGCGCGCACCGCCCCGCGGCTATCGCTGGGTCCGCGAGAACAACAATAGCGGCGACTATCTGCTGATCGCGGCCGCCTCGGGCCTCATCGCCAGCATCCTCAGCCAGTAAGCTCGTCGAGGCATGCTGCCCTCTCCCGCGAGCGCGGGGAGGGCAGCACCCTATTGTCGATTTTCGCCGACTTGTCTGGCAACGGGATTTTGGCGGCGTTGACGCCGACGCCGGCAAAGGACACCATCCAATGGTGTTCGATGGCAAACCCAACGCCAGAGCCGACATGAAATCCGGCGCGCTCTATGCTGTGTCGGGCGAGGGTGGCTGGGTTTATTATGGACAGGTTTCTCCCGAAAAAGCGGTCGCATTCTTTCGCCGCCGAGACCGGGATATAGGTGCACCCGAAGAAGTGCTGACCTCGCCAATCCTGGCTGTGATTGCCGTGGCATATCCATCCATCACGCGCGCGCTACGATCCGGCCATTGGAAGAAGCTTGGCAATTATCCCCTTGCGGATCGGTTGCACGAACCGAGATTGGTCGTCCAATGGCCTGTCGGAACGCTAAGGGTGACAGTGTGGTCAGGCGACAAGCCCACCTATGATACGAGCGTAGATGATCGGCGATCCAGAATGCTGAACTGATGGCCGTTTGGGACGCGGTTTACCATATCCCTCAAAGACTCACTGCGGACTTCGGCGCCGAAGAAGGCGAGTGGCATGTTGGCGGCCCAATCTGGCGAGAACGGCGAATCAAGGAGGAAACTGCTCGGCGATTTCCCCATCAGCCGTGTAACAGGCTGCCGAGCGATTGGGTGCCCACCCACGTCCGATAAGGTTGCGATCGGCGTCCGCGAACTAGCGCGGCCCACTGACGACCGCGATGCGGGTCTTGTCGCCGATGCGGCAGATCGTGATCATCGCGCCGCGCTCGCCATCCCGCGCCACCGAGATCAGGCCGCCCGTCGCATTGGCGGTATCGGCCCGGACGGGAATCCCCGCCGCGCGGAAATGCTCTCGGTAGAATGCGGCGACCTGCTCCGGAGCGGCATTTGTCTCCATCGCGGTCGCACGGCCGGAGCGGCTGTCGGTGCCGGGCGCTCCGAGATTCGGAATTTCGACGGGTGTGGAGCCGGGGAATGGCGGGACCAGGTCCGTCGCGGCGGCGGCGGGGACGGCGGCTTGCTGATTCAGGCCTGGAGAGACGGCCTCTTGGCCGTTCGGGTTTCCCTGCGGACCGCAGCCGCACAGCAACAGCACGGCCAGCGCAGACAGTCGCCTCATGGCATGTCCTCCCTCATGGCCGCTCTTGTGGGGCCGATCCGACGGCGCGGCAACCGCACGGCGCGCCTCGCGCAACGGTTTCAGGAATAGCTCATGCGCAGGACCGACCAGGCCAGCAGGGCGAGGCCGGCCCAGATCGCGACGACGATCAGCGCGCCGGCCTTGCTGACCGGCCGGTCCGCGGCCTCGAGAGCGGTGGCGCGGTGCTCGTCCATCAGGCCTGGCGGCAGCAGCTTGCCGACCAGCCAGATGCCGGCCGGGATCAGCAGCGCATCGTCGATCAGGCCGATCACCGGAATGAAATCGGGGATGAGGTCGATCGGCGAGAGCGCGTAGGCGGCGATCAGCAGGCAGAGCAGGCGCGCGGCCCAGGGCGTGAGCGGATCGCGCGCGACCAGCCAGACGGCATGCGCCTCGACCCTGAGGCGCGTCACCAGAGACGGAGGGTCCGCTTCGTGCGGCATGGCGAGGTTCAGGCCCGCCGACTGCGGTCGGCGCGGGCGCCGCCGAGGGTCGCGAAGGCGGTCAGCCCGGCGAGCAGCGCCAGCCCGGCGCCGACCAGGGCAGCCGCGTGGAGCCCGGCGATCAGGGACTCGCCCGTCCGCGACAGGACAACGCCGACGAGCGCAACGACGATCAGGCCGCCTGCGCGCGAGACGGCGCTGTTGAGCCCGGACGCGGTGCCGACATGATGATCGTCGACCGAGCTCAAGACGGCGGTGGTCAGCGGCGCGACCGCGATCGCCATGCCGAGCGATACGATGAGCATCGGCGGCAGGACGGTGGTCCAGTAGCTCCCGTCCTGGTCGATCCTGAGGCCGAGCACGAAGCCGACGGCGACCAGCAGCGGGCCGATGGTCAGCGGCCAGCGCGGCCCGATCCGCGCGGCGAGCTTGCCCATCATCGGCGATCCGGCGGCGATGATGATCGGGAAGGGAAGCAGGGCAAGGCCGGCGAGCGTCGCCGGATAACCACCGGCCTGGATCAACGTATAGGGCAGGAGCAGCATCAGCCCGGCAAGCGCGCCGTAGAGCAGGAAGGTGAACAGGGTGAGCCCGCCGAAGGCACGCGACCCGAACAGGCCGAGCGGCACCATCGCCTCGGCGCCGCGCCGATGCTCGACCAACAGGAAGGCGAGGATGAGCGCCGCGCCGCCGCCGAGCGCCGCGCCGGAGGCCGCATCGACCTGTCCGGTGGCCGACCAGGACGTGAGGCCCCAGGTCAGCATGCCAAGCCCGATAGTGGCGAGCGCGGCACCCAGCCAGTCGGGCGGCGGCCGTTCCTCATTGGCGCTTTCGGGGACGAACAGCCAGCCGAGCAGGATCGCGCCGGCGGCGATCGGCAGGTTGAGCAGGAAGATGAACGGCCAGCCGAGGCCATCGACCAGCCAGCCGCCGAGCAAGGGCGAGATCGCGCCGGCGATTGCGCCGGCGGCCGCCCAGGTGCCGACCGCGCGGCCGCGCTTCTCGCCGGAGAAGGAGGCGCTCAAAATGGCCAGGCTGTTGGGCAGCAGCATCGCCGCGCCAAGCCCCTGCAGGGCCCGGCCGCCGAGGAAGATTTCGAGGCTCGGCGCGGCGGCGCAGAGGAGCGAGGCAAGGGTGAACAGCAGGATGCCGCCGAGCATAACCCTTTTGCGCCCGTAAAGATCGCCCGCCGCGCCGCCGGTGAGCAGCAAGGCGGAAAGCGGCAGGGTGAAGGCGTTCATCACCCATTGCACTTCGGCGGTGGCGGCATGGAAGCTCGCCCCGATCGCCGGGAGGGCGACGTTGAGCACCGAGCCGTCGATGAAGGCGAGGCTGGAGGCGAGGATGCAGGTGGCGAGCACCGCAGTCGGATATTTCGCCTTGCCGCCCGCCGCCCTGAGGCAGGATGCGCCGTCGCACGGGCCGGGGAGGGAAAGGCTCAGGCGGGCTCTCCGGGCGGATCGTAACGGGGGTTCGGCCCATAAGGATTGGCCCCTTCCTCACCGGGCGCGAGTAGGAACATGAAGACCACCAGCAAGCCCAGCCCGGCGATGAGATGCGACGTGGAATGTGTCACAGCCAGCATCGCCTCCATGTCGCCGGTGAGCCGGTAATAGTCGGCGATGATGTTCTGTGCGGCGACGGGCACGCAAAAGGCCGCCCACCAGCCTGACCTGCCGCCATCGTGCAACCGGCGGACGAAGAGCGCGAGCATGGGGATAGCCAGGACCCACCGATAGACGGTCGGCACAGTCCAGCTCAGCGCACTATCCGGGAAGGCGACCGCTTCCACGATGATGGCGGCGACCATCAATATGAGCGCGGCAAAGAGCGTGGCCAGCCAGAAGGCGACGAGGTCGCTCCGCGTCGAACGTCCCCGATAATCGGCGAAGCGCCGCAGCTCGGTCACGCCGTTCGCGAACAGGCTCATTCGCGCCCTAGCCCGGCCGACAGCCTCGCGACACTGCCCGCGCCGACGATCGGGATCGGGATAAGTGGGCAAGCGAAGGACATCGGCATCGCCTCCATTTGGAGAAGAGCCGCATATCTACGCCCGTTAAAGCACCTCGAACAGCCCCGCCGCGCCCATGCCGCCGCCGACGCACATCGTGACCATGACATATTTCGCGCCGCGCCTCTTGCCCTCGATCAGGGCATGGCCGGTCATGCGCGCGCCCGACATGCCGTAGGGATGGCCGATCGAGATGGCGCCGCCGTCGACGTTCATCTTGTCGTCGGGAATGCCGAGGACATCCTGGATGTAGAGCACCTGGACGGCGAAGGCTTCGTTGAGCTCCCACAGGTCGATGTCGTCGACGGTCAGGCCGAAGCGGTTGAGCAGCTTTGGCACCGCGTAGATCGGGCCGATGCCCATCTCGTCGGGCTCGGTGCCGGCCGCGGCCATGCCGATATAGCGGCCGAGCGGCTTGAGCCCGCGCTCGGCGGCGAGGCCGGCCTCCATGATGACGCAGGCCGAGGCGCCGTCGGAAAGCTGCGAGGCATTGCCGGCGGTGATCATGCCGTCGGGGCCGACCACGGGCTGCAGACTCTGCAGGCCTTCGAGCGTGGTGTCGGCGCGATTGCCTTCGTCCCTGGTCAGCGTGACCTCCTTCTTCGAGGTCTCGCCGGTCGCCTTGTCCTTGACCAGCATGGTCGCGGTGACCGGGATGATCTCGTCGTCGAACCGGCCGGCGGCCTGGGCGGCGGCGGTGCGCTGCTGCGACTGGAGCGCATAGGCGTCCTGGCGTTCGCGGCTGATGCCGTAGCGATGGCCGACCACCTCGGCGGTGCCGATCATCGGCATGTAGACGTCCTTGTGCATGGCGAGCAGCTCGGGGTCCGCGCCGAGCCGCATCTCCGCGGTCTGCACCATCGAGATCGATTCGACGCCGCCGGCGACGCAGACCGGCATCTTGTCGACGATCACCTGCTTGGCGGCGGTGGCGATCGCCATCAGCCCCGACGCGCACTGGCGGTCGATCGACATGCCGGCGACGGTGACCGGCAGGCCGGCGCGCAGGGCGGCGGTGCGGCCGATCGTCGCCTGCACGCCCTGCTGGAGCGCGGCGCCCATGATCACGTCGTCGATCTCGGCCGGATCCACACCCGAGCGCTCGACCGCGGCGCGAATGGCGTGGGCGGCGAGGGTGGGGGAGGGGGTGGCGTTGAACGCGCCGCGATAGGCCTTGCCGATCGGCGTGCGGGCGGTGGAGACGATGACGGCTTCGCGGGACATGTTTCTCTCCTTCTGATCCTCCCTGTCGCGAAGCGATGGGGAGGGGGACCATCCGCAGGATGGTGGAGGGGCTTACGGACTCGGCAGGCCCCTCCACCGGCTTTCAGCCGGTCCCCCTCCCCACGAGCTGCGCTCGCAGGGAGGAATTGGTTACACAAATATCATGCCGATCCAGTCGGCGGTCAAAGCGGGCTTCTCCTCGCCCTCGATCTCGACAATGACGTGGTGGAGGAATTGCCACTGGCCGGGGCGCTTCTCCTCGATCGAGACCAGGCTGAAGCGGCCGCGGACGCGCTTGCCGGAGCGGACCGGGGCGATGAAGCGGACCTTCTCGAAGCCGTAATTCACCGCCATTTTGATCGTCGGCGGAATCAGCATCACGCCGGCCGCCATCTGGCTGAGCAGCGACAAGGTAAGGAAGCCATGGGCGACGGTGCCGCCGAACGGCGTCTGCGCGGCGGCGGCCGGGTCGACGTGGATGAACTGGTGATCGCCGGTCACGTCGGCGAACGTGTCGATCGCCTTCTGGTCGACGAGGATCCAGTCGGAGACGCCGATCTCGGTGCCGATGCGGGCGGTGATCTCTTCGAAGTTGGCGACGGGCATGAATGCCGTCTAGAGCGGCGGCGCACCCAGACTCAAGCCCTGTGAGGACATAAGATGGCGGACGCTACGGCAACCGCGAGAAAGCAAATCCGCAGCCTGCTCCGCGCTCCGGAGCCCGAGGTCCTCGCGCCATTGCTGCGCGACTCCGCGCTCGATCCCGAGTCGCGCAAGCGAGTCGAGACGAGGGCGCTGGCCATGCTCGGCGACCTGCGCGCGGCCCAGTCGCGCGGCTGGGTCAATCAGTTCCTCCAGGAATATCGGCTGAACACGCAGGAAGGCGTGGCCCTGCTCAGCCTCGCCGAGGCGTTCCTGCGCGTGCCGGATCCGGAGACGGCCGACGCCTTGATCGCCGACAAGCTCGGCGAGGGCGACTGGCGCAACCACAAGGGCAAGTCCAACTCGACCCTGGTCAACAGCGCGACCTGGGGCCTCGTCATCGGCCGGGCGCTGACCGCCGAGAGCGAGCAGGCGAGCGCGCTGAAGCGCCTGCTCGCCCGCGCCGGCGAGCCGTTCGTGCGCCAGGGCGTCGGCGCCGCGATGCGGATGATGGGCGAGATCTTCGTCATGGGCCGCAATATCGGCGAAGCGATCGAGCGGATGCGCAAGCGCGAGAATGCCGGCTTCACCGCCAGCTTCGACATGCTCGGCGAGGCGGCGCGGACCTTCCCCGACGCCGAGCGCTATTACGCATCCTATGAGGATGCGATCCGCGCGGTCGGCCAGGCGGCGGGGGAGGGGCATTCGATCTCGGTCAAATTGTCCGCGCTCCACCCGCGCTACGAAGTCGCCCAATATGATCGCTGCGTCCCCTTCCTGATCGAGCGGGTCGAGGCGCTGGCGGCACTCGCAGCGAAGCTCGGCATCCCCTTCACCATCGACGCCGAGGAGACCGAGCGGCTCGAGATGAGCCTCGACATCATCGAAACGGTGGCCGGCCTGCCGGCGCTGAAGGGCTGGGACGGGCTCGGCATGGCGATCCAGGCCTATGGCAAGCGCGCCCGGCCGACTATCGCCTGGGCCGACGCGATCGGCGCGAAGACCGGCCGCCGTATCGCGGCCCGGCTGGTGAAAGGCGCCTATTGGGACACCGAGATCAAGCGCACCCAGGAGCAGGGGCTGAGCGACTATCCTTTGTTCACCCGCAAGGCGGCGACCGACGTTTCCTACCTTGCCTGCGCGCGCGACATGCTGGCTGCGAAGAACATCTATCCGGCCTTCGCCACCCACAATGCGCTGACCGTCGCCACCCTGCTCGAATGGGCGGGCGACAGTCGCGACTTCGAATTCCAGCGGCTGCACGGCATGGGCGAGGGGCTTTATGAAGGCCTCGTCCGCGAGCAGGGCTATCATACCCGCATCTACGCGCCGGTCGGCGGCCATCGCGACCTGCTCGCCTATCTGGTGCGCCGCCTGCTCGAGAATGGCGCCAATTCCTCCTTCGTCCACCAGCTCGCCGACGAGAATTTGAGCGACGCCGATCTGATCGCCGATCCGGTGGCGAAGATCGCGGCGGTCGGCGGCACCCGCCATCCCTCGATCGTGTTGCCGCACGATCTCTTCCAGCCGGAGCGCGCCAATAGCTGGGGCCTTGACCTCAACGACCGGCCCGAGCTGGAGCGGGTTGCGCAGACGGTGGCGCCGCCGCTCGATTTCGCGCCGACGCCGAGCGCGCCGGCGAGCGAGCTGGTAACGCGCGCTTTGCGCGGTTTCGAGCAGTGGTCGAAGCGCAGCGTCGACGAGCGCGCGGCGGCGCTCGAGCGTCTCGCCGACCTGCTCGAGCGCGACCGCGACATGCTGATGCGGATCGCGGTGCAGGAGGCGAAGAAGACCATTCCCGATGCGCTTGCCGAGGTGCGCGAGGCGGTCGATTTCTGCCGTTATTATGCGGCGCAGGCGCGCGCCAATCTCCAGCCGAGGGAGCTGCCCGGCCCGACCGGCGAACGCAACGTGCTGAGGATGGAGGGCCGCGGCGCCTGGGTCTGCATCGCGCCGTGGAATTTCCCGCTCGCCATCTTCCTCGGCCAGGTGTCGGCGGCGCTCGCGGCCGGCAACAGCGTCGTTGCCAAGCCGGCCTCGCAGACGCCCGAGATCGCCGCTTATGCGGTCGGCCTCGCCCATGCCGCCGGCATTCCGGTGGACGCTCTCGTGCTTGCCGTCGGCCGCCCGGAAATGGGGCAGGCGCTGATGGAGGATGTCCGCATCGCCGGCGTCGCCTTCACCGGCTCGACCGCCACCGCCAAGCGCATCGCCCGCACCCTGCTCGGCGACGACGCCAATGACAGTGATGGGCGCCCGATCATTCCCCTGATCGCGGAGACCGGCGGCATCAACGCGATGATCGTCGATTCGACCGCCCTGCCCGAGCAGGTGGTCCAGGACGTGGTCACCTCCGCCTTCCGCTCGGCGGGCCAGCGCTGCTCCGCCCTGCGCCTGCTCGTGCTCCAGGAGGATGTCGCCGAACGCACGCTCGAGATGCTGGCTGGCGCGATGGACAGCCTCATCGTCGGCGACCCGGCGGATCCGCGCACCGACGTCGGCCCGGTCATCGATCAGCCCTCATACGACAAATTGATGGGCCGCCGCGCGGCAATGAAGGACCGCATATTGAAGACGGTCGCGGCTCCGGCGGAGGGTCTGTTCGTGCCGCCGACCCTGATCCGGATCGACGCGATCGAGGACCTCAGGCAGGAATGGTTCGGACCGCTGCTCCACGTCGCCACCTGGAAGGGCGGCCAGCTGGCCGAGACCGTCGCGCGCATCAATGCGTCCGGCTTCGGCCTCACCATGGGCCTGCACAGCCGCATCGCCCGCGCCGCCGAGACCGTGGAGGAGACCGGCACGGTCGGCAACCTCTACGTCAACCGCTCGATGATCGGCGCCATCGTCGGCTCGCAGCCGTTCGGCGGCGAGGGCCAGTCCGGCACCGGCCCCAAGGCCGGCGGCCCGCATTATCTGCCGCGCTTCTGCGCCGAGCGGGTGACGAGCACCGACACGACCAGCTCGGGGGGCAATGCGACGTTGCTCAGCCTCGAGGACGTCGGCTTCTAGACGGGCGCAAATTACAGGACTTGCCGCCCTCCCGTGCTCCGCGAATCCGGAAAAGCGTCGGCAATGGAGAGGGAAAGGGCGCCCTTCACGGTGGGACGGCCCTTGAAAGCCCGTCGACCGCTGCTACATGGGTAGAGCGGGCCGGGCCCCTCTGGCGGTCGTTCTTCGGAACGGCCGTGATGTCGGACCGCATCGGGTTTTCTCGGTGCAGGTTCAGGCGGTCTTCCCTATCCTTCAGCGTAGCGAACCCGATCGATCAACTTGTCGATTGGAAAGAGGCTATGAACGCATTCATCTACAGACTTACCTTCATCCACCACGGGCTGGACGAGGCGATCCGGCTCGAGCTCAGGCGGTGGGCGCCAAGCTGGGTGCGCCTGCTGCGGCTCAAGAAGCTGAAGCTGGCGGTCAAGGACCGGTTGCACAACCACATCCCCGGCAGGCGGCGCCGCCTCCAGCCGGCGAGGATATGATCATGTCGGGACAAGCAACGCCCGCCATGGGCTGCCCCGTGTGCCGGACCGCCCTGGTCATGTCGGAGCGGCAGGGGATAGAGATCGACTATTGCCCCGACTGCCGCGGCGTATGGCTCGACCGCGGCGAGCTCGACAAGATCATCGAGCGCAGCACGGCGGAGCCGGCGCCCCGCGGCGCACCGGCGATGCCCGGCCGCGACAGTCACCGCCGCGACGACAATGATCGCCACTATGGCGATCGCCATTACGGTCATGACAAGAGACGGAAATCCTTCTTTTCCGAATTGTTCGACTGAGCGGGTTGCCGCCGCCTGCCGTTTGGCGGGCGGCGGCCAGCCCATCCATCTCTTCCCCTCCCTGCGCGCGGGGTGCATCGAAAGGGCGCCCGCGATTGCAAGCGAGGGGCAGGGGTGGGTCGATCTCCTCACCCGGCCGCGGGCTGGGCAACACCCACCCTCTCGGTGGTCGGCGCGAACCCGCGACCGATCATGCAAAGGGAGGGGAGCGGTGAGCCCCTACGGACCGGGCTGCGGAATCGTCGCGAACTGCTCGACCCCGTCGGCGATCTCGTAATAGTCGCCCTTCTGGGCCGTGAAGATGTGCACGTGCAGCTTCGTGCCGGTGTCCCCGTCGAAGGCGCCCATCGCGATGCCGATCCAGTCGCGGAACAAAGGGTCCCAGAACAAGGACGAGCCGCAGGCCGCGCAGAAGCCGCGGCGCGCCTTTTCCGACGACTGGAACCAGGCCAGATTGTCCTGGCCGGCGATGGTGACGGCGGATTTCGGCACGTCGGTCGAGGCGAAAAAGTGGCCGCTCTGCTTGCGGCACTGGCCGCAATGGCAGGCATCGGGCCCGGGCAGATCATCCACGGCGACCTCGAACGTCACCGCGCCGCACAGGCAGGATCCCTTGTGCATGAAGACACTCCCTCAGCTCGAGCGGAAGCGATTGCTACCGGCCCCCGCGCTGGGCCGCAAGCGGCCGATCGGGGGAATTTCGTCGCGCGTCCCGTCGCTTTCGTCGATGGCAGCGATCCTCGTCGCCGGGCCGTTCGGATTCGTCGATTGACGCTCACATCGGGAAAAAGGCCGGACTAATCGCGCCGCCGAAACGAATTTCGGAAGGCCCGAAGATGAACCGACTCGATCTCAAATTCCTGCTGCTCGCGGCGATCATGCTCACCGCTGGCGTCACGCTCGGCACCATCATGGGCATCAGGCACGATTTCTCGCTCGCCCCGGTCCACGCCCATATCAACCTAGTCGGCTGGGCTTCGCTGTCGCTGTTCGGCATCGTCTACAAGCTCTATCCGGAGATGGCGCGGAGCCGGCTCGCAGCCCTGCATTTCATCCTCGCGGCGCCGTCGGCCGTCATGTTCCCGATCGGGATCGCGCTGTCGATCCTCTACGGCCGCCCGCTGGTCGCGATCGTCGCCGCCTTCATGTGGCTGGCCGGCGTCATCCTCTTCCTGATCCAGCTCGTGTCGCTCGCGCACCGCTCCGCGCTCCGGCCGACCCTGGCCGCTGCCGAATAACCACAATCCGCCCAAGGAGAGACCAAATGCTGTTCCATCTTTCCATCGAAGCCGACGATCCCCGCCATGTCGCGCTGGTCGTCGCCGAGCTCTGGGGCGGCGCCGCCGCGCCTTTCCCGCCGGTCACGCCGGGAAGCTGGGCCGCGCTGGCCGGCGACGACCGCGGCACGATGATCGAATTCTATCCGCGCGGCACCGAGATCCACGAAATGCCCGGCGATCATGACGCGATCGGCCTGCGCGTCGCACCGCGCCGCCACAACGCCACCCATTTCGCGATGGCGACCAAGCTCGGCCAGGACGAGGTGCTCGCCATTGCGAAGCGCGAGGGCTGGCCGGCAAAGTATCGCAAGCGCGGCGGCGCGTTCGGCGTGATCGAGATCTTCGTCGAAGGCTGCCAGATGATCGAGGTGCTGACCGAGGAGATGCAGCGCGAATATGTCGAGTCCGTCACCATCCCCAATTGGATGGCGATGCTCCAGGGGATGGACCTCCAGGCGGCTGCCTGAGGCCGACCATATCGTCGAGGGACGTCTCCCCCCAGATCCCCCCCTTGACGAACAGCCGGCCGCGTGGCGTGTGACGCCATGTTCGACCGGGAAGCCGCCCGCTTGCGCGAGATCCTTCTTCGCCAGCGGGCGGTTTCGCCCCTGCTGAACCTGGGATCGTCGACCCGCGCGTTTCGCGAGACGACCAAGCCCCACATCAATGACGAACTGTTCGGCCCGCTCGCGGCGGCGGGCATCCACGTCTTCCACAGCGACCTCAAGCAGGCGGACGGCGTCGACCTCGCCGGCGACATCATGGACCCGGCGGTCAGAGCGGATCTGCGCGCGCGAAACTTCAAATGCGTGCTGTGCTCGAACCTGCTCGAACATGTCGGCGACCGCGACGCGGTCGCCGCCGCCTGCGAGGAGATCGCCGGGCCGGGCGGCCTGGTCCTGGCGACGGTGCCGTCCTCCTTTCCCTATCATGCCGATCCGATCGACACCGGGTTCCGGCCCACACCGTCCGAACTTGCGGCGCTTTTCGCGGGCAGCGAGCCGCTGCTGACCGAGGAGCTGGCCGGCCGCACCTACAGGGAGGACATGAAGGCGCGGGGCGCGTCGCTTGGTGGCGAGATCGCCAGGACCCTGGGCTTCGCGCTCATCTGCTTCGCCCGGCCGAAGGGCTTCCGCGCCCGCTGCCATCGCTGGCTCTGGTACGCCCGGCCCTATCGTGTCTCGATTGCGCTCGTGCGCGTGCGAAATACGCCTTCCCAAAGTGGGTTAGGCCGCTAAGGGTCCCGGTTCGGCGGAGGTAGGGAATCGACATGGCGAAACCAGGACTGGGCGCGCGGCTGCGCTATGCATTCGACAAGAGCATGGCGGGGGGCACGATCGCGCTGATCGGGTGGCTCGGCCTGGTCTCGCTGGTGATCATCGCCATTGCCGGCGCCTTCCTCCATCTCACCAACATCGCGCCCGAGGGCGAGGAATCGATGAGCTTCATCGAGGGCACCTGGGCCTCGCTGATGCGCACGCTCGATTCGGGCACGATGGGCGGCGACAATGGCTGGGGCTTCCGCATCGTCATGCTGCTGGTCACGCTCGCCGGCATCTTCGTCGTGTCGGCCCTGATCGGCGTGCTCAGCACCGGCCTCGAAGGCAAACTGGACGAGCTGCGCAAGGGCCGCTCGCGGGTGCTGGAGAAGGATCACACGATCATCTTCAACTGGTCGCCCTCGATCTTCGACGTCATCTCGGAGCTGGTGATCGCCAATGAAAGCCGGAAGCGGCCGCGCATCGTCGTCATGTCCGACAAGGACAAGATCGAGATGGAGGACGAGATCGCCGACAAGGTGCCGAACACCAAGAATACCAGGATCATCTGCCGCAGCGGCGATCCCACCGACCTGTTCGACATCAACATCGTCAATCCGCAGGACGCGCGCTCGATCATCATCCTGTCGCCCGAGGGCGACGATCCCGATTCCTGCGTGATCAAGACGATCCTGGCGGTGGTCAATGACCCCGGCCGGCGGGAGGAGCGTTATCTGATCGCCGCGGAGATCCGCGACGAGCCCAATGCCGAGGTCGCACGCGTTGTCGGCGGCTCCGAGGTCCAGCTCGTCCTCGCCGACGATCTGCTGTCGCGGATCGTCGCCCAGTCGATGCGCCAGCCCGGCCTCAGCGCGGTCTATACCGAGCTGCTCGATTTCGACGGCTGCGAAATCTACACGACCGACCAGCCCGAGCTGGTCGGCAAGACCTTCGGCGAGGCGATCTTCTCCTACGAGACGAGCACCCTCATCGGCGTTTGCGACGCCGACGGCGTGGTCTCGCTGAACCCGCCGATGGACACGATGATCGCCGAGGGGATGAAGCTGATCGTCATCGCCGAGGATGACGACGAAATCGAAGTGAAGGAGCGCAGCACCGCCACGACGAGCGTCGGGCCGCCGGCGCCGGCCGCCAGCGTCGCGCCGTCCGAGCGGACGCTGATGCTGGGCTGGAACCGCCGTGCACCGATGATCGCGCTCGAGCTGTCACGCTATGTCGCGCCCGGCTCCCTGCTCACCATCGCCGCCGACACGCCTGATCTCGAGGCGGAATTCGAGGCGCTGGTCCTTGCCGGCGACAATCTCCGGGTCGACATAAAGCGGATCGACACCAGCCGCCGCGGCGAGATCGAGACGCTCGATCCGACCTCCTACGATCATGTCCTGGTGCTCGGCTATAGCGACATCATGGCGGCCCAGCCCGCCGACACGCGCACGCTCGTGACCCTGCTGCACCTGCGCCGGATCGGCGAGGATTCGCACAAGGCGATCAACGTGGTCAGCGAGATGATCGACGTGCGCAATCGCGAGCTGGCCGAGGTCGCCAAGATCGACGATTTCGTGGTCAGCAACAAGCTGGTCAGCCTGATGCTCGCCCAGGCTTCGGAGAATGAGCATCTCGAGGAGATCTTCAGGGATCTGCTCGACGAGGAAGGCTCGGAAATCTGCCTGCGTCCGGCCAGCGACTATGTGCCGCTCGGCGAAACGTTGAGCTTCTACGAAGTCACCGAGGCGGCGCGGCAGCGCGGCGAGGTCGCGATCGGCCACCATATCCCGGCCAGCGCTTCCGCCGACGATGCCCGCCGGATGGGCGGCATCGTGATCAACGTCTCCAAGGCGGAGCCGCTCACTTATAGTGCGAACGACCGGATCATCGTCCTGGCGCGCGAATAGAGACGCGCCGCACTGCGGGGAGAGGCAGAATGCGACGTCCGAAATCGGCAATCATGGCGGCCGCGGCCGCGGCGGCGCTTACGTTCGGCCATGCCGCCGAAGCGAAATGGGTGGTGAGCTGGGCGGCAGCGCCGGTGACCCCGTCGCTCGCCTCGGGGCCGTTCCCGGCGACTCCGGCCTTCCATAACCAGACGCTCCGGCAGATCCTGCGGCTGTCGGCCGCGGGCCGGGCGGTGCGTGTCCGGCTGACCAACCTGTACGGCGAAGCGCCGCTGGCGATCGGCGGCGCGCGGATCGCGATCCTTGGCGCGGACGGGCGCGAGCGGCCGGGCAGCAGCCGGCGGCTGGTCTTCGGCGGGCGCCCCTCCGCTTCGGTGCCGCGCGGCGCCGCGTTCGTCAGCGACAGCGTGGATCTGCCGGTCGAGGCCGGCGCCCGGGTCGCCGTCACGCTTTACCTGCCGGGCGATACCGGGCCCTGCACCTGCCACCCGGTCGGGCTCGACCGGCTGGAGGTGTCGGCGCCGGGCGATTTCTCGGCCGCGCCGTTCGAGCCAGCGTCGACCGGCGACATGCGCGCCTTCCTCGCCGCCGTGGAGGTGGATGCGCCGGCCTCGGCGCGGACCGTTGCGGTGCTTGGCGATTCGATCTCGGACGGGGTCGGCGCCACCAGTGGCGCGGACCGGCGCTGGCCGGACCTGCTCGCCCGCCGGCTCGGGGCCCGCTGGGGCGTGGCCAATCTCGGGATCAGCGGCAATCGCCTGCTCAACGACGGCGCCGGCGCCAATGCGCTTGCGCGGCTCGATCGCGACGTGCTCGCTTTGCCAGGCGTCGACACCTTGATCCTGCTCGAAGGGGTCAACGATCTCGGCCTCGCCTTCGGCCGTATCACCGGTCCGCTGGCCGCGGCGATCCGGCAGGCGCCGCAGGACCGGATCAGCGCCGACGACATCATCCTCGCCTATCGCCAGATCATCGCCCGCGCCCATGCCCGGGGCATCCGCGTGATCGGCGCCACCATTCTTCCCTACAAGGGCGCGTTCTACTGGTCGCCGGAAGGGGAAGCGGCGCGCCAGGCGGTGAACCATTTCATCCGCTCGGGCGGCGCTTTCGACGGCGTGGTCGATTTCGACGCCGCGGTCCGCGATCCCGCCGATCCGGCCGCGATCCGCGCCGGCCTTCACAACGGCGACCATCTCCACGGCAGCGACGAGGGCTATCGGCTGATGGCCGAGGCGGTGCCGCTCAGCCTGTTTCGCTAGTCCGGGCCAGGCAGGGAGGCGGCAGCTTCACTGCGCCAGGATGGTGACGGCAAACCTGCGCTGTGAAAGGCCGCTGTTGAAGGACAGCCGGGCAGTCCCCGCCGAAATGGCGGTGAAGTTGAAGATCGTGGTGCCGCCCGCCCCCATCGCACCCGGCGAGTCCGATTCGTGATCCGTGCCATCCAGGCGGACATTGGCCGGCAAGGATTCGGGCTGCCAATTGTCGGGCGGATTGACGGTGCTGTTGCCGTGAAGCCGGACCTGGAAGGCATCGCCCGCCTTTACGGTCACGGTGGACCCTTGCTGCGCTTCGGTGACGACGACCGGACTTCCGGAGCATCCGGCGGCACAAAGGCCCGCCGCGATCAGGATGGAACGCCCGATGACCGATTTCATGGCTCTTCCGTACCGCAAATGCGGCAAGGCCGGTAGTCTAGAACCGCCGCGCCACGCCGAAATAGAGCTCGAGATCGGGAGAGTCTCGGTTGAGACCCGCATTGGCGCCGACGTCGAGCTGCAGATGGTCGTTGGGCGTCCAGCCGAAGGAAAGGCCGGCAAGCGCCTGGGTCGAATGGCCGGCCGGATCCTCGTCGCGCCCGACCGACAGCTCGGCGGTCGCACCGACCTTGTCCGACAGATCGGCGCTGAGCCCGAAGACTCCGCTATAGGCGAAATGCCGCCCGTTGCCGTCCTCGTCGACGGCTGCATCCGCCTCGGCGGTGAAGCCGAGCGCCAGGCCGTGCGGCAGCTCGTAGCTGATCGGCACCAGCAGGCCGGCGCCCCAGTCGCCGGCGCCGATGCCGTCGCTGCCGGTCGGCAAGGTGGCGTAGGGCATGAGCGCGATCGAGAAGCCGGAGCCGTCCGGATTGCGCAGATTCTGGCGCAAGGCGACGAGGACGTCGCCGGTCCCGCCATCGCGGGACACGACATTGCCGGCGCGGACGCGGACATGGGTGTAGGCGGTCCAGCCGACCTGCATTTCGAGGCTCGAGGTCAGGCCATAGCGGACCAGCAGATCGCCGGTTGCGAAATCGTCCTCGCGGTCGCCGCCCTGCCGGGTCAAGGTCCAGTCGCCGAGGCCGAGCTCGACCGCGACATGGCCCTGGTCGATCGTGCAGGTCGGGGTGCCGAGGCCCGGCCGATCGGGGCAGAAGTCGCGCAATTCCTCGGCCCGCGCCGTCCCCGCGGCGAGCATCAGCGGCGCGGCCGCCAGCAGGAGCCTAAAGGTTCTTCGCATCGTCTTCCCCCTCCGGCGGGTAAGGCATGATCAGCGTCCCGTCCGGCGCCGCGGTGTAGCTGACCTGGGTGGGGTAGGCGAATTCGATCCCTTCCGCATTGAAGCGCTGCAGCAAGGCGATCAGCACCTGGCTGCGCGCGTCGAACACTTTCTGCCAGACCTCCGATTTGACGTCGAACTCGAACGCGAAATCCAGGCTCGAGTCGCCGTAGCCGGTCATGCCGCAGCGCAGGAAGCTGCATTTGTCGCAGGTATTGACCACTTCCTTGACGATTAAGGGGATGCGCGCGCACATGTCCGGCGCGGTCTGATAGGTGAGTCCGAACGGCTGCACGATCCGGCGCCGGTTCAGCCGCGCCATGTTGTGCAGCTCCTTGTCGAGCAAATTCTTGTTCGACACGATCACCTCTTCGCCCGTCACGGCGCGCACCCGCGTCGATTTCAGGCCGATCTGCTCGACCGTACCGGAGGTCGTGTCCCAGCGGATCGAATCGCCGCGGCGGAACGGCCTGTCGAACAGGATGGCGAGCGCCGCGAACAGATCGGCGAAAATGCCCTGCGCGGCGAGGCCGATGGCGATGCCGCCGATGCCGAGGCCGGCGACCAGGCCGGTGACGTTGACCCCGAGATTGTCGAGCACGACGATGGTGGCGATGACGAAGATCGCGATCGTCACGAGCAGCCGGATGATGCCGATCGCGCTGCCGAGGCCGCTGCTTTCCTCGACGCCGCCGGCGCGATGCTCGATCACGCCGAGGATCAGCTCGCGCGCCCACAAGGCGACCTGCAGCGTGGTGGCGATGACGAAGAAGACCTCGATCGTGTTCGCGACAGAAAGCGGCGCCCCGGCATAGCCGCCCACCACGCGCGCCGCGAAGGCGATCATGAACCACAAGCGGGTGCCGGCGAGGACGCGGCCGAGCACGGTCCGCCAGTGGACATGGTCGGGATCGGTGCCGCAGATCCTGACGCCCACCCATTTGACGCCGAGCAGCAGCAGGACGATCGCCGCCCCGCCGGCGAAGCCGAGGATGATCTGCAGGCTGTGGCTGGACAGCCAGGCGGTCGTCTCCGCCCAGAGCTGGCCGGTCTGGATGTCGAGCGACGCGTGTTCGTTCATTGGGTCTTGCCAGATTTCCTGCGTGATTTCTTGCCGAGGAAGGCGATCAGGCCCCGCTCCGCGCTCGACAAATATTTCGTCGGGCGGGGGCATTGCAAGCTCATGCCCCCCTTGGCGCCCTTCACGGCCTCGATCAAGGCCGGGTGGACATAGGATTTGCGGCTGATCGCCGGCGTGTTGCCGAGCGCCTCCGCCACCGGCTCGAGCATGGACTTGAGGCCGACGCCTTCCTCGCCGGCGGCGCAGATCTGGGCGAAGGCGATGGTGCTCGCGCTCCAGGTGCGGAAATGCTTGGCGGTGAAATCCTCGCCGGTCGCCTCGCGGATATAGTCGTTGACGTCGGTCGAGCTGACCGGATGGGGCATGCCGTCGCCGTTGATATATTGGAAGAGGTGCTGGCCGGGCAGGTCCTGGCAGCGCTTGACGATCCGCGACAGGCTGGCGTCGGTGATCGACAATTCACGCTCGACCCCGCTCTTCGCCTTGAAGCGCATCTTCACGGTGCGGCCGGCCACCTTGGCATGGCGGTTGCGCAAGGTGGTCGCGCCGTAGCTCTTGTTCTCCTGCACATAGGCTTCGTTGCCGACCCGGATGCGGCCGACGTCGAGCAGGCGCACGATCGCCGCGACCACCGTGTCGCGGCTCAGCGCGCGCTTGCGAAGGTCGGCCTCGACCTTCTTCCTCAGCTTGGGGAGGGCCTTGCCGAAGCTGCCGCAGCGATCATATTTGGCCGCCTCCTGCTTCTCGCGAAAGCCGGTGTGATAGCGATATTGCTTGCGGCCCTTGTCGTCATAGCCGATCGCCTGGATGTGGCCGTTGGGATCGGCGCAGAACCAGGCGTCGCGATAGGCGGGTGGCAGGCCGATCGCATTCAGGCGGTCGATTTCGTCGCGGTCGGTGACGCGTTTCCCGCTGGCGTCGAAATATTGCCAATAGCGGCCGTGCCGCTTCCGGGTGATGCCCGGCCGGCTGTCGTCCACATAGCAAAGAGCAGGCAGCCGGTGTGTCATGCGACCGTCTAAAGTCACGCGTCGCCGCTTCGTTCCGGAACCATCGCGAAGGTGCCGCGCTTTTCCTGTTGATACGGGACGAAGGAGCGACCCCATGCCCGCAATTTCAGATGCCAGAATCCTGATCATCGCCACCGACGGCTTCGAGGATTCCGAGCTGCTCGAACCGCGCAAGCGCCTGATCGCAGGCGGCGCGGACGTGACCGTCGCCGCGCCGCAGGCCGACCGGATCAGGGGCGAACATGGCGCGCTGCTCACGCCGGACCGGACGCTCGAAGACGTCGCCGAGCCTGATTTCGATGCGTTGCTGATCCCCGGCGGGGTCAAGAATCCCGACAAGTTGCGCACCGAAAAAGCGGCCGTCGACCTGGTCCGGGCCTTCTTCGACGCCGGCAAGCCGATCGGCGCCATTTGCCACGGGCCGTGGCTGCTGGTCGAGGCGGACGTGCTCGACGGCCTCTCCGCCACCTCCTGGCCCTCCCTGCGCACCGATCTGCGCAATGCCGGGGCCTATGTGGTCGACGAAGAGGCGGTGGTGGACCGCAACATCGTCACCAGCCGCAAGCCCGCGGACATCCCCGCCTTCACCAAGGCCTTCATCCAGCTGGTCGAGACGGCGGATGCGGAGCAGCCGGCCTAGGCGCGCCGCCTGAGCCAGCCGCGCGCGCGCACCGCCGCGACATAGCGGGCGCTGACCTTTATGCGGCTGCCGTCGGCCAGTTCGAGCAGCCAGCGCCGTCCGTCGCGGCCGGCCGCCTTGACTCCTTCATCCGCCGCCCAAGCGCCGCGATGGACGCGCAGGCCGTCCAGCGCGGCGACCTCGTCGAGCGCGTCGCGGAAGCGATGATGGACGAGCGCGCTCGCGCCATCCCGGAGGTGGACGCGGCAATAATGATCCTCCGCCACGATCGCCAGCAACCCTGCCGGGGAGGTGAGGCCCGCCCGCGCCAGCAGGCCGTCGGGGTGGATGGCCGGCGGCGGCGCGACCTCTTCCGCCTTGCCGAGCCGCCAGCGGATCAGGACGAGCAGGACGAACAGCAGGGCGCTGATCGCCAGCGCCTCCAGCCAGATCGTCAGCGGCGGCATCGCGGCGCCGACGCCGCACAAGGCGAGCGCCACTTCGATCTCGAACGGCAATGGTAGATTGAGCAGCACGGCTCCGACCGCAGCGGCGCGCCACCAGTCGGTCGGCCTGCGCACGAGCAATGCGAACCAGGCCTGCCACTTGATCGCATTCCACCCGATCAGCAGCGCCCAGAAGCCGGTGCGCATCCCGATCGGCATTTCCCCGGTGCCGAAGCCGCCGACGACGATCATCAGGATCGCGGCGGCGACGGAGCCGACGCCCAGCCAGACGAGGCCAGGCAGGCGGGAGAGGGCGCGATCCGCGAAGTTTCCTGCTGCATTCGCGAAACGCGCATTGTCGCGCGTTCGGGCGGCACCGAGGATCGGCGGGGCAAGCGGCATGGCACATGGCTGCCACCGCTGCGATCGCGAGGCAATCGAAAGGTCGAAAGTGATGAAGCAAATTCTCCGCGCCGCCCTGCTGGCGCTGACGCTCCTCCCGCTCGCGCCGGCGGCGGCGCAGAATGCCGATCCGCAGGCGATCGCGGCGCAGCGCGAGGCGATGGCCAGGCTCGCCTGGATGGACGGCGTCTGGCGCGGCCCGGCGACGACGCAGACCCCGACCGGGCCGCACAATATCACCCAGACCGAGCGGATCGGGCCGATGCTCGGCGGGACGATCAAGGTGATGGAGGGCAGGGGCTATGAGGCGGACGGCGGCACCGGCTTCAACGCCTTCGGCATCCTGTCCTTCGACAATGCCACCAGCACCTACCGCCTGCACAGCTATGCGCAGGGCCGCGCTGGCGATTTCGCACTGACCCCGACCGGCGACGGCTATGTCTGGACGATCCCCGCCGGGCCGTTCAGCATCCGCTACACGGCGACCCTCGCCGGCGGCACCTGGACCGAAGTCGGCGACCGTCTCGTCCCCGGCCAGCCGCCGCAGCGCTTCTTCGAGATGCGCCTGACCCGCGTGTCGGACACGGACTGGCCCGCCGCGAACGGGCCGGGGCCGCGCTAGCGCATGTTTCCCATTGCGAGATAAGCCTCTCACTTCAGATGACGGCGAAGTCGCTCGCGCCGATGGCGGGGGCCCCGTCCAGAATCGCGAACAGCACGGCGGTGCCGACGCCGTTGCCGTCATTATCGAAGTAGAGCGCTCCGGTGCCATGATCGTAGATGATCCGGTCGTCGGCATCGCCGGCAGCGCTGCCGATGTGGAAGGCGCCGGCAGACAGTGCGCCGGGCGTCAGGCCGACGAAGATGAGGGCGTCGAGCGCGATTTTGTCGACGCCGCTCGCGAGGTCGGTGATCCGGTCGACATTGCCCGCGCCGAGCAATGTCGTGAACGCAAACGTGTCCGAGCCGCCAAAGCCAGTCATCACGTCCGCGCCGCCCTTGCCGTCCAGCAAGTTGGCGCCCGCATTGCCGTAAAGATATTGGGATAGCTCGTTGCCGGCAAGATTGATCGCGGTTGTTGCCAGGCTGTCGATAGTGGTGAACTTCTCGACCTCCGAGCCTGCCTCCAGCATGAAGCTCGCCGCGGCGAAGACGCGATCGTTGCCGCCCCCCGCGGCCTCTACGACCCGGTCCGCGACGTTGCGGACATAATAGATGTCGTCGCCGCCAAGGCCGACCAGGACATCGCCGCCGCCGCCGCCATCCAATATGTTCACGCCGGCATTGCCATAGATATATTGGACCAGCCCGTTGCCGGTCAGGTTGAGCGCAGCCGTCGCCAGATTGTCGACGGTTGTGAATTTCTCCACCTCCGAGCCTGCCTCGAGCGTGAAGCTTGCCGCGGCGAAGACCCGGTCGTTGCCGCCGCCCGCCGCTTCCACAACTCGGTCCGCAACATTGCGGATATAGTAGAAATCGTCGCCGCCGAGGCCAACCATGACATCGCCGCCGCCGCCGCCGTCTAGCGTGTTCGAACCGGCATTGCCGTATAAATATTGGGCAAGCGCATTGCCGGTCAGGTTGATCGCCGTCGTCGCCAGATTGTCGACGGTGGTGAACTTCTCCACATCCGAGTCCACCTCCAGGGTGAAGTTCGCAGCGGCAAATACGCGATCGTTGCCACCGCCCGCGGCTTCCACCACACGGTCCGCAACGTTGCGAATGTAATAGAAGTCATCCCCGCCGAGGCCGACCAGGACATCGCCGCCGCCGCCCCCATCCAATATGTTCGAACCCGCATTGCCGTAGATAAATTGGGAAAAAGCGTTGCCGGTGAGATTGATCGAATTCGTCGCCAGATTGTCGACGGTGGTAAACTTCTCCACGTCCGAGCCAGTCTCCAGTATGAAGCTTGACGCGGCGAAGACGCGGTCGTTGCCGCCTCCCGCAGCTTCCACGGCCCGGTCAGCGACGTTCCGGATGTAATAAATGTCGTCGCCGCCGAGGCCGACCAGAACATCGGCGCCCCCCCCACCATCCAAAATATTGGCGCCGGCATTGCCGTAAATATATTGCGCAAGCCCGTTGCCAGTGAGGTTGATCGCCGTCGTCGCCAGATTGTCGACTGTGGTGAACTTCTCGACCTCCGAGCCTGCCTCCAGCGTGAAGCTCGCCGCGGCAAAGACCCTGTCATTGCCGCCTCCCGAAGCCTCCAAGACCCGGTCCGCGACATTGCGGATATAATAAATGTCGTCGCCGTCCAGGCCGATCAGGACATCGCCGCCGCCGCCGCCGTCCAATATGTTCGAACCGGCATTGCCGTAAATGAATTGGGAGAGTGTGTTGCCCGTGAGGTTGATTGCTGTGGTGGCCAGATTGTCGATCGTCGTCAGGCGCTCGATCTCGGCGCCGGCTGAAAGCGCGAAGCTCGCCATGGCCAGGACGCGATCACTGCCATCGTCCCTATTCTCGACCACGACGTCGCCAATGGAATCGACCAAATAGGTGTCGTTGCCGGTCCCGCCGGCCAAATGGTCATTGCCACTGCCGCCATCGAGAATGTCGGCGCCAGCCCCGCCATCGAGTTGATCCGCTCCCGCGCCACCTGAAAGGCTATCGTCGCGAACGCCGCCCAGGATGCTGTCGTCGCCGCCAAGACCGTAGGCCAGAATCTTGCGGTCGATATGCGTGGACAATGTCTCGGATGCCGAGGTTCCGAGCAACGTCAGGATCGAATAGGCGGCAAGATAATCGCTCGTCGCGAACGTCAGCCAATCCGTTGAGAAGCTAATGAAATCGACACCGAACAGGCTGTCGCTCCCATCCGGGGATCCGTCGCGCAGATCGGTGATCGTGATGCTGCCATCGGCGTTTTCGGTCACGCCATAATCCGCAACACCACCGCTGAATTTGGCCGTCATCACATCATTCTGGCCACTGACCAGCGTATCGTTCCCCCCGCCGCCGGAAATTGCGAAGACCGCGCCGGCGGCCGCGAGGCCGGCATCCACGATGTCGTTGCCCGCACCCGCCGAAATGTTCTGGTGACCGCCGCCGAGCACGAAATAATCGTCCGCCGCGCTGCCCGTCACGGTCAGATCGTTCGAGCCTGTCGTGATATAATCGACGCCGGCGATGGCGGTGAGCACCGTGTCTCCCGGCCCCGCCTGCTGCACGGTCGGCGCGCTCCCGTCGAGATAGACCACGGGCACGGCGTCATTGCCGCTCTGAGCCCCGACCGCAGCACCGGGCAGATCCGTGTCGCGAAACAAGGTGAAGACGAGCTTTTCCACGCCCCACAATTCACCCACCTTTACGCCGCCAAACGTCAGATCGTAATGGTCGCCCTTCGCGTCCGTCCCCCAAAGAGATTTGAAGCCGGGCAGCTTCAATGAATCGATGGAATGTGCGGAATCGTGCCCGCCTTCAATGATCCGGGCTTTGAAAGATGCGGGCACGCCCCATTCCCAGATGATCTGCTGGGCTCCGATTCCGCCATAGACATAGTCGTCGCCGGGACGTGAGTGGATCTCGGAAGATCCGGGTTCCCCGACTGCGATCTGCAGCGACTTGCCGGACCCTTCTCCGGCGTAGATCGTGCCGGCTCTCAGCGACGCCGCCAGATTTGTGCGGGAAAACGGCCCGTCGTCACTGGCGGCGATCAACAGGGTCTGAAGTGAATTGCGGTAAAGGTTGCGATCATGCTCGGCGACGGGATTGAAGATCGCGGAGTCCGAGACGTCGCTGTCGATGAAGACGGTCCTGCCGTTCCGCGCCTTACCCTGCATGTCGGCCAATAAAGTGCTCAGATCGAGGCCGACATATTGCTTCACAAAAGAAATGAGTGCGAATTTCTGTGCGTCCGATGCGCTGCTCAATCCCGGCGCGATCATGCCCACGAAATCGTCGATATGGACGAAATTGACCAACCGGGTATCGCCGGCATTAATATGGCTGTCGTCGCTGCCGGGAGAACCGACGGTCAGTGCCCGATATGTGACGCCAGTGTCGGGATGTGCAGCCAGGAACTCCTGCACCATGCCCCCTCCCAGACTATGCCCGGTGACCAGCACCTGCTGGATGCCGTTACGGGAGTCGGCGACATAGGCGTCGATCGCGTTGATCAAGGGTGCGAATTTTGCATAATGCTGCGTGGTGAAATCAAAATAGTCGATGAAGTCAGCGGCCTGATCCGTGCCGCGGAACGCGATCGCCAACGTGACCTTTCCATCCACGACCCCGGTCAGCACGATGGCGTTCGCTTCCGGGGTGTCGCCACGGAATTGTTGGGCAGGGTTGATCGCCTGGTAATGGCCGTTGGCCATCGCATATCGCGTCGGGCCGAACGTGCCCGCTACGGCCATGCCGAGTTCTATTGCCTGAAGCGCGTGCCAACCGCGGGTCTCGGCAGCGTCGGTTACCCCCAAGGTCTGTTTGTAGGGCGCATCCTGGGTCGGAAACAGCTCGGCGACGTGGGAGAAAGTCGGCTGCGGACCGTACACCTCATTCGCAAGCTTATCCATTTCGAGCAACATGTTGCCGCTCGTGACGACATTGCTGGTCCCCCCGGTAAAGCGCACCTGTTCCACATTCACGGCATCGATCGTGCGTCCGTTCCCAAAGGCGATGATGGTGTGTAGCGCCGCGCCGGCCGCGGCCGGGAATTGCGGCGTGATCACATAGTCGCTTGGATGTCCGGGCAACACGATGACATCGGCCTTGCTCGCATCATTGGCGCCGCCGTCGATCGACTGAAAGCTGCCGGCGGACATCGTCGAGATGGCGATGTTCGAATATTCGAATATATCGTTGCCGTCACCGCCCCACAGCTCGTCCAGCCCGTTCGAGCCGAGGATGCGATCATCGTCGGCGCCGCCGTCGATCCGGTCATAGCCGTCTCCGCCCGCGACGATGTCGTTGCCTGCGCCGGCCTTGAAGATATTGGCGGGGTTCCACCGGATATGGTCGGCCAGGAAATAGTGCGTCTTGTTCGGCAGGGTCACGATGTCGTCGCCGCCGAGCGCTTGCGTCAGCAGGAGGTCGGCCTTGCCGGGATCCATCTGGGCGACGACATTGGCCTCGAATGGGGTAAGCGCGTTGAAATCCACCTCGTCCGCACGCTCGGTGAACACGGCCGACGGTTTTACATTGATCGAGAAGGTCCGGTCGTAATTCCATCCTGTCTCGTCCGTGACCCGGATCATGACCTCGACGACAGGCTCGGTCACGTAATCGAAATGCGCTCCCTCGACCACCTCCAGCCGCGCCGTGCCTGCGTCGATCGCCGTCGTCTTGAAGCGACCCCGCCCGCCCGACTGGACGATATAGGTGAATTGGGTGGAATCGACGTCGTGCGCGCTGAGCGTCCCGACGACGCCATTGTGATCTTCGGCGACGACATCGTGGTCCAGGGAGAGCGCGTCCGGCATGTCGGGCACCGATTTCACATGCACGATCACGTTCGCCTGCGATGTCTCGCCATCGCCCAGGAGGGTGTATCGAAAGCTCGCGTCGCCGAAGAAATCGGCGTCGGGAACCAGCGTCATCGTCCCATCTGCATGGAGCGTCACGGTACAATGCTGCGCGTTGCCGACGGCTATGATGGTCAGCGGCTGCCCGGGCGCCCTGATGTCGTTCTCGATCAGGTCCTGGGTGGTTATCGTGACCGGAACGTCCTCTTCGCGGCCCGCCAGCACGTCGTCGATCGCGACAGGCGCGAACTGTGGCGCAGGACGGGTGGGCTCGGGGATTCTGAGGCTGTCGGCGAACGCGAAGAAGCGATCGCCGGCCGTGTCTTCCCAATCCTCGCGCCGGAACGCGTGCGACTTGATCCGATCCATGAATGCTCCCCGGGACCCACGACCGATGCTGCGGCCTGCCTGCGTTGCTTTTGGTCACGGTACGTGGAGAAAAACATTCCCCCTCGGGGGAGGTGTTTGCGGCGCGGGGCCGTGATGGCGCACTGGGGAGATATGGGTGGGTCGCAACGGGGCCGCTGGCGCAGCGGTGCGCAAGCGCAGATTATTCGAACATATCCACCTGCTGTGCCGATCCGGCGCCGGGCCTACGTCGAGTCGAACCCTTGGCGCCCTGTCAGATCACGGCAAAGTCGCTCGCGCTGATGATCGGTGCGCCATCCAGGATTGCGAACAGCACGGCGGCTTCGGCGCCATTGCCGTCCTGGTCGAAGTAGAG